>Ga0247821_10000069_pt1 | contig 52412 bp, 43 predicted proteins | sample 13C_Glycerol_Day_FD_192481 | JGI IMG/M metagenome (GOLD analysis project Ga0247821, IMG submission 192481) | Soil microbial communities from agricultural site in Penn Yan, New York, United States - 13C_Glycerol_Day14 | ecosystem: Environmental > Terrestrial > Soil > Agricultural land | place... | reverse complement strand
TGAGCAAGCCCACTGCCGACAACGCGCCCAACGCCGCTGCCAAAGGCGCCCCCGCTGTCCCTGCGAACTTCCTGCGGCCGATCATCCAGGCCGACCTGGACTCGGGCAAGCACAGCAGCATCGTCACTCGCTTCCCGCCGGAGCCCAACGGCTACCTGCACATCGGCCACGCCAAGTCGATCTGCGTCAACTTCGGCCTGGCCAAGGAATTTGGCGGCGTCTGCCACCTGCGCTTCGACGACACCAACCCGGCCAAGGAAGACCAGGAATACATCGACGCCATCCAGAGCGACGTCAAATGGCTGGGCTTCGATTGGGCCGGCGACGTGCGTTATGCCTCGGACTACTTCGACCAGTTGCACGACTGGGCCGTCGAACTGATCAAGCGTGGCAAGGCCTATGTCTGCGACCTGACCCCTGATCAAGCCAAGCAATACCGTGGCAGCCTGACCGAACCCGGCAAGAACAGCCCGTTCCGCGAGCGCAGCGTCGAGGAAAACCTCGACCTGTTCGCGCGCATGAAGGCCGGCGAGTTCAAGGACGGCGAGCGCGTGCTGCGCGCGAAGATCGACATGGCTTCGCCGAACATGAACCTGCGCGACCCGATCCTTTACCGCATTCGCCATGCCCACCACCACCAGACCGGTGACAAGTGGTGCATCTACCCGAACTACGACTTCACCCACGGTCAGTCCGATGCCATCGAAGGCATCACCCACTCGATCTGCACCCTCGAGTTCGAAGGCCACCGTCCGCTGTACGACTGGTTCCTCGACAACCTGCCAGTGCCGGCGCACCCGCGCCAGTACGAGTTCAGCCGCCTGAACCTGAACTACACCATCACCTCCAAGCGCAAGCTCAAGCAGCTGGTCGACGAAAAGCACGTCAGCGCCTGGGACGACCCGCGCATGTCGACCCTGTCGGGCTTCCGTCGCCGCGGCTACACCCCGGCCTCGATCCGCAACTTCTGCGAAATGATCGGCACCAACCGTTCCGACGGCGTGGTCGACATGTCGATGCTCGAGTTCAGCATCCGTGACGACCTCGACCGCGCCGCGCCACGCGCCATGTGCGTGCTGCGCCCGCTGAAGGTGGTCATCACCAACTACGAGGAAGGCAAGGTCGAGCAGCTCGAACTGCCACGCCACCCCAAGGAAGACATGGGCGTGCGCGTGCTGCCGTTCGCGCGCGAGCTGTACATCGACCGCGACGACTTCATGGAAGAGCCGCCGAAGGGCTACAAGCGCCTGGAGCCGGCCGGTGAAGTGCGTCTGCGCGGCAGCTACGTGATCCGCGCCGACGAGGCGATCAAGGATGAAGCCGGCAACATCGTCGAGCTGCGCTGCTCCTACGACCCGGACACCCTGGGCAAGAACCCCGAAGGCCGCAAGGTCAAGGGCGTGATCCACTGGGTGCCGGCCGAAGGCAGCGTCGAGTGCGAAGTGCGCCTGTACGACCGCCTGTTCCGCTCGCCGAACCCGGAAAAGGCCGAGGAGGGCGGCAGCTTCCTGGACAACATCAACCCGGATTCGCTGCAAGTGCTGACCGGTTGCCGCGCCGAGCCGTCGCTGGGCCAGGCACAGCCTGAAGACCGCTTCCAGTTCGAGCGCGAAGGCTACTTCTGCGCCGACCTCAAGGACAGCCAGCCGGGCCGCCCGGTGTTCAACCGCACCGTCACCCTGCGTGACTCCTGGGGCAGCTGAGGAACCGCCGTGCTTAACATCTACAACACGCTGAGCAAGACCAAGGAAGCCTTCAAGCCGCTCGATGGCAACAAGGTGCGCATGTACGTGTGCGGCATGACCGTGTACGACTACTGCCACCTTGGCCACGGCCGCAGCATGGTGGCCTTCGACCTGGTCACCCGCTGGCTGCGCAAGAGCGGCTATGAGCTGACCTACGTGCGCAACATCACCGACATCGACGACAAGATCATCAACCGGGCCAACGAGAACGGCGAATCGTTCGATGCGCTGACCGCCCGCATGATCGACGCGATGCACGAAGACGAGCGCCGCTTGAACATCCTCAAGCCGGACCAGGAGCCGCGTGCCACCGACCATATCGCCGGCATGCACGCGATGATCCAGACCCTGATCGACAAGGGCTATGCCTACGCGCCGGGCAATGGCGACGTGTACTACCGGGTCGGCAAGTTCGTCGGCTACGGCAAGCTGTCGCGCAAGAAGATCGAAGACCTGCGCATCGGTGCCCGCATCGAAGTGGACGAGGCCAAGCAGGACCCGCTCGACTTCGTCCTGTGGAAAGGCGTCAAGCCGGGCGAGCCGTACTGGGATTCGCCCTGGGGCCCGGGCCGTCCGGGCTGGCACATCGAGTGCTCGGTGATGTCCACCTGCTGCCTGGGCGAGAGCTTCGACATCCACGGTGGCGGCAGCGACCTGGAGTTTCCGCACCACGAGAACGAGATCGCCCAGAGCGAGGCCGCTACGGGCAAGCAGTACGCCAACGCCTGGATGCACTGCGGCATGATCCGTATCAATGGCGAGAAGATGTCCAAGTCGTTGAACAACTTCTTCACCATCCGTGACGTGCTCGAGAAGTACCACCCGGAGGTGGTGCGCTACCTGCTGGTGGCCAGCCATTACCGCAGTGCCATCAACTACTCCGAAGACAGCCTGCGCGACGCCAAGGGTGCCCTGGAGCGCTTCTACCACGCCCTGCGTGGCCTGCCGCGTGTTCCGGCCAAGGGCGGTGAAGAATTCGTCGAGCGCTTCAGCGTGGCGATGAACGATGACTTCGGTACCCCGGAAGCCTGCGCCGTGCTGTTCGACCTGGTGCGCGAAATCAACCGCCTGCGTGACAGCGACCTCGACGCCGCTGCCGGCCTGGCAGGTCGCCTGCGTGAGCTGGGTGATGTGCTGGGTGTACTGCAGCTGGAAGCCGATGACTTCCTGCGTGCAGGGGCGGAGGGCAAAGTCGACGCCGCTGAAGTCGAAGCCTTGATCCAGGCGCGCCTGCAGGCGCGTACGGACAAGAACTGGGCGGAATCCGACCGTATCCGCGACCAGCTGACCGCCATGGGCGTGGTGCTGGAAGACGGCAAGGGCGGCACCACCTGGCGTCTGGCTGACTAAACGATGTAGGCGCAATCGCCGGCAAGCCGGCTCCCACAGATAGGGCGGGGTGACTGCTCTCTTGGTGGGAGCCGGCTTGTCGGCGATCGGGCTGCAGAGCAGCCCCAGCTTCTACTTGGCCACCCCGGCCAGCGGGCAATGCAACACCAATCTGGCCCCACCCAACTCGCTGTCTCCCACCTCCAGCCTGAACCCATGCAGGTCGACGATCGCCGCGACGATCGACAACCCCAGCCCGAACCCTGGGTGACGATGGCCTTCCTCGCTGCGATAGAACCGCTTCAACACGGCGGTGCGTTCTTCTTCGGGAATCCCCGGCCCGCTGTCTTCGATGGCAATGTGCACGCCCAGCTCGTCCTGGGTCGCGCGGATGGCCACCAGGCCCCCTTCAGGGGTGAACTTGATACCGTTGCCCACCAGATTGGCCAGTGCCTCGAACAGCAACTCGCGGTCACCGTGCAGGGCTGGCAATTGTTCCGGTTGCTGCAGCTGCAAGCGAATGCCGCCGTCCTCGGCCAGCGGCAGGTAGAAGTCATGCAGCTCCACCAGCAACTCATGCGGATCCAGCTCGACGAAGCCCGCACGGCGTTGGCGGTCTTCCAGCTCGCTGATGCGCAGCAGGCCACGAAAGCGTGCCATCAGGGTGTCGGTTTCGCCGATGGCCTGGTCCAGCGCCTCGGCTTGGGCTGAATCCGCATCGCTCTGCTGGCGGATGCGATACAGCTGGGCGCGCAGGCGGGTGAGGGGGGTGCGCAAGTCGTGGGCGATGTTGTCGCATACCCCTTTGACCTCATGCATCAGCCGCTCGATACGGTCGAGCATGGCATTGACGATGGCCGCCAGCATGTCCAGTTCGTCGCGCCGCGCCGACAGGGGCAGGCGATGGGTGAGATCGCCGGCGACGATCAACTCGGCCTGGGCCTGGATCGCGCGAATGCGCTTCAGTGGCCGGCGGCGCAGCAGGTACCAGCCGGCAAATCCAGGAATCAGCGTCAGGGAGATCCCCCACAGCAGCGCATGCAGGATGATCCGGGTGACCACGAACAGCGAACCGTTGTCGCGGAACAGCACCAGCCAGCGGCCATCCTGCACCTTGATCGCCACGGCGTCGCAGCTGTCGCGTGGCATGTGCGGGTCATCGGCGTCCAGGCAGCGCTTGAGTTCGTGCACCTTGCCGTCCAGGCCAAGACCCGTGGGTATGGCGCGGATGCGCCCGCCAACCGGGTTGAGCTGGGCATCGAACAGGCCATAGGCATCGAACGCCCGCTCCTCGAAGGCCTGGCTGGCGATCAGGGCGTCGTCCAGCTGCTTGCCGCTCATGTGGGCGAACAGGTGCTGGCGCTGCAGCATCGAGTGGCGGGTGAGTTTGTTCAGGTAGCTGGACACCTCGAAGTACAGCACCCCCATGAGGATGCTGCTCCAGGCCACGAAGAGGAAGCTGTACAACGCCAGCAAACGGCTGGTCGAGGAGCTCCAGCCCTTAGACGGGTTCAGCAATGGCATAGCCCGAGCCCCGTACCGTACGGATCAGCGGCGACTGCCCGGGGGAATCGATCTTCTTGCGCAAACGGCCGATGTGCACGTCGATCAGGTTGGTGCCGGGGTCGAAGTGATAACCCCAGACCTCCTCGAAGATCATCATTCGGGTAATCACCTGGCCACTGTGGCGCATCAGGTACTCCAGCAGTTTGTATTCGGTGGGCAGCAGGTTGAGCGTCGCCTCGCCGCGGCGGGCCTCGTGGCTGATCAGGTCCAGTTGCAGGTCGGCGACCTGCAGGCGGGTCTGGGTCATGGGCACGCTGTTGCGCCGCAACAGCACTTCCACCCGGGCGGCCATCTCGTCGGAGGCGAACGGCTTGGTCAGGTAGTCATCACCGCCAGCGCGCAGGCCACGCACACGTTCGTCGACATCGGACAGGGCGCTGATCATCAGGATCGGCGTGGCGATCTTGAGGTTGCGCAGGGTGGTGACGATCGTCAGGCCATCGACCTCAGGCAGCATGCGGTCCAGGGTGATCAGGTCGTAACCGCCGGCGATGGCCTTGGACAGGCCTTCGCGGCCGTTATCGGCCCAATCCACTTCCAGACCGTGGCTGGTCAGTTCGGCGACGATTTCCTGGCCGGTGACGGCGTCGTCTTCGATGGTCAGTACGCGTGGCATGCTCGTTCCTGGGCGTCTAGAGGAGACTTGATTGTGCCAAAGAATAGCCAAACGGCGATTTAAGAAAAATTCATCTTCTGCAATGGCCTCATCGCCGGTCCATTCAGCCAAAAAAAAGGGCATGCCAACAACTGGCATGCCCCTTGGTTCAGCATGTTGTCAAGGCTCAGGCGACCTTGACGATCCAGCCGGCTGGCGCTTCGACGTCACCGCTCTGGATGCCGGTCAGCTCGTTGTAGAGCTTCTGGGTGACCGGGCCGACTTTTTCCAGGTCGTGGAACACGTGCAGCTTGCCGTTGTACTCGATGCCGCCAATCGGGGTAATCACCGCGGCGGTACCGCAGGCACCGGCTTCGATGAAGCGGTCGAGCTTGTTGATCTCGACATCGCCTTCGATCACGGTCAGGCCCAGGCGCGAGGACGCCAGTTCCATCAGCGACAGGCGGGTGATGCCGGGCAGTACCGAGGCCGATTTCGGGGTAACGAACTCGTTGTTGGCAGTGATGCCGAAGAAGTTGGCCGAACCGACTTCCTCGATCTTGGTGTGGGTCAGCGGGTCGAGGTAGATGGCGTCGGCGAAGTGCGCCTTCTTGGCTTCAGCGCCTGGCTGCAGGCTGGCCGCGTAGTTGCCGCCGACCTTGGCCGCGCCGGTGCCCTGCGGGGCTGCGCGGTCGAAGCTGGAAATCTGGAAGTTGTGCGGCTTCATGCCGCCTTTGAAGTACGAGCCAACCGGGATGGCGAATACCGAGAAGATGAACTCGGGGGCGGTACGCACGCCAATGTTGTCACCGGTACCGATCACGAACGGGCGCAGGTACAGGGCGCCTTTGCCGTGCGGCGGAATGAAGCGCTCGTTGGCCAGGACCACTTGCTTGCAGGCTTCGATGAACACATCGGTCGGCACGTGCGGCATCAGCAGGCGTGCGCAGCTGCGCTGCATGCGGGCGGCATTCTGGTCTGGGCGGAACAGGTTGATCGAGCCGTCCTTGCAACGGTAGGCCTTCAGGCCTTCGAAGCACTGCTGGCCGTAGTGCAGGGCAGTGGAGCCTTCACTGATATGCAGCACATTGTCTTCGGTCAGGGTGCCTTTGTCCCACTCACCATTGCGCCACACGGACAGGTAGCGCTTGTCGGTCTTGATGTAGTCGAAACCCAGCTTGTCCCAGTTAATGCTCTCGTTACTCATGACACCCTCGATTGTATTGCAGATGCCCGATCGCTCGGGCTGCTGTTATATGCGCACCACGCCACCATAATACATCCGTCGCGGATCGGGAACGGCCAGTCACGAATTGGCGGGGGGCCAGTAGGCGCATGTCGGCGGATTTTTAGTGTTCATGAGATCGAGCGCCGCCCGCGCGGCGCATCGCGAGCAAGCTCGCTCCTACATTCGTTGCAACGTGCCACGGTCTGCAAGGCCATGGTTGTCCGCTTTTTGGCGCCCACCGAGAAATCGCGTCGTACCGACAAGGCTGACAACCATGGCCTATCAGACATAGGCACGTTGCAACGAATGTAGGAGCGAGCTTGCTCGCGATGCGCCGCGCGGGCGGCGCGCGATCTCATAGGCGCTGCAATTCTATCGGCAGCCCTCAAGTCGCCTGTTCCAATCACCCGCGTGGCTGCGTGCACAGGCTTCTTCACTGTCGAAGCGCACGTGCCAGGCGGGGTGATCCAGCTGAATGCCGGCCTCGTCGAGCGGCTGGGACGTCAGCATGAGCATGCACGCTTTCGCCTCTCCAGCCAGCGCTGCGGCCTTGTCGGCCTCGCGCTCGAAGACCCAGGTGATGCGCAGGCTGGCCGGGAACTGGTCAGGGTCCAGGCGATGGGTCAGCCAGGTGAAGCCTACGATTTGCGCCTTGGCCGTTTCGCAGGCGTCGGTCAGGCAGGTGACCAGTTCACGCTCGAGGCGCGCCAGTTCGCGCTTGCTCATGGGTTTCACTGGGCGGCCTCGTCGTCGATCTGCTGGCAGAAGCGCAGCAGGTTGCCGAACGGGTCGTGGATCTGCATCTGCAGGCCCCAGTCGACAGGCTCAGCATGTGGGCGCGAATAGCCGTATTGCTTGTCTTGCAGCTCGCGCTCCAGGGCGCGGAGGTCTTCGGTCCGGGCAAACACGGTCGAGCCTGGGCAGGCATCACCGTGGTGTTCGCTCAAGTGCAGGATCAGCCCGTCACGGTGGATTTGCGCATAGAGCGGCAGGTCCGGGCTGAAGCGGTGCTCCCAGTCCAGGGTGAAGCCGAGGAAATCGAGATAGAACTCCTTGGCCTTGTCGACCGAAAAGATGCGCAGCACGGGGATGGCGGGTGCGAGGGACATGGCGGTTCCTTGGCCGGTGGTAAACCGCGACTGTAGCGCAGCACCCGAATGGGGCCAAGCGGCGCGCCCGCATTGTGCGCCTGGTCCTTTGTATGCCCCATGCCAGAGCCATCGTCCTGAAGATTTCATCTGCCTTCACCTGCGTAGTTGGCCCGCTACCTGCTATATCCCAGCCAGTGAATTTGATCGAGTGGTCAGGCCAATCACGCGTTCGCGCAGTGGCCTGATCCCTCCAGAGAGCCGAAAGGCCAGGAATCTCGGGGGCTGTAGGATGTCGCTCGCCGTACAGGTAGATAAATCTGAAAGGGATGCAGGGTGGAGCGCTCACCTGCAATTGCGCTTCATCGAGCGCGATGGCGTGACCCGCCTTGGTGCGCGTCGCCACTTCGGACCTCTTTTGGTGCAGCGCCCGTTCTACCCTGAAGGCGCGCCCTGTCACGTTTATGTGCTGCACCCACCCGGCGGCATCGTCGCCGGTGACCGGCTGGAGCTGGACATTCACCTGGAGCCCGGCAGCCATGCGCTGCTGACCATGCCCGGTGCCAGCAAGTTCTACCGCAGCATCGGCCCGACCGCGTACCTGGCCCAGCGTTTTCACCTGCAAGCCGGCAGCACGCTGGAGTGGCTGCCCCAGGACAGCATCTTCTTCTGCGGCGCCCGCGCCAGCCTGGACAGCCGCTTCACCCTGGAACCCGGGGCCCGGCTGCTGGCCTGGGAAACCCTGTGCCTGGGCCGCCCGGTGATGAACGAGCGCTTCGACCAGGGCACGCTGGACAGCCGCCTGCGCATCGAACTGCCCGACGCCCCCGGCCTGCACGAGCGCCTGCGCATCAGCGGCGGCCACCTGGCCAAGCTGGGCGGGCACCCGTTGTCCGCCACCTTCTGTGCATCACCTGCGGACCCGACCGTACTGGAGCAGGCCAGGGCAGTGCTCGATGAGCTCGACACGCCCGCCGGCGCGACCTTGCTCGGCTCGCTGCTGGTGATCCGCCTGCTCGACCACGACAACCAACACCTGCAACGCACCCTGCAGCGCCTCTGGCACGTCCTGCGTCCGGCCGTTCTCGGCCTGCCCGCGTGCCCGCCGCGTATCTGGGCCACTTGAGAGAGCGCCATGGAGCTGACCCCGAGAGAGAAAGACAAACTGCTGCTGTTTACCGCCGCACTGTTGGCGGAACGGCGCCTGGCCCGAGGCCTGAAGCTCAACTACCCGGAGGCGGTGGCGCTGATCAGCGCCGCAGTGCTCGAAGGCGCCCGCGACGGCCGCACGGTGGCCGAGCTGATGAGCCTGGGCCGCGAAGTGATCGGCCGCGAGCAGGTCATGGCCGGCGTTGCCGAGATGCTTCACGACGTGCAGGTCGAGGCCACATTCCCCGACGGCACCAAGCTGGTGACCGTGCATGACCCCATCGTCTGACCTGGCCAGGAGCCCAGCATGATCCCAGGTGAAATTCAGGTCGCCGACGGCGACATCGAGCTCAACGCCGGCCGTGCAACGGTCAGTGTCAGCGTGGCCAACCATGGCGACCGGCCGGTGCAGGTCGGCTCGCATTACCACTTCTATGAGGTCAACGATGCGCTGGTGTTCGAGCGCGCGCCGACCCGGGGTTTTCGTCTCGATATTCCGGCCGGTACCGCCGTGCGCTTCGAGCCGGGCCAGTCGCGCACCGTGCAGCTGGTGGCCTATGCCGGCAGACGTGAGGTCTACGGCTTCCAGGGCAAGGTGATGGGCGCGCTGGAGGGCAGGGCATGAGCCGGATTTCCCGCAGGGCCTACGCCGACATGTTCGGCCCAACGGTCGGCGACCGCGTGCGTCTGGCCGACACCGCGCTGTGGGTGGAAGTCGAGAAGGACTTCACCGTCTATGGCGAAGAGGTGAAGTTCGGCGGCGGCAAGGTCATCCGCGACGGCATGGGCCAAGGCCAGATGCTGGCCGCCCAGGCCATGGACCTGGTGCTGACCAACGCCCTGATCATCGACCACTGGGGCATCGTCAAGGCCGATATCGGCGTCAAGTACGGGCGCATTGCGGCCATCGGCAAGGCCGGCAACCCCGACGTGCAGCCGGGCGTGACCGTGCCAGTGGGTCCAGGCACCGAAGTGATTGCCGCCGAAGGCAAGATCGTGACCGCCGGCGGAATCGATTCGCACATCCACTTCATCTGCCCACAACAGGTAGAAGAAGCACTGACCAGCGGCGTGACCACCTTCATCGGCGGTGGCACCGGGCCGGCCACCGGTACCAACGCCACCACCTGCACCCCGGGGCCGTGGTACCTGGCGCGCATGCTGCAGGCCGCCGATTGCCTGCCGATCAACATCGGCCTGCTGGGCAAGGGCAATGCCTCGCGCCCTGAAGCGTTGCGCGAGCAGATCGCCGCTGGCGCGGTGGGCCTGAAGCTGCACGAGGACTGGGGGTCGACGCCGGCCGCCATCGACTGCTGCCTGGGGGTTGCCGAGGAGATGGACATCCAGGTGGCGATCCACACCGACACCCTCAACGAGTCCGGTTGCATCGAAGACACCCTGGCCGCCATCGGCGACCGCACCATCCATACCTTCCACACCGAAGGTGCCGGTGGCGGTCACGCGCCGGACATCATCCGCGCGGCGGGGCAGGCCAACGTGCTGCCGTCCTCGACCAACCCGACCCTGCCGTACACGATCAACACCGTCGACGAGCACCTCGACATGCTCATGGTCTGCCATCACCTGGACCCGAGCATTGCCGAGGACGTGGCCTTCGCCGAATCACGCATCCGCCGCGAAACCATCGCCGCCGAGGACATCCTGCACGACATGGGCGCCTTCGCCATGACCTCGTCCGACTCCCAGGCCATGGGCCGCGTCGGCGAGGTGGTGCTGCGCACCTGGCAGGTGGCGCACCAGATGAAGCTGCGCCGTGGGCCGCTGGCACCGGACACCGCTTACAGCGACAACTTCCGGGTCAAGCGCTACATCGCCAAGTACACCCTCAACCCGGCGCTGACCCACGGCATCGCCCATGAAGTCGGTTCGATCGAGGTGGGCAAGCTGGCCGACCTGGTGCTGTGGGCTCCGGCCTTCTTCGCGGTAAAGCCCGCCCTGGTGATCAAGGGCGGGATGATCGCCACCGCGCCCATGGGCGACATCAATGGCTCGATCCCGACCCCGCAGCCGGTGCACTACCGGCCGATGTTCGGCGCGCTCGGCGCGGCCCGCCATGCCACGCGCATGACGTTTCTGTCCCAGGCCGCCATGGACCGTGGCCTGGCCCGGGAGCTGGGGCTGCAGAGCCTGATCGGCGTGGCCCACGGTTGCCGACGGGTACGCAAGGCCGACATGGTCCACAACACCTTGCAACCGCTGATCGAAGTCGATTCGCAGACCTACCAGGTGCGCGCCGACGGCGAACTGCTGGTGTGCGAGCCGGCCCGCGAATTGCCGTTGGCCCAGCGTTATTTCCTGTTCTGAAGGAGCGAAGATGATTGTTCTGACCCGCCGCATCGGCGCAGCCGACACGGTCACCGGTACCCTGACCCTGGACGTCGACAGCCGTATAAAGAGCCGGCTGCGCGTGACCCTGGACGATGGCCGCGAGGCCGGCCTGATGCTCGAGCGCGGCCACTTGCTGCGCGGCGGCGAGCTGCTTGCCGATGTTGCCGGCAGCCAGGTGGTGCGCGTGCTCGCCGCCCCCGAACGGGTGTCCACGGTGCGCTGCGACGACCCGCATCTGTTGGCCCGTGCGGCCTACCACCTGGGTAACCGCCATGTGCCGCTGCAGATCGAGCCTGGCTTGCTGCGCTACCAGCACGACCATGTGCTCGACGACATGCTGCGCGGTCTGGGCCTGGCGGTGGACACCGAGCAGGCACCGTTCGAGCCGGAAGCCGGTGCCTACCAGAGCGCGCCACACAGCCATAGCCATAGCCACAGCCACGATCATCCGTTCGTGCGCCTGCCAGCCCATTCCTGACCTGCCCAATGGAGCAACCCATGAAAAAGACTTTCGCCCTTGTCCTGCTGCTGGTCGCACTGCCGGCCTTCGCCCATCCCGGCCACGACAGCAACCCGCTGCAGGATGGCCTGCTGCACCCGCTGACCGGTCTCGACCACCTGCTGATGCTGCTGGGTACCGGCGTGCTGGCCGCGCTGACCCGGCGCAACCTGAGCCTGCCACTGGCGACCCTGGCGGCGATGTTCGCCGGGGCCGTGTGCGGCCACCTGTTTGGGGATGTAGTGGGTATGGAAACGTTGATCGCCGTGTCCGTGCTGGTCGCCGCCGCCGCCGTGCTGTTGCCCAGCCGCCAGCTGCTATTGGCCTTGGCGATGCCGGTATTTGCCCTGTTCCATGGCTGGGCCCACGGCGTTGAAGCCACCCCCAGCGCGTTCTGGCAGTTCAGCGCCGGCTTCGTCACGGTCAGTGGCCTGCTGTTGGTGGTGGGCTTTGCCGTCGGCTGCCTGCTGCGCCGTCACAGCGGCCTGCAGAAGGCGTTCGGCGGCGGCATGCTGGCCGGTGCCGCGCTGGTGTTGGCCGGTTGATGAACACCGACCTGGCACTGCTGCGCCTGCTGCAGCTGGCCAGCCCCGGGTTGCCGGTGGGGGGGTTCACCTACTCGCAGGGCCTGGAGTGGGCCGTGGAAGCGGGCTGGGTGCGCGACGCCGCCGGTTTCAGCGCCTGGCAGCACGAACAGCTGCACGACACCCTGGCTTGTCTCGACTGGCCGGTCCTGGCGCGCCTGTACCACGCCTGCCAGGCCGATGACGCCGAAGCGTTTGGCCTCTGGAGCCGCTTTCTCTTGGCCAACCGCGAAACCGCCGAGCTGCGACTTGAAGAGCAGCAACGCGGCGCTGCGTTCGCTCGGCTGCTCGATGGCTGGCAGTTGGGCCAGGCCCCAGCCTGGCGTGCCAGTCTCGCACTCAGCCAGCTGGGCGGTATGGCCTGGCTGGCCGTGCACTGGTCGATCCCGCTGCGCCAGCTCGCCCTCGGCCATGCCTTCGCCTGGCTGGAAGGGGCGGTCATGGCCGGGGTCAAGCTGGTGCCGTTCGGCCAGCAGGCGGCGCAGACCCTGTTGCGTGACCTGGCGGCAGCCTTGCCGGCGTTACTCGACCAATCCCTGGCCCTTGAAGATGACCAGCTTGGCGGCGGCCTGCCGTTGCTGGCGATTGCCTCATCGCGTCACGAAACCCAATACACCCGTTTGTTCCGATCCTGAGGACTGCCTACATGCAAAGCTATCAGCAACCCCTGCGCGTCGGTGTCGGCGGCCCGGTCGGTTCTGGCAAGACCGCGCTGCTCGAATGCCTGTGCAAGGCCATGCGCGACCATTACCAGATCGCCGTGGTCACCAATGACATCTACACCAAGGAAGACCAGCGCATCCTGACCGAAGCCGGGGCGCTTGAACCCGAGCGTATCGTTGGCGTCGAGACCGGCGGCTGCCCGCACACGGCCATCCGCGAGGATGCCTCGATGAACCTGGCAGCCGTGGAAGGGCTGGCGCGCAAGTTCGGCAACCTGGAAGTGATCTTCGTGGAAAGCGGCGGTGACAACCTGAGCGCCACCTTCAGCCCGGAGCTGGCCGACCTGACCATTTATGTCATCGACGTGGCCGAGGGCGAGAAGATCCCGCGCAAGGGCGGCCCTGGCATCACCAAGTCCGACTTCCTGGTGATCAACAAGACCGACCTGGCACCCTATGTGGGGGCCTCGCTGGAGGTGATGGAGCGCGACACCCAGCGCATGCGCCCACAGCGCCCGTGGACCTTCAGCAACCTGAAGAAAGGCGAAGGCCTGCAGGCGGTGATCGACTTCATCGTCGAGCGCGGCATGCTCGGCGTGAGGGGCTGAGCCCTTCACTCATGGCAGCAGTGCGGCTTCCCGGCTTGCCCCTCGTAGCGATCGTGGTGCCGCACCCAGTCCATGGTCCCGGCCTCGTTGCGCCCCAGGGGGGCAATGTCGAGGAAGTTGTAGGTATTGACCAGGATGTCCAGCCCGCGGGCATAGGTGGAGTAGGTGTGATACACCGCTCCATCCTGCCCGCGGTAGAAGGCGCTCAACCCCGGTAGTTCGGCTTCGTTGTCGGTATAGGGTTCGTAGTTGTAGTGCCGTTCGCCTTCAGTGCCGACACTGACCCCGAAGTCTTCATTGAAGCCGCTGCCCTGCGACGAATACCACGGGAAGCGCCAGCCCATGCGCTGGCGAAACGCCTGGAACTCGGCATAGGGCGCGCGCGACACGGCGACCAGCGACACATCGTGATGGGCCAGGTGCAGGTTGGCGCCGTCGAAGTGGTCGGCGAGGAACGAACAGCCGGGGCAGCCTTCGCTCCAGCCTTCGACGAACATGAAGTGGTAGAGCAGCAACTGGCTGCGCCCGGCGAACAGGTCGGCGAGGCTCAGTTCACCGTCCGGGCCCTGGAAGCGATAGGGTTGTTCGACCTTGACCCAGGGCAGGGCAAGGCGGGCCGCGGCCAGTTCGTCGCGCTGGTGGGTGAGGGCTTTTTCGTGCAGCCACAGTTGGCGGCGGGCGGCCAGCCATTGGCTGCGTGAGACGACCTGGTGACCCTTTTCTGAATGGCTCATGGCGGTGACTCCGCGCTGGGGGATTCATGAGTGGTCGAGTGGGTAAAGGGCGTTTCGACAGGCAGAAAAGCAGGGCGACGAATGGCAGGTTTGCCACAAACTCCAGGGCCAGTGAAGAACTTGTGGGAGCCGGCTTGCCGGCGATAGGGCCCGAACAGGCCGACGTTTGTCTGTCAGGGCCTCATCGCCGGCAAGCCGGCTCCCACAGGGATCGCGCAGCTCCCTTCTACATGGATTCGATCAGCGCCCACAGTCGCGGATCATCGAAATCATCCACCACCAACTTTGCCCCGGCAGCCAGCAACCGCTCGGCCGTCTGCGTAGTCGCAATCCCCACGGTAAAGATCCCCGCCGCACTGGCCGCCTTAACCCCCGGCAACGAATCCTCGAACGCCAGCGCCTGCCCGGCGACCGCCTGCAGACGCTCCAGCCCGGTCAGGTAGGGCAAGGGATCAGGCTTGGCCCGTGCCAGCTCCTCGGCCACCAGCACATGTGCAAAGCGCTCGCCCAGGCCCATGGCCGTCAGCATGTGCTCGGCGTTGAGCCGGGGCGCATTGGTCACCACGCACATGCCAATCCCGCACCCTTGGGCATGCTCCAGCAAGCGCAACAGGCCCGGCATGGGGTCGAGTGCCGGGGCCAGCGCACGAAACAGCGCTTCTTTTCGCTCGGCCAATGCCTGGCATTCAAGGGGGCTGGCCTGCGGAAACAATTCGGCGAACAACTCGCCATTGGCCCGGCCACTGACCTGGGCATCGAACTGAGCCTGGGTCAGCTCACGCCCGTCGTACTCGCGCAGCAACTGGCGAAACGCCTGCAAATGCAGGGTGTCGGTGTCGGTCAGGGTTCCGTCGAGGTCGAACAGCAGGGCAGTCAGCATCAGGTATCCAGTTAGTTAAAAACACAAGCACGGGGATGATAACGAAAGCCGACGACGAAGGGGGCTGTTCAGTGTGCATCGAAAAGAGTACAAATGTACTCCATGGACAATCTCACCCCAAAACGCCGGGCAATCCTCGCGTTCATCCGCGAGCGCATTGCCGACCATGGCCAGCCACCGAGCCTGGCCGACATCGCCAGCCGCTTCGGCTTCGCTTCGCGCAGCGTGGCGCGCAAGCACATCACGGCCCTGTGCCAGGCCGGCTACATCGACGTCACGCCGAACCAGGCGCGCGGTATCCGCCTGGCCGAACCTTTGCGTCGCCCGGAAATTCTCGAAGTGCCCGTGCTCGGCCAGGTAGCGGCAGGCGCCCCTATCGGGCCGGACCTGGGCATCCACGAACAGTTGCTGCTCGACCCGAGCCTGTTCCGCCGCACCCCGGACTACCTGCTCAAGGTGCGCGGCGACTCGATGGTCGATGACGGCATCTTCGACGGCGACCTGGTAGGCATTCGCCAGCAGGGTGACGCCCGTGACGGTCAGATCGTGGTCGCCCGCCTGGACGGCGAAGTCACCATCAAGCGCCTGCAGCGCCAACCCGGTGGCTATCGGTTATTGCCGCGCAACCCGGCCTATGCACCGATCGATGTCGGGCCTGAGCGCGAATTCTTCATCGAAGGCGTGTTCTGTGGCCTGTTGAGGCGCGACTGATGGGCGCGGTGGTCGATCTCGATCGGCTGCTGGATCAGCGCCAGGTCTGGCGCGGGCGGCAGACCCAGGTACGCCCGAGCGGCCTGCAGCCCACTGGCCATGCCGAGCTCGACGGGCGCCTGCCCGAAGGCGGTTGGCCGGCCTCGGCGCTCAGCGAGTTGCTGTTGGCCAGCCCAGGCTGCGGAGAGCTGCAATTGCTCTGGCCCTCGTTGGCACGGCTGACGGGTGAGGGCGCGCGGGTGGTACTGGTGGCACCGCCGTTCATACCCTACGCGCCGGCCTGGCAAGCGGCGGGTGTCGACTTGCGCTGGCTGGTTCAGGTCGATGCCGAGCCGCAGGACGCACTCTGGGCCGCCGAGCAGTGCCTGCGCTCTGGCAGTTGCGCCGCCGTGTTGTGCTGGCCCCAGCGGGCCGACGACCGTGCCCTGCGGCGCCTGCAAGTGGCCGCCGAAACGGGCCAGGCACTGGCCATTGCCTGCCGCCCCCAATCGGCGGCGCACAACCCTTCGCCGGCTGCGCTGCGCATAGCCATCGACACCCTTCCGGCCCAGTGGCGCGTGCTCAAGTGCCGCGGTGGCCTGCCGCCGACTGCGCCGATCGGGCGGGGCTGATGCACCATGCTCTGGGCCTGCATTCTCTTGCCGCAATTGGCGCTGGACTCGATCCTGCGCGAACGTGACGACGCCGATTCGCCCCTGGTCTTGATCGGCGGGCCGAGCCAGCGTCGCGTGCTGCAGGCGGTCAACCCGGCCGCAGCGGCACTGGGCTTGTGTGCCGGGCAGAGCCTGACTGCCGCCCGAGCCATGGCTGACGGCTTCCATTGTGTCGAGGCCGACGCCGCACGTATCGAGCAGTTGCAGCAGTTGCTGGCCGCCTGGGCCTACCGCTTCAGTGCCCAGGTGAGCCTGCATTACCCGCGGGCACTGTTGCTGGAGGTGGGCTCCAGCTTGCAGCTGTTCGGCCCCTGGCCGCTGTTCGAGGCGCGGCTGCGCGAGGAACTGTCAGCGCTGGGGCTGCGCCAGCGTATCGTGCTGGCGACCAACCCGGTGGCGGCGCGCATGCTTGCCAACGGCCATGACGGCCTGGCACTGACCTGTCCCGAAGACACCCGTGCCGCGCTGGCACGCATGCCCATCGCGCGCGTGGGGCTGCCCCCGGAGGCGGCCGAAGCGTTTGCCCGCATGGGCCTGCACCAGCTGGGTCAGGTGCTGGCCTTGCCGCGTGACGCTTTGGCCAAACGTTTTACGGCACAGGTGCAACTACACCTGGACCAATTGCTCGGCCTGCGTACGTTGGGGCTGGGTTTCTATCAGCCACCCGACCGTTTCGAAACGCGGCTGGAACTCAATTTCGACGTCGAGTCGCACCAGGCCCTGTTGTTCCCGCTGCGGCGCATGCTCAACGACCTGGCCGCCTTTCTCGCTGGTCGCGATTGTGGTGTCCAGCGATTCTGCCTGTACCTGGAGCACGCCGAGGGGCCCGACACCCAGTTGCAGGTCGGCCTGCTGGCCGCCGAGCGCGATGCGGCGATGCTGTTCGAGCTGGCGCGCGGTCGCCTGGAGCCGCTGCGCATTCCGGCCCCGGTGCGCAACCTGCGCCTGGTGGCCACGGACCTGCCGCCGTTCGTGCCCCAGCATCAGGCGCTGTTCGACCCGCGCGCGCAACAGGCGCAACCCTGGGAGCAATTGCGCGAACGCCTGCGCGCCCGTTTGGGCGATGAAGCGGTCAAGGGCCTGCGCGCCGAAGCCGACCACCGTCCTGAATGCGCCTGGCAAGGGGCCGAGCAAGGGGCGCTCGGCAGCCTGGCAGTCCCGCCCGGCAGCCGCCCTGGCTGGTTGTTGCCGCAACCCCAGGCACTGGACGCCCAAGGCCACACCGTGCTGAGCCAGGCCGAGCGAATCGAGTCGGGCTGGTGGGATGGAGGCGATGTGCGCCGTGATTATTACCGCATCGAAACCCGCGAAGGGCTGCGCGGCTGGGCGTATCGCGACCTGGCGCAACCCGGCCCGTTGTGGTTGCAAGGCTGGTTCGCATGAGTACAGCGGATTACGCCGAACTGCATTGCCTGTCCAATTTCAGCTTCCAGCGCGGCGCCTCCAGTGCCGAAGAGTTGTTCCGTCGCGCCCGTGAACAGGGTTACCAGGCCCTGGCCATCACCGACGAGTGCACCCTGGCCGGCATCGTCCGCGCCTGGCAGGCTGCCAAGGCGCAGCAGGTACGCTTGATCGTCGGTAGCGAAGTACGCCTGCAGGATGGCCCGAAACTGGTGCTGCTGGTGGAAAACCTCACCGGCTATCAAAACCTGTGCGCCTTGATCACCCGTGCCAGGCGGCGGGCGGAGAAGGGCGATTACCAGTTGTTCCGTGATGACTTGCACCAGCACCATGCCGGGCTGCTGGCGCTATGGATCGCCGATGACCCGAGCGATCGGGCATCGGGCGAGTGGCTGCAGGCGTTGTTCGCCGATCGTTTGTGGTTGGGCGTGCACCTGCATCGGCGCAGTGATGATGAAACCCGCCTGGCCCGTTTGCGCGACCTGGCGGTGCAACTGGGCATCCGTGCCGTGGCTTGTGGTGACGTGCACATGCATGTGCGCGGTCGGCGTGCCCTGCAAGATTGCATGACTGCCATCCGCCAGCACTGCAGCGTGGCCGAGGCCGGGCGTTACCTGTACGCCAATGGCGAGCGCCACCTGCGTACCCTGGCGCAAGTGGCCGAGCTGTACCCGGCCGATCTGATCGCCGAAACCCTGTGCATCGCCGCGCGTTGTCGCTTCGACCTGGGCGAGTTGCAGTACCAGTACCCGCGCGAGCTGGTACCGCAGGACCACACCCCCGCCAGCTGGTTGCGCGAACTGTGCGAGCGTGGCTTGCCCCTGCGCTGGCCGTCAGGGCCTGGCGAGAAGGTCCGCGCGGTGCTGGCCAAGGAGCTCTCGCTGATCGAGGAACTGGGCTACGAAAGCTATTTCCTCACTGTGCACGACATCGTCGCCTTTGCCCGCAGCCAGCATATTCTCTGCCAAGGGCGTGGTTCGGCGGCCAACTCGGTGGTGTGTTTCGTGCTGGGCATCACCGAACTGGACCCCATGGAGCACCGCCTGCTGTTCGAACGCTTCCTGTCCCGCGAACGTAACGAACCTCCCGACATCGACGTGGATTTCGAACACGATCGGCGCGAAGAAGTGATCCAGTATGTGTTCCGCCGCTATGGCCGGCACCGTGCCGCGCTCACGGCGGTGGTCAATACCTATCACGCTGCCGGTGCCGTGCGTGATGTCGCCCGAGCGCTGGGCCTGCCCGCCGATCAGGTGGATGCCCTGGCCAAGTGTTGTGGCCGCTGGAGCGACCGCATCCCCGATGAGCAGCGCCTGGCCGAGGCGGGCTTCGAGCCTGCCAGCCCGTCCTTGCAGCGTATCCTGCTACTGGCCGAGCAGTTGATCGGCTTCCCGCGTCACCTGTCCCAGCACCCCGGCGGCTTCGTCATTTCCGAGCAGCCACTGGATCACCTGGTGCCGGTGGAAAACGCGGCCATGGCAGAGCGCACGGTGATCCAGTGGGACAAGGACGACCTGGACATGGTCGGCCTGCTCAAGGTCGACGTGCTCGCGCTGGGCATGCTCAGCGCCTTGCGCCGCTGTTTCGACCTGCTGCAACACCACCGTGGCAGGCAGTTGACCTTGGCGACCATCCCCGCTGAAGACCCGGCCACCTATGCCATGATCAGCCGCGCCGAAACCATGGGCGTGTTCCAGATCGAATCGCGGGCGCAGATGGCCATGCTGCCGCGGCTCAAGCCCAACACCTTCTACGACCTGGTGATCGAGGTGGCCATCGTGCGCCCTGGGCCGATTCAAGGGGACATGGTGCATCCCTACCTGCGCAGGCGCTTGAAGCAGGAGCCGGTCACCTACCCATCGCTCAAGCTCAAGGAAGTGTTCGAGCGCACCCTGGGCGTGCCGTTGTTCCAGGAACAGGTCATGGAGCTGGCCATGGTCGCCGCCGACTACAGCCCCGGCGAGGCCGACCAGCTGCGCCGTAGCATGGCGGCCTGGAAACGCCACGGTGGCCTGGAGCCGCACCGCGAGCGGCTGATCCAGGGCATGCTGCGCAACGGCTACGACCTGGCGTTCGCCGAACGCATCTTCGAGCAGATCAAAGGCTTTGGCAGCTACGGTTTCCCCGAGTCGCACGCGGCCAGTTTCGCCCTGCTGTGTTATGCCAGCAGCTGGCTCAAGTGCCACGAACCGGCGATCTTCACCTGTGCCCTGGTCAACAGCTGGCCGATGGGGTTCTACAGCCCTGACCAGCTGCTGCAGGAGGCTCGGCGGCAGGGGATCGAAGTACGGTCGGTGGATGTGTTCCACAGTGAGTGGGACTGCACACTGGAACCTGTCGGCCAGGGTGCCCTGGCCATTCGAATGGGGTTGCGGCAGATCCGCGGCTTCGCCGAGGCCGATGCCCGGCGGTTGGAGCAGGCGAGGGCGCAGCGGTCTTGGCGTGATGTCGAGGACCTGTGCCTGCGCGCCGGCCTCGACAGCCGTGCCCGTGCGCGGCTGGCCGATGCGGGTGCGCTGCGTGCCTTGGCCCGCGACCGCCATCAGGCACGCTGGCAGGTGGCTGCCGTGCAACCGCAGTTACCGTTGTTCGCCGACCTTGAGGCGGCGCCTGAGGTTGCGGTGGCCTTGCCGGCGCCCACCGTGGGCGAGGACCTGGTGGCCGATTACGACACGCTGGGCACGACCCTGGGCCCTCATCCGCTGCGTTTGTTGCGCCCGCGATTGCGCGCGTTGGGCTGTCGCAGTTCGGGCGAACTGGCAGGCGTCGAGCATGGCGATGCGATTGCCGTGGCCGGCCTGGTGGTCGGGCGGCAGCGCCCGCAGACGGCCAGTGGCGTGACCTTCGTGACGCTGGAGGACGAGTTCGGGATGGTCAATGTGGTGGTCTGGCGTGAACTGGCCGAGCGGCAGCGGCGGGCGCTGGTGGGGTCGCAACTGCTCAAGGTGAGTGGGCGGCTGGAGCAGGAGAATGGGGTGCGGCACCTGATTGCGCGGCGGCTCGAAGATATCAGCGTGTTGCTACAGGGGTTAGACGTGCGGAGTCGGGATTTTCATTGATTGCACTGGCCACATCGCCGGCAAGCCGGCTCCCACAGGGAACGTCACAGGCCTCAAGGTATGTGCAGTCCTGTAGGCGCTGGCTTGTCGTGGCGACGAACCGCAGCGATTGGGCTGCAAAGCAGCCCCCTGCAATGCCAATCAGACCATCGCCAGATGCTGCTTGCGCGTCGGCCCTGGAAACGCCCGGTCAATTGCCCGCAAGTCCTCACCGGTCAAGGTCAACGCCCCAGCCGCCGCATTCAGCCGCACATGTTCAGGCACCACGGCCTTGGGAATGGCAATCACCCCGTCATCGCGCGTCACCCAGGCCAGGCTGACCTGCGCCGGCGTCGCCCCATGGCGTTCGGCGATCTCGCTCAGCAGCGGATGCTGCAACAGGCGCCCGGCCTGGGCCAAAGGACAGTAGGCCATGGTCGGCAACCCGCGTTGCCGGCTCCAGGGCAGCAGGTCGAACTCGATGCCACGCTGCACCGGGTTGTACAGCACCTGGTTGGTGGCGCAGTCAGGATTGTGCAGCTCGCGCAGGTCATCGACATCGAAGTTGGAAACACCCCAGCGACGAATCTTGCCTTGCTCGCGCAACCGCTCGAACGCCTCGACGGTTTCCTCCAGCGGGTATTGGCCGCGCCAGTGCAGCAGATACAGGTCGATCACGTCCGTACCCAGCCGTTGCAGGCTGCGCTCACAGGCCGCCGGTACGCCGCGCCGGCTGGCATTGTGCGGGTATACCTTGCTGACCAGAAACACCTGGTCGCGACGCCCGGCAATGGCTTGGCCGACCACCTCTTCGGCACCTCCTTCGGCATACATCTCGGCGGTGTCGATCAGGCCCATGCCCAGGTCGATGCCTTGCTGCAGGGCGGCCACTTCGGCGGCCCGCTGGGCCGGGTCTTCGCCCATGTACCAGGTGCCCTGGCCAATGGCCGGCACGCTGCAACCTGCCAGTTTCACGTAACGCATGTCACCTCCGGAGCTTGGGTATGGGAAAGCAGCACCTCGAGCAGCGCTTGCGCTGCGGTGGAAAGCTTGTGGTCGCTCAGGGCCATCACACTGATACGCCGTTCGATCGCGGGTTCGACCAGCGTGACGCAACGCGCGCCAAGCTCCTGCATCTGGCTGATGCACAACGCCGGCACGGCGCTGACGCCCAGGCCGCTGGCGACCATGCGGCCGATGGTGGACAGCTGGTGGCTTTCGAACGCCACGGCCAGTTTGCCGTGCAAGGCGGCGACATTCTGCTCAAGCAGCAGGCGCACCGCCGAAGGGCGTTGCAGGGCGATGAAGTCCTCGGCCAGCAACTGTGCCCACGTGACCTCGCGCTGAGCGGCAAGCGGAGAGTCGGCGGGCACGACCGCGACGAAACGGTCCAGGTACAGGGGATGGAAATTCAAGCCATCGCTGTTGTCGGGTTCGAAGCCGATGCCCAGTTCGACGCGGCGGTGACGCACCAGTTCCAACACCTGCTCGTTGATCACGTCGTGCACCGTGACGTTGACCTTGGGGTAGCGTTGGCGAAATACCTTCAGGCTGTGCGGCAACAGGTTGCCGGCAAAGGCTGGAATGGCCGCGACCGATACCCGGCCCAGCTGCAGGGTGAAGCGCTGGCGCAGCATTTCCTCGGTGTCGTCCCAGTCGGCCAGCAGGCGACGGGCCAGGGGTAGCAGCACTTCGCCCTCGGCGGTAAGGCTGACACTGCGGGTGGTGCGGGCGAGCAGGGCGCCGCCAAGGTTGTCTTCCAACGCCTTGATGGTCAGGCTCAGGGCCGGCTGGGAAACATGCAGGTGTTCGCCCGCCTGGGCAAAGCTCTGGTACTTGGCCACGGCGACGAAGGCGCGCAGTTGCTTGACGTTCATGGCAGGCTCACGGTTTGTTTTGGAAATATTATCAATCGATGATGAAAACAAAATTAACAAATCAGTCGCCAGCGGTGAAGATGCATGCACTCGCTCACCGACAGCCTCGTCGGTTCAACAACTACAAAAGGCGGATCAGCATGGCCGGATTGGACAAGCGCGTAGCTACTTATGAACAGGCCCTTGAAGGCCTGACCGACAACATGACGGTACTGGCCGGCGGCTTCGGCCTGTGCGGCATCCCGGAAAACCTCATCAACGAGATCTGCCGTCGCGGCGTCAAGGGCCTGACCGTGGTCTCCAACAACTGCGGCGTCGATGGCTTCGGCCTTGGCGTACTGCTGAAAGACCGGCAGATCCGCAAGATGATTGCCTCTTATGTAGGGGAAAACGCCGAATTCGAGCGCCAACTGCTCAGCGGCGAGCTGGAAGTCGAACTGACCCCGCAAGGCACCCTGGCCGAGAAAATGCGCGCTGGCGGCGCCGGCATCCCCGCATTCTTCACCGCCACCGGCTACGGCACCCCGGTTGCCGACGGCAAGGAAGTGCGCGAGTTCAACGGCCGCAAATACATCCTCGAAGAATCCATCACCGGCGACTTCGCCATCGTCAAGGGCTGGAAGGCCGACCACTACGGCAACGTGGTGTACCGCAACACCGCGCAGAACTTCAACCCGCTGGCGGCCACCGCCGGCAAGATCACCGTGGTCGAAGTGGAAGAGATCGTCGAGCCCGGTGTGCTGTTGCCTAGCGAGATCCACACCCCGGGCATCTATGTCGACCGGGTCATCGTCGGCAGCTTCGAAAAACGCATCGAAAAGCGCACCGTCAAGGCCTGAGCGCCGTCCACCAGAACAACAAAGAGATCCTGACCATGGCATTGACCCGCGAACAGATGGCGCAACGCGTCGCCCGTGAACTGAAGGACGGCTACTACGTCAACCTCGGCATCGGCATTCCGACCCTGGTGGCCAACTATGTACCTGCCGACATGGATGTGATGCTGCAGTCCGAAAACGGCCTGCTCGGCATGGGTGAATTCCCCACCGAAAGCACCATCGATGCCGACATGATCAACGCCGGCAAGCAGACCGTCACCGCCCGCCGCGGCGCCTCGATCTTCGACTCGGCGCAATCGTTCGCCATGATCCGTGGCGGCCACGTCGACCTCACCGTACTGGGTGCCTTCGAGGTGGATGTGCAAGGCAACATCGCCTCGTGGATGATCCCTGGCAAGCTGGTCAAGGGCATGGGCGGCGCCATGGACCTGGTGGCCGGTGCCGACAACATCATCGTCACCATGACCCACGCCTCCAAGGACGGCGAGTCCAAGCTGCTGTCGCAATGCAGCCTGCCGCTGACCGGTGCCGGCTGCATCCGCAAGGTGCTGACCGACCTGGCTTACCTGGAGATCGAGGACGGCGCCTTCATCCTGCGCGAGACTGCGCCGGGCGTGAGTGTCGAGGAAATCATCGAGAAAACCGCCGGCAAACTGATCGTACCGGACGATGTGAAGGAAATGACCTTCTGATTTCACCCGCTGTGCACTGACCCTGTTGGAGCGGGTTTACCCGCGAATGCGAAGGCCACGATACCCGAGCATTTGCAGGTAGACCTGTTCCCGCAGGGTTTTTTGCGTTGTACCTGCAATTCGATAAAACCAATAAAAGGAAGTAACCGTGGAAGTAACCGTGGCCGCTGAAATGCAAGACAGCCGCTCCGCCCGCTTTGCCCTGCGCTGCTCCAACTGGGCCGAACGCTGGTTCCCAGACTCCTGGGTATTCGCTGCCCTTGCGGTGATGCTGGTATGCCTGGGTGCCCTGGCCATGGGCGCAAAGCCCACCGACACCGCAAAGGCCTTCGGCGATGGCTTCTGGAGCCTGATCCCGTTCACCATGCAGATGGCCTTCGTGGTCATCGGTGGCTACGTGGTGGCCAGCTCGCCGCCCGCCGCGCGGCTGATCGACCGCCTCGCGCGGCTGCCGAGCAATGGCCGCTCTGCCGTGTGCTGGGTAGCGCTGATTTCGATGCTGGCGTCGCTGCTCAACTGGGGCCTGTCGCTGGTGTTCGCAGGCCTTTTGGTGCGTGCGCTGGCGCGTCGCACCGAGTTGAAGATGGATTACCGCGCCGCCGGCGCCGCCGCTTACCTGGGCCTTGGCGCCGTTTGGGCGCTGGGCCTGTCGTCTTCGGCCGCGCAGTTGCAGGCCAACCCGGGCAGCCTGCCGCCGTCGATCCTGTCGATCACCGGGGTGATTCCGTTCACCGACACCATTTTCCTGTGGCAGTCGGGGGTGATGCTGGTGGCGCTGATCGTCGTCTCGCTGGTGATTGCCTATGCCACCGCTCCCGGGGCGAACAGCGCGCGCAGCGCCCAGGACTGCGGCGTCGACCCCAGCTTCACGGCCCCGCCAACGCCCCAGCGCACCCGCCCCGGCGAGTGGCTGGAATACAGCCCGATCCTGATTTTGCTGCTGGTGGCCCTGGCGGGCGGCTGGTTGTACCAGGAGTTCGCCACCAAGCCTGCAATCACCGCGATTTCCGGGCTCAACACCTACAACCTGCTGTTCATCATGCTCGGTGCCTTGCTGCACTGGCGCCCGCGCAGTTTCCTCGATGCTGTCGCCCGCGCCGTGCCGACCACCACCGGGGTGCTGATCCAGTTCCCGCTGTATGGCTCGATCGCGGCGATCATGACCCAGGTGAAGGGCGTGGACGAGCAGACCCTGGCGCACCACATTTCGCTGTTCTTCACCCAGATCGCGACCCATGACACCTATGCACTGCTGATGGGCGTGTATTCGGCAGTGCTGGGCTTCTTCATCCCCTCGGGCGGTGGCAAGTGGATCATCGAAGCCCCCTACGTGATGATGGTGGCCAACGACCTGCAGTACCACCTGGGCTGGGCCGTGCAGATCTACAACGCTGCCGAGGCGCTGCCGAACCTGATCAACCCGTTCTACATGCTGCCGCTGCTGGGTGTATTGGGGCTGAAGGCGCGCGACCTGATCGGCTTCTCGTTTGTGCAACTGCTGGTGCATACCCCACTGGTGCTGGTACTGCTGTGGGCGCTGGGTACTACTTTGGAGTACGTACCGCCGGTGATGCCTTGAAGTGATGGGGCTGGCCATGCCGGCCCCTTCGCGGGACAAGCCCGCTCCCACAGGTTCGGCGCAGTTCTCAAGCGCAGCGGAGAGCCTGTGGGAGCGGGCTTGCCCCGCGAAGAGGCCAAGCCAGGCACCAGAACAGCCTGGAAGGCGGCGGGGGTGTCAGTGCTGGCTGTTCAGGTCTTCGAGCAATGCCGCCAAGTTCGCCCGCCCTTGTTCATCCAGGCCGAACACCGGCCGACGGGGTTCACCCACCGGCAACCCGGTCAGGGCCAACCCGGCTTTGATCGTTGCCGGCAAGCCACCTTTGAGAATGAAGTCGAGCAACGGCAGCTGGCGGTAGAACAGTGCGCTGGCTTGCTTCAGGTCACCTGCCAGCACGGCCTGATAGAGCTGCTGGTTCAGCGCCGGGATCAGGTTCGGCGCCGCCGTGCACCAGCCTTTGGCCCCGGCCACGAACGCTTCCAGCGCCAATGGATTGCAGCCGTTGTAGAACGGCACCTGGCCTTCACCCAGCAGCTGCAGCTTGTGCATGCGCTGAATGTCACCGGTGCTCTCCTTGACCATGGTCACGTTGGCGACCTCACGCACGATCCGCAGGATCAGCTCCACCGGCATGTCGGTACCGCTGGTGGCGGGATTGTTGTAGAGCATGATCGGGATATCGATGGCTTGGCCGATGGCCCGGTAATGCTGAAGGATTTCCGCTTCGCCGAGCTTCCAGTACGCCGCCGGCAGCACCATCACCGCATCGGCGCCGTGGTCCTGGGCGAAGCGCGCACGGCGCACGGCACCGGCGGTGGTCAGGTCGGACACGCTGACGATGGTGGGGACGCGCCTGGCGACCTGGGCAAGGCTGTATTCGGCCACTTGCTGCCATTCGTTGTCGCTCAGGTAGGCGCCTTCGCCGGTGCTGCCCAAGGGCGCGACGGCCTGCACGCCACCGTCGAGCAGGCGCTCGATGGACTGGCCGAGGGCCGGCAGGTCGAGGCGCTCACCGTCGGCGCTGAACGGGGTGATGGTGTAGCCGATGATGCCGTTGAATTCTGTGGTCATGGTTGTGGGCTCCGCAAGCAAGGCATTCTGGGGTCAGTTCAGGCAGTCGGCGTGGGCACGCAGGCTTTGCCGGGCAAAGTAGTTGAACGCAGCGCCATGGCGCTTGGGCCGGTCGATCCAGTCGTGCGCTTCGCGCCCCAGCGCCGGGGCGATGGGCTTCACGGTGCCGGCGGCCATGGCCAGCAACTGCAGGCGTGCGGCGCGCTCGATCAACTGGGCGTAGACACAGGCCTGTTCGATGCTCGTGCCGGTAGAGAGCTGGCCGTGGTGCGAGAGCAGGATGGCGCGCTTGTCGCCGAGGGCGGCACTGATGAGCTCACCTTCTTCGTTACCCACCGGCACGCCCGGCCAGGCTTCGAGGAACGCGCAATCGTCGTACAGCGGGCACAGGTCCATGTGCGAGACCACCAGCGGCACTTCGAGCATGGACAGGGCCGCGACGTGGGTCGGGTGGGTGTGGATGATGCAGTTCACATCCGCACGCGCGCGGTACACCCAGCTGTGGAAGCGGTTGGCCGGGTTGGGCATGCCCTGGCCTTCGAGAACGTCCAGGTCCTCATTGACCAGCAGCAGGTTGCTGGCACTGATCTCGTCGAAACCCAGGCCCAGTTGCTGGGTGTAGAAGGTGCCTGGCTGCGGCCCTCGGGCGCTGATCTGCCCGGCCAGGCCAGAGTCGTGGCCATGGTCGAAGAGAATTCGGCAGGTCAGGGCCAGCTTTTCCCGTACAGTCCACGTATTATCGGCAAGCGAGCCTTGCATCTGCGTCAGGGCTTTTTGCACCAGCTGGTCTTTGCTGTGTGTCAGGGTCTTGGCCATGGGGGTTGTCCTCTGTGGCGTGATGGTCGATGTCAGTGCTTGCCCGCCTCGATGCTTTGGTCGGTGGAGAGGCGGTCAATCACATGACACAAATTATCCTATATGACACAAAGTGTCATGAGCAAGTGGGTTCGCCTGGGAAAGCTGCTTCACATGTCTATCCGATTGAAATTGCTGAGAAAAAAACTGGGTATCACACTTGAGGTGTTGGCCGGGAAGGCCGGCATGACCAAGAGCTACCTCTCCAAGGTCGAACGGGGCTTGAGCACACCGTCGATCGCGGCCGCGCTGAAGCTGGCGCGGGCGCTGAACGTCAATGTCGAGGAGCTGTTCGCCGAGGAACAGGCCGGGCAGAGCCGCTACAGCCTGGTGCGCCAGGGCGAGCGTCAGGCCCTGGTCGGCGATGGTCATGGGCCGGGCTACGCGGCGCTGACCCACCAGGTCGGGCAGCGCAGCCTGTTGCCGTTCCTGATCCAGCCGCCGACCGAGTTCAGTGACCCGACCTTCAAGGAGCACCAGGGCGAAGAGTTCCTGTTCGTGCATGAGGGGCAGGTGGAAGTGGACTTCATGAATGAGCGCGTCTTGCTGGCGCAGGGCGATGCGCTGCACTTCAATGCCCAGACCCCGCACCGCCTGCGATCGGTAGGCGCACGCCCGGCGCAGCTGCTGGTGGTGGTGCACGACAACGGCGAGTGAGGGCCGATCGATGATCGAGGTGTCGCGGTTCTGGCGGGATCCGGCTTTGCCCTTCGTCGAAGCCCGGCGCGTCGGGGACGGGCGCAAGGTGTGCTATGCGGCCCATTCCCATGAGAGTTTTTCCATCGGCGTGATCACCGGTGGGCATTGCACCTACTTGAGTGGAGCCCGCCAGGTCGAGCTGAGCGCCGGCTCCACGGTGCTGATGAACCCGGGCGTGGTGCACGCCTGCAATCCGATCGCGGGGCAGGGCTGGTCGTACCTGATGCTGTACGTCGACATGCCGTGGTTGCAGGCGCGTGGCTTCTTGCTGCCGACGCAGACCTGGAGTAGCTCGCCTGCCTTGTACCACCGGTTGCTGCAACTGTTCGCCGATCTGTTCGACAGCGCGAACGAGAATCGGGAGGCCGGGCTGGCCTGCTTTTTCGACGAGCTGCCCGGTTACCTGCACGCCGTCGAGGGGCCGGCACGTACCCAGCACCCGCGCCTGGAGACGGCTGCAGCGTTCATTCGCGCACACCGGGCCGACCCGCTGAGCCTTGAAGATATCTGTGCTGCCAGCGGCCTGTCCCGGTCCTATCTGATACGCGCCTTCCGCCAGCGGTTTGACCTGACGCCGCATGGTTACCTGCTCGACCAGCGGGTGCAGCATGCGCGCGCGCAACTGCGCAGGGGCAGGGCGATTGCCGAGGTGGCGGTGGAGGCGGGGTTTGCCGATCAGGCGCACCTGCAGCGGGCGTTCAAGCAGCACCTGGCGGCGACGCCTGGGCACTATCGCAATGCTGCGGGTTGAAGGCGGGCTGTACCGGCCCTTTCGCGGGACAAGCCCGCTCCCACATGTACACCACAAGGCTTGAGAACTGCGCTGTACCTGTGGGAGCGGGCTTGTCCCGCGAAAGGGCCAGAACGGCCAGCCTCAGAAAACCAGATACCCCGCACTGATCACCAGCAGCACAGCCAAGCCGCGATTGAGCAACCGCAAGTACCGCGGCTCACTCAACGACTGCCGAATAACGCTCCCCGCCCAAGCCCAACTGGCCACCGAGACAAAACAGATTGGTGCATAGATCCAGGTAAACCACCACAACAGCTGTTGCTCCCCGCCGGTATAGGCACCCACGCCCGCGACCGCTGCCAGCCAGGCCTTTGGATTCAGCCACTGCATCACGGCGCCATGCCAGGCCGAGGGCGCCTGATGCTGATGCTCGCCGCCCAACTGGCCGTTGTCGCTTGCCAGTTTCCAGGCCATGTACAGCAAAAACGCCACGCCGCCCCAATGCAGCGCCACGCCCAGCAACGGCCAGCGTATCAATAGCTCGTGCAGGCCCAGCCCCACCAGTACCAGCAGCAGGCAGAACCCCAGAGTTGCCCCTGTCACATGTGCCAGGCTCGCGCGCAACCCGTGGCGAACGCCACTGCCCAGCGCAACGATGTTCACCGGGCCAGGTGATATGGAAGCCGCCAGTGCGAAGGCGGCCATGGAAAGTGACAGGCTCATTGAATGTGTTCCGCGATGAAGGATGTCCGGGCATCCTGCCGCCCCGTCAGGCAGGCGTATTGAAGAAAAGTGCCCAGCGGCTTTGTTACAGGTTTTGTAATAGTTTTGCGCTATCAGAAAAACCTGCTGTGCTTGTAGGATCACCGTCCCTAATTGCTATCAAGGTCCCCATGAGCACCTTCGCGGAGCCCCCCAGTCCCCGGCCGTCCCGGCCATCTTTCCCCCGTCCCCGTGACGCCTTCTTCGTGAGTACCCGCTAATGGAATGGCTAGCCGACCCCACGGCCTGGTTAGGCCTGTTGACGCTTATCGTCCTCGAGTTGGTGCTGGGTATCGACAACCTGGTGTTCATCGCCATCCTGGCGGACAAGCTGCCACCGCATCAGCGCGACCGCGCGCGGGTGATCGGCCTGAGCCTGGCGTTGATCATGCGCCTGGGCCTGTTGGCCAGTATCTCGTGGATGGTCACCCTGACCGCGCCGCTGATCGAGGTGTTCGGCAAGAGCTTCTCCGGCCGTGACCTGATCATGCTGTTCGGTGGTGTGTTCCTGCTGTTCAAGGCCACCATGGAGCTGCATGAACGCCTTGAGGGCCACGTCACCCAGGCCAGCGGTGCGGTACGCCACGCGGCGTTCTGGCCGATCGTGGCGCAGATCGTGGTGCTGGACGCGGTGTTCTCGCTGGATGCGGTCATTACCGCTGTGGGCATGGTCGAACATCTGTCGGTGATGATGATCGCGGTGATCTTCTCGATCGGCATCATGATCGTCGCCAGCAAGCCACTGACCCGCTTCGTCAACGCCCACCCGACCGTGATCATGCTGTGCCTGGGCTTCTTGATGATGATCGGCTTCAGCCTGACCGCCGAAGGCCTGGGCTTCCATATCCCGAAAGGCTACCTGTACGCGGCGATTGGCTTCTCGATCCTCATCGAGCTGTTCAACCAGTTGGCCCGCGCCCGTCGCAAGCGCAGCCTGCAGCAGCACCGGCCGCTGCGTGAGCGCACGGCCCATGCCGTGCTGCGTCTGCTCGGCGGGCGTCGGGTCGAGGCTGACGAAGTCGGCGAGGAAATCGCCGACCTGGTGGCGGGTGGCGAAGAGCAGGTGCTGTTCGACCGACGTGAACGGGTGATGATCAGCGGGGTACTGAACCTTGCCGAGCGGCCGATCCGTACCGTGATGACCGCCCGTGCCGAAGTCGATGTGCTTGACCTGGCGCAGCCTGCGGCCGCCATCTCCGAGGCCCTGGCCAACTCGCCGTATTCGCGTCTGCCATTGATTCGCGACGGCCGCATCGACGAGCCGCTGGGTTTCGTGCACAAGAAAGAGCTGCTCAAGGAGTTCTTGTCGGGTGCCGAGCCCGACCTTGAACGCATGGCCCGGGCACCGTTGAACCTGCTGGAGAGCTTCAGCATCCTCAACGCGCTGGAACAGATGCGCAGCCAGTCGACGCACATTGCCTTCGTGGTCAACGAATTCGGTGACTTCACCGGCCTGTTGACCATGACCGATATCCTTGAGTCGATCGCCGGTGAACTGCCGGATGCCAGTGAGGTGGAAGGCCCGGCGATCGTGGAGGAGGGGAATGGCTTTGTGGTCAGCGGTGCCCTGAACCTTAGCCAGGTCCAGGCCCGTACCGGCTTTGCCGCCCGTGCGACGGAGGACTACCAGACCCTGGCGGGCCTGGTGATGAGCCTGCTGGATCGCCTTCCGGTGGTCGGTGACCACCTGGCCTGGAACGGCTGGAGCATGACCGTAGTGGCGGTGGAGGAGCGGCGGGTGCGTCAGGTGCGCCTTACACCGAACGTCGACGCTGACGCAGCAGGTGCTTGAAACCTTCGAGCACCAGTACCAGGACTGCAGCCCAGATCGGCAGGTAGGTCAGCCACTGATCCGGGCCGATGGTCTCGCCCAATAGCAACGCAACGCCGACCAGCAGCACAGGCTCCACGTAGCTGAGCAGGCCGAACAGGCTGAACGGCAGCAAGCGGCTGGCCAGCACGTAGGCGATCAGGGCCGAGGCACTGATCGCCCCGAGCAGTGGGATCAAGCCGTAAAGGCCAGGGTGCGCCAGCAGGTCGGCGCTGGTCAGTGGCCCTTGGCTGACGAAGTACAGGGCCCAGGGCAGCAGCAGGCACATGTCGCACCACAGGCCACCCAAGTGGTCGGTGCGGCAGCGCCGGCGCAGGACGAAGTAGATCGGGTAGCCGATCGTCACCAGCAGCGTTTCCCAGGCAAAGCTGCCGTTCTGGTACAGCTCGTGGCCCACGCCCAGTGCGGCGCAGCTCACCGCCACTTTCTGCAGGCGCGACAGACGTTCTCCATAAGCCAGGCGACCGGTCAGCACCATCGCCAACGGCAGGAGGAAGTAACCCATCGATACTTCCAGGCTGCGCCCGTGCAGCGGCGCCCAGAGGAACAGCCACAACTGCACACCCATCAACCACGAGGTGCCAACCATGCCCAGCAGCAGGACAGGCGTCTGGCGCACGCGTGCGAGCAAGTCTCCAACCCGCTTCCAGTCCTTGCTCACCAGCATGAACAGGGTCAGGCAAGGGAGCGTCAGCAGGGTGCGCCAGCCGAAGATTTCTTCGCCATCGAGGGGGGCAAGCAGAGAGGTATAGAAGTACATCACGGCGAACAGACAGGACGCCATGACCGAACAGAGAATGCCTTTTGACACGAATGCCTCGGATAGGGGGAGTGAGCGGGTGGATCAGCCGCGCATGATCTCAGGGGGCGCGCCCTGCGGCAACTGCTCAACCCCTGGCCGGGTGGCCAATGCCTGGAGAAATTCGGCTGCCGGCATCGGCCGGCCGAACAGGTAGCCCTGCTGGAAGTCGACGCCGTGTCGGGCCAGGTAGTCGCGCTGGACCTCGCTTTCCACACCTTCGGCGACCAGGCCCAGGCCCAGCTTGCCGGACAGTTCGATGATGCTGTCGAGGATATGCAGCGAGAGCGCATCGCCACCGATCATGGCCACGAAGCTCTGGTCGATCTTCAGGTAATCGACCTGGAACTGGCGCAGGTAACTCAGGCTCGACTGGCCGGTGCCGAAGTCGTCGAGGGCAATCATCACGCCCATCTCATGCAACTTCTCGAACAGCTCCAGGGCGACCGGGGAGGCCTCGATCAGCTTGCGTTCGGTCAGTTCCAGGGTCAGCACCACACGTCCGGGCGGGAAATGTTGCAGGAAGGTGCGGCAATCGTCGAGCAGCTCGAAGTTGCGGCAATGGTCGGCGGTGATGTTGATGGCAATGTGAAAGCCATCCTCCATCAGCGCAGCGTAGGGGGCCAGGCTGTGCGCGGCGTGCAGCATCAGCGCCCGGGTCATGTCGACGATCTGCCCGCTGTGCTCGGCATAAGGGATGAACAGGTCGGGGCGTACCAGGCCTTCCTGCGGGTGGTTCCAGCGCATCAACACTTCGGCGCCTGCCCAGCGGTAATCGTCCTTGCGCACCACCGGCTGGAAATACGGCAGAAACTCGTCGGCCTCCAGGGCGCGGCGCAGTTCGGCACGCGGCGAGTTGGCCCGGCGGATCTGCCAGCGACAGGCGATGCCGGCCACCGCGCCCAGCAACAGCAGCAGGCTGAGCAGCGCCGGGTAGTGGCTGCGCAGCAACTGGCCAGGGGTGCCGTCGCTGTAGCCGCCGTGCACGCTGAACGGGTAGCGCGTCGAACTTTGCGTCACTTCGGCGACAGGGGCGCGGGGCAGCTGGCCTTGGTGCACCAGGCCGTCCTTGCCCATCCAGTCATCGCCCACCCGCAGTTGCAGTTCCTGGTTGGGGCCGATCAGGCGCAGTGCGGTCAACAGGTGTTCGCCGTCCACGGTGGTAATGGCGCCGCGTTCGCCATCGCTGGCACGGTACACCAGCAAGGCACGGCCCGGTGTGACCGAGTTGCCATCCATCAGCCACAAGGTGCCATCGGTGTAGTCGCGGGGGTCGACAGGCTCGTCGAACTCGCCGAACAGCGACGTGCAATAGAGGGTATTGTGCTGGAACAGGTTGGTCGAACGCACGAAGGCATTGCGGGTGAGCTCGCCGCGCAGCGTCAGCTGGGTCTGTTCGCACGGGCTGCCGGCCAGGGGCAGCAGGGCCTGGGCGGTACTGGAAAGGTTGTCGAGGATATGTTCGATTTGCTCCACCACCTGGCGCGTGGTGGCTTGGCTGTCCGCACGCAGCTCGCGCTCGATTTGCCAATTCATCACGATCAGGCCGAATCCCAGCGGCAACGCGCCAACAATCCAGGGGAGCAGGGTGCGCCAGCTCCAACGGGCAGGGCGTTTAACGGTAAGGGGCATGCTGGCCTAATCTTGTGAAAGGTAACCTGCAGAGGATAGCCGTTTGTCGGCGCCGGTGGAGAACAAAAGCGCGACAAGAGAATTTACGCACTGTAGAATCGGTTTACGAATACAACAATAAGGTCCTTCATTTGCTGAAGGATCAACCCCACCGAGAATGGTCCATATGACATACCCTGGGTTCAAGCTGATCATTGGTGACTTCCTCGCCCGCAGCGTGCGCGGTATCCCCTGCTCACCGCCATTGCCGTTCCACATCCCACGCATTCAATAATCTTTCGCTGCAGATGAGGACACGAACATGGCTGATATCTTTGAAAATCCAATGGGCCTGATGGGCTTCGAATTCATCGAACTGGCTTCGCCGACCCCAGGTGTGCTTGAGCCGGTATTCCAGATACTCGGCTTCACCAAGGTGGCCACTCACCGCTCCAAGGATGTTCACCTGTACCGTCAGGGTGGCATCAACCTGATTCTCAACAACGAGCCCAAGAGCATCGCCTCGTATTTTGCCGCCGAGCATGGCCCGTCGGTTTGCGGCATGGCCTTCCGCGTGCGCAATGCCCATGAAGCCTATGCCCGTGCGCTTGAGCTGGGTGCCCAGCCGGTGGAGATCGAAACGGGCCCGATGGAGCTGCGCCTGCCAGCGATCAAGGGCATCGGCGGTGCGCCGCTGTACCTGATCGACCGCTTCGAAGAAGGCAGCTCGATCTACGACATCGATTTCAACTTCATCGAAGGCGTCGACCGCAATCCCGCGGGTGCGGGCCTGAAAATCATCGACCACCTGACCCACAACGTCTACCGCGGGCGCATGGCGTACTGGGCCGGGTTCTACGAAAAACTGTTCAATTTCCGTGAGATCCGCTACTTCGACATCAAGGGCGAATACACCGGCCTGACGTCCAAGGCCATGACTGCGCCCGACGGGATGATCCGCATTCCACTGAACGAGGAATCGTCCAAGGGTGCTGGCCAGATCGAAGAGTTCCTCATGCAGTTCAACGGTGAAGGCATCCAGCACGTGGCGTTCCTCACCGATGACCTGCTCAAGACCTGGGATGCCCTGAAGGGCTACGGCATGCGCTTCATGACTGCGCCGCCGCAGACCTATTACGAAATGCTCGAAGAGCGCCTGCCAGGGCACGGTGAGCCGGTCGACCAACTGCAGGCCCGCGGTATTCTGCTTGACGGTGCTTCCGAGTCCGGCGACAAACGTCTGCTGCTGCAGATTTTCTCGGAAACCCTCCTGGGGCCGGTGTTCTTCGAGTTCATCCAGCGCAAGGGCGATGACGGCTTTGGTGAAGGCAACTTCAAGGCGCTGTTCGAGTCCATCGAGCGCGACCAGGTTCGTCGTGGTGTGCTCAACGCTGAGTGAGCCCAGCGTAACGCCGTCAACGCGGGTTGACGGCGTTACCGCCTCGAGGGCCGCGTCGGAACATGGCCCAGTAGATGATGGAGCCGGTGACTATTCCGATCAGCACCAAAGAGGGGAGCACCAGGATCATCGACTGGCGAGCCTCCTGGGCGGAGTAGCCTTGTGCATAGCCGACCTTGAGGGTATAGCCGTACTTTTCCGATACAGCCGTCTGAAAATACTCGGACTGAGAAGGCCGGGACAGACCGCTCGCGTCCCCATTCCAGATGTAGGCGTCGCCAAATTCGAGCAGCAAGGTCAGCCCGTCCTGGAAAGCACTGAGTTCATCGCGCAGTTGATCGGCATAGCTGGTGGCCGTCGCACTGAAATCATCGCGCTGAAGCTGGTAGAGGAGAACGGCGCGACTCGGTGTCAATGTGGCGTCGACAATCAATTGCAGTGGCGCTTGTATCTCGGCGAAATCGATCGCGCCGTCAACGACACCCGCCAATGAACTGCAGTAGACCTCGCGGTTCTGGCTCAACGTGAGCGAGCGCAAGTATTGCGTCTCTGTGACTTGCTTGATCAGGCTTGGTTTCACCTCTGCACAGGGCTTGCCTGACAGTGTCAAGGCGTTGCTGACAACAGCATCTAACCTGTCCAGCGACAAATCGACTGAATAAATCGCTTCCTGTAAGGAGATCCGCGCGTTTTCCGCGAGTTTTCGATCCTGCTGGTAAACCATCACCGCGAGGCCTGAGGCGACAGGTATCAAGCTGATAGACAAGACCAGCAGAACTTCCAGCAGGGAGCGACCGATCATGGTGGTTCTTGACATAGGCCTGCGGCCCTCCGCTTCAAGGCTGTCCGGGATGGGCAGTCGAGCGAAGAGCCTAGGAAAACTGTGGCAGGTCTACTGTAATCCACTGCCGTTTTTGGCTGGGTACGCAATACGTTGATGCGTAGGACTTGTCATGGGCTGAGCTGTTCCAGCACTTTCTTCGCCAGCAGATGCGTAGAGTTTGGATTTTGCCCTGTGATCAGACGTTCGTCGGCGACCACGAATGGCGCCCAGGGATCGTCATGTTTGCTGTAAATACCTCCGCGAGCCCCCATTTCGTTTTCGGTCAGGAACGGTACGACCTTGTCCAGTTCGACAAGCTTTTCCTCGGTATTGGAGAAGCCTGTGACCTTACGGTCCTTGAGCAACAGCGTGTTGTCGCTGAGCTTGATGTTCAGCAGGCCCACCACGCCATGACACACTGCAGCGATGATGCCCTTGTTTTCGTAGATTCTGCGCGCCAGCTCCTGCAACGGCTGATTATCAGGGAAGTCATACATCACCCCATGCCCGCCGGTGTAGTAAATGACGCTGTAGTCCTCGGCCTTGACCATGCCCGGTGGCAGCGAGGCGCCCAGGCGATTCATGAACGACTTGTCGTCGTACCATTGCCAGTCCAGTTCTGGCGCCAATTGCAGGCTGTGTGGGTCGATCGGCACATAGCCGCCCTCGGGGCTTACATAGTCAACGCTGTACCCCGCTTTTTGCACCACATCAACGAAATGCACGGCTTCACCCAGCCACAGGCCGGTGGCCCGGTTCAGTTCCGGGTACTTGGCGGTGTTGGTCAACACCACGAGAATTTTCTTGCTCATCACCACACTCCGGTCTGTAGTAATAAGGAAAGTTGCGCCATGACGCACTGAAACCTAGTGAGCATAGCTGCCGGATGCAGGTACGCACACCAATAGTGGCTGTGTGCTACTGTTGTTGGGGGGCCATTACCCGTGAATATCCTGCTGATTCAATGGCGAGCCCTTTGCGCATACCAGGGATTTTGGCGCTGAAAGAGGAGCAGATGATGTGCGAATCGCTTGTTTATTCAGCGTTACCGTGGAATCACGACAATGGTCGCTAAAAACGGTCGGAGCAAATTGTCGGCGCAGCGCATCCAATTGACTTCGTTGGCCACATCGACCAGCGGTATGGGCGAGTTGATCGCCGCACATGATTGGCAGCGAACCGCGCTTGGGCCATTGCCGTTGTGGCAGGCGCCGTTACGTTTGGCGGTCGACGCGATGCTCATGTCGCCCTTTCCCAGCGCTGTGGTCTGGGGCCCAGACCTGACGGTGATTCACAACACGGCGTACGTGAGGTTGCTCGATGGCCTGAACGCTGCCCTGGGCAAGCGATTCGACGCGTTGTGGGAAAAAAACTGGGAAGAGGTGGGGCCGTGGGTGTTCAAGGCACTGCAGGGCCATGCCAGCTTTGTCGAAGACCAACCGCTGTGGGTCGTTTCCGCCAATGACGGCGTCAAGGCCTGGTACGCCTTCAGCTATACGCCGATCTGCGACGAGCAGCGGGAAGTGGCGGGGTTTCTGCACACGGTCATCGAAACCACCGCCAGTGTCGATGCGCTGAACAATTGGCGTGAGCAGGCCCAGGCCTTCGAGCAGCAGATCAAGCGCTATCTGGTCGATCGCGAATCGATCTGGCAACTGTCACGCGATGCCATGATCACCGTGACCCGCGACCTCCGGTTGCAGGCGGCCAACCCCGCCTGGCTGCGTATTCTCGGCTGGACCATGGCCGAGGTGCATGACATCCCGATCCTGCAGCTGGTGCACCCGGCCGACCGGGCCGAAGTGGAAGTGGCGGTGATCGATTTCGTGCGTGACCAGGGCGCCGAACAGTTGGAAACCCGCCTGCGCCATAGCGATGGGCATTATCGGTGGTTCCGCTGGACGGCCAAGTTCGACGGTACCTTTCTGACCGCCGTAGGGCGTGACATCACCGATGACCGCGAGGAGGCGATGCGCCAGTCTCAGGCGCTGCTGCGCGGCAACCAGCAACTGGAAGTGGTGAGCCACCTGGCAGGCGGCATGGCCCATGAGATGAACAACTTGTTGTCGGGCATCAGTGGCAGCCTGGAGTTGCTGCAGCGACGGCTGAGCCAAGGGCGCCTGGAGCGGATCGATCATTATGTCGTCCTGGCCCGCGATTCGGTCCAGCGTGCCATGACCCTCACCCACCGTCTGCTGGCCTTTTCCCGTCACCAGCCGCTTTCACCGAAACCGCTCGATATCAACCGCCAACTGTCAACCATGGAACCTTTGCTGCACCAGGTATTGGGGGCGGAGATGCGCTTGCTCTGGCAGATGGACGTGGAGCCTTGGGCAGTCTGCCTGGATGACTCGCAACTGGAAACGACCCTGGTCAACCTGTGTGCCAATGCGCGCGATGCCTGCCTGGGGCGTGGCACTGTGACGGTACGCACGACCAACACGCGTCTGACTGCCGCTTTTCCCGATGAAGCGGGTCTGCAGCCGGGCGACTACGTCGCCGTGCACTTCTCGGACGATGGCCATGGCATGCCGGCCGAAGACGTGGCCAGGGCGTTCGAACCGTTTTTCACCACCAAGCCCGTCGGGCGCGGGGCCGGGCTGGGGCTGCCGATGATCCATGGGTTCGTCGGCCAGTCCGGTGGCTACATGTGGATCGAGTCCGTCCAGGATCAAGGAACAACGGTTTCCATGCTGTTTCCCCGTTGTGCCGAAGCCATCCCTGAAGTGCCGCCTGTACGTGTGCCGACCGTACTGCGGGCCAATGGGCAGCGTGTGCTGCTGGTGGACGATGAGCACAACCTGCGCCTGTTGATGCGTGAATACCTTCGCGAACGGGGTTTCGAGGTGTGTGACGTCACAGATGCCAATTCGGCGTTGGATCGCTTCCGTCACAAGGGTTCCTTCGATCTGGTCATCACCGATATCGGTTTGCCGGGCGGGTTCAGCGGGCGCCAGGTCGCCAGGGCGATGCGCATGATCAAACCGGAACAGAAGATTCTGTTCATCACCGGCTATACCCACCCTACCTTGGAATCGCAGCTGCTCGACGCGCCCGGTACAGCGCTGTTGCTCAAACCTTTCCCGCTGGAGACCCTGGCCGACCAGGCGATGCTGATGCTCACCGAATGAACCCGATCAACGGCCACCGAGCATCTGCGCGATCTGTGCCTGCAGCTGCTTGAGTTCGAACGGCTTGCAGATCAGTTGCATGCCCGGGGCGAGAAAGCCCTCCCGGGCTGTTGCGGTTTCAGCGTAACCGGTGATGAACAGCACCGGCAGTTGTGGGCGCAAGGTGCGGGCGATTTCTGCCAGCTGGCGGCCGTTCATGCCCGGCAGACCAACGTCGCTGACCAGCAGGTCGATGGCTTCGCCGGATCCCAATATCTGCAGCGCTTCGCTGGCATTGCTGGCGCTATGGCAGGGGAAACCGTCCTCCTGCAGGGTCTGGTGCAACAGTTGGCGCACATGCGGGTCATCTTCGACCAGCAATACACAACGCCCGTTGCCGCCCTTAGGCGGCGCTGGCGTCGTTTTCTGCACCGGCGTGCGACCGTGATGGCGGGGCATGAACAGTTCTACTCGCGTGCCATGGCCGATCTGGCTGTGCAGCACCACATGGCCGTGGGATTGTTTGCTGAAGCCGTACACCATCGACAGGCCCAGCCCGATACCCTGGCCGACCGGCTTGGTGCTGAAGAACGGCTCGAAGGCATGCTCCAGAGTGCTTTCCGACATGCCCTGGCCTTCATCGATGACGCTCAGGCAAGCATAATCGCCGGCGCTCAAGCCGGTGCCCGCCAGTTGTTGGGTCCGGACCTGCCGGTTACTCGCCTCGATACGCAGTAGGCCGCCGCTGGGCATGGCTTCACAGGCGTTCAGCAACAGGTTGTCGATGGCTTCCTGCAGCTGTGTCTGGTCTGCCTGTACCGGCCAAAGGTCGGGGGCCAGCTGCAGTTGCAGGTTCACGCTGGCCGTGAGCACTGATTTCAGGCGCTGCGTCTGTAGCAATGTGGGCAGGTCGATGCACTGGTTGTGCAGCGACTGGCGGGACGAAAACGCCAACAACCGGTGGGTGAGCTGGGCCGCGCGCGACACCGCTTCCAGGCCCATGTGCAGGACGCCCTCCAGGCCCTCGCAGCGCCCCTGCTTCAAGCGCCGGTCGATCAGCTCGAAACTGCCGCCAATACTGGTGAGCAGGTTGTTGAAGTCGTGCGCCACACCGCCTGCCAATTGGCCGATCGCTTCCATCTTGCGGGCCTGGTGCTTGGCCAGCGCTTCACGCTGCTGCGCTTCGCTGCGAGCGTCCAGGCGCTGCTGCAGATCCATTAACTGATCACGTGCCAGGTATTGGCGCCGGCGGGTGCGCAGGGCGGTCTGGATCAGTTGCAGCAGTTGCGCTTCTTCGAACGGCATGACCAGCAGGGTCAGGTTGCCCAGCGGGTGATCGGCGGGCGTGGTGGTAGTGGTCGAGGTCGCGGTGAGCATCACGATCGGCAGGTCGGACCACTTGGGTTGCTGGTCGATGAATTGCTGCAGAACAGCCCCAGGGCTTTCGTTCAGTGTGTTTTCGGCGATGATCGCCAGCCCTGCGCCTTCGACCAGACCCGCCTGCAGGCCGGACATGTCGCGGGCGCACAGGCTTTGCACACCCGCGGCCGTCAGCAGCCGCGAAGTGTCCGTGGCAACCTGCGTTGGCGCCAGGATCACGGCACGTTCGTCCAGTGACACAGAACTGGCCAATGCGTATCTCCTTTGACAGTGGGCAAGGCCGATGCTGGGTCATGCCGTCAGGGGTCCGATACCCACTGGACCACAGCCACTTGCCAAGGGTTCAACGCAACTACAGGCCCTGCTGCAGATACGGATCGTCCGGGTTCTGCCGCTCCAGTTCGGCCAGCAGTACTTGCACGTTCTGCAGTTGCCCGGTCTCTTTCCAGTACTCGATGAGCAATACCCGTGCGGCGCGGTTGGCCGGTTGCCGGCTGAGCAGGGTTTCCAGTTGCTTTTGCGCCGCATCGGCCTGCTCCAGGTCGTGCAGGGTCACCGCCAGGGTATAGCGATAAGCGGCGTTGTCCGGCTCCAGCTCGACGGCGCGCGACAAGGCAAGCAGGGCATATTCGCGCTGATCGTGGCGGATCAGCCAGCGCCCCAGCTGGTTTTGCAGGAACGCCGAGTCCGGGCGCAAGGCCAGCGCCTTGGCCAGTACCTGCCTGGACTGGTCATGGTGACCCTGGCGTTCGAGCAGGCGGACCTGGGTGGCCAGCGCATCGAGGCTGTCCGGGTCCACTGCGAGGCTGCGTTGCAAGGCGATGGATGCCTGCGTGTAATCATTTTCGTGCAGGTACAGACGCGCCAGGTGCACTTGCGCTGCGGCGTCGTCGGGTTGTTGCTCCAACACCTGCTGGTACTGCTCCAATGCCGCTTGCAGCGGGCCGAAATACAGGCCGATGGCGTCGGGGTCGAGGCCCAGCAGGGCATCGACCGCGGCAAACCGCACGCTTTGCTCGTCATCGTCCAGCAGCGGCCCCAGTATCAGGCTGCGCTGCGCGGCCGGGACCAGGCGGCGAAGACTGGCGATGGCGGCGCGGCGCACCAGCGGTTCATCGGCGTCCAGCCCCGCACGCGCCAGTTTCAGCGCTTGTGGAGAGGGGTAGTTGGGCAGTTCGGCAAACAGCGCGGCACGGCGGATCGGTGCCAGGTCGTCACGTTGCAGTTGCTGGTACAACACCCGCGCGGCGCCCGGTCGGCCTTCGTGGGCCATGCGCAAGGCCTTGGCATAGCTGTGCGCAGGCAGGACCGGTGGCGCTGTCGGGGTATCCCGCCGAAGGTAGCCGATGGTGACCGATACCAGGATCAGCAGCAGCAAGGCGATCAGGTAGCGGTGGCGTATGGGCATCGTGCGAACCATGGCGGTGGGAGGGAAGAGCTTGGGGCAGAATGCCGTGGGCTGCAAGCACCGTGGCTTGCCGGCGATAAGGCCCGTGCAGCCCACATAAAAAAGCCCCGCGGGCCAAGGCCTGCGGGGCAAAAGGTTGGGAGAGACCAACCAAAGGAGTCGTTGCAAAGGGGAGGTTCAGCGCGCGCTGGCGACCGTTTCGGGCTGCCAGCCGCCGCCGAGCGCCTTGTAGATCGACACGATGCCGCGATACAGCTCGACTTCGCCCACGGCCTGGGCATCTTCGGCGCTCAGCCGTTCACGTTCGGCATCGAGCAGCACCAGGTAGTCCACCGTGCCTTCGCGATAGCGCACCGAAGCCAGCTCCGCCGCCTTGCGGCTGCTGTCGCTCTGGCGCATCAGTGACAACAGCCGCTGCTGGGTCTTGTCGTAGTCGCTGAAGGCGTTGGCCGATTCTTCCAGGGCCAGCAGCACCTGCTGTTCATAGCTGGCCAGGGCCCCTTCGGCATCGGCCTTGGCGCCGCGCAGGCGGGCCCGCACGCTGCCCAGGTCGAATGCCGCCCAGGTGATGCTCGGCCCCAGCGCCCAGGCATTGGCCGCCGCCGAACCGATCTGCGAACCGCGTGCCGCGGTAAAGCCGAGGAAGCCACTGAGGCTCACCCGAGGGAACAGGTCGGCGGTGGCCACGCCGACATTGGCGGTGGCTGCCGCCAGCTGGCGCTCGGCGCTGCGGATATCCGGGCGACGGCGCAGCAGCTCGCCGGGGTCGCCCACCGGCAGGGCCTTGGCGATTGCGGGCAGGGCCTTGGGCGAAAGGTCCACGCTCAAGGCGTCCGGACGCTGGCCGAGCAGGGTGGCGATGCGGTGGCGAGCCCTTGCCTGTTCAGCCTGCAGTTGCGGCACGGTGGCCTCGACCCCGGCCAGACGCGCATCGGCACGCACCACGTCGAGTTCGTTGCCGACCCCGGCGTCACGCAGGGTCACGGTGATGTTGCGCGACTCTTCCTGGGTCTTGAGGTTGGCCACGGCGATCTTCTCGCGCAGTTGCGCCCCGCGCAGCTGGCCGTAGGCGTCGACCAGCTCGGCGATCAGGCTGACCTGCAGCTGTTGCAGGTCGGCCTGGGCGGCCGCTTCCTGGGCTTCGCTGGCTTCGATCTGGCGCTGGATGCGGCCGAACAGGTCGAGCTCCCAGGCCATGTCCAGGCCCAGGTCGTAGCGTTCGCTGTTGACCCGCTGGTCGGTCTGGCCAGGGATCTGGCCCTTGCCGATTTCGCTGCTGACGCGGCTGGTGACCACCGGCAACTGGTCGTTGGCGGCGTCATCGCGGATCGCCCGTGCCGACTTGAGCCGGGCAAAGGCCACCCGCAGGTCGCGGTTGCCGTCCAGCGATGCCTGCACCAGCTGGTTCAGCACCGGGTCGTCGAACTGCTTCCACCACACGCTCTCGAAGCGGCTGCGGTCGAAGGCCTTGGCTTGCAGCTCGGTATCGACACGTGCAGGCTCGGTGTCCGGCGCCTTGTAGTCAGGGCCTACCGCACAGGCCGCCAGGGCCAGGGCCAGCAGGCTCGGGGTCAGGGGTTTGAGCAGGTTCATGCGTGGCTCTCCAGCGAGTGAGCGCGTTCGGCCTTGCGGGCCTGCCGACGCTCGACGAAACGGCGGATCAGGAAGAAGAACACCGGGGTCAGGAACAGCCCGAACACGGTCACACCGATCATCCCCGAGAACACCGCGACACCCATGGCATGGCGCATTTCAGAACCGGCACCGGAGGAGAACACCAGCGGTACCACGCCCATGATGAAGGCGATGGAGGTCATCAGGATCGGCCGCAGACGCAGGCGGCAGGCTTCCAGCACCGCAGCCAGAGGGTCCAGCCCCTTGGCCTGTTCGTCCTTGGCGAACTCGACGATCAGGATCGCGTTCTTGCACGCCAGGCCCACCAGCACGATCAAGCCGATCTGGGTGAAGATGTTGTTGTCGCCACCCGAGACGATCACCCCGGTAATGGCCGACAGCAGAGTCATCGGCACGATCAGGATCACCGCCAGCGGCAGGCTCCAGCTCTCGTACTGGGCCGCCAGTACCAGGAACGCCAGCAGTACGCAGAGCGGGAACACCAGCAGGGCGGTATTGCCCGAGAGGATCTGCTGGTAGGTCAGGTCGGTCCACTCGAAGGTCATGCCGTTGGGCAGTTCTTCCTTGAGCAGCTTCTCGATGGCCGCTTCAGCCTGGCCGGAGCTGTAGCCCGGTGCTGCCGCGCCATTGATTTCCGCCGTGATGAAGCCGTTGTAGTGCATCACCCGATCGGGCCCGGAGGTGTCGCTGACCTTGAGGAAGGTCGCCAGCGGGATCATCTCGCCGAGGTTGTTGCGCACCTTCAACTGGCCAATCTGTTCGGCATCGAGGCGGAACTGCTGCTCGGCCTGGACGTTGACCTGGTAGGTGCGGCCAAAGCGGTTGAAGTCGTTGGTGTACAGCGAGCCCAGGTAGACCTGCAAGGTGTCGAAGATATCGTTGATGGCCACGCCGTGGGTCTTGGCCTTTTCCCGGTCGATGGCGGCATCGACCTGCGGCACGTTGACCTGATAGCTGGTGAACAGCCCCGCCAGTTCCGGCACGTTCTGGCTCTTGGCGATGATGTTCTGGGTTTCCTTGTACAGCGCTTCGTAGCCCAGGTTGCCACGGTCCTCGATCTGCAGGCGGAAACCACCAATGGTGCCCAGGCCCTGTACCGGCGGCGGTGGGAAGATGGCGATGTAGGCGTCCTGGATGTCGGCGAACTGGGCGTTCAGCGCGGCGGCGATGGCGGCGGCCGACTGGCTCGGGTCCTTGCGCTCGTCGAACGGCTTGAGCGGGGTGAACACGATGCCGCTGTTGGGGCTGTTGGTGAAGCCGTTGATCGACAGGCCAGGGAAGGCGACCGAGTCGGCAACACCGGGTTGCTTCAGGGCAATTTCGCTCATGCGCTTGATCACCGCCTCCGTGCGGTCGAGGCTGGCGGCGTCAGGCAACTGGGCGAAGGCCACCAGGTACTGCTTGTCCTGGGCCGGCACGAAACCGGTCGGGGTGGACGAGAAGCCCAGGTAGGTCAGGCCCATGAGGCCGGCATAGACGAACAGGGCGATGCCGCTGGAACGGATGACCCGGCGCACGCCGCCGACGTAGCGGTGGCTGGCGCGATCGAAGAAGCGGTTGAACGGGGCGAACAGCCAGCTGCCCAGCAGTTTGTCGAGGAACCGCGAGAACCGGTCCTTGGGTGCATGGTGGTCCTTGAGCAATACGGCAGCCAGGGCCGGCGACAGGGTCAGCGAGTTGAACGCCGAGATCACGGTGGAGATGGCGATGGTCAGGGCGAACTGCTTGTAGAACTGCCCGGTAAGGCCGGAGATGAACGCGGCAGGTACGAACACGGCGCACAGCACCAGTGCCGTGGCGATGATCGGCCCGGTCACTTCGCTCATGGCCTTTTGCGTGGCCTCCAGCGGTTTCAGGCCCAGCCCGATATTGCGTTCGACGTTCTCCACCACAACGATGGCGTCGTCCACCACGATACCGATGGCCAATACCAGCCCGAACAGCGACAGGGCGTTGAGCGAGAAGCCGAACAGGTGCATCACCGCGAAGGTACCGATCAGCGACACCGGCACGGCCAGCAACGGGATGATCGAGGCGCGCCAGGTCTGCAGGAACAGGATCACCACCAGCACCACCAGCACCAGCGCTTCGAACAGGGTGTGCACCACCGCTTCGATGGAGCCGCGTACGAAGATGGTCGGGTCGTAGACGATGCTGTAGTCCATCCCCTCGGGAAAGTCCTTCTTCAGCTCGGCCATCTTCGCCCGCACTTCATCGGAGATTTCGATGGCGTTGGAGCCTGGGCGCTGGAAGATCGGGATGGCCACCGCCGGCTGGTTGTTCAGCAGCGAACGCAGGGCGTACTGGCTGGAGCCGAGTTCGACCCGGGCGATGTCCTTCAGGCGGGTGATTTCGCCATCTTTACCTGCACGAACGATGATGTTCTCGAACTCTTCCTCGTTGACCAGGCGACCCTGGGTGTTGATCGACAGCTGGAAGCTGGTCGAACCAGGGGCGGGCGGGGCGCCCAGCTGGCCGGCGGCGACCTGGCGGTTCTGCTCGCGGATGGCGGCGACCACGTCACTGGCGGTCAGGTTGCGCGAGGCGGTCTTGTTCGGGTCGAGCCACACACGCAGCGAGTAGTCGCCCATGCCGAACAGCTGCACATCGCCCACGCCGCCCAGGCGTGCCAGTTCATCCTTGATGTTGAGGATGGCGTAGTTGGACAGGTAGAGCATGTCGTAGCGGTTGTCCGGCGAGGTCAGGTGCACGACCATGGTCAGGTCGGGCGAGGCCTTGTCGACGGTGATGCCGATCCGTGTCACTTCCTCCGGCAGCTTGGGCTGGGTGCGGGTGACGCGGTTCTGCACCTGCACCTGCGCGTTGTCGAGGTCCGTGCCCAGGGCGAAGGTGATGGTCAGGGTCAGCTTGCCGTCGGCGGTGGACTGCGAGGACATGTACAGCATGTTCTCGACACCGGTGATGGCCTGCTCCAGGGGCGCGGCGACGGTTTCGCCGATGACCTTGGGATTGGCGCCCGGGAAGTTGGCACGCACCACCACGGTGGGCGGTACCACTTCCGGGTATTCGCTGATCGGCAGCTGGAACAGCGAGATGGTGCCCGCGATCAGCAGTACCAGCGACAGCACGGCAGCGAAGATCGGCCGGGTAATGAAGAATTTCGAAAAGTTCATCGGTGTGATCCCTTAACCGCGCGGCGACTGGGCGCTGGCGACTTTCTCAGTGGAGCCCGCTACCTTCTGCGCGGTGTTGCTGGCCTCGAGGGCCTGGCGCTGCTGGGCGAGGGCGGCGAGGGTCTGTTCGCTGGCCATCGGTGCCTCGATCGGGGTTACCGGCGAGCCTGGGCGAACCCGTTGCAGGCCCCTGACCACGATGCGGTCGTCCTTGGCCAGGCCGCTGCGCACGATGCGCAGGCCTTCGAGCTTCGGCCCCAGTTCGACGGCGCGGTAGGTCGCCTTGTTGTCCTTGTCCATGACCAGCACGAACTTCTTGCCAAGGTCGGTGCCGACCGCTTCATCGTTGATCAGCATGGCGTCGTACTGGGCGCTGCCGACCAGTTTCAGGCGCGCATACAGGCCCGGGGTGAACTGGCCGTCGCGGTTGTCGAACACGGCGCGGCCACGGATGGTGCCGGTGCGCGGGTTGACCTGGTTGTCGACGAAGTTCATCTGGCCCAGGTGCGGGTTGCCGGTTTCGCTGGTCAGGCCGAGGTACACCGGGGTGCTCTGGCCGCGCTGGCCGTCGCGCGCCAGTTGGGTGTACTTGAGGTACACGCGCTCGTCGGCGTCGAAGTAGGCGTACACCTTGTCGGTGGAGACCACGCTGGTCAGCGGCGTGACATCGGCGCTGACGATGTTGCCGGCGGTGAACTGGGCGCGGCTGACGCGGCCGCTGATCGGCGCGGTGACGCGGGTGAAGCTCAGGTTCAGGCGCGCCAGGTCGAGCTGGGCCTGGATCGCGTCGACCCCGGCGCGGGCTTCGGCGGCGGCGCTGCTGCGCGATTCGGCAAGCTCGGCGGAGATCGCGTTGCTGTCGCGCAGACGCTCGCCACGGCGGGCTTCGTTGGCGCTGCGAATGGCGGTGGCCTTGGCTTGCTGCAACTGCGCTTCGAGGCGGCGGACTTCAGCCTGGAACGGGCGTGGGTCGATCTGGAACAGCAGGTCGCCTTTCTTGACCTGGGCGCCCTCGGTGAAGGCCACCAGGTCGATCTGGCCGGAGACCCGTGGGCGTACTTCGACGGTTTCCGGGGCTTCGAGGCGGCCGGTGAATTCGTCCCATTCGTTGATCGGCTGTTCGATCACCTTGGCCACGCTGACCTTTGGCGCGGCGGGCGCCTGCACAGCGTCCGGGGTTCGGCCACAAGCGCTGAGCACCACCACTGCGAGGGCAGCGAGGGGGAAGCGCAAGGGTTTGAGTGAGTGGTCCATGGAGAACTCCGCCAAGATATTAGTAGTGGGCGGAGTGTGAGTGCCTTGCGCGCGGCGCACGAATCGAACGCAGCGAAGGTTATTATCACGGGCAATGATATGTCGGCATGTTTCATCGATGGCGGGCATGGTAGGGTGCCCGTGCCGGCCCTTTCGCGGGACAAGCCCGCTCCCACAAGTTCTCCACTACCTCAGGTAGTGCGCAGTTGTTGTGGGAGCGGGCTTGTCCCGCGAAAGGGCCGGCACAGACATCCTGCATGTGATCCAAGGCGCAATCGTGAACACCACCCCCAAATTCCCCAGTCCCCTCGGCATCGTCTGGCTGGGCGTACTGCAAATCCTGGTCTGGGGCGGTTCCTTCTTCCTCATGGCGGTCATGGCCGACCCGATCAGCCGCGACACCGGCTGGCCCAGTCAATGGGTCTACGGCGCACTTTCGCTGAGCCTGATGGTTTCGGCCCTGTTGGCCCCACTGAGCAGCCGTCTGGTCGCCCGCTACGGCGGCCGCCCGCAAATGGCCGCCAGCGGCGCTGTGGTCGCGCTGGGCCTGCTGATCATGGCCGCCAGCCACAACCTGGCGTTGTTCCTGCTGGCCTGGGCAGTGATTGGCGTGGGCATGGCCATGGGGCTCTACGAAGCCCTGTTTTCCACCCTCGGCGGGTTGTATGGGGAGGGTGCAGGCAAGGCCATCACCGGCATCACCCTGATCGCCGGTTTCGCCTCGACCCTGTCCTGGCCCATCGTGGCACTGGCCATCGAGCACCTGGGCTGGCGGGTGACCTGCGTCGGCTACGCGCTGGTGTTGATCGTGGTGGTGGCGCCGCTGTACTGGCGGGTCCTGCCCGCGGGTGGACGGGTCGAGCCGCGCAAGCAACAGCAGAGCGCTGACGGGGGCGAGGTGGACCGCCAGCTCTACCTGCTGCTGACCAGCCTGTTCGCCATCGGCGCGATCATCATGACGGCCATTGCCGTGCAACTGGTGGCCGTGCTGCAGGGCCTCGGGCATTCGCTACCGGCGGCCATCGGCCTGGCCGCGATGCTCGGCCCCAGCCAGGTGGCCTCGCGGGTGCTGCAGATTCTTGCAGGCAAGCGGCATCCGGTCTGGACGGCGCTGGCCTGGGTGAGCCTGGTACTGGTCGGCCTGCTGCTGGTCACGCTGGTGCCGGCGGCCACCGCCGTGGGCCTGCTGGTGTTCGGTTGCGGCAATGGTCTGCGGGCGATCGTGCGGGGGTTGCTGCCGCTGGCGATGATGCCACCTGCGCAATACGTGCTGCTGATGGGGCGCATGTCGCGGCCATCGCTGATCGGGCAGGCGTTGACGCCGCTGGTGGGGGGGTACCTGTTCGAGCATTTTGGCGCGATGGGGGTGCTGGTAACGCTGTGCCTGCTGGCGTTGGTCAACGTGGGCTTGGTGCTGGCAGTGTTGCGCAGGGTACGGCGCAGCGCCTGCTCGGGTTGAAGCATCCGACCAGCCGCATTGGCGCGCCGGCGCCGGGTGCACTAGCGTTTTGTTCAACTTCGCCAGCAGCGTTCGTCGCGCTGGGTCCGCGAACGTCGACGTCAGTCCTCCCTCGCTGTGAGACCAGACACCTATGCAGGACCCGCGCCCGAACCCGACGCTGCCCCTGGAATACTGTGCCGAACGGCCGATCGTCAGCGACTTCCTGCAGCAGGCGAAGCGTGCGCCCGATGCCCCGGCGATCATCGGCGAGCGCGCAAGCTGCAGCTATCAGCAGCTGCAGCGGATCAGCCAGGGCATCGCCAGCTTCTTGCTCGAACACGGTACCGCTGGCACCGACCGGGTGCTGATCGTCTGCAGCCGCGGCGCCGGCCTGGTCTATGCCATGCTCGGCGCGCTACGCGCCGGCTTGCCCTTCAGCGTGGTCGATGTGGCCTACCCGGCAGCCCGCATCGCGCAGCTGGTCGATAGCCTGGAGCCGGCCTTCATCCTGCTCTGTGGCGATGCACAGGTCGCCCTCCCGGCAGGCCGTAGCCCGGCGCAGCTTGTCCGGGTACCGGAAGCACCCGCCCAGGCCTTGCAGCAGTTCCCCGAGCAGTCCAGGACCCTGCCCGAAATCGATGCCAGCCGTCCCGCCTATATCACGTTCACCTCCGGCAGCACCGGCACCCCCAAAGGGGTCGTGACCCATCACGCACCCTTGGTGCATTTCATCGACTGGCATGTGCGCCGCCACGGTTTCACCGAGCGCGATCGCTTTTCGCTGCTCTCGGGGCTTGGGCACGACCCGGTCTACCGGGATATCTTCACGCCCTTGTCGATTGGCGCGGCGGTGGTCTGTCCGGCTCAGTGCACACTCATCCATCCGGCGCAGCTGGCAGCCTGGATACGTCACCATGGCATCTCGGTCATCCACCTGACACCGCCCCTGGGCAAGCTGATCGCGACCGGCGCGAGCATCGACCCGCAGCCGTTCGGTCAACTGCGCTGGCTGTTCTGGGGCGGCGATGCACTGAGCCCCACGCTCTACCAGACGATGCGAACGATCGCACCCAATGCCACCAGCGTGAATTTCTATGGCACCACGGAAACGCCGCAGGCGATGGTGTTCCATCAACTCGATGGGCAGCCTGGGCAGACGGCGATACCGCTGGGCAAAGGCATCGACGACGCCCAGGTGCTGGTGGTGGGCGAACAGCAACAGTTGGTCGGCGAAGGCGAGGTGGGCGAAATCCTTATCCGCAGCCCGTACCTGTCGATGGGTTACTGGCGGGACGCGGCGCTGACTGCGGAAAAGTTCGTGGTCAATCCGTTTACCGGCGCGCAGGGCGATACCTGCTACCGCACGGGCGACCTGGGCACCTATCTGCCTGACGGCAGTGTCGCCTTCCTCGGCCGCGCCGACTGCCAGGTGAAGATTCGCGGCCATCGCATCGAGCTGGCAGAAATCGAAAGCGTGCTCGCCAGGCAGCCGCAGATCGAGCAGTGCGTGGTCGTGGCCAGCGCCGACAGTGCAGCACCAAGGCTGATCGCCTACTGCGTCGCGCGATCCACTGTTGCGCCTGCGCAGTTGCGCGAGGCCCTCGCAGCGCAGTTGCCGGACTACATGGTGCCCGCGCAGTTCGTGTTCATCGAGGCGATACCGCTGACACCCAATGGCAAGATCGATCGGCGGGCATTGCCGGCACCCTCCGATGGCCTGGGGACATCGGAGGGCGCCAGCGAGGCGCTGACGCCGTTGACGAAAAAATTGGCCGATGCCTGGGCCAAGATACTCCAGGTGCCGCGCATCGATGCCAACTTGAGCTTCGTAGAGCTGGGCGGCGATTCGTTGTCGTTCGTCCAGGCTTCGATGGTGCTCGAAGAACTCATCGGGCAATTGCCGGCGCGCTGGGAACTGATCCCGGTGAAACGGCTGGCCGAACTGGCCGGTCAGGCCAAGGCGCCCAGGCACGCACTGCGGGCGATGGAGATGCCGGTATTGATGCGCATGTTGTCGATCCTGTTGATCGTCATGGGGCACCTGGGCGTGCTCGGCAAGGGGGTGATCACGGGCGAAACCACCGCGCTGTTCCTGGTGTCCGGCATCGGCCTTGCCAGGTTCCAGGTCAACGCGATCAATGAGCGCGGCGACGCCCGTGTGCTGCTCAAGTCGATGCTCGCCATCGCGTTGCCAACCGTGCTGTATACCGCGTTGGTGCAGTGCCTGTTCGACAAGGTGCACTGGCAATCGCTGCTGCTGATTTCCAACTGGTTCCCTGCCGAACTGGTCGGCCATTTCAGCTACTGGTACATCGAAGTGCTGGTGCAGATGCTGCTGATCGTCGGCCTGGTCCTGTCGATCAGGCCGGTGCGCCTGCTGATCATGGCCGACCCGTTCCGCCATCTGTTGCTGGCCGCGTGCGTCCTGCTGGTGACGGACCTCGTGCTCGGCCGCTGGGTGTTCGACGCCACGTCGCTTTACAACCGCGTCCCCCAGCATTACCTGGCGGCCATGGTGCTGGGCATGGCCGTGCAGTACGCCGATTCGACGTCGCGCAAATGGCTGGCCAGTGCGGTGGCCGTGGTGGTGATCGGCGAACTGGAGATCGTCGCCATCGCAGGCTATGGCTGGGATGCGTGGCTGAGCGGGGTGCATATCGACATCGCCTTGCCGGCGGTGCT
>Ga0247821_10000067_pt1 | contig 53401 bp, 51 predicted proteins | sample 13C_Glycerol_Day_FD_192481 | JGI IMG/M metagenome (GOLD analysis project Ga0247821, IMG submission 192481) | Soil microbial communities from agricultural site in Penn Yan, New York, United States - 13C_Glycerol_Day14 | ecosystem: Environmental > Terrestrial > Soil > Agricultural land | place... | reverse complement strand
CCTTGAGCAGTACGGCCAGGGTGGCACTCATGATGCCTGCCCCTACCAGTACTACATCGACTGCTTCGTTCTGCGCCATTTAACGCGTCTCCAAAATCTACAGCACCAAATTGACAGCATAGGATCCCTGGCTTGGCCAGGATCGCCATGTCCGATTCTTCGCAGGTTTTGCAACTTCAGCGGACACCGCCAAACGGGCTTTGCGTTGCCTATGAACGCATTTTAAGACCGGTGCGGCAATTCGACTTATGGTCAAGGTGTCCGTCGTGCGTTATGGACCGGCCTCAGTCACTCATCCTGGATGAGCGCTGTTGCCAGCTGTTCAGGGCTGTTCGGGACACTTTAGGTGCTTTTGCACATGCCAGACTGTTCATTGCTCGCCACACTCTCGTGAAGTTGTGAAAACCCGTTTTTTCACGCTCTTTTGGAGACGTGAACCTCAAAAAGGACTGCGCGATGGCAGACCTGGCAGGTTCATGCAGGGCAGGAGCCGGATGACGCAGGCGCGCTGACGTGTGCAAGACCTGTGTGGAAGGCTCTCTGTGGGCGGTGCGGAGGATGCGCAATGGTCGACATTGGCGGTGCTGCGAGGCCCGATCAGGAGACGTCCTTATAATCGGGGGGAGATTATAACGATGTCTCGGGCAGAAATGATCTTTATTAGCGACTTTTATTGACGCAAGGTCAGGCGGCCAGGCTGCGCTGTATCCAGTTGCCGCGCGCAGGAGGGCAAATCCGTGCGCTGGCCGGTAGTGGGCGACCCAGCCAGGCGAGGCGAATTTCGTCGATCTCCACCCAGTCGCTGCCATCGGGGCGTTTGGCGCATTGCTTGAAGGCCAGGCAATGGCCGCAGGCGTCGAGCCGGGCGAAGGTGCGGACGGGCGGGCGACCGAACAGGTATGTCCAGAACCGGGACATGGCGTACTCCCTCATGGCGTGTGCTGGGCGCCAGCATAGCCGCAGGGCGATGAAACGATTGTGACAGCGAACCTGCAGCGTTCGCGCCGGTCTTATTCGCTAATGGCACGCCGATGGCTGGGCCGCGTCGTGCTGGTTATACTGGCGGCCTTTGCTGCCTATTCTGGAGAGATGAGCATGTTGCAACGTTTGTTGTTCGGTTTGATCGCGGTGACCAGTCTGACCCTGGTCGGTTGTGCCCACAGCCCGCAACAACTCAGCCCGCAACCGAAACTCACCGCCCAGCTCGCGCCGGTCGGCCATGGCCAACCGGTAGTGGTCAAGGTGGTCGACGGTCGCGCTTCGCAAACCCTGGGCACCCGTGGCGGCATGTACCCTGAAACCAGTGCCATCACCGTGACCGGCAACGACCTGCTGCCCAAGCTGCAGGCCCAGGCCGAAGCCGCCGTGCGCCTGCTGGGCTTCACCCCGACGCCCAACGCCTACAACGCGCCGCAGCTGACCCTGACCCTGGCCGAGCTCAAGTACCAGTCGCCCAAGGAAGGCCTGTACGTGACCGAAGCCACCATCGGCGCCACCTTCCGTGCCGATGTGTCCAACGCCAACCGCCGCTACAGCGGTCGCTACGGTGCGTCGCTGGACCAGCGTTTCGGCATGGCGCCGAACCAGGAAACCAACACCAAGCTGGTGGGTGACGTGCTCAGCGATGCGCTGACCCGCGTGTTCAAGGACCAGGCCATCGGCCAGATCCTCGGCGAATAAGTCCGTACCCATGAAAAAGCCCGATGCCGGGGTTGCCGGCATCGGGCTTTTTTGTGCGTGGGATCAGGCCGCTTCGACGTAGAAATCCAGCAGGCTGATGCCGGTATCGCCATCGACCTCCGGCAGGTCGTCGTGGGGATGCCCGCCGAGGGCACAGTACACCAGCCACTGGCGGTCCTGGACGTTGAAGGCCAGGCCGTCGATCAGTGCCTGCTGTTCATCGCTCTGGGCGATCAGGTAGAGACGGTCCTGGTTTTCGGCGTGCAGCATGACAAGCTCCCTTTCGTGACGAAGGCCGACAGGGTGGCGGGTTTGCATGACGATCGTATGACGCGTGCCGTCATTGGTCGAAAAGGGCGGGAATCGAGGCACGGCTTGGGTAGAATGCGCGCCGTATCGAGTGTGTCGGTGTATGACTTAGAGGTTCTGTAATGTCGCTGCAAATGCTCTGGGGGCTGATTGCCGCCCATCCGGCCAAGCTGATCAACGTGCTGGCGCTGCTGATTACCTGCCCCGGCGGCCTGCTGCTGCACAGTGCCCGGCGCCGTGAAGCGCAAGCGCTGGCGGGTGCGCCAAGCGATGAAGCGGTGGTCGACGGCATGACCCAGCGGATCAACCGTTTCTACTACATCCTGGGCTTTGCCTTCCTGGCCTTGGCCCTGCTGTTGTCCTGGTTCAGCACCTGGGTTTGAACCCGATCGCGGGGCAAGCCCGCTCCTACAGGCGTAGGAGCGGGCTTGCCCCGCGATGTTCTAGAGCGCCAACCCCGCCTTGACCCGGTACTGGTTACGCACCGGTGTCGCATACTGCTGCACCAGGTACGGCCGATGCTCGGCCGGGCAAGCGTCCAGGCGGCGTTGCCATTCGGCCTGGGCGCGGGCCAGCTCATCGCCCGGGAACAGCGTGGCAGCCTTGGGCACTTCCAGCGCCGGATCGGCATCGGCCCACTGCGCGTACGCCAGGTAATGCACCGGGAACAAGCGGTAGCCGCCCAGAATCTGCCGATCGATCTCCGCCGCCAGCTGCTTGGTGTCTTCGAAGAAGGCCGTCACCGGCGGGGCGAAGTTGATGTGCACCCGACCCTTGTAGCCGGTGATGCCCTGGGCGATGCTCAGGTCGTCCTCGCCCGGCGCCTTGCTGTAGCTGCCGGTGGTGGCGCGGATGTACAGCTCGCGGGCCTTGGCCTGGTCGCAGGGGTCGTATTCGTAGCTGATCGATACCGGGCTCAGGTTCAATGCCTGGATCACCGCACCGAAGGGCTCGTCCTTGCGGCTCATGTGGAACATTTTCAGGATCGCCGAATCGGTGCGATCGTCGCCATCCTTGGCCCGGCCTTCAGCCTGGGCGATCCAGATCGACTGGCCGTCGTTGCGGATCGAATGGTTGATGTAGGCCGAGAGCAACTGGTAGGCCGCGAGTTTTTCCCGGCGGCCGCTGATCGAGCGGTGGACGATGAAGCTCTTGTTCAGGCGCATCATGTCGCTGACGAACGGCTTTTGCAGCAGGTTGTCGCCGATGGCGATCCGCGGCGTCGGCAGGCCGGCGTGGTACACGGCGTAGTTGACGAACGCCGGGTCCATGACGATGTCACGGTGGTTGGCCAGGAACAGGTAGGCAGTACCGGACTTGAGCAACTCGACGCCGGTGTAGGTGACGCCGTCGGTGGCGCGCTCGATGGTATGGTCGACGTAGTACTCGACCTTGTCCTGCAGGGTCGAGACGCAGCTGACCCCGGCGAACTCTTTGCGCAGGCGCCGGGCGATCAGTGGCTTGAGCAGCCAGCCGAAAGCCCCGGCCATGCGCGGGAAGCGAAAGTGGGTGAGGATATCGAGGAATGCCGGGTCGCTGAGCAGGCGTGCCAGAACGGCAGGGACCTCAGCGTCGTCGTACGGTCGGATGGCATCGAATTCGCCCATCATGCTCTCTTGTTGGAAACGGCTAGGGTAATAGGTAGGGGCCGGGGTCCGAAAAACGGCTCGAACACGCGCAGGTCCTGTAAATAGACCGGCAATTATACGCACAAGTCACTCCGGAGGCCGCGATGCTGGAGACTGCGATCTACGATTGTCCTTATTGTGGTGAAGAAGTTGAGACGACGGTGGACCTGTCCGGTGGCGACCAGGAGTACATCGAGGACTGCCAGGTCTGCTGCAAGCCCATTCGCTTCGTGCTTCAGGTGCACGGTGAAGAATGGATGCTGGATGTTTATGGCGAGAACGACTGATGCAACGAATCTATGAGCCGGAAAACCTGCTGGAAGCCGAAATGCTGATCGGCATGCTCGACAGCGAGGGTATCCAGGTACACCTGGTCGGCCGCGACCTGATGGGGGCGATCGGCGACCTGCCGATGCAGGGCCTGCTGGGCCTGGCGGTCGCCGATGAACAGGCTGAATACGCACGCCAGCTGATCGCCGCGTACAATGACGCCCAGCCACTGGCTGGCGACGAACCGGAGAGTCTCCCCGGCACCCTGATTTGCTAGGTTTTTTATCCCCATGTGTGGACGTTACGCGCTGTTTCGCTGGTCTCCTGCCTTTGCCGCCTTGCCGGGCTTTCCGGCCGACCAGCAGGCGCAATGGAACATTTCCCCCGGTGCCTCGGTACTGATCCAGCGCCAGCCTGAAGCCGGCAAGCTGGAATTGGCCCGTGCCCGCTGGGGGCTGACGCCGGCCTGGCTGACCGACCTGTCGCGCACCCCGGCCCATGCCAGGGCCGAAACCCTGGCCGAGCAGCCGATGTTTCGCGAGGCCTTTCGCCAGCGTCGCTGCCTGATGCCGGCCAACGGTTTCTACGAGTGGCGCGGCACGGCGCGCAAGCGGCCGTACTGGCTGACGCCGGGGGAGGGCTCTTCGTTATTCTTTGCGGCCATCTGGGAGGCCTACCCGGTACAGGACCAGGTCTGGCTGAGCACTGCAGTGGTGACCCAGGCAGCGATGAGTCTGCGCCGGCCGTTGATTCTCGATGCGGCGGGGCAGGCGGCCTGGCTTGACCCTGAAACGCCCGTGGCGCGGCTGTACGAATTGCTGGCCAGCAGCCAGGCACCGTTGCGCGAGCGGGTGCTGGCCAATTTCGTCAATGATCCGAAGCTCAATGGGCCGGAGTGCCTGACCCCGGCTTGAAAAACATCGCCGGCGCTGCTGGCTCCCACAGGGTCGGCTAACCCTGTGGGAGCCAGCGAAGCTGGCGATAGGCTGCAATGCAGCCCCCACCTCACACCCTGAACTGATTGATCAAACGCCGCTGCTGCTCGGCCAGCTTGGTCAGCTCGGCGCTGGCGCTGCTGGACTCATCGGCCCCGCCCGCCACTTCATTGGCTACCTGGCCGATATTGATCACATTGCGGTTGATGTCTTCGGCCACCGCACTCTGCTCTTCGGCGGCGCTGGCGATCTGGGTGTTCATGTCGTTGATCACCGACACCGCCCGGGTGATGCTTTCCAGCGCCTGGGCGGCGCGAGCGGCCTGTTGCACGCTGTCATCGGTCTTGCCCTGGCTGTCTTCCATGACCCGCACCACATCGCGGGTGCCTTGTTGCAGCTGCTGGATCATCTGCTGGATTTCTTCGGTGGCCTGCTGGGTCTTCTGCGCCAGGTTGCGCACCTCGTCGGCCACCACGGCAAAGCCGCGACCCTGCTCGCCGGCGCGGGCCGCTTCGATGGCGGCGTTCAGCGCCAGCAGGTTGGTCTGCTCGGCAATGGCGCGGATGGCGATCAGGATCGCGTTGATGTTCTCGCTGTCGCGGGCCAGGGTCTGCACCACGCCCACCGCCCGGCCGATCTCCTCGGCCAGGGCGCTGATCGAGTCGGAAGTGTTGCGCACGATCTGCAGGCCCTGGTGGGCGGCCTGGTCAGCGTTGCTGGCGGCCTGGGCGGCATGGGTGGCGTTGCGCGCCACGTCCTGGGCGGTGGCGGTCATCTCGTGCACGGCGGTGGCCACCAGCTCGATCTCGGCCATTTGCTTGTGCACCCCCTGGTTGGTGCGAATGGCGATGTCGGCGGTGTGCTCCGACGAGTCGCTGACTTTCTGCACCGAGGCCACTACCTGGCTGATCATCGCCTGCAACTTGCCCAGGAAGGTATTGAAGCCCTTGGCGATCGAGCCCAATTCGTCGGCGCGGTCGCTGCTCAGGCGGCGGGTCAGGTCGCCTTCGCCCTGGGCGATGTCGTCGAGCATGGCCACCATCTGCCGCAGCGGGCGGGCGATGCCGTGGGCCAGCAGCCAGATCACCAGCAGGCCGACGGCGGCGATGCCCAGGCCCATCAGGGTCATGCCGGTGATATCGGTGCGGCGCTGGGCGCTGAGTTCATCCTGGAGTTTGTTGACCTCGGCCATGACCGCGCTGACCGGCATCTCCAGCAGCAGGGTCCAGCGCGCGTCGGTGTTGGCGATCTTGAACGGCAGGTACAGCTCGATGCGGCCGGCTTCTTGATTGACCTTGTAGTGCAGGGCTTCGCCGCTGAGCTGGCTCAGGGTGGTGGCGACGCTGGCATCCAGGGCGTCGCTGGCCTTTTCGCCGAACTTGCCCGGGTCTTTGGTGAAGGCCACCAGGCGACCATTGCCGGACACCAGCGCCAACTCGCCGGCACCGTCATACAGCTGGTGGTCGGCGGCGTTGAGCAGTTCCTGGATGAAGTTCACCGACAGGTCGGCACCGGCGATGCCCTGGAACTGGCCGTCGATCATGATCGGTTCGACGAAGGAGGCGAGCATCACCACCTTGTCGCCCACTTTATAGGGGGCCGGGTCGATCACGCAGGCCTTCTTCGACTCTTGCGGGCACAGGTAGTACTCACTGGCGCGCACGCCGGTGGCGAGGATGGTCTGGTCATTGACGTCGGCCAACTTGTCCTGGCCCAGGCTGCCGTCGTCATTGCGGAACCACCAGGGCAGGAAGCGGCCGGTGGCGCTGTCGATGCCGGTGATGGAGGTGCCGACATAGCGGCTGTCATCGTGGTCCAGGGCACCGGCTTCCCAGCCCAGGTAGGTGCCGAGGATCAACGGGTTGGTCACGGCGGTCTGCTTGAGCAGGGCGATCAGTTGTTCACGCTCGATCCGCAGTTGTGGATTGCCGTTGGCGTCCTTCATGCCAAGCATGGCGTTGCTGGTAGCCAGGCTGCGGGCGATCAGCAGCGGTGCTTCCAGGCCGCGCTGGATTTCGCTGACCTGGGTGCGGGCCAGGGCGGTCAGGCGCTGTTCGATCACCGCCTCGAACTGCTGTTGGGTGCGGGCCTGCACCAGCTCCTGGGTGCGCTGGCCGGAATACACTGCATAGAGCACCAGGGTGGCGACTATGCTTAATACGATGGCACCGGCCAGGGCGGCGACGGAAAACTGGATCGACCTGAACTTCATGAAGGGCTCCAAGCGCAAAAAAATCGTCTGCTACGGCTTATCGGCTTGTGCAGGTCAAAGCATGAGTGCCGTCTGGAGAAATCTTCGTCCGGGATATGGCGGGCTCAATCGAGTCGGCCTAGGATACGCGGCATGTTCGAAGGGAGTGTTTTCATGCGTAAGTCATTTGTTATCGGTGCCCTGAGTGCCAGCATCCTGCTAGCCGGCTGCCAGGCGGTGAACACCACCAGCGGCGGTGCCGTCGGTGTCGAGCGTACGCAATACATGTTCAGCATGCTGTCGACCGAAGAGGTCAACCAGATGTATGCGCAGTCCTACCAGCAGACGGTAGGCGAAGCCACGAGCAAGGGTGTGCTCGACAAGACCAGCGCCGAAGCCAAGCGTGTCCAGCGCATCGCCGACCGCCTGATCGCCCAGGCGCCAATGTTCCGCCCGGATGCGGCGCAGTGGAAGTGGGAGGTCAACCTGATCAAGAGCGACGAGCTCAATGCCAACTGCGGCCCTGGCGGCAAGATCTTTTTCTACACCGGGCTGATCGACAAGCTCAAGCTGACCGATGACGAGATCGCCGCGGTCATGGGCCATGAAATCGCCCACGCCCTGCGCGAGCATGGCCGTGAAGCCATGTCCAAGGCTTACGGTGTGCAGATGGCTCGCACGGGGGCCGGAGCCTTGCTGGGGCTGGGCTCGGACAGCCTGGCGATTGCCGACGCCGTGGTGCAGTACAGCATGACCCTGCCCAACAGCCGCGCCAACGAGAACGAAGCTGACCTGATCGGCCTGGAGCTGGCGGCCCGGGCAGGCTACAACCCGAATGCGGCGATCACCCTGTGGGACAAGATGAGCAAGGCCTCGGGTGGCTCGCAGCCTGAGTTCATGAGCACCCACCCGGCGTCGTCCAGCCGTCAGGCTTCGTTGCAGGCGGCGATTCCGAAGGTGATGCCGTTGTACGAGCAGGCCAAGAAGTAAGCACGATGAGGGCCGCTTTGCGGCCCATCGCCGGCGATGCCGGCTCCCACAAGGGCCTGTGCTGCACAAGACCTGTGGGAGCCGGCGATGAATCCACCCCGGATCAGCCTATCCAGCCACTGACTTGCATTGCCGAATACACCGCCACGCCCGCCAGGACGAAGAAGGCGGCCGAAGCCAGGCGACGGATCAGGGTCAGCGGCAGTTTTTCGGCGGCAAAGTTGCCCGCCAGCACCACCGGCACGTTGGCAATCAGCATGCCCAGGGTGGTACCGATAATCACCATGATCAGGTGCGGATACTGGGCTGCCAACATCACCGTGGCCACCTGGGTCTTGTCACCGATTTCAGCGATGAAGAACGCGATCAGGGTGGTCAGGAACGGGCCGTAGCGCCGCGCCGCGCTGGTTTCGTCATCGTCCATCTTGTCCGGGATCAGTGTCCACAGGGCCGTGGCGGCAAAGCTGGCGGCCAGGATCCAGTGCAGGGTGGCGGCGGAGAAGAAGGTGCTGACCCAGGCGCCGACCGCACCGGCAGCGGCATGGTTGGCCAGGGTCGCGGCGATGATGCCGGCGATGATCGGCCAGGGCTTGCGAAAACGGGCAGCGAGGATGAGCGCGAGCAGTTGGGTCTTGTCACCGATTTCGGCGAGGGCGACGATCGCGGTCGGGACGAGCAATGATTCCAGCATCAGGATTCCTACGGGGGCGGGTCGACACGGCTATGACACGTACAGCCTTCCCGCCCCGGGTAAGGTGTGCGTGTCATAGGTCTTGTCAAACCCTGGATCCGTCTGTGCGGACCGTGGGTCGCACGCGCCATGGTCTGTGGACCAAGTATGTTGACGCGTACCGGGCGAGCGGGGGGCTCGCGGGAGACTACTCCCCTAGGACGGAGCGGATTCTGCCTAGGCAAATCCGTTTCGGCAAGCGCTGATTTTATCCGTGTGTTGCCTGGTAGATCCTGAATCCTTGCCCTTCGGCCCGGATCCGGCAGTTGCCCAGGGCGGCTTCGATCAGCGGTTGGTAGCGCAGGAAGCTGTTGGCGACCAGGCGCATTTCGCCGCCTTTTTTCAGATGTTCGGCTGATTTTTTCAGCAGGTTTTCCGAGGCCTGGTAGTTGGTGTGGACCCCGGTATGGAACGGCGGATTGCTCAGGATCACCTCCAGGCCACGGGGCGCGGCATCGATGCCGTCACCGCAGATCACCTCGCCTTCCAGACCGTTGGCGGCCAGGGTCAGGCGGCTGCTGGCCACGGCAAAGGCATCGACATCCAGCAGGGTGACCCGGCTTTGTGGATAACGGCGCTTGAGGGTGGCCCCGAGCACGCCGGCGCCACAGCCGAAATCGAGCACATGGCCGACCGGCAGCTGGTCGAGGTGCTCCAGCAGCAGGGCGGTACCACGGTCCAGGCGGCCATGGCTGAACACCCCTGGCAGGCTGACGATCTGCAATGCGCCGTCGGCCAGCGGCAGTTCGAAGCGCTCGGCCAGGCTTTCCAGTGGCGCGGCCTGCGGTGCGTGTTCAACCGTCACCTGCCAGAGCTGGCAGTGGCGGGCGCTGTCGAGTTTGCGCGGCTTGCCGAAGGCGTGCAGCTGCTTGGCCGCACCTTCGATACCGCCACGCTTTTCGCCGACCAGGTACAGCTCACGCCCGGCCAGGCGCGAGGCCAGGGCATTGAGCAGGTAACTGGCCAGGTCGCGGGACTTGGGCAGGAACAGCACGGCGGCGTCGAAGGCGTGGGCGGGGGCCTCTACGCCGAAATGGCTGCGCTCGGCAAAGCGTGCATCGAGGGCCGCCTGGTCACCGGCATGCCAGCACCAGCCACGGGCGGTGGGCAGCTTGCCGAGCAGGTCGTCGGCAGGCAGGCCGGCGAGCAGCAGCGAGCCCTGGAAAAGTTCGGCCTGACGAAGCAACACTTCACTGCGCGGGTCCATGGACGAGGGCTCCTGAAAAAAGTGGCGGAGTTTACCAGAGCCGGGCGCGGCTTAGCCGACCTGTCGACGCGGGCTGCCGGCAAAAAACGCCTCGGCGTTCTCGCTCAGTTGCTCGACGATGCGCTGGCGCGACTCCACCGCGCCCCAGGCACTGTGCGGCGTGACGATCAGGCGCGGGATGTCCCGGGCCAGCAACGGGTTGCCGTTGACCGGCGGTTCGATGCTCAGCACATCGGTGGCGGCGCCGCCCAGTTGGCCGGCTCGCAGGGCATCGGCCAGCGCCTGCTCGTCGATCAGGCCGCCGCGGGCGGTGTTGATGACGAAGGCGCCGGGCTTGAGCATGGCCAGCTCGCGGGCGCCAATCAGGTTGTGGGTGTGTTCGTTGAGCGGGCAGTGCAGGGTCAGGGCGTCGACCTGCGGCAGCAACTCGTCCAGGGGCAGGCGGTCTTCGCGCGCGGGGCGTCCTGGCAACTGGCCGAGCAGCACCTGCATGCCGAAGGCTTCGGCCAGGCGCGCCACTGCACCGCCCAGTTCGCCATGGCCGAGCAGGCCAAGGGTCTTGCCCTCCAGTTCGACAATGGGGAAATCCAGCAGGCAGAACTGCTTGGCGCGGCCCCAGTGCCCCTCGGCTACGGCCTGCTGGTAGTCCGGCAGGCGGGTGGCCAGGGCCAGCAGCAGCGCCAGGGTGTGCTGGGCGACCGACGGGGTGCCATAGCCCTGGCAGTTGCTGACCACCACGCCCTGGGCCCGGGCGGCTTGCAGGTCGACATTGTTGGTGCCGGTGGCGGCCACCAGGATCAGCTTCAGGGTGGGGCAGGCGGCCAGGGTGCTAGCGTCGATCATCACCTTGTTGCTGATCGCCACGGTCGCTCCCAGCAAGCGCTCGGCCACCTGCTCGGGACGGGTGGCCGGATACAGTTGCAGCTCGTCGAAGCAGCCGCGCAGGCGATCCAGGCTCAGGTCGCCCAGGTCCAGGGAGTGATGATCGAGGAAGACAGCGCGGCGAGGGGCGGACATGGGCGGCTCCAGTGAGTGACGGTGGGACTCAGGTCGAGTAGGTGAAGCAGTCGTTACGGGTCTGCTTGAGGCTGGTCTCGAAGGCGAGCAGGTTCTTCTGTTGTTCCCGCAGGCTGTCGATCTGGACCTGCAACTGGGCCCTCCTGGCGCTGATGGCCTGGTCGATACGCGTCACGGGCAGCTCACCCTGGCCATCATCGCGGATCAAGGTCTGCATCTGCTTGAGGCTGAACCCCAGCTTTTGCCCACACTTGATCAGGCTCAACAGCGCCACACTCTGCTCGTCATAGACACGGTAGCTGCCCAGGCGCCTGGGCGCGGGCAGCAGGCCGATCTTCTCGTAGTGGCGAATGCATTTGATGGTGGCGCCGGACAGCTTCGCGGCCTTGCCGATGTACATTGTAAAGTCCCTTTACCTGGCAGTTGCCAGCTTGGCACACGCCGCGTTGCGTAGCGCTCAAGCTGATGATAGGGCCGAACGTTAACGCCTTTTGCGGCCTGATTCCACAGAAGCGCAGCGAGGTGGTAGTGGTCAGCACTGGTTGTTACGAGGTGTGTCGTGGGCGTAATGTACAGCCTTCTGTTTTCACCCACTGCCGCAAGGAGCTCCCATGTACTGGGCTGAATTTCTCACCGTCGCCCTGATCCACCTGCTGGCCGTGGCCAGCCCCGGCCCCGATTTTGCCGTGGTCGTGCGCGAGAGCGTGACCCATGGCCGACGTGCCGGCACCTGGACCGCCTTCGGCGTGGGCACGGCGATTTTCCTGCATGTGGGTTACTCGCTGCTGGGCATCGGCCTGATCGTGTCGCAGTCGATCATGCTGTTCAACGCCCTGAAATGGCTGGCCGCCGCCTACCTGCTGTACATCGGCTACAAGGCCTTGCGCGCACGTCCTGCCGCGCCGGGCAGTGAAACTGTGCTGGATTCGACCGTCGAACGTACCCCGCGCGCCGCTTTCGTCGCCGGCTTCATGACCAATGGCCTGAACCCCAAGGCCACCTTGTTCTTCCTGTCGCTGTTCACCGTGGTGATCAATCCGCATACGCCGCTGGCCATCCAGGCCGGTTATGGCATCTACCTGGCCCTGGCCACCGGCCTGTGGTTCTGCCTGGTGGCCATGCTGTTCAGCCAGCAGCGCGTGCGCGCCGCGTTCGCCCGCATGGGCCACTGGTTCGACCGCACCATGGGAGCGGTGCTGATCGCCCTGGGTGTAAAGATCGCTTTTACCGAAATGCATTAATGGCAACTGGCCGCTAGTCCCTCGCCCGGTCAAATCATTCCTTTGGCTGATTTGATCGGCGTTGTGGCGTTCTAGAGTGGGAAAAGTCTTGGCCAGCTTGTGCACTCTAGAAAAGGGACTCTTATGTTGCAGACTCGTGTCATTCCTCCCGCCGAGGGCGCCTATCAGTTTCCGCTGTTGATCAAGCGCTTGCTGCTGTCTGGCAGTCGCTACGAGAAAACCCGCGAGATCGTCTACCGCGACCAGCTGCGCTACAGCTACCTGACCCTCAACGAACGCATCGCCCGGCTGGCCAACGTCCTGACCGAGGCCGGGGTCAAGGCCGGTGACACCGTGGCGGTGATGGACTGGGACAGCCATCGCTACCTGGAATGCATGTTTGCCATCCCGATGATCGGCGCAGTGGTGCACACCATCAACGTGCGCCTGTCGCCGGAGCAGATCCTCTACACCATGAACCACGCCGAAGACCGCTTCGTGCTGGTCAACAGTGATTTCGTCGGCCTGTACCAGGCGCTTGCCGGGCAGCTGACCACGGTGGAGAAAACCCTGCTGCTGACCGACGGCGAGGCCAAGACCGCCGACCTGCCGAACCTGGTGGGCGAATACGAGCAACTGCTGGCGGCGGCCAGCCCGGTGTACGACTTCCCCGACTTCGACGAGAACTCGGTGGCCACCACCTTCTACACCACCGGTACCACCGGTAACCCCAAGGGCGTGTACTTCACCCACCGGCAACTGGTGCTGCACACTCTGGCGGCGGCGTCGGTGACCGGCAGTATCGACAGCGTGCGCCTGCTGGGCAGCGACGATGTGTACATGCCCATCACCCCGATGTTCCACGTCCATGCCTGGGGCATTCCCTATGTGGCCACCATGCTCGGGATCAAGCAGGTCTATCCCGGCCGGTACGAACCGGAAATGCTCTGCGAGCTGTGGCGCAAGGAAAAGGTCACCTTCTCGCACTGCGTGCCGACCATCCTGCAGATGCTGCTCAATGCCAAGGGCGCGCAGCAACAGGACTTCGGCGGCTGGAAGATCATCATCGGCGGCAGCGCGCTGAACCGCGCCCTGTACGAGGCTGCCAAGGCCCACGGCATCCAGCTCACCGCCGCCTACGGCATGTCCGAAACCTGCCCGCTGGTTTCCTGCGCGCATCTGAACGATGAGCTGCTGGCCGGCAGCGAGGACGAGTGCATCACCTACCGGATCAAGGCCGGTGTGCCCGTGCCGCTGGTGGAGGCGGCCATCGTCGACGGCGAGGGCAACTTCCTGCCTGCCGATGGCGAGACCCAGGGCGAACTGGTGCTACGGGCGCCCTGGCTGACCATGGGTTACTTCCGCGAGCCGCAGAAGGGCGCCGAACTCTGGCAGGGCGGCTGGCTGCACACCGGTGACGTCGCCACCCTCGACAGCATGGGGGTGATCGATATCCGCGACCGTATCAAGGACGTGATCAAGACCGGCGGTGAGTGGATCTCTTCGCTGGAGCTCGAAGACCTGATCAGTCGTCACCCGGCGATACGCGAAGTGGCTGTGGTCGGTGTCGCCGATCCGCAATGGGGCGAGCGTCCCTTCGCCCTGCTGGTGGTGCACGAGGGCCAGAGCATCGACGCCCGGCTGCTCAAGGAACACCTCAAGCCGTTCGTGGAACTGGGGCACATCAACAAGTGGGCGATCCCCAGCCAGATCGCCCTTGTTACTGAAATTCCCAAGACCAGCGTCGGCAAGCTCGACAAGAAGCGCATTCGCGTGGATATCAGCCAGTGGCAGGCCAGTAACAGCACCTTCCTCTCGACGCTGTGATCAGGCCCGGGTCGCGCCTTGTCAGGCGCGACCCGCACGCCAGACGCTTGCAAGCCTTGTCAAATGACAGAATTCAGCCATCCTTCCCCCTGCCAGCGCAGCTGGCCGGTCCCAGGGACCGTGCCAGGGGGCGGGGATGCAAATCACACTTTAGAGGGATCAAGCACCGGTACCTGCTGGCTATAGTCGGGCCAGGGGATTTTCAGGAACGGGGGACGGCACATGAATGTGCCTGGTCACTTGCTCGATCACAGGGTGTACTGACACCGGTCGAACGAAGCGTTTCTGCAAAGGACTCACTGCCATAAAAATAAAGTACATGGAGTAGCGTCGATGACATCTGTAAATCCGTTCTGGCGCCGGGCGAAACTGCCACTGGCCGTCAGCCTCGCTTCTACGCTCGCCGGTCCTGCATTCGGCGTCAGCTTCAACATCGGTGAAATCGAAGGTTCGTTCGACTCGTCCCTGTCCGTGGGGGCCAGCTGGTCGACGGCCAAGCCGAACGAGAACCTGATCGGCGTCAACAACGGCGGCAAGGGCTTGTCCCAGACCTCCGACGACGGCCACCTGAACTTCAAGCGCGGTGAGACCTTCTCGAAAATCTTCAAGGGCATCCACGACCTGGAGCTCAAGTACGGCGATACCGGCGTGTTCGTGCGCGGCAAGTACTGGTACGACTTCGAGCTCAAGGATGAAAGCCGCCCGTTCAAGGACATCAGCGACTCCGGCCGCAAAGAGGGCGCCAAGTCCGCCGGCGGTCAGATCCTCGACGCCTTCGTCTACCACAACTATTCCATCGCCGATGAGCCGGGTTCGGTGCGCCTGGGCAAACAGGTGGTGAGCTGGGGTGAAAGTACCTTCATCGGTGGCGGTATCAACTCGATCAACCCGATCGACGTAGCCGCGTTCCGCCGCCCCGGTGCCGAGATCAAGGAAGGCCTGATCCCGGTCAACATGTTCTACGTGTCCCAGAGCCTGACCGACAACCTGTCGGCCGAAGCCTTCTACCAGATCGAATGGGACCAGACCGTCGTCGACAACTGCGGCACCTTCTTCTCGCAGCCGGACGTCATCGCCGACGGTTGTACCGACAACCTGCGCCTGCTCAACAGCAGCCGCAGCCTGCCGCCTGCCGCGCTGGGCTTCCTCGCAAGCCAGGGCGTCGACATCAACCAGGAAGGCGTGCTGGTCGACCGTGGTCCCGATCGCGATGCCCGTGACAGCGGCCAGTTCGGCGTGGCCATGCGCTACATGTTCGAGCCGCTGGATACCGAGTTCGGCGCCTACTTCATGAACTACCACAGCCGTGCACCGATCTTCAGCGCCACGGGCGCCGCACCGTCGGTCTATGCAGGGCTGGGTCGCCTGCCGGCCAGCCTGCAGGCACTGGCGCCGCTGATTGTCGCCGGCAACTCGCAGTACTTCGTCGAGTACCCCGAAGACATTCGCCTGTACGGCCTGAGCTTCTCCACCACCCTGCCTACCGGTACCGCGTGGAGTGGTGAGATCAGCTACCGGCCGAACGCGCCGGTCCAGCTCAACACCACCGATATCCTCTACTCTGGCGTCACGCCAATCCCGGGGTTCGGTAATGCGTCGCTGCTCAAGGGTGTTCCGGGTCAAGACCAGCACGGCTATACCCGCAAGGAAATCACCCAGTTCCAAACCACCCTCACGCACTTCTTCGACCAGGTCATGGGCGCAAGCCGTCTGACCCTGGTGGGTGAAGTCGGCGTGACGCACGTCGGTGGTCTGGAGAGCGCGCACAAGATGCGTTACGGCCGCGACCCGGTCTACGGCCCGGGACCACTGGAGCCTACCGGTCCGCTCAATACCTGTGAGTTCCTCAACAGCCGGACCATCGCCGGTGCCGGCAACAATGCCTCGACGGCCAACCTCAACCGCAAGTGCGAAAACGACGGTTTCACCACCAGCACCTCCTGGGGCTACCGCGGCCGGGCGATCTGGGACTACAACGACGTCTTCGCCGGGGTGAACCTCAAGCCGAACGTGGCCTGGTCCCATGACGTGTCCGGTTACTCCCCGGGCCCTGGTGGCAACTTCGAGGAAGGGCGCAAGGCAATCAGCCTGGGCCTGGATGCCGAGTACCAGAACACCTACACCACCAGCCTGTCGTACACCAACTTCTTCGACGGCAAGTACACCACCGTGGATGACCGCGACTTCATCGCCCTCAGCTTCGGCGTGAACTTCTAAGAACACGGATTCAGGACGAGCATGAACATGAAAATGACCAAGAATCTGCTGCAAGCCGGTGTACTGGGCCTGTCGCTGCTGGCGACCAGCGTCATGGCGGCGGTGTCCGCCGACGAGGCGGCCAAACTCGGCACCTCGCTGACCCCGATGGGCGCGGAAAAGGCCGGTAACGCCGACGGCTCCATCAGTGCCTGGAAGCCGCTGTCCAAGACTGCCGGTGCTGTCGATGCCAAGGGCTTCCTCGCCGACCCGTACGCGGGCGAGAAGCCGCTGTACACCATCACCGCGCAGAACGTCGACCAGTACAAGGACAAACTGTCCCCGGGTCAGGTGGCGATGTTCAAGCGTTACCCGGACAGCTTCAAGATCCCGGTGTACCCGACCCATCGCGGTGCCACCGTGCCGGATGACGTGTTTGCCGCGATCAAGCAGAACGCGACGACCACCAAGCTGGTCGAGGGCGGCAACGGCCTGGAGAACTTCACCACCGCCGTACCTTTCCCGATTCCCAAGAACGGTGTCGAGGTGATCTGGAACCACATCACCCGCTACCGCGGTGGCAGCGTCACCCGCCTGGTAACCCAGGCCACGCCGCAGCAGAACGGCTCCTACAGCCTGGTGTACTTCCAGGACCAGTTCGTCTTCCGCGACAAGATCAAGGGCTACGATCCGGCCAACCCGGGCAACGTGCTGTTCTACTTCAAGCAGAAGGTGACGGCGCCAGCGCGCCTGGCCGGTACCGTGCTGCTGGTCCACGAGACCCTCGACCAGGTCAAGGAGCCGCGCAAGGCGTGGGTCTACAACGCCGGTCAGCGTCGCGTGCGCCAGGCACCACAGGTGTCCTACGACGGCCCGGGTACCGCGGCCGACGGCCTGCGTACTTCCGACAACCTGGACATGTACAACGGTGCCCCGGATCGTTACGACTGGAAGCTGGAAGGCAAGAAGGAGCTGTACATCGCCTCCAACAGCTACAAGCTCGATTCGCCATCGCTCAAGTACGCCGACATCCTCAAGGCCGGTCACATCAACCAGGACCTGACCCGTTACGAGCTGCGCCGGGTCTGGCACGTGGTGGCGACCCTCAAGCCAGGCCAGCGTCATATCTACGCCAAGCGTGACTTCTACATCGACGAAGACACCTGGCAGGCCGCAGTGATCGACCAGTATGACGGTCGTGGTCAACTGTGGCGCGTTTCCGAGGCTCACTCCCAGGACTACTACAACGTCCAGGTGCCGTGGTACACCCTGGAAGCCATTTACGACCTGCAGTCGGGCCGTTATCTGGCACTGGGCATGAAGAACGAGGAAAAGCGGGCCTACGACTTCGGTTTCTCGGCCAGCATCAGCGACTTCCAGCCCGCAGCGCTTCGCCAGGAAGGTGTGCGCTAAGCTTCAAAACCTCCGTGTGATCTCCCAGAACGCCCCGGCTTGCCGGGGCGTTTCTGTTTTCATCTCCCTCACCTGTCAGACGTTGTTGCTTTTTGTTGTAGTCTTTTTTCGGCAAAGTGCGGCAATCATCTTCAAATACGGGTTTTTAACCGCTAGTCTGGCCTGATCCGTATTGCCGAAGATTCCCTAACTAGAACGAGCCGGCGAATGACTGATCTGTCCCGTACGCAAGGGTTCGCCAACCAGGCCATGAATGTCCTGGAGGGTCGCTTCTATCGTCCGCCGCTGCCCGAAGGGCATGTACCGCGGGCGCGTTTGTGCCAACGGCTGCAATCGGGGCTGGGCGGGCGGCTATTGCTGGTCAGTGCGCCGGCCGGCTTCGGCAAGAGTTCGCTGGCCGTGGAATTCTGCCAGGGCCTGCCCAATCACTGGAGCAGCCTGTGGCTGGGCCTGAGCCGGCGCGACAGTGACCCGGGACGCTTTCTCGAGCGCCTGCTCGAAGGCCTGCAGCAGTACTGCCCGGCGCTGGGCAACCAGGCCCTGGGCTTGCTGAAGATGCGCCAGCGCCATCAGCCGTTCGCCTTCGAAGAGTGGCTCGACGGCCTGCTCGATGAACTGGCCCGTCACCTTCAACCCCACAATCCCTTGCTGCTGGTGCTCGATGACTACCACCTGGCCCAGGGGCCGGTGCTCGACCGCTGCCTGCAGTTCTTCCTCAATCACCTGCCGGCGGGACTGGTGCTGCTGGTCACCAGCCGCCAGCGCCCGGACTGGCACCTGGCGCGCCTGCGCCTGTCCCGGCAACTGCTCGAACTCAACGAGCAGGACCTGCGCCTGACCCCCGACGAGTCGCTGGCGGTTCTCGGCCAGCAGCCCACGGTCCTGCGTGGCCAGGCGCTGGACAACCTGATCCAGCGCAGCGACGGCTGGGTGGCCGGCCTGCGCTTCTGGCAACTGGCGGCCAGCGAATCGGGCGCCGACAGCACCTTGCCCCAGGCGCTGCACGGCGGCGAAGGGCTGATTCGCGACTACCTGCTCGAAGAAGTGATCGACATCCTGCCGGGCGAGGTCCAGGGCTTTCTCAACGACACCGCCTGCCAGGAGCGCTTCTGCGCCGAACTGTGCGACGCCCTGCGCGAAAGCCACGACAGCGCCGAGATCATCCGTTACCTGCAGGCCCACCAGGTGTTCCTGGTGCCGCTGGACGAGCATGGACGCTGGTACCGTTATCACCACCTGTTCTCCGACCTGCTACGCAGTCGCCAGACCAGCCTGCCGCTGTCGAGCCTGCACCTGCGCGCCTGTCGCTGGTTCCACGGCCAGGGGCTGCTCGACGAGGCGGTGGAGCAGGCCTTGCGGGCGGGACATCTGGATGTCGCCGCCAACCTGGTGCAGAACCTGTCGGAAGAGCAGCTGCTGGCCGAGCAGAACGTCGGCATGCTGTTGCGCTGGAAAATGGACCTGCCCGACAGCCTGCTGATCAGCACGCCGCGGCTGATCGTGCTGTACAGCTGGGCCCTGGGCCTGGCCGGGCAGCTCGATGCCGCCGAAGAGCTGGCCAGTCACCTGAGCCGTTTCCTGCCGGCGCCGTCGGCGACCGCGCAGAAATCCATGCTCGCCCAGTGGCTGGCCCTGAGCGGGGTCATCGCCCGCGGTCGGGGCGACCGCGAACGGACCCTGGCCTATTGTGCCGAAGCGCTGCACAGCCTGCCGTTCAAGCGCTATGGGCAACGCCTGGTGTGCCTGTCGACGCTGTCCAACCTGGCCATTGCCGATGCCGATTTCTGGCGCGCCCGAGGCTGGAACCGCGAGGCCCTGGAGCTGGCCCAGCGGGTCGGTAACCCGCTGTTCGAAGCCCTTGCCCATTACGACCGGGCCCGGGTGCTGCATGCCCGTGGTGAGGTTTTGCGCGCCCTGGATGAAGTGCGCCAGGGCTTGCAGCGCTTGCAGGGGCTGTCGGCGCAGCGCCTGTATGCGGCGCGGGCGCGCCTGACCCTGTACGAAGGCTACCTGTTGGCTGCGCGCCTGCAACCCGAGGCCGGGCGTAGCCGCCTGCGCGCCGGCCTGGTCGAGGCCCGGGCCTGTCGCGATATCAGCGTGCTGATCGGTCACTGCGTGATCGCCACGCTGGACGGGCGCGAGGGGCGCTTTGCCGAGGCCTTTGCCGAACTGGCCGAGGCCGAGCGGCTGATGCACATCTGGGATGTGCCACCGATTTTCTACCTGGCGATGATTACCCTGGTCAAATGCGAACTCTGGCTGGCCCAGGGCCGTACGGACCTGGCCGAATCCTGGCTGTTGCGCCTGGGGCAGACCTACGGTGGCGAGCAGGCGGCTGCCGCACCGGAATTCCACCCGTTGCTGCCGTTGCATGTCGAGCTGCAGCAGGCGCTGCTGGAGCAGACCCAAGGGCGTGGAGAGCAGGCCGGACGACGCCTGCAGGCACTGGTCGAGCGTGGCCAGGCCAGTGGAGGGCACCTGCTGAGCGTCACGGCGTTATGTCAGTGGATCAGCCTGCTGCTGGCCAGCAACGCCGAAGTACAGGCGCGCGATCTGCTCGTACTGAGCCTGGAGGCCGCCGCGGGCGGCGCCTTGCAATCGTTCCAGCGATTGTTGCGCGAGCATCCGCTGTGGTTGCGCGAGCAATTGCTCACCCAGCCGGCAAGTCCGGCCCAGGCGAGCCTGCTGGCCCTGTTGCCGGCCCTGGAGACCCAGGAGGTTGCCAATGCCAGCTGCGAAGCCTTGAGCACCCGCGAGCGGGCGGTGCTGGAACTGATCGCCCTGGGCTGCTCCAACCAGGAAATCAGCGAGCGGCTGTTCATCTCCTTGCACACGGTCAAGACCCACGCCAGTCATATCAACAGCAAGCTGGGTGTCGAGCGTCGCACCCAGGCCGTCGCCCGGGCCAAGGCGCTGGGGCTGTTGTCCTGACGGCAACAGCCGCTATCTGCTGTACTCTCTAGAATGACGCTTCTGGAGAGATTCCCCCATGTACCTTACACGCCCCCTGTTGCTGCTGGCCGGCCTGTTGTCCACAGGCCTGGCCCTGGCGGCCAACGGGCCGTCTTTTTCCTGTGACAAGGCCCAGGGCATGGCGCTGAAGGTCTGTCAGAGCCCGCAGCTCAGTGAACTGGATCGACAGCTCGCCACCCTTTACCAACGTTCGCTCGACCAGGCCGACAGCGACACCAAAAAGCAGTTGAAAGCCACCCAGCGAGGCTGGATCAAGGGGCGTGACGAGTGCTGGAAGGCCAGTGATGCCGACGCCTGTGTGCTTGAGCAGTACCAGGTGCGCCTGGTCGAATTGCAGATCCGCTCTGGCGCGGTGCAGGTGCCGGCGGCGGTCGAATTCGACTGTGACGACGGCAGCAAGCCCTTCACGGCAGTGTTCTACAACCAGCTCGATCCCCAGGCTGCGGTGCTGACCTATGGCGACGACCAGACCATCGTCATCGCCCAGCGTTCGGGCAGTGGCAGCAAGTACGGTCGCGAAGGCGTCGAGTTCTGGGAGCATCAAGGTGAAGCCAAGGTGAAGTGGTACGGACAGGACCTCACCTGCACCGCTGTGCGCTGAGCACAGGCGGGCGGCGCTTTACGGGTGCTGGAGGATCGAAGATGATGGCATCTTGCTATTGGTGATCTGAGCTGATGGCAATCCCACTCAAGCAAATGCACCGCGCGGCCGATACCGTGGCCAGGATCGGCGGCGACGAGTTCGTCCTGGCCGTATACGAAGCCAAGCGCAAGGGTAACAACCAGTTCCGGGTCACTGTGACGGGAAGCTGTGCATAACGCTGTTTGTTGAGCCCCGGAAGTCGACCGCTGCGATTGCAGCGGTCCGTGCATCCTTTTTTTTATTTGCCATGTCAGGTTTGGTGGATGCAGGTCTACAGCCAGAAAAGCTTTTTGATCGTCGATGACTTTTCCGATTTCCGCAGTTCCGCCCGCTCGATGCTCCGCGAACTGGGCGTGCGGGATGTCGACACCGCCGACAGTGGCGAGCAGGCCCTGCGCATGTGTTCGCAGAAACGCTACGACTTCATCCTCCAGGACTTTCACCTGGGCGACGGCAAGAAAAACGGCCAACAGGTGCTCGAAGACCTGATCCTCGACAAACTGATCAGCCATGAGTGCGTGTTCATCATGGTCACTGCCGAAAGCAGCCAGGCGATCGTGCTCAGTGCCCTGGAGCACGAGCCGGACGCCTACCTGACCAAGCCGTTCAACCGCATCGGCCTGGCCCAGCGCCTGGAAAAGCTGGTGCAGCGCAAGACCCTGCTCAAGCCGATCCTCCAGGCCCTGGACCGTGGCCGCCCGGCCGAGGTGCTGGCCGCCTGCGCTGAACTGTGCAAGAAAGACCCGCGTTTTGCGCCGTTGTGCCTGCGTTACCGTGCCGACGCCTTGCGCGACCTGAACCGTTACGACGAGCTGGGCAAATTCCTCACCGCCATCATCGCCAGCCGGGCGACTCCCTGGGCCTACGCCGCCCTGGGCGGCCTGTTGTTCAAGCGTAATCAGTTCGCCCAGGCCCAGGGCGTTTACGAGCAGGCGCTCAAGGCGTTCCCGATGATGCCCGGGCTGTACGACGGGCTGGCCGAGGTGCTGATGGCCCTGGGGGAGAACAAGCGTGCCCAGGGTGTGCTCGAAGAAGCCGTGCGCCTGTCGCCGCTGGCGGTGCGCCGGCAGATGATGCTGGGCAAGCTGGCCCTGAGCAACAACGACTTCGAGACGTCCTCCAAGGCCTATCGGCATGCCGTCAACCAGGGCCAGAGCTCGCGCTACAAGAACCCGGAGAGCAACCTGGGGCTGGTCCAGGCACTGATGAGCAAGAATGCCGGCAACGGCCTGGATGCGCGCACCCGGGTCGAGATCAACACGGTACTCAGTGAAGTGGCCAAGGAAAACGTCGAAGACCAGGGATTGCAGGTGCGCGCACGGTTGATGAAGGCCGCCAGCCTGCAGCAGGCCGGCGATGCCGAAACCGCGGCCAAGCTGACCGAGCAGGCCATGGCCCGCCTGGACAAGATGGAGCAGTTCTTCTCCGTGGAAGCGGCGCTGGTGGTGGCGACCCAGTTGCAGCAACTGGGCCAGGAATCGGCCAGTACCTCGATTCTCAAAGGCTGCGTGGAAACCTACGGTGACGACCCCAAGGTGATGCAGAGCGTCTCGCGCCTGACCGACGACCCGACGGTGCTCAATGCCGTGTCCGAGGCCGTCGATCTCAACCGTCAGGGCGTGCGCAGTTACCAGGGCAATCAACTCGGCGAGGCGCTGGCGCTGTTCCGTCGTGCCCTGAAACTGCAACCGAAGAACATCAGTATCGCCCTCAACACCGCCCAGGCGCTGCTGCGCATCGGCGGTGAAACGCCACCTGTGGCCATCATGGAAGAATGCCGCGCCAGCCTGACCTGTGTGGCCGGTATTCCGGAAAGCGACAGTCGTTACGAGCGATATCGCAAACTGCATCAACGGGCATTTGGCGCATGAACCAGGACAACCAGGGGCTGGATTTTTCCACGGTGATCGCCTCCACCGTACATGACATGAAGAACTCCCTGGCAGCCCTGACCCAGGCGCACAGCCAGTGGCTGGCGCGCCTGCCCGAAGGCAGCGGCGGCAGCGAGCAGGGCGTGATCGAGCATGAGTTCACCCACCTCAACGGCATGCTGGTGCAGTTGCTGGGGCTGTACAAGCTGGGGGTCAACCAGTTGCCCATGTGCCCGGACTACCATGAGCTGGACGACTTCATCGAGGCCCAGCTGGCCGCGCAGCAGAACCTTTTGCAGCACCGCGACATCCTCGCCAGCTGGCGCATCGAAACGGCCAGCCCCCTGGGCTTTTTCGATCGCGAACTGGTCGGCTCGGTGGTCGCCAATATCCTCAACAACGCCATTCGCCATGCCGGCCACGCCTTGCTCATCACCGTCAGCGACGAAGACGAGCAGCTGGTCCTCTGCATCAACGACGACGGCCCGGGTTTTGCGCCGCGCATGCTGGAGCGCCAGCAGGAGTATGTGCAGGGGATCGACGGGCAGAGTGGCAGCACAGGCCTGGGGTTGTACTTCGCCGCACGCATTGCCGCGCTGCATGAGCGCGACGGGATCAAGGGGCGGATCGAGATTGCCAATGGCGGGGTGCTGGGCGGCGCGGTGTTCCGGCTTTACCTGCCTTGAGCGATGGTTGGGGCTGTTCAGAGGCGTGAATTGAGGTTATGAAGTGCCATCGATCCGTTTATCTCACTTCCTTCCCGGTAGACCCATGCAAGCCGCTCAACCCACGCTCATCCGAGAAACCTTTCCCGTAGGCCCCCTGCAGTGCAACTGCACCATCATCGGCGACCCGATCACCAAGAAGGCGATTGTCGTCGACCCGGGCGGCAACCATGAACAGATCATCGCCCGCCTGGAGGGCCATGGCCTGAAGCTGGTGAGCATCATCCACACCCATGCGCACCTGGACCACTTCCTCGCCTCCGGGCAGTTGAAGGAGAAGACCGGCGCCACCCTGCACCTGCACAAGGACGACCAGTTCCTCTGGGACAACCTGGAGATGCAATGCCAGATGTTCGGCGTGCCCTATACTCCGGTGCCGTCGCCGGACCGCTGGCTGGCCGACGACGAGGAGCTGGCCTGCGGCTGTGGCGTGGCCTTGCATACCCCGGGACACACGCCGGGGTCGATGAGCTTCTGGTTTGCCGATGCCAAGCTGCTGATCGCAGGCGACACGCTGTTCCGCCGCGGGATTGGTCGCACCGATCTGTGGGGCGGCGACCAGGCGACCATCGTTCGTTCGATCAAGCAGCGCCTGTACAGCCTGGATGAAGAAGCCACAGTGGTCACCGGTCATGGTCCGGATACCCGCCTGGGTGAAGAGATGCGCCAGAACCCGTTCGTCCGGGCCTGAGTTTTCAGGGAATTTTTTTGCCTTTTTGCAGTCTAAGGCTCGCGTCGGTCCGCAGCGCGGTCCGCAATTCGAATTTGTGTAGGAGCTTGTCCATGTTCACCATGCGTCGTTTGATTATCGTCGCTACCGCTGCCGCCCTGATGACCGGCTGTGCCGCCCCCGGCCCGTATGACAATCAGGGTCAGGCACAACAAGGCTCCACCGGAATGAGCAAGACCGCCAAGTACGGCGGCCTGGGTGCGCTGGCCGGTGCCATCGCCGGTGCTGCCATCGACCACGACAACCGTGGCAAGGGCGCGCTGATCGGCGCTGCCGCCGTAGGTGCTGCCGCTGCCGGTTACGGCTACTACGCCGACAAGCAGGAAGCCGCCCTGCGCGCCAGCATGGCCAACACCGGTGTCGAGGTACAGCGCGAGGGTGACCAGATCAAGCTGATCATGCCGGGTAACATCACTTTCGCTACCGATTCGGCGAACATCGCTCCAAGCTTCTACTCGCCGCTGAACAACCTGGCCAACTCCTTCAAGCAGTTCAACCAGAACACCATTGAAGTGGTCGGCTACACCGACAGCACCGGCAGCCGCCAGCACAACATGGACCTGTCCCAGCGCCGCGCCCAGTCGGTGGTGTCCTACCTGACCTCCCAGGGTGTTGACGCCAGCCGCGTGAGTGCCCGTGGCCTGGGCCCAGACCAGCCGATCGCCAGCAACGGCGACGCCAATGGTCGCGCGCAGAACCGTCGCGTCGAGGTCAACCTCAAGCCGATTCCTGGTCAGCAGTACCAGTAAGGTTCAAGGGATGTGAAGAAGGGGAGCGCAAGCTCCCCTTTTTTATGGCTGTCTCACAACCTGTAGCCGCTGCCGCCAGGCTGCGATCGGCCGTGAAACGGCCGTAAAACCTGCCACGCGGATCCTTCAGGTGCAACGAGGCGCTTGGGTTGCGACTGCTACGCAGTCGATCGCAGCCTGGCGGCAGCGGCTCCAGTGTCAGGCACAGTTTCAGTGCTGGGTCGTGATCTTCAGCACATCGGTAAAGACCATATCGACCGTCTGACCGACCTTGAGGTTTTTCATCCGCGCCTGCAGCTCCGGATCTTCGACCTTCACCACCTTGCTCTGGCCTTCAGGCGGCAACAGGGTGACTTCGTGCTTCTTCAGGTCAATCTTGGTGATCTTCGAGGTCACCTTGACCTGGCGGAAGGCTTCGCCGCCCGGGTTGGGGTTGTCCTTGGTGGCACGGATCACTCCGGATTCCTTGCTGACACCCGGTTCGCCGCCCACGTTGGTGTCCAGCACCGTCGCCACGGAGCGGTTGACCTTCACGTTGACCAGGTCTCCGACCTTGAGGTTGTGCAGGTTCTTGGCGTTTTCGCTCAGTTGGATGGGCACCTGGGTGTTATTGGGGCCCTCGACCGTTACCAGGCGGTTCTCCATATCGATGGCCAGGACCTTGGTATCGACGATACTTTCGCTGGCGATGCCGTCGATCAGGATGTCGTCTGCCTGCACCGAGAAACTGGCTGCAGTCATGAGCGAAGCCAGCGCGATGGCGTGGGTCAGGGTACGCAACGGTTTCATAGGCTTACATTCCGTGTGATGGCTGTTGAGAAACATCGTGGGGAAGAGCATAGATGCTGAACGGGCGTTCGTGGGCGGCGGGGAGACTTTCTGTTGATCTGCCTCAGTCCCAGGGGGAAGAAAACTTCCCGCCTGGCTGAGTTGCCGCGTCGATCAGGCGGCGGTGCTGCGTTGCAGGTGGTCCAGCAGGTCGTCCTTGTCCTGCCAGAGCTGGTTGATCCACTGCTGGAAGGCCAGGCGATAGGTTTCATCCTGGTCATAGTTCCTGCCCAGGAACTCGGCCGGGATCTGTACCTCTTCAAGCTCCACCACGATGTGCTTCACCCGCCCGCACAACAGGTCCCAGAAACCCGGTGCGCCACCCGGGTAGTGCAGGGTGACGTTGACGATCGACTGCAATTGCTCGCCCATGGCGTCCAGGACGAAGGCAATGCCCCCGGCCTTGGGTTTGAGCAGGTGCTTGTAGGGCGATTGCTGCTGGCGGTGCTTGTGCGACGTGAAGCGCGTGCCCTCGGCGAAGTTGAAAATGGCCGTGGGCTTGCCACGAAACCTGGCACAGGTGCGGCGGGTGGTCTCCAGGTCCTTGCCGGCCTTTTCCGGGTGTTTGGCCAGGTACGCCTTGGAGTAGCGCTTCATGAACGGAAAGCCCAGGGCCCACCAGGCCAGGCCAATGACCGGCACCCAGATCAGCACCTGCTTGAGGAAGAACTTCAGCGGCCGGATGCGGCGGTTCATCACGTACTGAAGCACCAGGATATCCACCCAGCTCTGGTGGTTGCTGGTGATCAGGTAGCTGTGCTGGTAATCCAGCCCACCCAGGCCCCGGACCTGCCAGCGGGCCTTGCCCAGCAGGTTGATCCAGGCGTTGTTGTTGCTGATCCAGGCTTCGTGGATGTGACGCATCAGCTCGTCGGTGATCCGCTGCGCCGCCGCGAACGGCAGGCACAGCTTGAACAGGCTGACGACGAACAACGGGGTGCAGCAGACGATGGTGTTGAGCCCCAACAGCAACGAGGCGATGACCCCACGCATCGGCGCGGGTAGAAATCCGAGCATGTTCAGCTATCCAGTGAGCGGTTGGCCTGAATCGCGGTCAGGGCGATGGTGTAGACGATATCGTCGACCTGGGCGCCGCGAGGCAGGTCGTTGACCGGTTTGCGCAGGCCTTGCAGCATCGGGCCCAGGCTCACGCAATCGGCGCTGCGCTGCACCGCCTTGTGGGTGGTGTTGCCGGTGTTGAGGTCGGGGAACACGAACACCGTGGCGCGACCGGCCACCTGGCTGTTGGGCGCCAGTTGCCGGGCGATGTCGAGGTTGGCCGCGGTGTCGTACTGCAAGGGGCCATCGATCTGCAGGCTGCGCTGGGTTTCCTGGGCCAGCAGGGTGGCTTCGCGGACCTTTTCCACTTCCTCGCCGCTGGCCGAATCACCACTGGAATAGCTGATCATCGCCACCCGCGGGGCAATGCCGAAGGCTTCGGCGGAGTCGGCACTCTGCAGGGCGATTTCCGCCAGTTCGCTGGCAGTGGGGTGCGGGTTCATGACGCAGTCGCCGTACACCAGCACCTGCTCGGGGAACAGCATGAAGAAGACCGAGGACACCAGGCTGCAACCCGGCGCGGTCTTGATCAGCTGCAGCGCCGGGCGGATGGTGTTGGCGGTGGAATGCACCAGGCCCGAGACCAGGCCGTCGACCTCGTCCAGGGCCAGCATCATGGTGCCGATCACCACCGGGTCTTCCAGTTGCTGCTCGGCCATCGGCGCGTTCAGGCTCTTGCTCTTGCGCAGGCTGACCATCGGTTCGACATAGCGCTCGCGGATCAGGACCGGATCGAGGATTTCCAGGCCGTCGGGCAGGGTGATGCCCTGGGCCCGGGCCACGGCCTGAACATCGTCGGGCTTGGCCAGCAGCACGCAGCGGGCGATGCCGCGGGCCTGGCAGATGGCGGCGGCCTGCACGGTCATGGGCTCGGCGCCTTCGGGCAGGACGATGCGCTTGTTGGCCTGCTGGGCCCGCTGGATCAACTGATAGCGGAACACCGCCGGCGACAGGCGCAACTCGCGCGGGGTGCCACAGCGCAGGTGCAGCCAGTCGGCATCCAGGTAGCTGGCGACGAAATCGGTGATGATCTCCGCGCGTTCGCGGTCATCTACCGGGATTTCCTTGTTCAGCTGGTTCAACTGGTTGGCGGTGTCGTAGGAGCCGGTGCTCACCGACAGGATCGGCAGGCCGGCCAGCAGCGCGCCCTGGCACAGTTCGAGGATGCGCGGATCGGGCTTGCTGTCGCTGGTCAGCAGCAGGCCGGCCAGCGGCACGCCATTGATCGCCGCCAGGCTGACGGCGAGGATGATGTCGTCGCGGTCGCCCGGGGTCACCACCAGGGTGCCGGGCTTGAGCAGCGGCACGGTGTTGGCCACGGTGCGGGCGCAGATGATGATCTTGTTCATCCGCCGCTGTTCGTAATCACCGGCGTTGAGCACCTGGGCGCCGAGCAGCTCGGCCACGTCGCGGGTGCGCGGGGCGTTGAGGTCGGCCTGGTAGGGAATGCAGCCGAGCAGGCGGAAGTCGCCGCCGCGCAGCAGCGGCGAGTGCTCCTTCAGGCGCTCGGCGAAGGTGCTCATGCTCTCGTCGGTGCGCACCTTGTTGAGGATCACCCCGAGCACTTTCGGGTCTTTCGGCCCGCCAAACAGCTGCGCCTGCAGTTCGACCCGCCCGGACAGTTCGGTGAGCACTTCGTTTTCCGGCGCCGACACCAGGATTACCTCGGCATCCAGGCTCTTGGCCAGGTGCAGGTTGACCCGCGCCGCATAGCTGGCGTGACGGGTCGGGACCATGCCCTCGACCACCACCACGTCCTTGCCGGCACAGGCCTGCTGGTACAGGGTGATGATTTCTTCGAGCAGCTCATCCAGCTGGCCGTCACCGAGCATGCGCTCGACATGGGCCAGGCTCAGGGGTTGCGGCGGCTTGAGGCCATGGGTGCGGGCGACCAGTTCGGTGGAGCGTTCCGGTCCGGTGTCGCCGGGGTGCGGCTGGGCAATCGGTTTGAAGAAACCGACTTTCAGCCCGGCGCGCTCAAGGGTGCGTACCAGGCCCAGGCTGATAGAGGTCAGGCCGACACCAAAGTCGGTCGGCGCGATGAAAAATGTCTGCATGCGAGCTTCTCGAAAAACGCTGTGCAAAAGAATCAATTGCCAAGGGTATCGCTATCGGCACCCTGAGCGCACCAGCCACAGGCAAATGCCTGGCCGATGCGTTGCTGGCGCTCCCGTGCATCGAGCACCCAGGCCCGTGACTGCCAGGGCGGCAGGTGGCGCAGGTGCTGGGTATGCCCGCACGACAGCTCGACCACCCAGTGGCCGTCCTCGTCCTGATGGAAACCGAGCACCCGGCTGCTCGCCGCGGCAACCCGTTTGTCCGGGTTGCGTTCGCTTTCAGGCGTTGCGTTGGTTACACTTATTGGTTCTACATACTTATGCAAAAGGTCTCGCCCCATGCTGATCGCCGCCAACAAGGCTGTCTCCATTGACTATACCCTGACCAACGACGCTGGTGAGGTCATCGACAGCTCCGCCGGCGGCGCTCCGCTGGTTTACCTGCATGGCGCAGGCAACATCATCCCGGGCCTGGAAAAAGCCCTGGAAGGCAAAGCTGCCGGTGATGAACTGACCGTCGCCATCGAGCCTGAAGACGCCTACGGCGAATACCTGGCCGAACTGGTCAGCACCCTGAACCGCAGCATGTTCGAAGGTGTCGACGAGCTGGAAGTGGGCATGCAGTTCCACGCCTCCGCGCCCGATGGCCAGATGCAGATCGTCACCATCCGCGACCTGGACGGCGACGACGTCACCGTCGACGGCAACCACCCGCTGGCTGGCCAGCGCCTGAACTTCAAGGTCAAGGTCGTCAACATCCGTGACGCCAGCGAAGAAGAAGTGGCTCATGGCCATGTTCATGGCGAAGGTGGCCATCACCACTGATTTTCTGCGCTAAGCTCAGAAAGTCGCGAAGGCGCCCGGGCAAGACCGTCGCTCTCCTGCAGGGGAAGACGGCTTGGCTGGGCGCCTTTTTAATGGGCTGGTGATACTCGAATGCAGCCCGCAGCGGCAACCGGGATCTGGAGAGGGGAGTTCGTCATGAGTGTATTTCACGAGCTGAAGTTACAGGCTCTGGATGGCAAGGACTTGTCGCTGGCGCCGTTCAAGGGCCAGGTGGTGCTGGTGGTCAATGTCGCTTCCAAGTGTGGCCTGACCCCGCAGTACGCGGCGCTGGAAAATCTGTATCAGCAGTACAAGGGCAAAGGCTTCAGCGTCCTGGGCTTGCCGTGCAACCAGTTTGCCGGGCAGGAACCGGGTAGCGAGAAAGAAATCGCCACGTTCTGCAGTCTGAATTACGGGGTGAGTTTCCCCCTCGCCAGCAAGCTGGAGGTCAACGGGCCGCAGCGCCATCCGTTGTACCGCCTGCTGGCTGGCGAAGGGGCGGAATTTCCAGGCGATATCACCTGGAACTTCGAGAAATTCCTGGTCGGCAAGGATGGCCGGGTGCTGGCGCGCTTCTCGCCACGTACCGCACCGGATGATCCTGCGGTAGTCCAGGCTATCGAGAAGGCGTTGGGCTGACCGGCGCTGTCGCGGGGCAAGCCCGCTCCTACGGTAGGAGCGGGCTTGCCCCGCGATGCTGTTAAATCACTCGCATCAATAGTACTGGGCCAGTCCCAGGGCTCATCCTATCCTCAGGCGCATTCCTACCCTTTCTCTGGAGCGCCACATGTCCGCCACCGCACTCTTCACTCCCGTTCAACTGGGCGCCCTCGAGCTGCCAAGCCGTGTGGTCATGGCGCCAATGACGCGCACCTTCTGCCCCGGTGGCGTGCCTCATGCCCAGGTCGTCGAGTATTACCGCCGTCGCGCCGCCGCCGGTGTCGGCCTGATCATCACCGAAGGCACCACGGTGGGCCACCCGGCTGCCAATGGTTATCCGAATGTGCCGCGTTTTTATGGCGAAGATGCGCTGGCCGGCTGGAAGCAGGTGGTGGAGGCCGTGCACGCCGAAGGCGGGCGCATCGTTCCGCAACTCTGGCATGTGGGTAGCGTACGCCGCCTGGGCGTGGAGCCGGACGCCAGCGTGCCGGGCTATGGCCCGAGCGAGAAGATCAAGGATGGCCAGGTGCTGGTTCACGGCATGACCCGTGATGATATCCGTGAGGTGATCGCAGCCTTCGCCCAGGCTGCGCGTGATGCCCAGGCCATCGGCATGGACGGCGTCGAGATCCACGGTGCCCATGGTTACCTGATCGATCAGTTCTTCTGGGCGTCGAGCAACCAGCGCACGGACGAGTACGGTGGTGACCTGGCCGGGCGCTCGCGTTTTGCCATCGAGCTGGTCCAGGCCGTGCGCGCTGCGGTGGGCCCGGACTTCCCGATCATCTTCCGTTTCTCCCAGTGGAAACAGCAGGATTACACCGCCCGCCTGGTCACCAGTTCCCAGGCGCTGGGCGAGTTCCTGCAACCGCTGGCCGATGCCGGCGTGGACATTTTCCACTGCTCGACCCGCCGCTTCTGGGAGCCGGAGTTCGAAGGCTCCGAGCTCAACCTGGCCGGCTGGACCCGCCAGCTCACCGGCAAACCGACCATCACCGTGGGCAGTGTCGGCCTGGATGGTGAATTCCTGCAGTTCATGGTTGCTACGGACAAGGTGGCGCAACCGGCCAGCCTGGAAAACCTGCTGACGCGCCTGAACAATGACGAGTTCGATCTGGTCGCGGTAGGGCGTGCGTTGCTGGTCGACCCGGACTGGGCGGCAAAAGTGCGCGACGGTCGCGAACAGGACATCCTGCCGTTCAGCCGCGATGCGTTGACGACTCTGGTTTGATCATCAGTGGCGCCGCTTGCCGGGGCACGCTGTGACCCTGGCAGCAGGCCTCGTGCAGGTGATGTTCGAACTGCTCGACGATCATCGGCCAGCCCTGGCGGCTTGCATGCTGGCGGGCATTGAGGCGCACCCGGCGCAGGGTTTCAGCGTCTTCTAGCAACCAGTTGCAGGCATCGATGAACGCCTCGACATCGCCGGGCATCGCCAGGGCGCCGCTGTGCCCGTGGCGGATGTGCTGGGCGGCGGCAGCCTGGTCATAGGCCACCACGCCAAGGCCTGAAGCCAGGGCTTCGAGCACGACGTTGCCGAAGGTTTCGGTCAGGCTTGGAAACAGGAAAATGTCTCCCGAGGCATAGTGTTCGGCCAGCGCTTCACCGCGCTGGGCGCCGCAGAAGACGGCATCGGGCAGTTGCTGTTGCAGGGCGTTGCGCTGAGGGCCGTCGCCGACCACGATCAGGCGGATGCGCCGCTGTGGATAAATGCGCTGCGCCGACGCCAGGCAGTGCTGCAGCAGGCCCAGGTTCTTTTCCGCCGCCAGGCGCCCGACATGCAGCAGGGCGATGTCTTCGTTCCCCAGCCCCCAGCGCTCGCGCAGCGCTTCACTGCGTCTGCCCGGGTTGAACAGCTGGCTGTCCACGCCACGGGCCATCAACGCCAGGTTGTCGAAACCGCGTCGTTCCAGCTCCAGGCGCTGGCTGAGGCTGGGCACCAGGGTGCTGTGGGTGCGCCGGTGGAACCAGCGCAGGTAATGGGTGAGCAGGCGCGACAGCAGGCCCAGGCCGTACTCGCTGGAGTATTGCTGGAAATTGGTGTGAAAGCCGCTGACCACGGCGATACCCAGGCGCCTTGCCGCGCGCAGGGCACTCAGGCCCAGCGGGCCTTCGGTGGCGATGTACAGCACGTCCGGCCGCTGCCGACGCCAGCGCCGCAGCAGCTTGTGCATCGACACCTGTCCCCATTGCAGCCCCGGATAGCCCGGTAGCGGCCAGCCGCGACACAGCAGCTGGAGATCATCGGTGCTCGTGCCATCCGCCTCCTGGCGAGGGCGCACCAGTTCGACCTGGTGACCGCGCTGGCGCAGGCCTTCGCTCAGGCGGCCAAGGGTCGTGGCCACCCCGTTGATTTCCGGTGGGAAGGTTTCGCTGACCAGGGTGATATGCAGGCGTGCTGTGCTCATGAATGCCAGTTTCAGCGGCGCGGATTGCGTCGCTGTGATGAAAATATGACAGATCGGTGACGCCCGATTTCCGGCAGTTTTCCCGGAAAATATTTCCCAGCGAGCCGCTCAAGAATGACGGGCAATCGGCCGATGCAGAAGCATTCGAATGACCGATTTCGCTCCAGGAGAGCGTTGATGTTCAACAGCAAACTGAAACAAGAAAACCACCAGCTGCGTGAAGCGCTCTCGTCCATGGAACAGGTCAAGAGCAGTCTCGACAGTGAGATGCTGGTATTGCAGCTTGACCCTCAGGGACGCATTGAATCGGTCAACAGTAATTTCGAAAAGGAAATGCTCTACAGCAGCCAACAACTGATTGGCCGCCCCATCGAAGAAATCGTGCCGGCGCATGTCAAGCAACTGGATTTCTACCAGCGCATGAAGAACGCCATTACCCGTGGCGAGCACCTTAACGGTGCGTTCCGGCTGTTGCGCGGTAACGGCCAGGAGGCCTGGTTGCGTTCGATACTGCAGCCGGTGAAGAACAGCGACGGGCGCATCAAGTACTTCACGCTGCACTCCAGCGATCTGACTCGCACAATCGAAAGTTCACGTGAGCATGAGAGCCTGATCAAGGCGCTGATGCGCTCCACCGCAGTGATCGAGTTCAACCTGCAGGGCGAGGTGCTGACGGCCAACGACCGCTTCCTGCAGACCATGGGCTATCGACTGGAACAGGTGGCCGGCAAGCATCACCGGATGTTCTGCGAGCCGGAAGAAGCCAACTCGACCGCTTACCAGGCGTTCTGGGACAAGCTGCGCCGTGGCGAGTTCGTTGCCGAGCGCTTCAAGCGTATTGACGCCCATGGTCGCGTGGTCTGGCTGGAAGCCTCCTACAACCCGATCATCGATGCCCATGACGTGCTCTACAAGGTGGTCAAGTTCGCCACGGTCATCACCGAGCAGGTCAACCAGGAAGTGGCCGTGGCCGAGGCCGCCGATATCGCCTACACCACCTCGGTCGAAACCGATAACAGCGCGCGCAAGGCCACCGACGTCGTGACCCAGACCGTCGAGGTGATGCGCGGCCTGGAATCCTGCATGCAAGAGGCGGCCAATGGCATCGAGGCGCTGGACAAGCAGTCCCAGGTCATCGGCTCGATCATCAAGACCATCAGCGACATCGCCGGCCAGACCAACCTGCTGGCGCTCAACGCAGCGATCGAGGCGGCCCGCGCCGGTGAGCAGGGACGCGGTTTTGCCGTGGTCGCCGATGAAGTGCGCCAGCTCGCTTCGCGCACCAGCGTCGCCACCGAGGAAATCGCCCGGGTGGTGCAACAGAACGAACAACTGGCCAAGGCTGCGGTGGATATCATCGACAGCAGCAAGCGCCAGGCCGAGCAGGGTCTGGCCCTGGCCGGGCAGACCGGCTCGGTGATCGTCGAGATCCAGGAAGGGGCGCAGAAGGTGGTCAATGCGGTGGGGCAATTCTCCAACCAGCTGTCGGCCTGACGGTCAGCGCTGCGCGTTGAAGAAGGCGTTCAGTGTGGCGCTGACTGCCCGCACGCCGGTGGCGATGGCGGGCAGCTCGACGATGAAGCCGGGTGTATGGTTCATCGCTGCCGGCAGCTGTTTCTTCTCGACCAGGTTCTTGTAGACATCGGGCTTGCCCGATCCCACCTCGATGAACAGCACTTGGGTGTCCGGATAGGGGCTGGCCAGCATGTGGAAATCTTCCGAGCCCATCAGCGGCGGCATGCCCGGCAACACCTTGTCGGCCCCCAGTTGCTGCACCAGGGCGGCCTGGGCCAGTTCGGTCTGCGCCTTGCCGTTGACCACCGGTGTGGCATGCCCCTTCATGGTGTATTTCGCCTGGTAGTCGGCTGGCATGTCATTCATCACCAGTACGCCCTGGGTAACCGATTTGATCCCGGCAATCAGTCGCTCCCGTACTTGCTCGTCGTACCAGCGCAAGTTGAGTTTGAGCGTGGCGCCTACCGGGATGATGTTGTTGTTGACCCCGGCCTGGAAGGCGCCGACGGTCAGGACCGCCGGCTTGGACTGATCGACCATGCGGCTGATGATGGTCTGGTAGCCCATGACGGCCATGGCGCCCATCACTACCGGGTCCTTGGTCACATGGGGGGTTGATCCATGCCCGCCGATGCCCGGCAGTTCCACGTCGATCTGGTCGGTGCCGGCCAGCCGGGGGCCTTCGCGCAGGCCGACGCTGTCGGCCGGGTAGACTGGAGAGACGTGCGCCGCCACCAGCACATCCGGCTTGGGGACAAAGTCGTAGAGGCCGTTATCGACCATGGCGGTGGCGCCTTCGAGGAGCTCCTCCGCCGGCTGCGCCACCAGCACCAGGGTGCCTGACCACTGGTCTTTGAGCAGGGCCATGACCTTGGCCACCTCGATCAACCAGGTGGTGTGGGCATCGTGTCCACAGGCATGCATGACCGGCTGGGCGGGGTTGCCCAGCCAGGGCGTGACCTTGCTGCTCGCATAAGGCAGGCCGGTGGCCTCCTTGATGGGCAGGGCATCCATGTCGGCGCGGTACATCACCACGGGCCCCGGACCGTTGCGCAGGATACCGGCCACACCGGTGGTGCCGATCGCGGTCCTGACCTCGAAGCCTTGTGCTTGCAGGGCCTTGGCCACCCGGGCGGCGGTTTCCTTCTCCTGGAAGGCCAGTTCGGGGTTGCGATGCAGTTGCTTGAACAGCTCGATCAGCTGCGCGTTGTCCTGCTCCACCAAGGTGTCGATCCGGGCTTTGAGGTCGGTGGGGGCGGCATGGGCCGAGAGGGCGCCGAGGCAGGCGAGGGCGAGAAGCGGCTGACGAAGACGCAAAGACATGGCGTAAGTCCCTTTACTGGTAGCCGGGCACAGCAGGGCGGCTGCGCGGAGGCTGAGTGTTGTTATGAGGGTGCTCGGTTGCACTCTGAAACAAGTCTGTGTATCTATGCCTGGTGCGTCCAATGCAAAAATAATCAGGGATTGATGTGGTGAACGAATCAATTGATTTGAAGCGAATTCGCCACCTGGTCCTGCTTAGCGAGGAGTTGCACTTCTCCCGGGCGGCCGAGCGGGCCAACCTGTCGCAAACCGCTTTCAGCCGCAGCATTCAGTCGCTTGAGGCTGACCTTGGGGTGCGGCTTTTCGACCGCGATACCCGTTCGGTCGTGCTTACCGCCGCAGGGCGGCAACTGTTGGCAAGTGGGCGGGAATTGCTCGGTTGCGCCGGGCGACTGGTTGCCGAGGCCAATCACATCGCCCAGGCCGATGGCGGAGAATTGAGCTTCGGTGCCGGCATGATGGCTGCCAATCTCTACCTGGAAGAGGCGCTGACCTCGTTACGCAAGCGTATTCCCCGGCTGGTGATGAAGGTCGAGGTCAACCACTGGAATCAGTTGCTCCAGCGCCTGGAGCAGGACCAGATCGAGTTCTTCGTCGCGTTCACCTGCGACCCGTCGCTCAGGAGCGATGCGCGATTCGACATCACCCCGCTGCCGGGGGCGCCAGCCTCGGTTTTCTGTCGTGGTGATCATCCACTGATTCGGCAGCAGGCAGCGGTGACCCGCCAGCAGTTGCTGGATCACCCCTGGAGTTCGGTGCTGTTCGACGACATAGCGCCTGCGCGGCTGCGTGAGCTGCTGGACTTGCCTGAAGGTACGATCGCGCCACTGGCCCTGGGCTGCAACGACCTGAAGCTACTGCGAGCCACGACCCTGGGCAGCGACGCGTTGCTGTTCACCTGGCAAGCCTGGCTTGAAGAGGACCTGCGCACGGGTGCGATCCGCGATCTGGGAGCCTTGCTGCAGCCCGCTCTTGGCGATGGCGGGTGCAGCATTGCCAGTGCGATCGTCTGCCATGCCGGGCGTACCTTGTCGCCCATTGCACGGCAGGCCATCGAGCTGATTCGGGCGGCCGCGACGCGGCCGCAGTAAGGTCAGCGCTCGCGCACCCAGAACAGGGTCGCACCCGCCACCGCGGCGGGCATCATCAGGATGTTGAGGAACGGCACCAGCAACACCAGGTACACCGAGCCGCCGAAGCCCAGGCTCTGCCAGCGCTTTTCACGCAGCCAGGCAATCATGTCCTGCCAGCTCAGCTTGTGGTTGTCGGCCGGGTAGTCGATGTACTGGATGGCCATCATCCAGATCCCGAACAATAGCCACAGCGGTGCGGCGATGATGTTGATCACCGGGATCAGCGAAAGGATGAACAGGGCGATGGCGCGGGGCAGGAAGTAACCCAGCTTGCGCATTTCCCGACCCAGGGTACGTGGCACCATGGCCATCAGTTCGGCCCAGCTGAATGCCGGGAAGTCATCGGTGCCGCGCACCACCACTTCGACCTTTTCTGCCAGGAAGCCATTGAAGGGGGCGGCAATGATGTTGGCCAGCATGGTGAAGGTGAAGAACACCATCAGTATCACCAGGGCCACGAACAGCGGCCACAGGACATAGCTCAGGAAGCTCAGCCAGTCGGGCAGGCTGGGCATCAGGGCATCGACCCAGAGGCTGAACTGATGGCCGGCAAAGTAGATCAGACCGACGAACAGCAGCAGGTTGACCGCCAGGGGCAGCAACACGAACAGGCGCAGGCTCGGGCTCAGGACCAGCTTCAGTCCTTCGCGCAGGTACTGTGGGCCAGAGAGGACAGGGGCTTGCATACGGGGCTCCGGGTTAAGGCAAACGCGCTGACCTTACCGAGTTTGAGCGGCCGGTGAAAGCGTGAGGCAGGAAGGGAAACGGGCTGTAACAAAGCTCGCCTGCCTGACCGATAGCCCTGATAGGCAAACAGCCGAAGGTTTTGGCGATGAATAGAGCGGGCCTATAAGGTGGATTGTCTAAGGATATTTCCTTAATCTCTGCGGCCTCGCTACAGTGCGCACAACTTTCCAACCCCTTCGAATTCTATTCTTCAAGGAGTTTTCATGAGCATTCTGGTCAACAAGCAGGCCCCGGATTTCGATGCGGCGGCGGTGCTGGGCGACGGTTCGATCGTCGACAGCTTCAAGCTTTCTTCCCTGCGCGGCAAATATGTCGTGCTGTTCTTCTGGCCGCTGGACTTCACCTTTGTCTGCCCGTCGGAAATCATTGCCCACAACAACCGCATGGACAAGTTCCGCGAGCTGGGTGTGGAAGTGGTCGGCGTTTCCATCGACTCGCAGTTCACCCACTACGCCTGGCGCAACACGCCGGTGGAGAAGGGCGGCATCGGCGAAGTCGAGTTCACCATGGTTGCCGACGTGACCCACGAGATCACCCGCGCCTACGGTATCGAGCACGATGACGGCGTGGCCCTGCGTGCCTCGTTCCTGATCGACCAGCAAGGCGTGGTGCAGCACCAGGTAGTCAACAACCTGCCGCTGGGCCGTGAAGTCGACGAGATGATTCGTCTGGTCGAAGCCCTGCAGTTCACCGAACAATACGGTGAAGTCTGCCCGGCCGGCTGGCGTCCAGGCCAGAAAGGCATGAAGGCCGATGCCAAGGGCGTTGCCGACTACCTGGCGGAAAACGCCAACAGCCTGTAAGGCTGAGTTCGACAGTTTTCAGGACCTGCGACCCAAAGCCTTCCCCAAGTGCTTCGCAGGTTCTTTTTATTCCAGCCGGCGATCCCGGCGTTACGAAGCGGGCAATCCAGCGTCCGCTTCGACAGGAGAGAGTCATGTCTGAAGTACGTCATTCGCGAGTGATCATTCTCGGTTCCGGCCCTGCCGGTTACAGCGCTGCAGTCTATGCCGCCCGTGCCAACCTCAAGCCGCTGCTGATCACCGGCATGCAGGCCGGCGGCCAACTGACCACCACCACCGAAGTCGACAACTGGCCGGGCGACGCCCATGGCCTGACCGGCCCGGCGCTGATGCAGCGTATGCAGGAACACGCCGAGCGCTTCGAGACCGAAGTGGTGTTCGACCACATCAACGCCGTGGACCTGGCCAGCAAGCCGTACACCCTCAAGGGTGACAGCGCCACCTACACCTGCGACGCACTGATCATCGCCACCGGTGCCAGCGCTCGCTACCTGGGCCTGCCGTCGGAAGAAGCGTTCATGGGCAAGGGCGTGTCCGCCTGCGCGACCTGCGACGGTTTCTTCTACCGCAACAAGCCAGTGGCTGTGGTCGGCGGCGGCAACACTGCCGTGGAAGAGGCCCTGTACCTGGCCAACATCGCCAGCAAGGTCACCCTGGTCCACCGTCGCGAGACCTTCCGTGCCGAGAAGATCCTGATCGACAAGCTCAACGCCCGTGTGGCCGAAGGCAAGATCGAGCTGAAACTCAACGCCACCCTGGACGAAGTGCTGGGTGACGACATGGGTGTCACCGGTGCGCGCCTGAAGAAGAACGACGGCAGCTTCGACGAGGTCAAGGTCGACGGCGTGTTCATCGCCATCGGCCACACCCCGAACACCTCGCTGTTCGAAGGCCAGCTGACCCTCAAGGACGGCTACCTGGTGGTCAACGGCGGCCGTGATGGCAATGCCACCGCCACCAACGTCGAAGGCGTGTTCGCTGCTGGCGACGTGGCCGACCACGTCTACCGTCAGGCCATCACCTCCGCCGGTGCCGGCTGCATGGCGGCGCTGGATGTCGAGCGGTACCTGGATGGCCTGCAGAACGCAGGGCACTGATCGCTCGATCGCAGGCTTCGCCAGCTCCCACACGTGTGGGGCTGGCAGGGTCGCAATAAAAAACCGGCTATTTAGCCGGTTTTTTATTGCCTGGGATAAACCTCAGAGGCTCAAGCGCATCGACAGGTCCACTGCCTTCACATCCTTGGTCATGGCACCGATCGAGATGTAGTCGACGCCGGTCTCGGCAATTACCCGCAGGGTGCTTTCGTTGACCCCGCCACTGGCCTCGAGCTTGGCCTTGCCGGCGTTCAGACGCACGGCTTCGCGCATGTCATCCAGGCTCAGTTCGTCGAGCATGATGATGTCGGCGCCAGCGTCCAGGGCTTCTTTAAGTTCGTCCAGGCTTTCGACTTCGACCTCCACCGGTTTGCCCGGGGCGATTCGCCGTGCGGCGGCGACGGCCTGGGCGATGCCGCCGCTGGCAGCGATATGGTTTTCCTTGATCAGGAAGGCGTCGAACAGGCCGATCCGGTGGTTGTGGCAGCCGCCGCAGGTGACCGCGTACTTCTGCGCCAGGCGCAGGCCAGGCAAGGTCTTGCGGGTGTCGAGCAGTTTGACCTGGGTATCGGCGACCTTGTCGGCGAGGTACTGCGCGCGGGTGGCGACAGCGCTCAGCAGTTGCAGGAAGTTCAACGCGCTGCGCTCGCCGGTCAACAACGAACGGGCCGGACCTTCGAGGTGGAACAGCGGCTGGTTGGCCTGTGCACGCTCACCATCCTTGACCTGCCAATGCACGGCCACCCGTGGATCGAGCTGGCGGAACACGGCATCGACCCAGGCGGTGCCGGCGATGACGCAATCGTCGCGGGTGATGATGGTGGCCTTGGCCAGGCGCTCGGCCGGAATCAGCTGGGCGGTGATATCACCGCTGCCGATGTCTTCAAGCAACGCACGGCGCACGTTGGCTTCGATTTCGGCGGTCAGGTCGGCGAGGCGTAAATTCGGCATGGCGGGCTCCACAAGCTAAGTGCCGGGGATTATAGGGCAAGCCCGTGCTGGCGAGTGGGGGGAATTTACTCGATAATGCGACTTGAATTTGGCGTCATGGCTTTGACGAAGCGCCGGTTCATCCGACCATAGCCGAGCAAGGAGTCCGGGATGCACAAAGACGGGAAGGTGGTGCCGATCACGGCATCCCTCGACCAGGCACGCCATGTGCCGCTCGCTCGTCTGCCCGTGGTGCTCCTGCAAGTCCGAGACATGGCCGCGCTGCAGTTGCGCAAGAGCCTGCAGACGCTGTTCGACAATGCCGATGACACGCTGTTCGAGATGGCGGACAAGGCCGCCAGCAACAGTGAACAGAACTTCCTGTTCGAAGCCATGCGCGACCTTCGCCTCAAGCGCAAAAGCATCGAGCGTGGTTACCTCGATCGCTTCTACCAGGCGTTCGTGCGTATCGGTCAGCTCGACGCGGTCACCTCAGCGGGGTACGACGCGCCGGCAGCAGTGGCCAATGAACCAGAGCGCAGGGTGGCGCTGGATGCCATGATCGGCCGGGTCCTGGCCCGCGACGGTTGCACCCTCAACCAGTTGACCCTGCGCTTGTCGGCGTTGACCGGGCTGCGCCTGGATGACCGGCGCAATCCGCTCGGCCCGGCCATGTTGTGCGACTACTTTCTCCAGGCCGGGCGCCATCTGGGGGTCGCCACCCGGGTCAAACTGGTCATCCTCACGCTGTTCGAGCGCTATGTTCTGGAGAATGCCGACCACCTGTATGGCGAGGCCAACCAGTTGCTGATGGCCACCGGGGTGCTGCCCGAGCTCAAGATCATTCCCCGGCGCCCCGCCCAGGACGCGGTCCTGGCCCATCGGCGGGCTCCGTCCGGGCACGGCGGTGTCGATGGCAAGGGGGCTGACCTCGATGCCGACGAGCAAGCCGTGTTCGCCTCCCTGCAAGGCTTGCTGGCCCGTGTGCGCGGCCGCCTTGCACCACGGCTGGAGGCGGGCAACCCGGTGCAGCCGATCAGTACCGGTGATCTGCTGCGCCTGCTTTCGCACCTGCAACATTATGTGCCTTCGGGCCAGGACGCCGATGATTTCGACCTGCACCAGCAGCTAGAACAACTGCTGACCCGCTTCAGCATGAAAAGCGGCACCTACCGCAAGGTCGAGGGCGTGGATGAGGATGTCATCAACCTGGTCAGCTTGCTGTTCGACTACATTCATGCCGACGGCAACCTGCCGAGCGCCTTGCGCAGCTTGATCGGCCGCCTGCAGATCCCCCTGCTCAAGGTCGCGGTCCTGGACAAGCGTTTCTTCAGTCGCAACCACCATCCGGCCCGGCGCCTGCTCAACGAGATCGCCAGCGCCGCCATCGGCTGGGACGCCAGTGATGACTGCCGGCGGGATGTGCTTTACCAGCGGGTGGAACATATCGTTCAGCGCCTGCTTAGCGATTTTGCCGACGACCCGGCGATCTTTTCCGAATTGCTGGCGGATTTCCAGGCCTTCAGCAGCGAAGAGCGGCGACGCAACGAGTTGCTCGAACAGCGCGCCCGGGACGCCGAAGAAGGCCGTGCACGGTCGCATCTGGCACGTCAGCGGGTGCAGCAGGAGCTCAATCGGCGGCTGTTGGGCAAGACCTTGCCGCGGGTGGTTGTGCGTGTCCTCGAGGAGGCCTGGAGCCAGGTGCTGCTGTTGGCCTGCCTCAAGCATGGCGATACCTCGGCGCAATGGCTCGAAGGCCTGGAGACCATGGATGCGCTGATCTGGAGTGTCGAACCCCACGACGGCCCCGAGGCCCATCGGCACCTGCTGGAGATCGTGCCCGGGCTGCTCAAGGCCTTGCGCGATGGCCTGGCCAGTACCGCCTTCGATTCTTTCGCCACCCGTGAATTCTTCGCCAGGCTGGAGACGCTGCATGTGCAGGCCCTGGATGAGCCATCGGCGGGCACCGGTTGGCACTGCGATGCCAGCGAGCGCGTGCTGGTGCTCGATGAAATCGTCCTGGCGGCCCCCGGGCAAGCGGGGCCTGCCTGCAACCCGGTGGCCCTGGCCGATGACGATCCGGCGCTGCTGCAAGTGCAGCGGTTGCGCATCGGCAATTGGGTCGAGCTCGTCGAGGAGGGGGAGGGGCTGCGGTGCAAGCTGATCGCGCGGATCGCCAGCAGCGATGCGCTCGTTTTCGTCAATCGCACCGGGCTCAAGGTTCGCGAGTATTCGCCCAAGGCCCTGGCCCTGGCCTTGCGCTGCGGTGAGGCACGCCTGCTCGATGACAGCTTGCTGTTCGATCGGGCATTGGACTCGGTGGTCAGTCAGTTGCGCCAGCATCAGGCACGTTAGGTTCAGTCACGTTTTAACGATGCATCCGGATTCGCCTCGGGGCATACTGGGGCCGTGCTCTCGTGCCTCAGGATCTTCTATGCAACTGGACCGCGCTACTGGCTGGTTCGCCGGTGTCACCCATTGTCCCTCGCCGAACTTCAACGAACGTCCCGAGGGCGAAGTCATCTCCCTGCTTGTGATCCACAACATCAGCCTGCCGCCGGCGCAATTCGGCACCGGCAAGGTCCAGGCATTCTTCCAGAACCGCCTGGACCCCAGCGAGCATCCCTACTTCGAGGGGATCAAGCACCTGCGCGTTTCGGCGCATTTTTTCATCGAGCGCGAGGGCAAGGTCACTCAGTTCGTTTCCTGCCGGGATCGGGCCTGGCATGCCGGGGTGTCCTGTTTCGACGGGCGTGAGGCCTGCAACGATTTTTCCATCGGCATCGAGCTTGAAGGCACCGACGAGCAGCCGTTCACCGACGCCCAGTACCAGGCGCTGCAGGACCTGACCTGGCAGATCCAGGCCGCCTGGCCGGCCATCGGCGTCGAGCGGATTCAAGGCCATAGCGACATCGCCCCGGGGCGCAAGACCGACCCGGGCCCGGCTTTCGACTGGGGGCGCTACCGGGCAAGCCTTGAGGATGATGGGGGTAGATCATGAGTTTTCTGGTGTTGTTACTGGTGCTGTGGGTCGAGAAGTTCTCGGCCTTGCGCCAGCAGCTGCAACGCGACGGTTTCTTTTGCACCGAGCTGGCGCGCCTGGAGCGCAACGGCAAAAGCCATCCCTGGTGGGTGCTGGCGACCCTGGTACTGCTACCGGTAGCGCTGCTGGTGTTGCTGATGCATGTCCTGGAGCCGGTCGCCTATGGCCTGCTGGCCCTGCCGGTACACCTGCTGGTGTTGATCTACAGCCTGGGGCGCGGCGATGTGAAAGCCTCGCTCGGGCCGTTTCGCGACGCCTGGCGGCGTGGCGACGAGCAGGCGGCAGTGCATGTGGCCGAGCGTGACCTGGGGGTCACTGGCGACAACGCGCGTTCGCTGCTTGAGCGGGTCCAGGGCCACTTGCTGTGGGAGGCCTTCCAGAGCTTCTTTGCAGTGATTTTCTGGTATGTCCTGTTGGGACCGGCGGCGGCCCTGGCCTACCGCCTGCTTGCCCTGACGGTGGAGCACGCCCGCAACCCGGCCTTGAAGGAGCGTGCCCAGCAACTGCGCCATGCCTTCGACTGGGCACCGGTACGGGCGCTGGGGATCAGCTTCGCCCTGGTGGGCAACTTTGTCGCCGTCAGCCGGGTGATGCTGCATGAGCTGCTCAACTGGAACATCAGCGCAGCACGCTTGATCGCCTCGGTCGGTCAGGTCGCCGCGGACATGCCGGCCAGCACCGAGGCCGGGCCCCAGGGCCTGGTCGGTCTGGACACGCTGTGGGAGCTGTTGCTGCGCTCGGCAGTGCTCTGGTATGCCTGCTTTGCCCTGTGGACCGTGCTGGGCTGAAGGTGAGTGCGGGGCAGCCGTTGGTCTGCCCCCGCACTGATTAACCTTAAGTTACAAAACCCCGTTCCGATATGCGTTATACAGGTGCTGATGATAATCATCAGTGGCCTAGTGCCATTGTGCGCGCAGAACAATAAGAATCGGAGGGGACCACTCGTGAAGAGCCTGCTGTATCCGGCCATCGCGCTGATGAATCGGTTGAGCTTCGGAATGAAGTTCAGCCTGATCAGTATTTTGTTTTTCCTGCCCATGCTGGTGACCAATTACTACCTGGTCCGCGATTCCTATGCCCAGTTCCATGCCACCCAGGTCGAATTGCAGAGCCTTGAGCTGCTGCAGGACAGTCTGGCGTTGCGGGGCGAGCTGGAGACCCTGGGCAACCTGATGCAGATCAACGCGATCCTCGGCCAGTCAGGCAAGGCCCAGGCGGTCGAGACGCAGATCGCCGACCTGGAAAAACAGGTGTTGGGACGTTTGTCGAGGCTGACCGCGGTCACTGCCGATGACGCACAGGCTCGGGATTTTCACGCCAAGCGCGACGAGATGCTCGCCCAGCTCAAGGCGGCACAGGCGGAATCGTCGTTGTTGAGCAAGGTCGCCATGCTGGACAAGTTGCTGGGCCAGGCCCAGGTGCTGAGCAAGATGATCGCCAGCCAGGCCGGGCTCAGCCAGGACAGCGACTCGGCCATTCGCCAGCTCAGCGAACTGATGACCACCGTCACCCCTGAAGTCACCCAGACCCTGGGCGAAGGCCGGGCCATGGGCGCCTACTCACTGGGGCAGGGCTTCCTCAATTCGGCGACCAGTACCCGTTTCGAGGATTTGCTGCTGCGCCTGGACAAGCTCGCCGCCGACTATGCGCTCAGGCTTCAGGATGCCCTGGCCACCGAGCCCGGGGCCCAGGCACGCCTGGGCAGTCTGGCGGCCAGCAGCCAGGCGTCGTTGAAAGCGGCCGGCGAGATGTTCGAAGAACAGGTGGTCATGGCCGATACCCTCGATGCGCCGTGGTCGGCCTTCTACGAGCAGGTCAGCGGCCTGATGGCGCAGACCTATGCCCTGAACACTGCTACCGGCGAGTTCCTCGACCAGCAGTTGCAACAACGCCTTGGCGAGCACCGCCTGCACATGATTCTTCTGGTTTCGGCCCTGGCGGGGGTATTTCTGCTGATCGTCTACCTCTACGGCGGTTTCTATGCCTCGACCCGGCATACCCTCAAATCACTCGGCGCGGTGATGGACAAGGTGGCTGCCGGTGATATGACGGTGAACTTCAAGCCCGACAGCCGTGATGAACTGGGCGAGTTGGGGCAGGTGTTCAACGGCACGGTACAGCGGATTCACGACCTGATCGAGCAGGTCGGCCACACCGTGGTCGAGGTCGAGCGCCAGGCCGAGCAGGTGCATGCGGTCTCGGCGCGCAGCAACCAGGCCGTCAGTGGCCAGCGCGGGCAGATCGAGCAGGTGGCCACCGCCATGAACCAGATGTCGGCCACCGCGCAAGAGGTGGCGCGCAGCGCCGCCGCGGCGGTCAGCAGCGCCCACAGCGTCAACCAGGAGACCGTCAGCGGCCGGGGCCTGGTCGAGTCCCAGCAAGGCAATATCGCCCGCCTGGCCGGTGAAATCGATCAGTCGGTGGTGGTCATCAATCAGCTGGCCAGCGACAGCCAGGCGATCAGCCGGGTGCTGGAAGTGATCAAGAGCATTGCCGAGCAGACCAATCTGCTGGCCCTCAACGCCGCCATCGAGGCCGCCCGCGCCGGGGAGCAGGGCCGAGGTTTTGCCGTGGTGGCCGATGAAGTGCGGACCCTGGCCAAGCGCACCCAGCATTCGACCGAGGAAATCGAACAGATGATCTCGCGCCTGCAGGGTGGGGTCGGGGCGGCGGTCAAGGCCATGGATGCAAGCCATCAGGTGGCTGCCGGTACGGTCAGCCAGTCGCAGCAGGTGCAGCAGGCCCTGGCGAACATTCTTGGCGCGATCGGCAGCATCGTCGACCAGAACCAGCAGATCGCCGCTGCCGTGGAGCAGCAGACCGCGGTGGCCCATGACATCGACCAGAACATCGTCGAGATCAACCGCGCGGCCGAGCACACCACCCAGGGCGCGCACCAGACCGAGGATGCCAGCCTGCAGTTGTCGGCCCAGGTGCTGGAGTTGAAACGCCTGATCGGCGCGTTCAGGGTCTGAGCCAGCGGTTGCTGATCTTTTCCACGCTGTGACAAAGTAGCGCCCTGACGGATTCCAGGGAGCCGGATGTGTCGGCAACGCTGCGGGTGTAGTCTCACCCTCACAGCAACGGAACCTCGAGTCCACGCGATTCGGCTCCCTCAGCATATTCACTGACGAGGTACAGACATTGGCCATCATCCATCCTAAAGTTCGCGGTTTTATCTGCACCACTACGCACCCGAAAGGTTGCGAGCTGAACGTACGTGATCAGATCGAAGCCACCCGCAAGCTGGGCGTGCGCGAGGATGGTCCGAAGAAGGTCCTGGTGATCGGTGCATCCAGCGGCTACGGCCTGGCAGCGCGCATCACCGCCGCCTTCGGCTTCAAGGCCGATACCCTGGGCGTGTTCTTCGAAAAGCCGGGTACCGAGACCAAGGCGGGCACCGCCGGCTGGTACAACGCCGCCGCCTTCGACAAGTTCGCCAAGGCCGACGGCCTGTACAGCAAGTCGATCAACGGTGACGCCTTCTCCGACGAAGCGCGAGCCAAGGTGATCGAGCTGATCAAGAACGAAATGGGCGGCCAGGTCGACCTGGTGATCTACTCCCTGGCCTCGCCGGTGCGCAAGCTGCCGCAGACCGGTGAACTGGTACGCTCGGCGCTCAAGCCGATCGGCCAGCCGTACAAGTCGACCGCCATCGACACTAACAAGGACACCATCATCGAGGCGTCCATCGAGCCGGCGACCGAGCAGGAAATCAAGGACACCGTGACCGTCATGGGCGGCCAGGACTGGGAGCTGTGGATCGACGCCCTGGCTGGCGCCGGTGTTCTGGCGCCACAAGCGCGCACCGTGGCCTTCAGCTACATCGGTACCGAAATCACCTGGCCGATCTACTGGCACGGCGCCCTGGGCCAGGCCAAGCAGGACCTGGACGAAACCGCGCTGCGCCTGGACAAGAAACTGGCCGGCGAGATCAAGGGCGGCGCCAACGTGGCGGTGCTCAAGTCGGTGGTCACCCAGGCCAGCTCGGCCATCCCGGTGATGCCGCTGTACCTGTCGATGGTCTTCAAGATCATGCAGGAAAAAGGCGTGCACGAAGGCACCCAGGACCAGCTGGACCGTATGTTCCGCGATCGCCTGTACCGTGCCGACGGCGCGCCGGCCGCCGTGGACGAGAAGGCCCGTCTGCGCCTGGACGACTGGGAACTGCGCGACGACGTCCAGGACGCCTGCAAGGCCATGTGGCCGCAAGTGACCACCGAGAATCTGTTCGAGCTGACCGACTACGCCGGCTACAAGAAGCAGTTCCTCAACCTGTTCGGTTTCGAGCGCCAGGATGTTGACTATAACGCCGATGTCGCCACCGACGTACGGTTCGACTGCGTCGAGCTGTAAGTAAGCCCGCCTAAGGCCTTGTTGCCGCACCTGTTTTTGCGCAGGTGCGGCAGCCGTCTCACGCCTTTAACACAATTTGAAACAACTCCGTCACTGGCCATTTGATATTCCCTCGGCCGCCTGTTCTATACCACTCCCTACATGCCCTGTTTAACCGCCGGGGATCATCGGGAGGCGTCATGAGTGGACTGCAAAAACTAAAAGAGCGGATCAGGCAAAAGGGCCTGCAAAAGACTCTGAAAACCCTGTGTGAGCGCTACATTTTCTTCCATTGGGAACTGCTGTGGATGGAGCGTGACCTGGTCAGCCCCGTACCACCGTATAACCTGCGCGAGCATCCGCCGGTGCGCCGCGTCGATATCACGCCCGAGAATGCCGATGCCTTTGCGCGCTACTTCGGCGACCGCGTGCAGACCATGCGCGAGCTGGCCGCCGAGGGCCATACCGGGCATATGTACCTGGATGAGAAGGGCGATGCCGTGGCCTTCATCTTCGGCAGCATGCGCGATTACCACGACCGCCATTACTACGGCTGTACTTTCCCTGTGAAACCTGGCGAGTTCTTCGAGTTCGGCGGAGAGATGACCCGCGCCTACTTCGGCACCCGGCTCTCGGTGGATGCCCAGATCGAACTCTGGGAGGCCATGCGGGCCAAGGGCTGCACCCGGGTGGTGGACGTGTGTGAAACTCACAACATTCCGGCGCTCAAGCTGCATATTCGCATGGGCTATCACGAGCAGGGCCGGGTGATGCATGTGTATGGCCTGTTCGGACGCTGGCGTCTGTTCCGTGAAACCCGCTACGATGGCTCTCGCCTTGGCGGCCTGCGCAAGGTCCCGGCGCCGCGGGTAGCGGCCTCGGCATTAGAGGGTCGATGAGCAGTCTAGAAGCCTTTCCCCCCCTGCCTGTCTCCAGCAACAGCGGACACGCCTTTCGTGAAGTCGCCGCCGATGGCTATACCCTCGGCGGCTTCAGCTGGCGCCACGGCGTGCCGGATCCCGCGCGCCCGGTGGTGATCATCAACGCCGCGACGTCGGTGCGCTGCAGCTACTATTCGCGCTTTGCCCAGTACCTGTTCGACCGGGGGTTCGATGTCATCACCTATGACTATCGGGGCATCGGCGAATCGCGTCCGGCACGCATGCGTGACTTCGACGCCTCCTGGACCGACTGGGGCGCGCTGGACTTCGAAGCCATGCTGGGGCGTGCCGCGCGCGAGTTTCCCGGGCAGCCGGTCGATGCGGTAGGGCACAGCTTTGGTGGGTGTGCGGCGGGGCTGGCGGCCTCGGCCGGGCAATTGCGCAGGCTGGTGACGGTGGGCGCGCAGTTCGCCTATTGGCGCGACTACGCCCGGGACAGCCGCTGGCAGCTAATTGGCAAATGGCATGTGCTGATGCCGTTGCTGACCCGTGTGTTCGGCTATTTTCCCGGCAAGCGACTGGGTTGGCTGGAGGACACCCCGGCCGGGGTGGTCAGGGACTGGAGCACGATGACGGCGGCCTATGAGCAGCGTCCCAGCGGCAAGGCGCTGGTCGAACTGCCGTTTGCCCGGGTCAGGGCGCAGACCCTGGCCATCAGCCTGACCGACGATCCGTTCGGCACGGTGCCGGCCATCGAGCGGTTGCTGCGCTACTTCGAATCGAGCACCCGCAGCCATTTGCGCATCGCGCCTGCCGATATCGACGAGGCGCAGATCGGCCACTTCGCCTTTTTCCACAAGCGCTTCGAATCCCGGCTCTGGCCAATTGCCCTGCAGTGGCTGCAACAGGGGCAACTGGCCGAAGGGACGCCTGGGCGGCTGTCGACCCTTACTTGAGGGTCAGCGGCTGGGCGGTGAACTTCACCCCGGCCAGGCCGTGCTTGATCAGGGCGCGGATGTTGCCGTGGTCGCTGCCTTCAGGCGTCGCCAGCACCGAACGGTAGTGCTCGCCGAACGCCAGCAGCGCTTCCTGATCGCTCAGGCCTTCGAGCAGGGCCAGGCCCAGGGTCTTGCAGGAGCCTTCGTTCTGCCCGGCGGCGTTTTCGACGCCGCCGTTGTTGAAGGCTTGTGGCTGGTAATCATAGTGCGCTGCGATGAACGCCAGGGTGTCGGCAAAGATGTGCTCGCCGCTGGCCAGGCTGTTACGCAGGGTGTTCAGGTCAGTCATGGGTTTTTCCTTTGGCGAACGCCGCTTGTTGTTCGGCGCTGGCTTCTTTCTGGTACTGGGCTTTCCATTCGGCGTAGGGCATGCCGTAGACCACTTCGCGGGCCTCGTCCATGCTCAGTTCGATCTGCTGCTCGTCGGCGGCTGCCTTGTACCACTTGGACAGGCAGTTGCGGCAGAAGCCTGCGAGGTTCATCAGGTCGATGTTCTGCACATCCTTGCGGCTGTCCAGGTGGGCGACCAGCCGGCGGAAGGCGGCGGCTTCGAGTTCGAGTTTTTGCTGGGCGTTCATGGTCATTCTCGTGACAAGGACAATTCAGTCTACCGCGATGCGGTTCTTCAGGTGACGGCCACCGTTGATGACCACGTTGCTGCCGGTGCTGTACTGGCTTTCGAGCAGAAAGCGCACCGCCTCGATCAGGGGCCGGGCGCCGGGTTCGAACTCCAGCAGGGCCTTCTTCAGGGTCTGCTGGCGGTAGGCCTCGTCGCTGTTTTCCTTGAGGATCAACAGCCCCGGCAGGATGGCGTTGACCCTGACCACCGGCGCGTATTTCTCGGCGAAGGACAGCACCATGTTCTGTAGCGCGGCCTTGGTGGCGGCGTAGCCGATGTGGCTCTTGCTGCCACGCGAGGAGGTCTCGTCGCAGATGTGGATGATATCGGCCTTGTCCATCTTCAGCAGTTGCTCGCCCAGCGCCAGGTTCAGGTGATAGGGCGCCTCGACGTGCAGCTTGAACATGGTGTTGAGGTTGGCCAGGTCGTCATCGAGCCACAGCGAAGCGTTGTGGACGATCGCCCGCAAGCCGTCATAGTTGCTCTTGAGGTGGTCGATCAGGGCCAGGCGGTCCTGCTCCAGGCACAGGTCGGCCTGGAACTGGATGATGTTCGGGTGTGCGGCTTCGGGTGTTTTGCTACGACTGGCGCTGACTACGGTATGGCCGGCCTGCGCCAGGTTCAGGGCCAGGGCCAGCCCGACTCGCTGGCTGGCTCCGGTGACAAGAATTGGGCTGTTCATGGTGGGGGCGGTCAACTTTCACAGGTTCGCTTGGATAACCCCCAGCATACCCGAACTAGGCCGGGTTGCGTGCGCCCTGCGGCCTTGAGCGGCGGCGCGGGGCATTGAGCCAGCCGGCCAGCAGGCGGGTCGACAAGGGAATGAAGAAATACACCATCAAGGGGGTCAGCCCCAGGGTGCTGAGCAGGACGCGCGGTATCAGGTCCAGGGCCGCCAGCCAGTGGCCGAACAGCAGGTTGAACAGCAACGAGACCGGAAAGAAAGCCAGCCAGATGGCGACGGCCTGCTTCCAGCGTGGCGGGCGTTGCACCGGATTGCTGCCGAACCAGCCTTCCAGGCCACTGGCCCGCAGTTCCTGGGGCTGCTCGAACAGGCCGTTGCCGCGCGCCAACCACGCCTTGCGCGAGGCCGAGTGTTCCCAGGCCTGCATGGTCTGCTCGTTGGCGAAGCGGAAGATGATCTGGAACTCGTCGCCCTGGGGCGGTGGGGCGAGGACGCCCGAGCCCAGGTAGCCGGTGAAGTCGGTGGCCAGCTGTTCACCTTCATTGAGCCAGGCCATCAGGTCCTGGTAGCGGCCATCGGCGACGCGGCGCGTCACCATCAGGGTAACGGGAGGGGTAGACATTGTGTATCTCCTGGCAACCGGGCATGGCGGGTGGCCTGCCCATGAAATGCCGCCCGGGGTGGTGGACGGCATTTGCTTGCATGCAAAAATCGGGCGCGGATTATTGCTGAAATTACCTGACCCGTCAGTGCTGGCACGGGACTAACCTCAGGGAAAACCCCAATAGTGCTGTTTCCACTCCCCGGAGTAGAATGCCCCTTGACCCCTGACTCGTGGTTTCCCGGCAATGATTGAACCTGCCCACGCTTCGTTGAAACCTGGCGATCTCGATCACGAGGAGCTGTTTCCCATTCGCGAAGTGTCTCGCCTGACCGGCATCAACCCGGTGACCTTGCGTGCCTGGGAGCGCCGTTATGGGTTGATTCAGCCGACACGCACCGAAAGTGGGCATCGTCTCTATTCCCAGGCCGACATCGACGAAGTGCGCAACATCCTTGGCTGGATCGAGCGGGGCGTGGCGGTCAGCAAGGTCGGCAAGATCCTCGCCCGCAGCCATAGCCTCAAGGCCCAGGTCGAACCTGTGGGCAACCCGGTCGGCCAGGACGACTGGAAGCAGTGGCAGCTGCAACTGCGCCAGGCGGTGCGGGCCTTCGATGAGCCGCGTCTTGCCCAGGTCTATGGCCAGATATTCAGCAGTTATCCACTGCTGGTGGCCTTCCAGGACGTGATCATGCCGGTCTGGCAGGAACTGCGCAGCACGCGCGAGGCCTTCGGCCTGACCAGTGAATGGCTGTTCCTCGACACCTTCCTGCGCGGGCGGGTGCTCCAGCGTTTGCAGCTGGCCGCCGAGCAGCAGGAAGTGCGGGTGGTGCTGGCGGCAATGCCCGGGCATTGTCGGGAGCTGGAACTGCTGGTAACCGCCTTGATGCTGGGCACCAGCGAAATCGCCGTGACGGTGCTGGGCCTGGGCCAACCGGTCGAAGAGCTGGGCCTGGTGTGCGAGCGCATGGCCCCCCATGCCCTGGTGCTGTTCTCCAATCACCCGCCGGCATTGGACCTGCCCAAACGCCTGGCGCGTCTGGCCCTGGCGTTGGAGTGCCCGTTATTGCTGGCGGGGGAGGCGGCGGACCTGGCCCAGGACAGCCTGATCGGTTCGCAGGTGGCTTGCCTGGGGAGCGAAGGGCGCTTGATGCGCCGTCGCCTGCAGCAATACCTGGCCGGTCACCTGGACAGCTGAGGGTGCAGCTCCGGGTGAGCCAGTCGGTGAGCCTGGAGAATGTATTCGCGTAGCCGCTCGATCTCCTGCGGCAGGCTCTGGACCAGGTTGTAGGCGGCCAGGCATTCGCCAGTGCGGCGTTGCAGCGTGCCGTGCAGGGCAATCGGCAGGGTATTGTCCGGGGCGAACCAGAGGTCGAACGATTTGGGCGGCTCAGGCTGGTCGCGCACTTCGAGCAGCACGCCCTTGAACGAGATTTCCCGGACCCATAGCCCGGCACTCAGGCCCAGCTCGTCTTCCAGCGCCACCGGGGTCTCCAGGGTCAGCCGCCAGGGGCGGACCATGGGGCCTTCTTCATAGATGTTGGGCGCGC
>Ga0247821_10000065_pt1 | contig 53540 bp, 41 predicted proteins | sample 13C_Glycerol_Day_FD_192481 | JGI IMG/M metagenome (GOLD analysis project Ga0247821, IMG submission 192481) | Soil microbial communities from agricultural site in Penn Yan, New York, United States - 13C_Glycerol_Day14 | ecosystem: Environmental > Terrestrial > Soil > Agricultural land | place... | reverse complement strand
GTAGGTGACCCGAACAGCGCCGACCCCGACCAGCAGCTCGGTTTGATCGCGGCCTTCCTCAACCCGCTGGCGTATGCCGCCAGTGGCGTGACACCCGAGGAGGCAACCAGTGCCATCGTGCGGGGTGTGACGCGGCAATCCGGTAACGAAATCGACGAATTCGTCACCGAAGCGCTGCGTAACAACCTGCTTGGCCTGCCACTCGACCTGCCTGCGATCAACATCGCCCGTGGTCGCGATGTCGGCATTCCGTCGCTCAATGCGCTGCGCCGCGACATCTACAGCCAGACCGGCGATACCCAACTCAAGCCGTACATCAGCTGGGTCGACCTGGTGCAGCATCTCAAGCATCCGGAATCGCTGATCAACTTCATCGCCGCCTACGGCACCCACGAGACGATCACGTCGGCAACGACGCTGGAAGGCAAGCGCGCTGCAGCCCTGGCGCTGGTGTTCGGCGGCGACGGTGCGCCTGCCGACCGGCTGGAGTTCCTCAACGGCACCGGTGCCTGGGCCAACGTGACGCGGGCCGGCAAGGACGGCGTGATGGGCACCGTGGACGATCTGAAGGGCGTGACGGTGACCGGGGTCGATGCCATCGACCTGTGGATCGGTGGCCTGGCCGAGGCGAAAACCCCGTTCGGCGGCATGCTCGGCTCGACCTTCAACTTCGTGTTCGAGAACCAGATGGAGAAACTGCAGGATGGCGACCGCTTCTATTACCTGGAGCGTACCGCCGGCCTGTCGATGAACGCCGAACTGGAAAGCAACTCGTTCGCCAAGCTGATCATGGCCAACACCTCGGCCACCCACTTGCCAGGCCTGGTGTTCTCGGACCCCACGTTCTTCCTGGAGCGGGACCAGAGCAAGCAGTACAACGACGGCCTTGGCAGTGCCGACCCGCTTGGCGACCACGGCCAGCAGGTGGTGTTCCGCGACAACCCGTTGACCACGGGTCCGGACGGCAACTACATCCGTTACGCAGGTGACGAGCACATCGTCCTGGGCGGGACCAACAGTGCCGATATCCTGGTGGCGGGTGGCGGCGACGACACCGTCTGGGGTGATGCCGGCAACGACCGCATCGAAGGCGGAAACGGTAACGACCAACTGCGCGGTGGCGCTGGCGACGACATCATCACCGACCTGGGCGGTGACGATAACATCCAGGGGGGCGACGGCAACGACGTGCTGCACGGCGGTAACGGCGTCAACCTGATCATCGGTGGCTTCGGCAATGACTTCATCGTGACCGGTGAGGACGCGTCCGAGGCGATTGGTGGCCAGGGCAACGACTTCATCCTGGGCAGCAAGGCCAACGAACAGGACATGGGTAACGAAGGCGACGACTGGATCGAGAAGGGCACGTCGGACGGTGCGCCCGGCGACAACTTCGACCCGCTCGGCAACGACCCGGTCATCGGCAACGATGTGTTCATCGGCGGCAACGAGAACGACAAGTTCAACGGGGAGGGCGGCGACGACATCATGGTCGGCAGCCTCGGCTTCGGTGACCGCTACATCGGCGGCTCCGGCTACGACTGGGCAACGTTCAAGAACCTCACCCAGGGCGTGACCATCGACATGAGCGACCGGTTTTTCGGTGTACCGGTGCAGCCTGGCTCCGGCGCCTCAGCGCTGGCGCGGTTCGACATCATGGAAGGCTTGTCGGGCTCGGCGCACGGAGACTTCCTGCGCGGTGACAACGAAGACGCCACTTCGCTCCCCACTGCAGGTGCCACCGGCAGTGTGCTGACCAACATCAGCCTGATCGACGGTTTGGCTTCTTTGCTGGCTCCAGATGCGACGTTCTACGAGGGCGGCAACATCATCCTCGGGGGCAGCGGCAGTGACCTGATCGAAGGGCGCGGGGGTGACGACATCATCGACGGCGACAAGTGGCTGAACGTGCGCATCAGCGTACGGGCCAACGCCGATGGCACCGGCCCGGAAATCGCCACCTTCGACAGCATGGAGCCGATGGTGCCGCTGATGCTCAACGGTACCTACAACCCGGGCCAGCTGGTGATCGTACGCGAAATTCTCAGTGGCAATGATCGCTACGACACCGCATTGTTCTCCGGCAATTTGACGGATTACAGCGTGGTGGTCGATGGCAACTCGGTCATCGTCACCGACCTGATCGCCGGGCGTGACGGCGTCGATCGCCTGACCGGCATCGAGCGCCTGCAGTTCGCCGACCGTGCCATGGAGTCCGGCGTGGGCACTGCTGTGAACAACGGCCCGTCGGGCCACCTGGCTATCCTCGACGATGCCAGCGGGGTGCGTGACGATACGCCGGTCACCGGCCAGCTTCTGCGGGTCAGCCATCAGGCGGTGCACGACGCCGACAACCTGAGCGGCGCCAACACGACCGGTGCGGTGACCGGCCCGGTAGCCTACTACTGGCAGGTTGAACGCCTGCCAGGTTCGGGGGTCTTCGAAGACATCACCTTCGATGCCGCTGGCGAGATCACCCAGGCACTTGGCAGCACTTACCGGGTCACGGACGATGTGGCTGGGCTGAACATCCGCGTCCGCGCGGTGTACCAGGATGCCAAGGGCACGCTGGAGATCGTCGACTCGTCGCCCAACAGCACGGCCAGCGCAGGGCCAACCGTCGCCGGGCTGTCGATACAGAACCAGGTGCTGACCGTCGACCCGTCGACCATTGTCGACGTCGACGGCCTCAGCAACCCGCAGTTCACCTTCCAGTGGCAGTCGAACATCGGCGTGGGCTGGGTCGATATCCCGGATGCCACCAACACCACCTTCACCCTTGGCCAGGGCCAGGTCGGCCAGTACATGAGGGTGGTGGTCAGCTACGTGGATGACTTCGGCGTTACCGAAAGCGTCGCGTCCGATATCCTCGACCCGGTAGCCAACGTCAACGATGCACCGACCGGTGCCGTGGTCATCAGCGATACCACGCCGGACCAGGGACAACTGCTGTCCGCATCGACTGCCGCCATCGCCGACATCGACGGGCTGGGTACCTTCAGCTTCCAGTGGCAGCAAGGGACCGGCACGACCTTTACCGACATCGACGGTGCCACCGCGTCCACCTTCACGCCTGGCTTCGCGCAGGGTAACCAGCAACTGCGGGTGATCGTACGCTACACCGACGGCTTCGGCACGCCGGAGACGGTGACCTCGGCGGCGACGGCGCCTGTAACGGTGCCAGCGGGCGTGGTGCGGATCGGCACTGCGGCGGCAAACACCCTCACTGGCGGCGCGGGTAACGACGTACTGATGGGCCTGGGGGGCAACGACATCCTCAATGGCTTGGGCGGTATCGACCAGTTGTTCGGTGGCATCGGCAACGACAGTCTCAACGGCGGCAGCGAAGACGACATCCTCAATGGCGAGGACGGCAATGACACCCTCAATGGGGGCCTCGGTGCGGACGTCATGAATGGCGGGGCTGGCAACGACACCTTCGTGGTCGACAACGTCGGTGACAGTGTCATCGAGGCGGTGGGTGGCGGTACCGACCTGGTGCAGACCACCCTGGCGAGCTACCTGCTCGGTGCCAACGTCGAGAACCTCACCTTCATCGGCACCGGTAACTTTACGGGCACCGGTAATGCCCAGGCCAACACCATCACGGGCGGGGCCGGTAACGACCTGCTCAATGGCGGTGCGGGTGCTGACCGGCTGGCAGGCGGCGCGGGCAACGACACCTACATCGTCGATGCCGGCGACGTGGTGGTCGAAGCGACAGGCGGCGGTACGGACACCGTGCAGACGTCGCAGTCCAGCCACACACTGGCGGCCAATGTCGAGAACCTGACCTATACCGGGGTGGGCAATTTCGTCGGTATCGGCAACGGCCTGGCCAACATCATCACCGGCGGGGCAGGCAACGACACCCTCGTTGGTGACGGCGGCAACGACATCCTCACCGGTAACGCCGGCAATGACACGCTCATGGGCGACGCAGGCAACGACCAGCTGTTCGGTGGCATAGGTACGGACTCGCTGAGCGGCGGGGGGGGCAATGACACGCTCGACGGCGGTGACGGCAACGATGCCATGAATGGTGGCGCAGGCAGCGACACGTTGCTGGGCGGGCAGGGCAATGACAGCCTGGATGGCGATATCGGCAACGACCTGCTGGTGGGGGGCGATGGTAGTGACACATTGTTCGGCGGGAACGGCAACGACACCTTGCAGGGCGATGCCGGTAATGACTTCATCAACGGTGCGGATGGCAACGATATCGTCAATGGCGGGGCCGGCAACGACACCCTGGTGGCCAGCAATGGCAACGATATCTTCCAGTTTGCCGCAGGCTTTGGGGCTGATCAGATCATTGGCTTCGATGCCGCCCCGGCAGGTGGCCAGGATCGGCTGGATATTTCCGCGCTGAGCATCACGGTGGCAACCTTCGCCGGTAGCGTCACCGTTGCCGATGTCGGTGTCGATACCCTGGTCAGCTTCGCTGGCGGTGACTCGATTCGCCTGGTGGGTGTGGGCGATGCGACGACGGTCACGGTAGCGGACTTCATTCTTGCCGGTTGAGGGGGCCTTTGCAGGGCAAGGATGCCCACCGTCATATGGGGCTGCAGTGCAGCCCCATTTTTCTTGGCGTACTGGCCCAAAGGCTGGATATCACTCGCCGCCAGGCTCGTGACCCCGGCCAACACCACTCCGGCGGCAGCCTGGCGCTACAGCACAACAGCGCGTTTGCAGGCGCCGAAGCCCAGGGATTCCCGCGCTTCCTGGTTTGCGTGCGAGCTAGGAGGAGGGTGCACGACCGTTGCCTATAGCCTTGACAAGATGCCTGCCTAAATCAAATTGGTCAGACTCAAGGACGTTTGCCAACCTCGGCGACTTGAGCAGTCCATCCTTTCACCTGTTCGCTCAACGACAATCCCAAGCCTGGACGAGTCGGCACAATCATGCGGCCATCGCGTGTTTCCAAACGTTCATTGAAGAGAGGCTCCAGCCATTCGAAATGCTCAACCCATGGCTCGGTAGGGTAGGTCGCTGCCAGATGTACATGCAACTCCATGGCGAAGTGTGGCGCAATCATCACGCCGGCCTGCTCAGCCATCGCTGCAACCTTCAGATAGGGTGTGATACCGCCCACTCGTGGCGCATCTGGCATGAGGTAGTCGGCACCTCGCAGCTTGATGAATTCAGCGTGCTCGGCGACGCTGGTGAGCATCTCACCCGTGGCGATCGGTGTGTCGAATTGCTGCGCAAGGGCGGCATGGCCTTCGGCGTCGTAGCAATCCAGTGGCTCCTCGATCCACACCAGGTTGAATTCCTCGAAGCGCCGGCACATGCGTTGCGCCGTCGGGCGATCCCATTGCTGGTTGGCGTCGACCATCAGTGGAAAGCTATCGCCCAGGTGCTGCCTAACAGTACTTACCCGATGCAGGTCAATCGCGCAATCAGGCTGGCCCACCTTCAGCTTGATGCCGCCAATGCCTTTCTCACGGGATAGGTCGGTGTTCTTCAGTAGTTGATCCAGTGGCGTGTGCAGGAAGCCGCCGGAGGTGTTGTAGCAGCGCACGGAGTCACGTTGCGCGCCCAGCAGGCGGGCCAGCGACAGATTGGCGCGCTTGGATTTCAAATCCCAAAGGGCGACATCGAAGGCGCCGATGGCCTGGGTCGACAACCCGCTACGGCCTACCGACGCACCGGCCCAGCACAGCTTTGTCCAGAGCTTAGCGATGTCGCTGGGGTTCTCGCCGATCAACGCCGGTGCGATTTCCTTCGCGTGAGCGAACTGCCCTGGGCCACCGGCACGTTTCGAGTAACTGAAGCCCAAGCCTTTGTGCCCATCTTCGGTCTCTATTTCAGCGAACAGAATGGCGATTTCGGTCATCGGCTTTTGTCGCCCCGTGAGCACCTTGGCGTCACTGATGGGATTGGCAAGCGGCAGGAACACCGAGGATACCTTGACGTAGGCGATGCGGTCATTGTCGGCGGATGGGCGTTGTTGTTCTTGCATGAGCATGGGTCTCTCCTGAATATCGATTGAGGTGTAGGTTCAGCGGGTTGGGCCGGATGAGGTGGCTTCGGTGTGCTCAGGCATTCGGGTGGAATCCTGAAGGCTTTCGACTTCCAAGCGTTTGAGCGGCCCGACGATGACCAGATAGGCGAAGGCTCCAAGCAAGCCCATGGCAGAAACGTAGATCAGGGCTGCGTCGAATGAGGCCTGCTTGACCAGCAGGCCGATGGCGATGGGGGTGACGATGCTGGCGATGTTCCCGCAGAAGTTGAACATTGCTCCGCTGATGCCCATGGCGCGCTTGGGCGATACGTCGCCGACGATGCACCAGCCAAGGTTGCCTACGCCTTTGGCGAAGAAAGCGATGGACATCACCAGAATGACTAGCGCAGTCGATTGGGTGTAGTTGGCCACCACGATGCTGCTCGACAGCAACAGTCCGCAAATGATTGGGGTCTTGCGTGCAGCGGTGAGACTGAAGCCCTTTTTCAGCATCCAGTCCGACCATACCCCCCCGATCATCCCGCCCAGGCAACCCGCCACTGGCGGAATCGCTGCAACCAGGCCGACTTTGAGCAGAGTCATACCCTTGGCTTCGATCAAGTAAGTGGGGAACCAGGTCAGGAAGAACCAGGTGATTGAGGTCAGACAAAACTGACCCAAATAGACACCTGCCATCATGCGGTTGCCGGCAATCTCGCGCAGACGTGCCCAGCTGAAGGGGGTCTTGATGTCGCCCATGTCGGGCAGGCCGCCGCCGGCTTCGATGTAGTTCAGTTCAGCTTGGTTGACGCGCTTGTCCCGGCGTGGTTCATGCACGAACTTGAACCATAGCAGGCCGATCAAGATACCCGCTCCGCCCGTCCAGAAGAATACATGCTGCCAGCCGAAGCTGTTGAGCAGCAGCACCATCAGTGGGGTGAAGGCGGCCAGGGCGAAATACTGCGCCGACTGGAAAATCGCCGTGGCCAGGCCGCGTTCGTGACGCGGGAACCACATTACCGTCAGCCGGTTGTTGGCCGGAAACGCCGGCGACTCGGCCACGCCCATCATGAAGCGCAACACGAACAGTGCCAGGAACGCCGAGCTGAACAGGTCGACGAAGCCCTGCAGGAACGTGAAGGTCGACCAGATGATCAGGCTCATACCCAGCACCAGTCGTGAGCCGAAGCGGTCGAGGATCACTCCGCCTGGCAACTGCATGGCGGTGTAGGCCCAACCAAAGGCGGAAAAGGCGATGCCCATGGTGACCGCGTCGAAGCCTAGGTCGGTGCGCATGGCGGGCGCGGCGATCGACAGGGTAGCCCGGTCGACATAGTTGAACACGGTGACGATAAAAATCATCGTGAGAATCAGGTAACGGACGTTCGTCCGGCTTACCTCGGAGGTTGAAGTGATCACTGTTGTTTTCCTTGTTGTGATGTTCGGCCCAGATCGCAACACCGTAATGGTTGCGCAATCATTTTTGGATCGAAAAAACAGCCAGAAGCGAGAGGACAGCAAGTGGCCGTGTTTTTGATCTTACAATGATTGCGCAATCATTCAAGCTGCCATTCGTCTCCAGCTGAGAAAAATGTTAAGTGGTTTTGCGATCAACCAGGGTGAAGCCCGTGTCCACTCGGACAGGGGCGGCGCTGCCCGCGGGATAACTGAAGCGTTCGAGTAATGCTCTGGCAATGTGTTCACCGATACTCTTGCCATCGATGCGTACGGTAGAGAGGGGCGGGTGGACGTGTGCAGCACTGCTTAGATCGCCAAAGCCCATGACTGCGAGATCCTCGGGCACACGCAGATTCCGGCTAGCAGCCTCGGCTAGCACACCCTGTGCGATCGTATCGGAACTGCACACGACCACTTGGGGCTGGTGACCTTCGTCCAGAAGTTGACGCAGTCCTGTGCGACCCACTTCCAAGGTTGCAGGTGGGGTGAGGATTGCGGTGGGGATGCTGCTGTAACCATGCCGGGCCAACTCAGCCATTAAGCTGTTGCAGCGTCGTAGGCCGCGCGGATCGCCAATGCTGACCACTGCATAGCGTTGATAACCCTTGCTGATGAGATGGCGTGCAACGGCCTCACCAACCGCTTCGTGGGAGAAGCCCACTTGCATGTCTAATGGGTCTTCACTGAGATCCCACGACTCGACCACCGGGATACCTGATTGCACAAGCCGCTGGCGACTTGCGGCAGTGTGAAGAGTACCGGTGAGGACGATGCCGTCAGGGCGACGTCCGAGCAGCGCCTCGATCAGTTTTTCTTCTTGCTCAGCCGAATACCCAGTTAAGCCAAGAAGCGTTTGATAGCCGGCGGATGTCAGGGAGTCCATGAGTGCCTGGACAGTGTCGGAAAAAATTGAGTTGGCGATCGTCGGCAGCAGAATGGCCACCAGACGGCTTTTGTTGCTGGCCAAGCTGCCAGCGAGCATGTTTGAAACGTAGCCAACCTGACGCACTGCAGCCAGTACCTTCTCGCGTGCAGCCTTGCTTACCACCTCAGGGCGATGTAGGGCTCGGGAAACGGTGATAGGGGAAACTCCCGCAACCTTTGCCACATCAATCAGCGTAGGGTTTTGTGTCTGCTTGGACCCAGCTGGCTGATGGTTTTTAAGGGATTCCTCGGATTTTCTTGCCATGCCGGTACCGTGTCAGGATTGATCAGTGGCGCAGTGCCGCGTTGACAGCAATCTATCAAAGTGCTGACCGCAGCGCACGGAATGAGCTGTCACCCCTGATGATGGATGCGATGCATCGCATCAATTTAACGATCTGTGTGGGCGCCCCGGAGGCAATCAGGGTTCGCACTTTACTGCCTATGCATAGGCGTATGAAGCAGTCAAAACGGGATTGAATCGTCAAACAGAATGGTTGTTTTTTCGGCACCTGGGGCACCGCTAGCGGCGACACTACGACGAGGTTCACGATGTCATCTCTGTCCATAAAGAGAATCTGAGTTCGCTTGGACTGGTCAAGCTTGCCATTGATCCAGTTCCAAGATGATTTCCTTATCCACTGCTTTCCGATCCTTGATTTGTTCTTCCGTGAGTTCGCAGGATGCAACCAATCCGTGTGTAGGACAATGACCAGGGCCAAGCCAGGGGCATTCAGGACGCGAACGGGGGCTTGGAGCCGGAAGAGGGAGTGACCTCCGAATTTTCTGAGTGCAGAAAATTCAACTGGCAGAGCTGTTCCGCTTCTGAAGCTCAATTTGCTCGGCCGCGCTGCGTTCTAGGTTGATGCGCTCCTCATCCAGATACCGATAAATACCCTGGAGGCTGACGATTTTCTGTTTGATCTCTGCCATCTTTTTTTCAACGAGCTTCGCGCCGGCAGCACAATCGATCAGCTTGTTCCGCTGCAGATCCAAAATCTCGCCAATCTCCCCGAGGGAGAACCCCATGCTCTGTGCGCGCTGGATAAAGTCCAGATCCTGCAGGGTTTGCTCGGTGTAGACGCGATAGTTGTTGGTTCTTCGCTGTGCTGAAATCAGACCGATCTGTTCGTAGTAACGCAGCGTATGTCGACTTGCACCGCTGCGGCTCTCGAGCTCGCCGATTCTCATGAAAACTACCGCTTGACTGTAGAGTTGGGTCGATAGTTTACGCTTGATTTCTCACCTTACCAAGGAACAGGGAAATGAGCGTGGAGTGCTTTGTGACCGGGGGTACCGGCTTCATCGGTCAGCATCTGGTGGCCTACTTGAGTGCACAGGGGCACAAAGTTTGGGTCTTGATGCGTCGTGCGCAGCGACTGGCCGCGTTGCGTCAGCAAGTCGCCAACTTGGGGGGAGACGCCACCCAGGTGTTTGCTGTATCTGGCGATCTGGAGCGGGATAACCTTGGTTTGAGTATTGGCGATCGAGCGGCGCTACGGCATGCAAGCACCGTGTTTCATCTGGGCGTCCAGTTCGCGTGGGGACTTTCGCTGCAACAGTCACGGGCAGTGAATGTCGAGGGGGCGAGGCAGGTGGCGCTGTTGGCCGCTGAACAAAAAAGCCGCTTGGTGATGATCGGCGGCTACATGCTGAAGAATCACGAGCACCTGCGGAACATCGGTATTGATCCCCGTCGTCCGGAGCTGACGGACTGGCCCGCCGTCTACCGGCAGGTCGGTGGTTACGAGGCCAGCAAGCTGGAGGCGTATTTTGCAACCCTGCAGGTCATGTCGGCCCGGGGCGGGGACATTACCGTCGTCCACCCCGCGACAGTGTGTGGCCACAGCCGCACCGGTCATATCCTTGAGGGGCAGCCCCTGGTGGCGCTGATACGCAACCTCGCGCAAGACAAGCTGGCGGCAGTGCCGGGTACCACCGAGCACTGGCTGCCGCTGGTCACCGTGGATTACCTGGTCGAGCTGGTGGCGGCCTGTGCTTTTGATCCTGCCATGGCGGGCCAGGAACTGCTGGCGCTTGATGATCAGACGCCCAATTTGCGAGAGATCCTGACCCAGATGGCCCGCCCGCTTGGCTTGAAAGCGCCGAGGTATCACGTTTCGCTGCGTCTGATGAAGTTGCTACTGAGCGTTCCTACCATTGCGCGGTTTTTGAATACAAACGTCGAGGCCTTGGACTTCATCCAGACCACACGTTTCGACACAGCGGTGGACGAGCAGTTTGCCAACAGGCATGGCATTGCCAAACCAGACATCCGAGAGGCGCTGCAGCACACCGCAAAGTTCGTCAACTCATATTGCCTGGGCAAGGGCAAGGGCAGGGCACGCTGACTTCTCGCAGCGGAGAAGAGCGACAAGGAGTAGCCTTTGGGGGAGTTTAAGGTGCCCGCCTGTAGGCAGGCACCGGTTCATTACTTGACTTTCAACACCTTCGGATTTGAGTTGCCCCAGATCGTGTAGAGGTCGGCCAGCAGTGCGCCGTTGATGGTTTCCAGCTCTGCTTGGGTGATTTCTTCTTTGCCTTGCTTGCCGTAGAGCACTACTTCATCGCCAGGCTTGACCCCCGGGATATCGGTCACATCGACCATGAGGGTATTCATGGTGACCTTGCCAAGCACCGGAGCTCGTTTGCCATTGATCAGTACCGAGGCCTTGTTGGAGAAGGCACGGCGATAGCCGTCTGAGTAACCCGCTGGAATGTTGGCCACCAGTGAGTCACGGCGCAGGGTGTAGGTGTGGTCGTAGCTGATTCCACTGCCAGCGGGGTAGCGATTGACGGCTGCCACCTGCGACTTGAACTGCATGACTCGCTGGAATTCCTCGTGGCCGCCCACTGGGTAGCCATAAAGTGCAGCGCCGGGGCGCACCATGTCCAGCCAGCCTTCAGGAACCTCCAGGGTGGTAAAGGTATTGGCGCAGTGCAGCAGCAGTTTGCTGCGATCCAGTCTGGCCTGTTCGATCAGCAGTGCGGACTGCTCCTTGAACTTGGCGAGCCCCTTGAGGACGTCCTCACGCTCTTCCAGCGGGAAGTGGGTCATGATGCCGACTACTTGCAGGTTCGCCAGGGTGGCCATGGCGATCGCGTCCTTGCGTCCCTGGGGAGTCCCCATCTCCACGCCGTTGCGACCCATGCCGGCGGAGTTGAGTGCCAGGTGTACCTTCAGAGGGTGGCCGTTGCGCTTGGCCAATGCATCCAGTTGCTGCGCTACCTCCAGGTTGCCGACCAGTTCGTCCATGTCATAGGGCAGTGCATCCTGTACTTCTCCAAGGCTCGCAATGCGCAGCCGCATGAGTCGTCCCTTGAAACCTTTCTCGCGGGCGATGCGTGCCTCTTCGTTGCTGGTAACGCCGATGCAGCCGATACCCATGCGAATGGCCGATGGCACCAGCAGTGCGATACCGGTGCCGTATGCGTCGGCCTTCATGACTGCGCAGACCTGGCTTTTGCCGGCTACCAGTTTCTGGATGCGCGCGATGTTGTGTTCGAAGGCAGCCTGGTCGATTTCCAGCCATGCGTTGCTTTGTGCCATGCGCATGGCTGCAGGCGCGTCGCCCCGGCTGGCGTCGAGCAGGGGGGCGGCATTGGTGAAGCTTGCGCTGCTGGCGAGTGCCATGGCGATGGCGATGCGGCTGAGGGAATGTCGGGTCATGTCTGGCTTCCGTTCTTGTTGATAGGGCGGGCTTGCGGCTCTGTTGAGTCTGCAGGCCCGCTCCCGGAAGTTTCCCGGATAGGGAGGGACGAGACTTGTTGTGATGGGGGGAGGGCGCGGCGGATTGGGTCGTTGCGGGTGATAGTTCGACAGGTTGCGCCGTGCTCTCGCCCGTCACGGTAAGGACGCTGTGTTCGAAGGGGAACGCCGGTCAAACTATCTTCGAAACATTGCTGAGAGAGCGCCAACGGGCATTGACCAAGAAGATGCAAAGCGATTAACTGTACAGATATACAGTATAGGCGTTTCAGTCATGTTCACGATCCGCGGCCCGCTCGAATCCAGCGGAGCGAAGCACCAGCTGTGAGCGGGTCTTTCGCTTAGACCTGCGAAGTAAACCTGTCGATGTGCTGAGCAACAACGATGGCTGCGTGATCGCCCGCAGCGCCGATGCCAAGCCCTACGTGAAAATGGGCGAGCCGTACTTCCAGATTAACGACAAGCTGCATAAACATGGCATCGATGAAGCCTTCGCTGAGCTTACTGGCATGCCCGGTGACCTTGAGCGCCTGGGCCGCAGATTCGAGCGGACGTCTATCGACGAACAGGCATTCCAGTCGGCGTAGGCATTGCCTCAACGAAGACCCTGGCCAAGCTCGCTAACCACGGAATGTTTGAGTGGACTGCCACTGCGAGGATGAACAAAAACGGTTCCCATTTTTCGCTGTAGTTCGCGAGCGATTCAGCCGTCCTAATCAAATCGCCGAGCTGTTCCGACGTGAAGATTGCCCGGGTCTTTTTGGAGTATCGACAGCAGCCTGGGGTCGTTAACCAAGTAATCGGCGGTCTCATGATGAATTCCATGAAGGCGCTGGCATCGACGCTTTTCCAATCATGCAGGGCCTTTCCACGAATTGACCAACTCCAGTGGGTGTCTGGCCAAATATGGTATTTAACATAATATACATTATGCGTAGTCTCATATGTGGCCCTGGGGGCCAGGTATGGCCAGATTTGAAGCCAGCCACTCTCGGGCCCCAGCGCCGCTTCGCTTCCTGCACGATGACCACACGAATACAGTGCGCCAAACGATTGGCTGGCGCACCACACAGGCTGTGCTAGCGTTTTGAAGCCAATCCTTCATTTCCGAGCCCCAGCCATGGACGAAACCATCGTTAACGTGACTACCGAGAAATTCAACGCGCTAATCGCTCTGGTGCAACAGTACGGGGCCGCTTTCGCGGTCAAGCTTCTCTCCGCCATTGCCTTCTGGATCATCGGGCGCTGGTTGATCGGCTTTGCCATCGGCATGGTGCAGCGAGCCTTGACCAAGCAAAAACTCGACCCGACCGTGCTGCGCTATGTCGGCTCAGTCATCACCGTGACGCTGAACATCATCCTGGTGATCGGCATCCTCGGTTACCTGGGCATGCAGACCACGACGTTCGCCGCGCTGCTTGCCGCAGTCGGCCTGGCCATCGGCATGGCCTGGTCGGGGCTGCTGGCCAACCTTGCAGCCGGTGCCTTTATTATCGTCCTGCGTCCCTTCAAGGTCGGCGACTTCATCAACGCCGGCGGCGTTACCGGCACGGTCACCGAGATCGGTCTGTTCGCCACCTCGATCAACACTCCGGACAACGTGCTGACCCTGGTCGGCAACAACAAGATCTTCAGCGACAACATCCAGAACTTCACCCATAACCCGTACCGCCGCGTCGAGTTGCAGGCGCAGTTGTCCGGAGCTGCCGACTGGAAATCAGCGGCAGCCTTGCTCAAGCAGCAGATCGCGGCGCTGCCCAATGTGCTCGCCGAACCTGCGGTGGATGTGGAGATTCTGGAGTTCAACCTGGTCGGCCCGGTGTTGGCGGTGCGCCCGTATTGCCAGAACGAGCACTATTGGCAGGTCTATTTCGACACCAACCGCACCATCAAGGATGCCCTCGGCGAGGCAGGTTTCCCTGCCCCGATGCCGGCACAACGGGTGATCGTCCAGCAACATGCCGAATAGGCCAGGCCTGGCTGTCAGGGTGGACAAACACCCTCCCCATTAATAACCATAAATTATAACTCAACTAAATATCTATTTAGTTGAGTTATAATTATCAGCGTTGGCACACAGCCAGAAGTTGCTGGCCTACTCCTCCCACGCCTGGGCATTCGTTGCCTGAATGGCGCAGTTGTTCATAACTTCGTTGCGTCAGCTTGGAACTCCCGGCAAATCAACGTCTATGCTGCCTAAGCGTATCCCGATCCTGGTGACGAATCGCGAGGGGCTAGAAAATGTTGCGCACGAACATTTCTGCAAGGGCGCTTTCCGGTGGGTTGCTCGATGTGTTGATTCGCGCCGGACTGATCACGGTGCTGGTGCTGTTCTGCTTCCAGATCTTTCACCCCTTCCTCAATCTGATGCTCTGGGCAGTGATCCTGGCCATTACCCTGTACCCGCTGCACAACATGCTCAAGGGCAAGCTGGGTAACAAGGATGGTCGTACCGCCACCCTGATCGTAGTAATCGCCCTCGCCTTGCTGATGGTACCGATTTACCTGCTGGGCACTTCGATCAGTGATTCGATTGAAGGCACCCTGGCCATGCTCAAGTCCGACAGCCTGACGATTCCGCTGCCGAACGAGAAAATCGCCACCCTGCCCCTCATCGGCAAGCCGCTCTACGCCTACTGGGTGCAGTCGGCCACCGATATGAGCAGCGTGCTGATGAAGTTGATGCCTTACATCAAGACGGTCGGCTTGACCTTGCTGGGCAAGATGGCCGGTGTTGGCGTGGGCTTTCTGTTGTTCATCGGTGCCCTGATCATTGCCGGGGTGCTCATGGCCTACGGTGAAAACGGTGAACGCAGCGCCATCGCCATCACTACCCGTCTTTCCGGCCCCGAGCGCGGCCCGCGCATTACCGAACTGTGCACCGCGACCATCCGCGCGGTCGCCCAGGGCGTGGTGGGTATCGCCTTTATCCAGATGCTGCTGGTGGGGGTCGGCTTCGTGCTCATGGGCGTGCCCGGTGCCGGGCTGCTGGCCATGGTCGCGTTGTTGATGGGGATCATGCAGTTGCCGGTGATTCTCGTGAGTTTGCCGGTAATCGCCTATGTCTTTGCCACTGAAGGCACCTCGCTCGCCACCATCGTGTTCGCCATCTACAGCCTGATTGCCGGCATGGCCGACAACATCCTCAAGCCATTGATGCTGGGCCGCGGCGTCGATGTGCCGATGCCGGTGATCCTGATTGGCGCCCTGGGCGGTATGGTCAGCGGCGGTTTCATCGGCCTGTTCATCGGGCCGGTGGCGCTGGCGGTCGGCTATAAACTGTTCTGGCAGTGGGTCGAGGACAAACCGCAAATCGACGTACTGGATGAACAACCGCCCGATGAGCAACCGCGACTTGATTCGGCGAACGACCAACCACCGGTCTGAGGAGCGTGCGCTTGATCTCGTGTCCTGCTCGCATGAGCCGGCTGCTGCTGTGTGGCGCCCTGGGCCTGGGCGGCTGTGTGCGCCTGGGGCCGGATTTCCAGTCACCGACCCAGGCCTGGGTCGAGCACTGGAACACCCAGGCCCTGGAACTTGCCAGCCAGCAACGTACGCAACCCGATAGCCGGCAGTGGTGGCACGTCTTTACCGACCCGGTGCTCGACCATCTGATCGCCGAGGCCGATGCCCACAACGCCGACCTGGAAATCGCCGGCCTGCGGGTGATGGAAGCCCGCGCGCAATTGGGCATCGCGTTAAGCAACCGCTACCCGCAGTTCCAGCAGATCAGCGCCGACAGCGTCTACCTCAAGCGTCGCCAATGGGGCGGCGACAATCCACAGGACAGCCATCTGTGGCAACACAGCGCGGGTTTCGACATCGGCTGGGAACTGGATTTCTGGGGCCGGTTCAGCCGCGCCATCGAGTCGGCCGATGCGGCCTGGTTCGCCGCCCAGAGCAACTTTGAAAACGTCCTGGTGCTGCTTCACGCGCAGGTGGCGCAGACCTATTACGCCCTGCGTACCGCCGAGGCGCGCCTGCTCATCGCCAGGAACAACGCCAAACTGCAGAAGCGCAGCTTTGAGATCACCGAGCGCCTGTTCACCAGCGGCAACAGTGCCGAACTCGATCTGCAACAGGCCAAGACCCAGTACCTGGGAACCTTGAGCACCATCCCCGATCTGGAGGCGCAGGTCGCAAGCACACGCAATGCGTTGTCCACCTTGATCGGCCGCCCGCCCGGCGCGCTACCGGAACTCGATACCAATACCGGCATGGTGCCCCTGGTCGACCGCGCCGTGCTGCAGGGGGTACCGGCCGACCTGCTGTTGCGCCGCCCGGATGTGCGCAGCGCAGAGGCCCAGGTCGCGGCCCAGTCGGCGCTGATCGGTGTCGCCGAGGCCGACCTCTACCCCTCCATCAGCCTGTTGGGCAGCATCGTCTGGTCCGCGAGCTCCCTGGACGGCACGTCCAACACCCTGGACCTGGTCGGCGGGCCGAGCCTGCGCTGGGACGTGTTCGACCATGGCCGAATCACCAACAACGTGCGCATCCAGGATGCCCGCCTGCAGCAATTGATAGTCGTCTACCAGGACAGCGTTCGCCAGGCGGCGCGTGAAGCCGACGATGCGGCGACCGGTCTGGTCAAGGCGCTGGAGCGCGACCGTATCCTCAGCGCAGCGTCGATTGCCGCCGAGCGCTCGGTATCCCTGGCCAGTGCCCAGTACCGTGAAGGCTATTCGGATTTCCAGCGGGTACTCGATGCCCAGGCGGCCCTGTTCGCCCAGCAGGATAACTACCTGGTCAATCGCAACACGGCCGTCAACAGCCTGATCGCCCTGTACAAGGCCCTCGGCGGCGGTTGGTACAGCGACCGTCCGCTGCTCGATCCGGCTACCCGCCAACAGATGCAGCAACGCACCGACTGGGGCGATTTGCTCGATGAAGCGAAGGAAGGTGTCAATTGAGTGACCGCCAACAAGAGATGGAACCCACCGCGCCGCCTGCGGCCGATCCGGCAAAAAAGGCGGTGAACTGGGTTGCCGTGCTGATCCTCCTGAGCCTGGTCTGGTACCTGCTGGCCGACCGCTATACCCCCTACACGCAACAGGCACGGGTGCAGGCGTTTGTCGTACCGGTGGCGGCGGAGGTCGCAGGCAAGGTCACCAAAGTCAACGTGCGCAACAACCAGGACGTCAAGGCCGGCGAAGTGCTGTTCGAAGTGAACCCGCAGCAGTACCAGATCGCTGTCGACCGCGCGCGCGCCGACTTGCAGACCACCCGCAAGCAGATCGGCGCCAACACCGCTGGCATCGACTCCAAGGTGGCGTCCCTGAAAGCGGCCCAGGCCAACGAAGTCATGTCCCGCCAGGACCTGCAACGCCTTGAACGCCTGTACAGGGAAGACCCCGGGACCATCTCCCTGCGTCGGCTGGAGGTGTCCCGCTCCACCCTCGATGCGGCCGTCGCCCAGGTCGCCGCAGCGCGGGCAGAAGTACAACGCGCCCGCGAAACCCAAGGTGGCAGCGACGAGGAAAATGCCCAGTTGCTCAGCGCCATGGCCAATGTCGCCAAGGCCGAACTGGACCTGGCCAACAGCATGGTGCGTGCCCGCTCGGACGGCCTGGTCACCGACCTGCGCACCGATGTCGGCCAGTTCGCCGCAGCCGGTGCGCCGTTGATGACCTTGATCGCCATCCACGATGTGTGGATCACGGCCGACATGACGGAGAACAACCTGGGCAAGGTCAAGCCCGGGACCCCGGTGCGCATCGTGCTCGATAGCCTTCCCGGCACGGTATTCGAAGGCCATGTGCGCAGCATCGGCTATGGCGTCAGTACCGGCCAGAGCACGCCAGCCGGGACCTTGCCAACGGTGCAGAACAGCCGTGACTGGCTGCGCCCGGCCCAGCGCTTTCCGGTGATCATCGAGCTTGCGCCCGGCCAGATGGCCGACAGCAGTGGCATCCGTGTCGGTGGCCAGGCCGAGGTCATGGCGTTCCCCAGCGAAGGCAACCCGCTGAACCTGCTCGGCCGGCTGTTCCTGCGGGTGATGAGCTGGATGTCGTATGTCTACTGAGCAACAGGTCCGTGCCAGGCGAGCCCTGCGTCTGGCCACCGGCACTGCACTGTGCCTGGCGGCGAGCTTCGGCCTGGCCCTGCCGATCCCTTTCATCGCACCGATGCTGGCGCTGACGATGCTGGCGGCGATGAATCGACCACTACCGTTCAAGGCCAGCCTGGGCCTGGCCGTGGTGCTGATGGTGACCACCGGCAGCGGCTTGCTGCTGATACCGCTGTTGCATCACTACGCGGCAACCGGCGTGATACTGGTCGGTTTGTGCCTGTTTCTGGTCTTCCGCTATGGCATGAGTGGCGGCAATTCGCTGGTCGCCACCTTCATGGTGGTTGGCTTGACGATGATCAGCGCAGCCGGCGCTACCGAATTCGACCTGGCACTGCAGGTGATCGTATCGCTGGTCAAGGGCTTGCTCCTGGCCGTCTCGGTGGTCTCGATCAGCCATTGGTTGCTCCCTGACCCGATCGGCACCCAGCCGCCCGCCCCCACACCAGCCCTGTCGGCAGATGAAATCAGCTGGCTGGCATTGCGCGCAGCGCTGGTGGTGATGCCCGCCTTCCTGTTGGCGCTGATCGATCCGGCCAGCTATATGCCGATCATCATGAAGTCGGTCAACCTCGGCCAGCAGAGCACGGCCACCAGTGCGCGCACGGCCGGGCGGGAACTGCTCGGTTCGACCCTGCTCGGCGGCCTGATGGCGATTCTCTTCTGGTTCGCCTTGGGCCTGTTCGTCAACCTGTGGATGTTCTTCCTGTGGATGCTGCTGTTCGGGCTGCTGCTGGCCCGCAAGCTCTACGGGCTGAGCCCGGGCAACTACAAGCCGGGCTTCTGGCTCAACAGCCTGACGACCATGATCATTCTGCTCGGCCAGTCGGTGCAGGACAGTGCCGCCGGCAAGGATGTCTACACTGCCTTCGCCATCCGCATGGGGCTGTTCATCCTGGTCACCCTGTATGCCTGTGCGATGGTTTATCTGCTCGACAAGCGCCGGCAACGTCGAAATACGTCCAACCCAACCGCCGAAGAGGGTCGCCCATGCTGATCAATTTTCTCGTAGGCCTGCCGGTGATCGTGCTTTGTGTCATGTTGCAGGCGTTGTTTCTGGCCCTGTGCGCGCGTCGCTATGTGGCGCTACGACGCAAGGCGCACACGAGCTCCTCCTGGCGCGATGACGTACGCTTGCTGTCGATGGTCATGGTGGTGATGCTCATCGGCAACTATGTGCAAATGGCCCTGTGGGCAGTGCTATTCGTGCTGCTGGGTGAATTCGAGGACTTCACCGCCGCGCTGTACTTTTCCGGCGTGACCTTCGCCACCCTGGGCTATGGCGATGTGGTCCTGAGCCAGCACTGGCGCCTGCTCAGTCCCCTGGAGGCGGCCAATGGCATTCTCATGTTCGGCGTTTCCACCGCAATCATGACCGCTGCCGTGATGGACATCATCAAACTGCACGCCTCTGGCCAGCATGAAAAACCATAACGGCACGCGAATGCCGCAGCGGACATCCTTGTCCGTACCCAAGCCTGGCAGTGTTCAGCGACCCTGCAACTTGCCCACTACCTGCTCGGTGGTCATCAAGCCGTTGGCGATGTAACGAAAGTCCACCAAGGCACTGCCATAGCCATCCCCATCGGGCAGCTTGGGCCCGGCGACCGCGTCACGGACTACCACGACTTCGAAACCGCGCTCAAGGAACTCGCGCAGATGCGACTCCACGCACAGGTTCGAGGCCATGCCGGCGAGGATGATCTTGTCGACCCGCTGCTTGCGCAGTTGCAGCATGATGTCGTTGCTCTGCGGGCCATAGAGTTTGTGCGGCGATGCCACGAGGGTCTTGCCGTCTTCGATGTACGCCTTGAACTGCGGCATGAAGTCGGCGCCCGAGTTACGGAACCCGTCGAGGGTCAAGGCACCCTTGCGGTCGAACATTCCAAGCTTGTGCTGGACCGTCTCTGCCGGCGCCTCGTACTGCCATTTATGGTCATGGGGGTAATAGTAGTGCGGCGAAATGGCGACGGTCGTGCCGGACTGTTTGAAGGCCTTGAACAAACGCTCCAGGTTGGCCACCAGGTTTTGTTCGGTGACGCTCTCACCGAATACCGGCCACCCTGCCCCTTCAGGGCTCATGAAGTCGATCTGCGGATCGATCACCACCAGCGCGGTTCGGCTGCTGTCCCACTCAAAGGACGAGGCCGGCAGCGCGGGCTTGATCGGATCGGCATAGGGGTTCTCGGCGGCGAAGCCGATTACGGGCGCTATCAGGAGGCTTGCCAGCAAGGTGGTGCGGGCGATCATGCGTTGGCGGGTTGAGGTGCTACGGGTCATTTGCATGTCCTCTGGGGTGGGGGTGTGCTCAAGGTACGGCACCCGGGCACCGGCAAAAGGACGTTTGTCCCTGGATTTCGGCCGTTCGTTGACCTTCCGGCCGGCAGCTGCGATTAATGAGGTGTCTGCCAGGTCGTCAGGGTTGAGGTCATGTCCCGTCACGTTTGCTTTCTGGTCTACCCGGACTTCGTCCTGCTGGACTTGAGTGGCCCGCTCGAAGCCTTTGCCAACGCCAATCGTGCGCAGGCTTCAAGCTATCGCTTTACCGTCGCCTCGCTTGCCGGTGGCTTGATTCGCGCCTCCAGCGGGCTGTCGGTAGAGACCGAGGCATTGCCGCCAGCCGCAGCGATCGACACCCTGATCATCGTCGGTGCGCCCACGGTGCCGGTGGGTGACTGGTTGCTGCCGATCGCTGAGGTCATTCAACGCATCGCCGCGCGTGCACGCCGCACGGCCAGTGTCTGCACCGGCGCCTTCGTGCTGGCCGAGACCGGCCTGCTCGATGGCCGCGTCGCCACCACCCACTGGAACTACGCGCCACACTTGCAGGCGCGCTACCCGGCCCTGCGCGTGGATGGCGACCGGATCTGGACCGAAGACGGCAATGTGTGGACCTCGGCAGGCATGTCGGCGGGCATCGACATGGCCCTGGCCATGATCGAGCGGGACCTGGGCAAGGAGGTAGTGCGTGCCGTTGCGCGCATGCTGGTTGTCTACTATCGCCGGCCCGGCGGTCAGTACCAGTTCTCTTCACTGCTGGAACTGGACCCGGGCTCGGACCGCATTCGTACGGTGTTGAGCTATGCGCGGGATCACCTGCGTGACGACTTGTCCGTCGAGCGCCTGGCGGACGTTGCGCACATGAGCGTGCGCCAGTTCGGCCGTGTGTTCGCGGCATCGGTCGGGGTGACACCGGCCAAGGCAGTCGAGCGCCTGCGCATCGAAGCCGCCAGGCCCTTGGTCGAGGATGGGCAGCAGAAGTTCGAGGCGATCGCCAGGCAGTGCGGTTTTGGCGATGCCGACCATATGTTGCGCAGTTTCGTGCGTGTCATCGGCAGCACGCCACTGGAACTGCGTCGCCAGGCGAAAAACGCTGTGGGAGCGGGCTTGCCCCGCGATTGATCAATACGACCGTTTCGCGGGGCAAGTCGAGTCGTCGCACCGCCGCTTCTACAGGTTATTCATCGGCCTTTGCTTTCACCACGTCGCCAATGGCATAGAAATGCCCGCCGGCGATGTAGTGCAGGCTGCGCAAGGCAGGATCGGCCTGTTCGAAATGCCAGTGGCCGTCCTTGAATACCCGGTTGTCAGCCCAGGCTTCGATGACTTCACCAATGAACAGGTCGTAGGTTTGCTGGTTATGCGGCTCGGGAACCAGCCGGCACAGCAGCCAGGCGGCGCAGCCTTCGACAAAGGGCTGAGCATGCCCGGGCATGCGCATCAGTTCGACGCCGGCGCGCTGGAGTTTGTCGGGGGTGTCGGCAAGGCTGCGGGTGCCGACGTCGTGGGTCAGCTGCACTTGCGCGGCGGTCGGCACCTGGATCACGAACAGGCCGCTGGCTTCCACCAGGGCGCGGGTCTGGGTGGCCTTGTCCAGCACCACAGTCAGTTTGGGCGGCATGAAGTCCAGCGCACAGGCCCAGGCGGCCGCCATCACGTTGTCGATGCCGTCGTGGCAGGCTGACACCAGTACGGTAGGTCCATGGTTGAGCAAACGGTAGGCCTTGGCCAGGTCGACCGGGGCGATAAAGCTGTTCATCGAGCACCTTGTTGCCGGTGGGAGGTACTCGATTGGAAGCGGCGGGACGGGCCAGGGTCACACCCGCCCCGCCCTGCCCTCACTGGCCGGCGGTTTCCCGGATCAACTTCTTGTTGATCTTGCCCACACTGGTCTTGGGAATCTCGCTGACAAAACGCACGTGCCGCGGGATCGCCCACTTGCTCAGACGACCACTGTCGACGAACTGCTGCAGGTGCTGCGCCAGCGCCGGCTGGTCCAGGTAGCTGCCGGCCGCGCAAACCACCAGGGCCAACGGCTGCTCGCCCCAGCGCGGGTCGGGAATGCCCACCACGGCCACCGACTCGACGCCGGCGTGCTGGCTGATCAGGCTCTCCAGCTCCACCGAACTGACCCACTCGCCACCGGTCTTGATCACGTCCTTGATCCGGTCGCGAATCTGCACCACGCCACCGGGGGTGATGCAGGCCATGTCGCCGGTGTGCAACCAGCCACCCGCCCAGAGGGCGGCGCCCTGCTCCGGTTCCTTCAGGTAGCCCTGGGTCAACCAGGGCGCGCGGACGACGATTTCGCCCAGGCTGTCGCCATCATGGGCAACATCGGCGCCCTGCTCGTCGACGATGCGCAGGTCCACCAGCGGAATCGGCACGCCTGCGTTGATTCGCAGCGGCAGCTGCTGGGCCATCGGCAGCGTCAGTTCCTCGGCACTGAGGTGAGTCAGGCTGAGCAGCGGGCAGGTCTCGGACATGCCGTAGCCACAGAACACCCGCACGCCCCGGGCGCTGGCCTTGCTGGCCAGGCCCTGGGTCAGCGCGCTACCGCCCAGGAGCATTTTCCAGCCGCCCATGTCGGTGCGCTGGCCTTCGTCGCATTCGAGCATCATCTGCAGCAGGGTCGGCACGCAATGGGAGAAGGTCACCTGCTCCTCGCGGAACAGGCGCACCAGCTGGTTGGGCTCGTAACGTCCCGGATAGACCTGCTTGATGCCCAGCGCAGTAGCGACATAAGGCACGCCCCAGGCATGCACATGGAACATCGGCGTGATCGGCATGTAGACATCGCCGCTACGCAGCAGCGGCTCGCCACCGCAGGCGGAGAAGGTGCCCAGTTCGTTGAGGGTGTGCAGCACCAGTTGGCGATGGGTGAAGTACACACCCTTGGGGTTGCCGGTGGTGCCGGTGGTGTAGAACAGGGTCGCTACCGAGTTTTCATCGAAATCGGGGAAGTCGAACTGCGTGTCGGCAGCGGCCAGCAAGGCTTCGTACTCGCCTTCCAGCGCCAGGTTCGTCGAGCAGGTTTGATGCTCGCCCAGGCGGATGAAACGCTGCACGGTCGGCAACTGATCCTTGAGCTGCTCCATCAGCGGCAGGAAGTCGTCGTGCACCAGCACCACGCGGTCTTCGGCATGGTCCATGGTGTAGCGGATCTGCTCGTTGGACAGCCGTACGTTCACGGTGTGCAGCACGGCACCGATCATCGGCACGGCAAAGAAGCACTCCAGGGCCCGGTGGCTGTCCCAGTCGAGCAAGGCCACGGTATCGCCGGGTTTCACCCCGGACTCGACCAGCACATTGGCCAGGCGCTGGATGCGTTCGAGCAGGGTTTCGTAGGTGTAGCGCAGCTTGTCGGCGTAGACGATTTCCTGGCCGGGCTGGTAGCGCACGCCCGACAGCAGCAGGCGCTTGATCAGCAGTGGGTAGCTGTAGGCCCCGGGTGCCGGGGCGATGACTCGAGTGGTGGTCATGTACGGGTCCTTCACAGTTGTTCGGCGTCGAGCAGGAAGAGGCTGTCGCTACCGGCCTTGACGCTGGCGCTCAGGGAGTGGATGCGCGGCAACAGGCGGGCGAAGAAGAAGCGTGCGGTTCCCAGCTTGCTGGCATAGAACGCACCCTCCTTGTCCAGGGCGACATCGGCCATCTGTGCCCACAGGTAGGCGTACAGCGTGTAGCCGAACACATGCAGGTATTCCACCGACGCCGCGCCGATTTCCTGCGGGTTGCCCTGGGCGCGGTCGAGGACCCAGGCGGTCAGTTCGTCCAGGTTCGCCAGCGCGGCCAGCAGCGGTGCGCTGAATTCGGCGCGGTTCGCCGCCATCGATTGGGCAAAGGTGCTGATCTGTGCGGACAGTGCGGCATAGCTGCGACCGCCATCGGCGACCAGCTTGCGCCCGACCAGGTCCAGGGCCTGGATGCCGTTGGTGCCTTCATAGATCTGGGTGATACGCACATCACGCACCAATTGCTCCTGGCCCCATTCGCGGATGTAGCCGTGGCCGCCGAACACCTGCTGGCCATGCACGGTGGTTTCCAGGCCCATGTCGGTCAGGAACGCCTTGGCCACCGGAGTCAGCAAGGCCACTTGTGCCTCGGCCTGCTTGCGCGCGTCGGCGTCGTCGCTGTACTTGGCCAGGTCCAGTTGCAGCGCCACGTAGGTGGAAAACGCCCGTCCACCTTCGTTCAGGGCCTTCATGGTCAGCAGCATGCGGCGCACGTCCGGATGGGCGACGATCGGGTCGGCAGCCAGCTGGGCCGCCACCGGGCCGCTCGGGGCGCGGCTCTGGAGGCGCTCGCGGGCGTATTCGATGGCGTTCTGGTAGGAACGCTCGCCCAGGGCCAGGCCCTGGATGCCGACGCCCAGGCGCTCATAGTTCATCATGGTGAACATGGCGTTCAGGCCCTTGTTCACATCGCCGACCAGGTAACCGACGGCGCCGTCGAAGTTCATCACGCAGGTGGCCGAGGCCTTGATGCCCATCTTGTGTTCGATGGAACCGCAGCTCACGGCGTTGGCCGCGCCCAGCGCACCGTCGTCATTGACCAGCACCTTGGGCACCAGGAACAGCGAAATGCCCTTGGCACCGGCCGGAGCGTCCGGCAGTTTGGCCAGCACCAGGTGGATGATGTTCTCGGTCAGGTCCTGCTCGCCGCCGGTGATGAAGATCTTCGTACCGCTGACCCGGTAGCTGCCGTCGGCCTGGGGTTCGGCCTTGGTGCGGATCAGGCCCAGGTCGGTGCCGGCATGGGGTTCGGTCAGGCACATCGAGCCGGTCCAGCGGCCTTCGTACATGGGCGGCAGGTATTGGGCCTTGAGTTCCTCGCTGGCATGGTTGAGCAGCGACAGGCAGGCGCCGGCGGTCAGCATCGGGTACAGGCCGAACGACAGGTTGGCGGCGTTGAGCATTTCCTCGACCTGCGCGCCGATGACCTTGGGCATGCCCATGCCACCGTATTGCGGGGCACCGGCAACGCCTACCCAGCCGTCCTCGGCATAGCTGCGGTAAGCCTGGGCGAAGCCATCGGGGGTGATGACCTGGCCCTGCTCCCAGCGGCAGCCCTGCTCGTCACCGCTGCGATTGAGCGGCGCGACCACCTGGGCGATCACCTTGCCGGCCTGTTCGAGTACCGCCCTGGCGGTATCGGCGTCGATCTGTTCAGCCAGTTCCGACATCCCTGCCCACTGGGCAGGAAGGTCGAACACTTCGTTGAACAGGAAATCCATGTCACGCAGGGGTGGAAGGTAATCAGACATGATGCGAATACTCGACTTCTTGGGTTTTGTTTTGCAGCCCGTCGGCAGCGACGGGGCTGGTTGCAGGCGCCCGGACTTTGCTGTCGGGCAGAAGGAAGTGCGACAAGGCCGGAATCAGGATCAGCGCGCCGAGCATGTTCCACAGGAACATGAAGGTCAGCAGGATGCCCATGTCGGCCTGGAACTTGATCGGTGACCAGGCCCAGCCCACCACGCCGGCCGCCAGGGTAATGCCGACCAGGCCGACCACCCGGCCGGTGAAGGCCACGGCGTTTTCATAGGCCTGGGACAGCGACATGCCCTTGCGCTGGTAATGCAGCTGTACGCTGAGCAGGTACAGCGCATAGTCCACGCCGATACCCACGCCCAGGGCGATCACCGGCAAGGTGGCGACCTTGACGCCAATGCCCATCGCGACCATCAGCGCCTCGCAGAGGATCGAGGTGAGCATCAGCGGCAGCACTGCCACCAGGGTGGCGCGCCAGCTGCGGAAGGTGATCAGGCAGAACAGCGTGACCGCCAGGTACACCAGCAACAGCATGGTGCGGTTGGCGTCGCGGACCACGATATTGGTCGCCGCTTCGATACCGGCACTGCCGGCGGCCAGCAGGAACTGGTGCTCATCGGTGCTGTTGGCCTTGGCGAAACGATCGGCAATGGCCACCACCTGGTCCAGGGTGTCGGCCTTGTGGTCCTTGAGGTAGGCGATCACCGGCATCAGCGAGCAGTCGTTGTTGAACAGCTCCGGGGCGTTGACCGAGGCCTGCTGCGCGGCGTAGTTGAGCACGTCCTGGTTGCGCTGGATGCTGTTGAGCTTGGGGTTGCCCTCGTAGGTGCCGGCGGTGATCTGGCGTACCGCGTTGGTCAGCGACAAGGTGGTCTGCACCCCCGGATACTGCTGCAGCTCCCAGGCCAGGCGGTCGGCGAGCACCAGGGTCTGGTAGCGCAGGCAGCCTTCCGGTGCGGTCTTGATCATCACCGCGAAGGTGTCGCTGGACAGCGCGTAGTGACCGGTGATGTAGGCGTTGTCGCGGTTGTAGCGCGAGTCGGCGTGCAGCTCCGGCGCACCGCTGTCCAGGTCGCCGATTTTCAGTTGCAGGCTGACCCAGAAGCCGCCCGCGCCCATCAGCGTGGCAATCAGCACGGTCACGGTCGCCCACTTGCGGGTGGTGAAACGGTCGAGCAGGTCCCAGAGCTTGCCGAAGCCGCGATGCTCGGCCGCCCGCGAGTCGATGCGCAAGGCGCGCTCGGCAGCCTTGCGGCCCACGCCGACGTACGACAGCGCCACCGGCATCAGCAACAGCGAGGTGAAGATCAGCACCGCCACGCCGATACTGGCGGTGATGGCCAGGTCCTTGATCACCGGGATGTCGATCAGCATCAGCACCGCAAAGCCCACGGCATCGGCCAGCAAGGCCGTGACCCCGGCCACGAACAGGCGGCGGAAGGTATAGCGAGCGGCAATCTGGCGGTGGGTGCCGCGGCCGATGTCCTGCATGATGCCGTTCATTTTCTGCGCGGCATGGGACACACCGATGGCGAAGATCAGGAACGGTACCAGGATCGAGTAAGGATCGATGGCATAGCCCAGCCAGGCGACGATACCCAGCTGCCACACCACCGCCGTCAACGAACACACCACCACCAGCAAGGTGCTGCGCACGCAGCGGGTATAGAGGTAGATGATCACCAGGGTGGTGGCCACCGCCAGGGCGAAGAACAGCATCACCTGGATCAACCCGTCGATCAGGTCGCCCATCAGCTTGGCGAAACCGATCACGTGGATCTTGTAGGCACCCTGCCCGCCGTTCTCGGCGCCGACGGCTTCGTACTTGCTACGCAATTGCTCAAGCTTGGCCGAGAACGCCTGGTAGTCGATACCGCGTCCGGTGGCCGAGTCCTGGTCCAGCAGCGGCACGATCAGCATGCTCGACTTGAAGTCACGCGCCACCAGGCTGCCAACGATGTTGGCCCGCTCGATGTTCTGGCGCAACTGCTCGATGTCGGCGGCCGAACCCTGATAGCTGTCGGGCATCACCGGTCCGCCCTGGAAGCCTTCTTCAGTGACTTCGGTCCAGCGTACCGCCGGGCTCCACAACGACTTCATCCAGGCCCGGTCAACGCCCTGGCTGAGGAACAGCTCGTCGTTGATCTGACGCAGGGTCTGCAGGTAGGCCGGGTCGAAGATGTCGCCCTTGGTGTTCTCCACCACGACCCGCAGCGAGTTGCCCAGGCCGCGCAACGACTGGCGGTTCTCCAGGTAGTTCTGGATGTAGGGGTGACTCTGCGGAATCATCTTCTCGAAGCTTGGGCGCAACTCAAGGCGGGTCACGGCCATGTAGCCCAGCACCAGCGTCGCCAGCAGCATGGCGAGCATGAACGGCAGCCGATTGTTGAAGACCAGGCGTTCCAGCCAGTTGCCCGAACGCGTGTCGAATTCGCCCAGGGTGCGGATCACCGGCAGGGTGTCTTGTTGGATCTTGGCCATCAGGGTTTCTCTTGTTATTCGGCAGCGGTTATTCGAGGGCCTGGGTGCGCACGCCACGCTCGCCCACCAGCACCAGGTCGGCAGCGGCATCGAAGGCGACGCCGCTGACCGGGGTACGGGTGGTCAGTTTGAGCGGGCTGAAGCTTGCGCCGTTGTCTGGGCTTTTCAGCAGGTCGCCGGCCTGGCTTGCCAGCCAGAGCTGCCCGGCGCTGTCGACGCCCGACGCGGTGATGCTGATGCCAAGCCCGGTGTTGACCGGCTGCCATTGCTGGCCACCATCGTTGCTGCGAAACACATGGCCGCGCAGCCCGTAGGCCAGTAGCACGCCCGGCTTGCCGGTAAGGCCGAAGTACGTACCGCTGTAGGGGGTGGTCAGCCGGGTAAAGTGCTGGCCGTCGTCAGCCAGCTTGAGCAGCAAACCCTGCTCGCCGGTGATGTACAGCGCGCCATCGACACTGGCCAGGCTGGTCAGGTGCAGGGCCTGGGGGTTGTCCGTGCGTTCCAGCCACGGGGTCCAGTGCTGGCCGCCGTCGGCGGTGTACAGCACCAGGTTGAACACGCCCACCGCATAACCGTGCAGGGCGTCGGCGAACCAGACATCCAGCAGCGGCTTGTCGGCGCCTTCGGCTTGCAGGCGTTCGCCCTCGCCCACCAGCGCCGCCCAGCGTTCGTCGTTCGGGTTGGCCTGGGCCTGGGCGCGGTAGTGCGCCAGCACCTGCTCGCCCAATACGCGACCGTCCAGTTGTTTGTGCCAGTTCAGGCCGCCATCGCGGCTGTGCAGGATCACACCGTCGTTGCCCACCGCCCAGCCAAGCTCTGGCGTTGGGAAGCTCACGGCGTTGAGGTCGGCGCTGGCGGGAACCTGGGCTTGTTGCCAGTGGCTGCCCAGGTCATCGGAATACAGAATGTGGCCACGAGTCCCCACTGCGACCAGGCGCGAGCCGGCCGAGGTCACATCGCGCAGGGGGCTGACGGCGGCCAGGGCACTGGGCATGGCCGGCAAGTCCAGCACGTCCACGAAAGCATCGGCCTGGACCGTGCCTTGCAGCACGCCCCAGGTCAGCACCAGCAGGCTCCATCGCTTGAAACAATACATACCCGATCCTCCGGATAGTTCAACCAAGGGCCCGGCATCCAGGGATGCGCGGGCCCCGCATGGAGACTTAGCGAATGCCCGCCCCGGCCAGGGACTCTGGCGACCACTGGGTCTTGGACAGTGGATCGATGTAGCGGATGCCGCCGTAGGCACCGACCACGCCGTTGAGGTTGTAGGTGCCGCCGATCAGGTCGTAGATCATGAACGGGGTGGCATCAGGGGTCTGCTTGTCGTAGCTCTGGCTGAGGAAGGCGAACGAACCACGGTACAGCTGGCCACGGGCGTCATACTGGTCCGAGGCCAGAGCGATCCAGCTGTCCTCGTCGAGGTAGAAGCGGCGCTTGTGGTAGATGTGACGGGCGCCATCCTTCAGCTTGCCCTCCACCACCCAGACGCGGTGCTTCTCCCAGCGTACGAATTCCGGTGCCAGGTGATTGGCGGTGGTCAGTTGCTTGACGTCGGTGTTGTAGGTCAGGCGGTAGGTGTTGTAAGGCACCACCATTTCCTGCTTGCCCACCAGGGTCCAGTCATAGCGGTCCAGGGCGCCGTTGAAGACGAACACGTCATCGTAGGTACCCGAGCCCGAGGTACCCGGGTTCGGCGTGTCGTAGGCCAGGTTCGGCGCCAGCTTCACCCGACGCTGACCTGGCAGGTACTGCCAGGCACTGCGTGGCTGCACCAGCGGGTTGGCGGCATCACGCAGCATCATCGCCTCGCCGGCACGGCGGGCCGGCGCGGTGTAGGTGAGCTTCATCTGGTAGTAGGTGTCCTTGGCGCCGATGGTCTTGCCCATGTCCTCGTAGATCGGATAGCTGATGTTGGCCTGGCCGGTGGTGGACAGGGTCGGCTTGCCGGCGGCATCGACGTTCCAGGAGTCGTACTTGGCGGTCATGCTCACGCCCTGGTAGCGCAGCAGGAAGTTCCACATGGCCTCGGCACCGGTCTGCGGAATCGGGAACGGAATGCCCGGCAGTACGTTGTCGACGGCGGTGCCGCCTTCCTGGCTGCGGGCGCCGGTGGCGTTCTTGCGGGTGTTATCCAGCACCGCCTGAGGCAGCGCCACGGTGCGGTGGGTCGGATAGACATCGACGCGGAAGGTCGGGAAGCGCTTGAGCAGTTCCTGGGTGGTAGCCGTCAGCTGGCCCTTGTACTGGTCAGCGTTCTTGGCATCGATGACCAGCACCGGTTTTTCGGACGCGAACGGGTCCGGACGCATGCTCGCACCGCTCTGGTAGCTGGCAGGTGGCGTCACCAGGCCGCCCTGGTAGGCGGGAATGGAGCCGTCGGCGTTGGCGGATTTTTCGGCACCGACGCCGGTGAGGCTGGTGCCCAGGCGCGCGGCCTGATCGCTGGATACGGCCGCCTGGGCGGAGTTGAGGGCAGCCAGCGACAGGCACGTGGCCAACAGGGTCTTCACGTAGTTCATGGTTATTGTTTTCCTGTGAGGTCTGTTAAAGACGGGGGCTCAAAAAGTGGTTTTGAGGGTCAGGTAAAGCGCGCCACGGTCCTCAGTGGTGGCGCCGCCACCGGAGAAGGATGAGTAGCCGCCGCCGAAGCAGGTGTAATCCTGCTCGCCGTCCAGGGCATTAGGGGTTGCACCGTCGGTCTGGCCGTCGTTGCAGGAGTCGGTTTCGCCGAAGCTGTCGACGTACTTGAGATCGACGAAGTACTGGTTGTAGATCGCAGCGCTGACACCCACGGCGTAGTTGCCGGTGTTCTCGGCGCCGCCGCCCTGTACCGGCGACACGCCGTCCAGGCCGACGTTGACCGACAGCGGCATGCCGAAGTCGACACCGGGCATCACCTGGTACCAGGTCGGGGTGAAGTTGACAGCCACACCCCAGTTGTCACGGGTCGGCTTGTCGATGCCGCGGTAGCTGCTCTTGCCCTTGTACAGCGCCTCGTTGTGGCCATCGAGCTTGAGCAGGTTGCTGTAGAACAGCTCGCCCAGCAGGGTCGCCGAGTCGAACAGCGGCGTGTCGCCGATGGTCATCAGGCCGTTGAGGGTCCAGTGCAGGGTCTGGCCGGTAGCGCTCAGGCCGTCGCCGTCCTCGGGGTTCTCGATCACCACACCGCTGCTTGCCAGGCGCGGTGGCAGCAAGCCCAGGCCTGCGGCCAGGCCGGTCGGGCCCGGGGCACTGACGATCGCCGGAATACTGGCCAGCGGCATGTGGTGACGGATGTTCAGATCGCTGCCGACGCTGATGCCGCCGACGTCCTTGGACAGGCTCAGGCCATAGACGTCGATGTCATCGGAGTAGGCAAACTGGTAGGTCGCGGTCTGCAGCGAGTTGTACAGGTTGCCCGCCGCGCGCTGGCGGTTGCCGGCCGGGTTGCCGAACGGGCCGTTGACCACGGTCAGGCCACGGGTGTCGAGCCAGGCCTGAGGCAGGATTTCCGAGGTCTTGCGGTAGTAGAAGCCCAGGGTGCCGTCCAGCCACTCGGGCGACCACTTGGCCATTACGCCCCAGTCGCCACGCTTGTCGGGGTTCAGGTCATCGCCACGGCGGATGGTGGTCAGTGCACCTTGCACGGGAATCAGGCCCGGGGTGCCGGTGTGGCCGAGCAGGAAGCTCTGGGCGCCCTCGCCCACCACGTCCGAACCGCCATAGTAGGTGCCGGCTTCCGGCAACCGGGCGGCATCCCACTCGAAGAAGTACTGGGCGCCGATGGTCAGTTCCGGGTTGACCAGGAAGTTGGCCGACAGCTGGTTGCGTGGCACGAACAGTTCCTTGGCTTCGGTACCGGGGGACGCGGCCAGCTTGGCCAGGTCCAGGCCCGACTGGCCGTAGCTGAGCGAGTGCACCGGGTTGAGCAGCGTTTCACCCCAGAACAGGTTGTGCTGGCCGAGCTTGCCGCTCAGTTGCGAGCTTTCGCCGATGTCGGTGCGCATGAACACGAAGGCGTCGAGGATTTCGCCGGACGGGCCGGTGTAATAGCGCTGGGCGTAGTTGCTCAGGTGCGGGTTGCCCAGCGGCACGCCGGTGCCGGCCAGGCCGTTGAGGCTGGGGTTGATACCCGACTGGTCGCCGTTGCCGTTGACGAACGGGTTGGAGTTGGAACCGGTGTTTTCATAGGCCTTGTCGTACCAGCTGGCGGCACTGACGCGAAAGCCCATGTTTTGCTGGTAGATGACATCCAGCTCGGTCAGCAGGTCGACACGGTTGGTGATGTTGGTGCCGGACTTGCGGAAGTTGTAGTCGCCGTCGTTGTTGTTCGGCGTTGCCAACATACGCTTATCGGCGCTTTCGGTACGCACGCCGTAGTTGTACTTGACGGTGTTGTCCAGGCGCACGGCCCAGTCTTCACTGCCGGTATCGAATTCGAACGCCTGGGCGCCTGGCAATGCCAGCAGGCCAAGGGCGCAGGCCAGCAGACGGCGCTGTGCAAACACAGCACTGTGGGTGCGATGGTTCAGCATTAGGGTGACTCCACGTATTGTTATTGTTGTCATGGCCGCCCGTCTTCTGCGGGCGTGGGTGTTGCGTCCGTGCGCGATGGCAGGTTCAGCGGTCCAGCGTTTGGATCAAGGCTTCGGCTTCAGGCCAGGGACCGAAGCCGGCAGCCGGATTCAGGTGGCCGACAGCGCCCAGTTTCAACAGGTGGCTGCCCCAACCCACGGCCATGGCCGTGACGGCTTCGAGGCTGGCCAGGTGGTCGTTGGTGCTGCCGGCAACGATGCTCGGGAACGGCAGTGGCGTGATCGGCAACGGACTCCAGCCATTGGCCCGCAGAGTGTCGGGGCTCGGATAGTTGGATGGCCATTGCGCGTTCAGGTCCGGTGGTGCGGCCAACAGTGCACCCTTGATCGGACGCTGGTAGCGCGCTGCCCAATGAGCCACCATCAACACACCGGCGCTGTGCGCCACCAGGATCACCTCGCCGTCGATCTGTTCGATTTCACGCTGGATCGCCTCGACACGGGCGTTGCAATCCAGGCCGTTGACCTGCAACGGCGGTACTGAGCGGACCTTGGCCAGGCGTGCCTGGAGCAAGGTTTGCCAATGCTCGGCGACATGGTCGCGCAAGCCGGGGATGATCAGGACGGTAGCGGCGGTATGCAGTTTTTCCACGTCAGCACCTATGCTCAAGACAGTCCGCTCGAATGTTCTGTCGTGCGGTTGTAGCTTCACAGTAAAGACCGCACCCCTGCGGCGCTTTACATTGAGCGTCAGTAACTTTTCATTTGATGACAGCGATGCTGACGGCTGTCGGTGTTTGCTGGACCTCCCGGTTTAGACGCCCTCGGGACAACGGGAAACAGCTTTTCATTTGATGACACAGCAGCTATAAAAGGTGAACCGCCACAGAAGCGGGTCGCCAAATGAAAATGCGTGGAAAACAATAATATGACCGCCCTTGTCCGTGCTGCGAGCCTGACCAACTACCTTGAGGTGTCCCGTCACCTGGGCCTCAACCCCCATGCCCTGCTCGCCCAGGTCGGCCTGAGCGCCAGCCTGCTGGATGATCCCAACCAGCGCATTGCCGTCTCATCGGTGGTTACCCTGCTCGAGGAGTCGGCGCGGGTCAGCGGTTGCGAAACCTTTGGCCTGCGCATGGCCGAACTGCGCCAGCTCTCGGACTTTGGTGAGATCAGCCTGCTGCTCAGCCACCAGCGCACCCTGCGCGATGCCCTGCAGGTGATCGTGCAGTACCGCCACCTGCTCAACGATGCCCTGGCGATCCATATCGAAGAAGCCGGCAAGACCGTGATCATTCGTGAGGAAGTGGTCACCGAGCAGCCCCACCATGGCCGGCAATCCACCGAGCTTGCCATTGGCGTGATGCTGCGCCTGTGCGCTGCCCTGCTTGGCGCCCACTGGCACCCGATCAGCGCCAACTTCACCCATGCCGCGCCGGCGGACCTGGCCATCCATCGGCGGATCTTCGGTTGCAAGCTGGTGTTTGGCAGTGAATTCAACGGCATCGTCTGCCCGGCGACCGACCTGGACACCGCCAACCCCCTGGCCAACCAAGCCATGGCACGCCTGGCGCAGCGTTACCTGGATACCCTGCAGGCCGGTGGCAAGCTGTCGCTGGAGCTGGAGATGCGCAAGACCATCTACCTGCTGTTGCCCATGGGCCGCGCCACGATCGAACAGGTGGCGCAGACCCAGGGCATGAACGTGCGTACCTTGCAGCGGCGCCTGGAAGAATGCGGAGTGACCTTCAGCGACCTGATCAACGGCGTGCGCCGCGACCTGGTGGTCCGCTACCTGGAAAACCCCAATTATTCGCTGGGGCGTATTGCCGATATGCTCGGCTACTCGATGCCCAGCTCCTTTACCCGCTGGTTCATCGCCCAGTTCGGCGTGCCGCCGGCAACCTGGCGGGCGCAGCGCGGGATACAGGCCAGATAACTGTAGGGGATAGTGTTAACGGTGGGAGCGGGCTTGCCCCGCGATGGCATACCGTCAGCCATGTCGCATCGCGGGGCAAGCCCGCTCCCACCTGCGCTTCAAGCGCTTACATCCAGTGCATCAGCGCAATCACCAGCAGCACCAGGAACACCGTCTCGCCCACCATCAGCGCGATCGGCTTGAAGCCCACCGTGGCCAGTTCCTTGAGCTGGGTCTTCATCCCCAGGGCGCTGATCGAGATCACCAGGCACCAGCGCGACAGGTCATTGACCCCACTCTGCACCGCCGTCGACACCCAGCCGGTGCTGTTCAGGCACGCCAGCAGGACAAAGCCCACGGCAAACCAGGGCAGCAGCGGTGGCCGCTTGCCGCCGGCATCGAACCCCGCCCGACGGGTAATCATCGCCGCGCAGACGATCACCGGCAGCAGCATGGCCACGCGCATCAGCTTGACCACGGTGGCGATGTCGCCAGTCTCGGTGGACATGCTGTACCCCGCGCCCACCACCTGGGCCACATCATGAATGGTCGCCCCCAGGAACACCCCCGCCTGCGACGGCGAGAAATGCATCCAGTCGGCGATCATCGGGTAGATGATCATCGCCAGGGTCGACAACGCCGATACGCCGATCACGGTAAACAGCGTGGCATGTTCCTTCTGCTTGTGGTGCGGCAAGGCCGCCGCCAGCGCCAGCGCCGCCGAGGCGCCGCAGATGGCCGTGGCACCGCCGGTGAGCATGCCGAACAGGCGCTGGAAACCCAGGGCCTTGGCCGCTACCACCGATACCAGGATGGTTACCACCACCAGGGTCACCACCAGTGCCACCGGCTTCCAGCCAAGGCTGGCGATCTGTTCCAGGGTGATGCGCATGCCCAACAACGCCACGCCTATGCGCAGCACGGTGCGTGCGGTGAATTCGATACCCGGCTTGCAACGCCCGTCGGCAGAAAGAAAGTTCAGGGCAAGGCCCAGCAACAGGGCGAACAACATGACCGGCGCGCCGTAGTGCTCGCTGAGAAAGCTCGCTGCGGCAGCCGCGATCAGGCTGACCATAAAGCCCGGCGCCAGCTCCCGTACGCGGTTGTTGACGGCGGAAATGGCAATGACAGTCATTGGCCGGACTCCTCGGATTCAAAAACGATGTACAGCCGCTCGCCCTCGCACTCGACCGGGTAACTGGCCACTTTGAGCGCGGTCGAATTGAGCAGGTAGCCGCTGGCCAGGTCGAAGCGCAGGCCATGGGCACAGCACTGGATCACCCGTCCCTCCAGGCGCCCGCCGCACAGCGAGGCGCCCTGGTGCGGGCAGCTGTCGTCGATGGCGTAGTAGGTATCGGCGACATTGAACAGGGCCAGGCTGCGCCCCTCCCATTCCAGCAGGGAGCGACCGCCCCGCAACGGCACCTTGTGGTGCGGTACACAGTAACGCTGGCTCATGCCGATACCGCCTCTTCCAGCGAGTCGCGCATGGCGTGCAGCAGCACTTCGGCCTGTTGCGCGCCGGAGATCATCCGCCGCTGGTTGAAGCGAAAACACGGCACGCCATCGGCTGCGTAGGCGTTGGCGCCGATGAACGGCGAGCCGTCGCCGCGCAGGCAATCGGCGACCTGCGCCGGTTGCAGGCCGCAGTCGCGGGCGATGGCCATCAAGGTCGCGTGATCGCCCAGGTTCTTGCCCTGGTGGAAGTACGCGGCAAACAACGCCTCCAGCACGGCTTCGGCCTGCACCGGATTGCCCAGCGCCACGACGCGCTGCAGCAGGCGGTGGGCATCGGCGGTGTTGGGCATGCGGCTGATGCGGGAGAAATCGATGTTTTCACCCACCGTACCGGCTGCCTGGCGCACCTGGGCCTGGCGACGGCGAACGGCCTCCTCGCTGCCCAGGCGCTGGCGGTAGAACGCTTCGAACGGCTGCCCCTCGACCGGCATGTCCGGCAGCAATTGCACACCTCGCCAGCGGGTGGTCACCTGCAGCTGCGGGTACTCCTCACGCAGCTGCGCCAGGGCGCTTTGCAGATGCCGTTGGCCGATCAGGCACCAGGGGCAGATAAAGTCGAAAAATACTTCGATCGACAGTGCGTGTTTCACGGTTTCAACTCCTGGGCCGCGTCTGCTTCACCCGCTTGCGGATCCTGCAGACGGGCCATGTCACTGTGGTAATGGCGCTTGGCAATGAAGAACACGGCTGCCGCGGCGATGCTGATCAAGGGCACCAGCTGGAAGGCGGCGTGCAGGCCGATCAGGTCGGACACCTTGCCCGTGATCAACGGCCCGGTGGCCAGCCCCAGCAGGTTGTTGGCCAGGGTCAGGGTGGCGAAGGCCGTGCCGTGCACCGACGCGTGGGTCAGGTTGGCGACCATGGCGCTGGACGGGCCGTTGGTGCCCACGGCAATCATCATGCCCAGGCAGATCAACACCAGTTGCGCGGTGCCCGTGGGCAAGGCGAAGGCCAGCGACAGCAGCAGGCAGCTGCCCAGGCAGTAGCTGATGGCCAGGCTGATCTTGCGGTCCGGGCGCTGGCGGCCCAGGCGGTCGCAGAGCATGGCGCAGAGAATCGTGCCAATGCCGCTGCACAGCACGATGATCGCCGCCAGCACGCCGGCCTGGTCGGTATTCATGGCGTAGTAGCGGTTCAGGTAGCTGGGCATCCAGACGATGACGGTGCCGCCGACGAACAGTTGCAGACCGCTGCCGATATAGGCGGCGATCACCGAACGGCTGCCATACAGGCTGTGCAGTGGCCGGGCCACCTTGCAGGGTTTCTGGTCCGCGCGCTTGGGCGAGATCTTCGCTTCCTTGACGATCAGCGGATACAGCACCGCCAGCAGCAGGCCGAACAAGGCCATGCCGGCGAAAGCCCAGCGCCAGCCCAGGTGCTGGGCCATCACGCCGCCCAGGGCCATGCCCAGCACCGAGCCGAACATGCCGCCGGCCATGAAGGCGCCGGCCAGGGTCGCACGCATGTCGCGGGGGAACACCGCGACCACCACGGCGATACCCACGCTGCCGTAGGCCGCTTCACCGACACCCACCAGGAAGCGGGCAATGAACATTTGCTGATAGTTTTCCGCCAGGGCGCACCCCAGGGTCGCCAGGCTCCAGAGCACGGCCATCAGCACCAGGCTTCTGACCCGGCCGAAACGGTCGGCCAGCAGCGAAAGCGGAAAGGTCAACAGCCCGACCATCAGGGCAACGATGCCGCTGAGCAGGCCGAGCTGGCTGTCGCTCAGGGCCCATTCGCCCTTGAGCAGCGGGAATACCGCGTTGAGGACCTGCCGCGACATGTAGTCGGAAATCAGCAGGCCGAAAGTCAAGGCAAAGACTATCCAGGCATAGCGCCGGGAAATGCCACGTGAAGTGTCGGTACCATCATCTGCGGCGCTGGCAATATAGGCGGCCATGCTGCCTCCTCTGGTTGTCTGGCGTAAGTCTTGTTGTTATGGAAAGCCTGACGTGCAGTGCTGCGTATCGGCGGGTCGACAGGCCGGAGCCTGTCGACCCTGGCCGATCAGCCGCGCTGCGGAATACCCTTCTGGCCCGGCTGGCGGTTAGGTGCCATGCCGTTGGCCTTGAGGGTCTGTTCGATGCTGCTGTACTGCTCGCCGATGCGGTAGATGGCGCGTGCCTCTTTGCCGTTGGCGATCTCGCGACCCAGTTCATGGGCCACGCGCACGGTCTGCTGGATCTGCTGCACCGAAGTGAAGCGCTTGCCGTGCTGGTCGATGATGGTGTCTTCGTTGCCGCAACGTGGGTGCAGGCCCATGGCCAGGGCCATGGTGTTGAACGGCAGCACGTTCTTGAGCAGCGATTCGGCGGTCAAGGTGCAGCCATCCGGCGCGCGGTGGATGAAGTTGAAGAAGTTGAACGGGTTCGGGCCGTCGAAGCCGCCACCGATGCCGATCCAGGTCATGTTCAGCGGGCCCATGTAGTCGCCGCGGCGCACGATGCGCTCGAGGGTTTCCAGGGCATGGATGCCGGTCAGCTGGAAGTGCGGCTGGATGTTGCTGGCCTGCAGGCGGCGCAGGTGTTCCTTGACCCAGGCTGGGCCGGCCGGTACGGTCATTTCGCTGTAGGCGGCCTGGAACGCCGGGTTGGCCAGGGAGGTGCCTTCCAGGTATTCCGGGTACAGCAGCTCCATGATGTTCATCTGCGTGGTGTTGATCGCCACGGTGACCTGGTCGGGCTTGGGGGTCAGTTCGGCGAGCATGTGGCGGGTGTCGTCGGACAGCCACTTGGCCGCTTCGCCGTCGCTTTCCGGGGCGAAGGAGATCGAGCCACCCACCTGGATGATCATCTCCGGCACGGCTTCACGCACACCGGCGATCAATTCGTTGAACTTGGACAGGCGCTTGGAGCCCTTGCCGTCCAGCTCGCGGACGTGCAGGTGGAGCACGGTGGCGCCGGCTTCGTAGCAGTCGACTGCCTTTTGCACCTGCTCGTCCATGGTCAGCGGAATGTCTTCGGGGAAGTCCTCAGGCATCCATTCAGGGCCGTAAGGGGCGACAGTGATCACCACCTTTTCCATGTTTTCCGGGTGCAACGAATCGTCGAAGAATTGCATGCTATGGTCCTCGGTATTGTTATTGTCTTGGCCGCGCCGTCGATGGCGCGCAGGTATTACTGGCTGATGCTCAGAAGGTGCGGTCACCCTTGATGCCGGCGCGTTCCATCTTGCGGTGGCAGGCCGGGTAGTCCATGACCGCGTAATGCTGGGTGCTGCGGTTGTCCCAGATCGCCACGCTGTTGGGTTTCCAGCGCCAGCGCACCTGGTACTCGGGCAGGTAGGCCTGGCTGATCAGGTAGCGCAACAGGTCGGAGGCGCCGGGGTTGGCGTCCTGGCCGAAGCGCACCCGCTGCGGGGTATGGAAGTTGGTGAAATGGGTGGTGAAGGCGTTGACGAACAGCACCTGTTCACCGGTTTCCGGGTGGGTGCGCACCACCGGGTGCTCGGCGTCGGGGAACTGCGCCTTGAGCGCCAGGCGTTTTTCCATCGGCATGGCCGCGCCGAAGCTGGCCTCGATGCTGTGGCGGGCGCGCAGGCCTTCGATCTTGGCCTTCACATCATCCGGCAGGTTCTGGTAGGCCAGGACCATGTTGGCCCACATGGTGTCGCCGCCCACCGGCGGGCATTCGATGCAGCGCAGCACGCAGCCCATGGGCGGTGCTTCGCGCCAGGTGGCGTCGGTGTGCCAGGCATTCTCGTAGCGATCGGCCGGCTGGTCGGGGCGCTTGTAGATCTGCACCAGGCCCGGATGCTCAGGGTCGCTGCCGGCCACCGGGTGATCTTCCAGCTCGCCGAAACGGCGGGCGAAGGCCACGTGGTCGGCGCGGCTGAAGTCCTGGTCGCGCAGGAACAGCACACGGTGCTTGAGCAGTTGCTCACGCAGTTGGGCGAACAGGTCGTCGTCGTGAACCGCGTCAGCCAGGTTGACCCCGGACACTTCGGCACCGATGGCGCAAGTCAGTTGTTCGATGTGCATGCTGTTGCCCTCTTCAGATGACGAAGATCGACGAGCCGGTGGTTTTACGCGCTTCCAGGTCACGGTGGGCCTGGACGGCGTCCTGCAATGCATAGTGCTGGTTGATCTCGATCTTGATCCGGCCGCTGCTGACGTGCTCGAACAGCTCACCGGCCAGATCGGCCTTCTCGGCCGGGTCGGCGATGAAGTCGGCCAGTGCCGGACGGGTCATCATCAGCGAGCCCTTGATCGCCAGCAGTTGTGGATCGAACGGCGGGATGGTGCCGGAGGCGGTACCGACGCACACCATCAGGCCACGGCGCTTGAGCGAGTCGAGCGACGACATGAAGGTGGTCTTGCCGACGCTGTCGAACACCACATTGGCGCCCACGCCATCGGTCAGTTCACGTACCCGCTTGGCCACGTCCTCGTGGCTGTAGTTGATGGTGTGGGTGCAACCATGGGCCCGGGCTACTTCGGCCTTGGCTTCGGTGGACACCGTACCGATCACGTTCACCCCCAGCAGACGCGCCCACTGCGAAACGATCAGGCCGACGCCCCCGGCGGCAGCGTGCAGCAGCAGGGTATCGCCCGGCTTGAAGTCGTACAGGCGGCGCATCAGGTAGGCCGAGGTCAGGCCGCGCATGGTCATCGCCGCGGCGGTTTCGAAGGCGATGGTCTCTGGCAGCTTGATCAGCGCGGCGGCCGGGATCAGGCGCTCGGTGCAATAGGCCCCCAGGGTGTTGAGAAAGCCGGTGTAGGTCACGCGGTCGCCGACCTTCACATTGGTCACGCCCTCGCCCACTGCCTCGACCACACCGGCGGCTTCCACGCCCATGCCGTTGGGCATCGGGATCGGGTAGGTGCCATTGCGGAAATAGGTATCGGCGTAGTTCAGGCCTACGGCCACCTGACGCAGGCGGGCCTGCCCAGGACCCGGCTCGCCGACCTCGGCGTCTTCGTAGCGCAAAACTTCAGGACCACCGGTTTCGTAGAAACGTACGACTTTTGCCATGCCAGTCACTCCCATCATCCTTCAGACGCAGTGCGTCATTTATTGTTTGCTCGACTCTAAGCCCTACGCTTTGAGGGTGCTTCGCATCGGACGACACAGTGTTTTCATTTGATGACACACGCCGCTGAACTGGCCGCCCGCCGGGCTTTCTCGTACGATGACAAGGTCCCCGTCCGTTGCCGTGAGCCCCTGATGAAGTCCGCCGCCGGTTTGTTGTTCTCAGGTATCGAACTCGATCGCGACAGTGCCACCCCGCTCTACCGCCAGCTCTACCTGCAGATCCGCAAGCAGATCCTCACCGGTCGCCTGCAAGGGGGCATCCGCCTGCCGTCGACGCGGACCCTGAGCCAGGAGTTGAAGCTGTCGCGCATCACCTTGCTCAACGCCTTCGATCAACTGATCGCCGAAGGCTTCCTGGTGTCGCGCACCGGTGCCGGTACCTTCGTGGGCGATGAATGGGAGCGCTCGGCCAGCCCCGACAACACGCCCCCGGCGCCGCCACGGCTGTCGGACCTGAGCCAGTCGATGCTGTCGCTGCGCAGCCATCATTTTCGCGGGGTGTCCTATTCGCACTACAGCCCCGAGACGCCGACCTCGTTCCTGCCCAGCCACGGCGCGTTCGAAGCCTTTCCCCAGCACATCTGGAAGCGCCTGGTGACCCGCCATGTGCAAAAGCCGAGCAAGGCCCTGCTCGGCTACGGTGAACTGCAGGGGCTGCAGGACCTGCGCCAGGCCATCGCCGAGTATGTGTTCGACGCCCGCGGCATCGACTGCACCGCGCAACAGGTGGTGATCGTTTCCGGCGCGCAGCAGGCGTTCAACCTGCTGGCGATGCTGCTGCTCAACCCGGATGATGCGATGTGGATGGAAGATCCCGGCCACATCGCCGCGCGCATCGCCTTCCAGGCCCACGGCTGTCGGGTGGTACCGGTGGGCATCGACGACGAAGGCATCGATGTGCAACAGGGCATCGCGCTCTGCGCCGACGCCCGCCTGGTGTTCACCACCCCGTCGCGCCAGCACCCGCTGGGCGTGACCTTGAGCCACAGCCGCCGCCTGGCGTTGATCGACTGGGCCGCGGCCCGTCACAGCTGGATCATCGAGGACGACTGCGACAGCGAGCTGCGCTACAGCGGCCGCCAGTTGCCGGCGCTCTACGCCATGGACCAGAGCGACCGGGTGATCTATGTCGGCACCTTCAGCAAGGTGCTGTTCCCTTCCCTGCGCCTGGGCTACGTGATCCTGCCCCAGGCCCTGGTCGAGCCGTTCTGCACCATCCGTGCCGTCATGGACCGCAGCCCGCCGACACTCCTGCAGGCGGTGACCGCCGACTTCATGCGCGAAGGCCACTTCATCGGTCATATCCGCCGCATGCGCACGCTGTACCAGGCCCGCCAGCAGTGCCTGGTGGAGGTGCTGGAACGGCATCTGGGCGGTTTCTTCAGGATCACCCCGGTGGAAGCCGGCATGCACTTGATTGCCTGGCTACCCGCGCAACTGAACGACCAGGACGTGGCCCGGGAGCTGGCCGGCCAAGGCGTGCACACCTATGCCCTGAGCGACTACTGCCTGCAGCACGCCCTGCCCCCCGCCTTGCTGATCGGCTTTGCCGGCACCCCCCAGGAGCAGGCCGAAACCAAGGTCCTGGCCCTGGTCCAGGCCCTGAGGGCCATGGGGCATGCCGTCTAGTACCTGGCCAGTGGTCTTATCTGTTGTTCCATAATGGATCTATCGAGAGTTCCTCGCCGGCGCGATAAAGGACACGCCGGTAGAACCGGTGCCCGCACCAGGAACGACTCGAATGAAAGCACTACAAGAACGCTTCGCTACGTTACTGAACCACAAGGCCAATGGCGCCACAGCTCCCCTGCTGACCCGCGAACTGGCCATGCAACTGCGCGAACGCATCGACCAGGTCCGCCTGTTCGCCCATGCCTACCCGCTGTTGACCAACCTCACCCACGGCCACGTGACGCCGTTCGACCTGCTCGACTTCGCCTACCGCCATGAACTGGCCGGCTTGAGCCTGCATATGCTCGATGGCGAACACAACAGCCTGTCGCAGATGAATGCCGCACAGCTGGTGGCCTTCGGCGACAAGGCCCGCGCCCTGCAACTGGACGTGCACCTGGAAATCAGTACCACGCGCAAGCAGTCCGTGGACGAAGCCATCGCCGTGGCCAAGGCCATCGGCACCCGTAATATCCGCGTCTACTCGCGCTATGAAGGCAAGCTCTCGCAGGTGATGGACACCATCGCCGGTGATCTGCAGTACCTGGCCCGGCAAGCCGACGCCCATGACCTGCACTTCGATTTCGAACAGCACGAAGAGCTCAAGAGCGATGAGATCGCCCAGCTGCTCAAGCAGGCCGACCACCCGCGCCTGCACGCCCTGTTCGACTTCGGCAACATGATCAACGCCTGCGAGCAACCGCTGGAGGCCCTGTCCAACCTGGCCCCGCACATCCGCCAGGTGCACCTCAAGGGCGTGCGCGTGGTGCCCGAAGACCAGGGCTTCGGCCATTACGGCGTGCTCCAGGGCAGCGCCGAAGACGACCTGCCCAGCCCGCGCATGCTGTTCGAGCTGTTGATGCTCGGCGAACGCCAGCCACAGGTGATCGCCTTTATCCTCGAACAGGAAAACCACTACGTCGCCCCGGCCTTCCGCCAGAGCAATGAAGACGCCGACCCCTTCATCGAATACCGGGAAATGAGCGAAACGCCGCTGCCGCCCGGCCTGACCCTGGAACAGATGCTGGCCGGCGAGCACCGCTGGGCGAACAACCAGGTCAGCTACGTGAAGTCCCTGCTCGCCGAGCTGCGCACCCTTGCCGAGCTGACCCTGGCCAGCCCTGCGTGCGCCTGACCCACTCTCTTCCCATCGCGTCTGGAGAATAACAATGACTGCCCAAGACAAGGCCAAGTGGTTCAAATTCCTGATACTGATCCTCGGTGGCGGCACCATCTACAAGCTGGCCAACCTCAAGGACGCCTTCTATGTCCCGATGCAGGAGTTCATGGGCCTGAGCCATACCGAAATCGGTCTGCTGCTCAGCGCCAACGCCCTGATCGCCACCGGCCTGTTCGTGGTCGGCGGCCTGCTGGCCGACCGCTTCGACACCCGCAAGTTGATTCCGGTGGGCCTGCTGGGCACCGGAGCATTGGGCCTGTACCTGGCGACCTTCCCGCCCTTCAGCAGCCTGATGGTGGTGTTCTGCCTGCTGGCGGTATGCGCCGACTGCATCTACTGGCCGGCCCTGCTCAAGGCGATTCGTGGCCTGGGCAATGACCAGGAACAAGGTCGCCTGTTCGGCCTGCTCGAAGGCGGCCGCGGGGTGATCGATACTCTGGTGGCCTTCTCGGCCCTGGGTGTGTTCGTGGCCATGGGCGCCGCCGAGAACGGTCTCAAGGCCGCGATCGTCTTCTACTCGGTGATCGACATCTGCGCCGGGGTGCTGACCTGGTTCCTGCTCAAGAGCAGCCCGTCGGCCGCACCTACCACCACCAAGAAGAACCCGTTGTCCAACCTGGTGCAGGCCCTGCAAGTGCCGGCGATCTGGCTGGTCAGCTTCAACGTGTTCATGGTCTACATCGTCTACTGCGGCCTGACCTACTTCATCCCTTACCTGAAGGAAGTCTACGGCCTGCCGGTGGCCCTGGTCGGCGCCTACGGCATCATCAACCAGTACATGCTGAAGATCTTCGGCGGCCCGGCCGGTGGTTTCATTGCCGACAAACACTTCAAGAGCCCCAGCCGCTACCTGAAGTGGGCGTTCCTGGCGCTGCTGCCGATGATGGCCATCGTCCTGCTGATTCCCAAGAGCCCGGGCTTCATCTATGCCGGCATGGCGGCCACCCTGTCCTTCGCCTTCATCGTGTTCTCCATGCGCGGCGTGTTCTGGGCGCCCATGGGTGAAGTCGGGATTGCCCCGCACATCACCGGTTCCGCCTTCGGCATCGGTTGCCTGATCGGCTACGCGCCGGGCATGTTCGCCTATGTCGGCTACGGCGCGATCCTCGATCACTTCCCCGGCCAGCAAGGCTACAACTATGTGTTCATCAGCATGATGGTGCTGGCCCTGATCGGCTTCGTCGTCGCCGGCAGCCTGCACCGCCTGGTGCGTAGCACCGCGCAACAGGCCGCAGGCCAGGCGCACGCTGCCGCGAACTGATCACAGCGCAGAACCAAGAAACCGGCCATGGGCCGGTTTCTTGGTTTACGGGGTGCTGATCAGTCCTTGAAGTCGGTCGATATCGACAGTGCGTGCCAGCGCTCCAGTTCTGCCGCCACAAAGCTGTTTTTCTCGGTGATCCGCGCCACGGTGTCACTGCCCAGCGCCAGGCGCTGGGGCGGGGTCGGCATGTTGACCAGGGTCAGCATGGCCTCGGCGAACTTGTCCGGGTCGCCCGGTTGGGCATGGTTGGCCGAAGCTGCGTAGCGGCGCATGGCTCCCACCGTTTCGTCGTAGTCCGGCAGCTCCAGGGCGGTCTTGACCAGTGACTGCTCGTCGAGAAAGTCGGTGCGGAAGAAGCCCGGCTCCACCACCGTGGCATGAATGCCCAGCGGCGCCAGTTCCTGGTGCAAGGCTTCGCTGATGCCTTCTACCGCGAACTTGGTCGAGCCATACACGCCCCAGCCCATGTACGCCTGGTAGCCGCCGATCGACGAGATGTTGATGATGTGCCCGCTGCGTTGGCGGCGCATATGTGGCAATACCGCACGGGTGACGTTGAGTACGCCGAAGACGTTGGTGGCAAACAGACGCTCGGTTTCGCTGGCACTGGTTTCCTCCACCGCGCCCAGCACGCCGAAGCCGGCATTGTTGACCAGTACATCGATGCGCCCGAAACGCTTGATGCCTTCGGCGACGGCCTGGTGGGCCTGGTCTTCGCGGGTGACATCCAGGCGCACCGCCAGCAGGTTGGGATGGGCCCCCAGGCGGGCCTCGATGTCTTCAGGCTTGCGCGCGCTGGCAATGACCGCATCGCCAGCCTGCAGCGCCTTTGCGGCGATCAGTGCGCCAAACCCACGGGAAGCTCCGGTAATCAGCCAAGTACGCATGCTAACGTCTCCTGTCCTCGACCCTGCACGGTACAGGGCCTTGTCGATGTGTTGACGTCACTGTAAATCTGCCTTGTTGATGTGATAATCCCAATAATTTCACATGGGCTTGTGAGGGATTTTCACGAATGAAAGCGCCGTCCGCCGCCGACCTGTCGATCTTCCTGTGCATCGCCGAGCACCTCAATTTCAGCAAGGCGGCGATCGCGCTCGGGGTCTCGCCTTCGGCGCTGAGCCATGCCCTGCGCGCACTGGAAACCCGGCTGGACGTGCGCCTGTTCAACCGCACCACCCGCAGCGTGGCCCTGACCGAAGCCGGAGAACGCTTGTACGCGCGGCTCAAGCCGGCATTTCGCGATATCGCCGACGCCCTGGAAGACCTCAACAGCCTGCGCGACAAGCCCTCGGGCACCCTGCGCATCAGCGCCGGCCGCGCTGCCGCGCAGTTGGTCCTGCTGCCGCTGGCGAGCCGGTTCCTGGCGGCCTATCCGGATATCACGCTGGAAATCGTCAGCGACGATGCGCTGGTGGACATCGTCTCGGCCGGCTTCGACGCCGGCGTACGCTTCGGCGAGCGCCTGGAGGCGGACATGATCTCCCTGGCCATCGGCCCCTACCTGCGTTCGGTGGTGGTCGCTGCACCCGCCTTCTTCACGCGCTACCCGCAACCGCAGCGGCCGCAAGACCTGCGCGGCCTGCCGTGCATCCGCCATCGCTTTCCCAGCGGCGCGTTCTATCGCTGGGAATTCGAGCGTGGCGGCATTGCCCTGGAAATCGATGTCGAAGGCCCGCTGGTTCTGGGCGATGTCGGCCTGATGGTCGACCCGGCCCTGCGCGGCGTGGGCCTGGCCTATGTGTTCGAGGACATGGTCAGGGAGGAACTGGCTGATGGCCGACTGGTGCAGGTGCTTGCCGACTGGTGCCCGTACTACCCTGGCCTGCACCTGTATTACCCCAGCCGCCGGCAGGTGCCGGCGGCGCTCAAGGCGTTTGTCGAATTCGCCCGTGAAGCACGGGACGCACCCGCTGCTACATCTCCACCTGGGTCCCCAGCTCGATCACCCGGTTGAGCGGCAGGTTGAAGTACTTGAGGTTGCTGTTGGCGTTCTTCAGCAGGAAGGCGAACAGGGCCTCGCGCCAGCGCGCCATGCCGATGCGCTTGGTGGGGATGACGGTCTCGCGGCTGAGGAAGTAGGTCGTGCCCATCGGGCTGAAATCCAGCGCCGGCACATGGCACAGCTGCAAGGCGGCCGGCACGTCGGGCTCTTCGATAAAGCCGAAGTTGAGGTTGACCCGATAGAAGCCGGTGCCGAAGTCCTGCACCTCGAAGCGCTCGCTGGCCGGTACCCGCGGGCGGTCCTGGGACACCACGGTCAGCAGCACCACTCGCTCGTGCAACACCTGGTTGTGCAGCAGGTTGTGCAGCAACGCATGGGGCACGGCATCGGCGCGGGCGGTGAGGAACACCGCCGTGCCCTGGACCCGGTGCGGCGGTTGCGCGGCGATGCTGGCGATGAACAACGGCAGCGGCAACGACGATTCGTCCAGACGCTCGACGATGATCTTGCGCCCGCGCTTCCAGGTGGTCATCAGGATGAACAGGGCGATACCGGCGATCACCGGGAAGGCCCCGCCCTGGAAGATCTTCGGCGCGTTGGCGGCAAAGTACAGGCTGTCGACCAGCAGGAAGCCCAGCAGCAGCGGTACGGCCAGCCAACGCGGGGTCTTCCACAGCAGCAGGACCACCGCCGCCGACAGCAAGGTGGTGATCAGCATGGTGCCGGTCACCGCCACGCCGTAGGCGGCCGCCAGGGCGCCCGACGACTCGAAACCGATCACCAGCAGTACCACACCGACCATCAGCGCCCAGTTCACCATGCTGATGTAGATCTGGCCCTGCTCCTGGCTGGAGGTGTGCTGGATGAACATGCGCGGCACATAGCCCAGCTGGATGGCCTGGCGGGTCAGGGAGAAGGCGCCGGAAATCACCGCCTGGGAGGCGATGATGGTGGCCAGGGTGGCCAGCCCGACCATGGGCAGCAAGGCCCAGTTCGGCGCCAGCAGGTAGAACGGGTTGCGTACCGCGTCAGGGTTGCCGAGGATCAGCGCGCCCTGGCCGAAGTAGTTCAGCACCAGCCCCGGCAGCACCAGCAGGATCCAGGCCCGGGCGATGGGCTTGCGGCCGAAGTGGCCCATGTCGGCATACAGCGCCTCGGCGCCGGTCAGGGCCAGCACCACGGCGCCGAGAATGGCGACGCCGATGCCGGGGTGGACCACGAAGAACTGCACCGCCCAGGCCGGGTTGAGGGCCAGCAGCACTTCCGGGCGCTGGACGATGCCATACACGCCGAGCGCGCCCAGCACGGTGAACCACAGCACCATCACCGGCCCGAACAGGATGCCGATGCGCGCCGTACCGTGCTTCTGGATCAGGAACAGCGCCACCAGCACCACCACGGCGATCGGCACCACCCAGTGGCCGATGCCGTCGAAGGCCAGTTGCAGGCCTTCCACAGCCGACAGCACGGAAATCGCCGGGGTGATCATGCTGTCGCCGTAGAACAATGCCGCACCGAACAGGCCGAGCAACACCAGCACCCGGCTCAGGCGCGGAAACGGCGCCGCCGCGCGCCGGGCCAGGGCCGTCAGCGCCATGATCCCGCCCTCGCCCTGGTTGTCGGCGCGCAGCACGAACAGCACGTACTTGACGGTTACGACCCAGATCAGCGACCAGAACACCAGCGACAGGATGCCCAGCACCCCGTCATGGTTGGCCTGTACCCCATAGTGGCCGGCGAAGACCTCCTTGAGGGTGTACAGCGGACTGGTGCCGATATCGCCATAGACCACACCGGCGGCGGCGATGAGCAGGCTGATTGATGAGGACTTTACGGGGGGATGGGCAGTTGCGGCGGATGCGGATTGGCTCACGGTAGGACTTCTCGGGTACGGAGGGCCTGAAACATCAGGTAATACAGGGGCAGTATCCCTGTATGCGCCGTGGCCCTTCGTAAAAAGTCCGTAAAATTATTTACACCTGTGGGAGCGGGCTTGCCCCGCGATACGATGTGACTGACACACTGCAATCGCGGGGCAAGCCCGCTCCCACAGCACTACTCAGCCGATCAGGGCGCTCAGGTCCAACCCTTGGGCATTGATCGGTGGGCACCAGTAGTAACCACCGGTCAGCGGACGGCTGAAGCGGTACAAGGCATCGACCACACCATCCTCCAGACCACTCATGCGCCGCAGCTGCACTTCGAAAGCTTCGAAGGAGTGACCGAACGCCAGGAACGCAAGACCTGCGCCACGTTCGTCGGCCCAGGGCATCGAGCGACGGACGATGAAGGCCTCGGGCTCGAAGCTCTCCTGGGCAGTGCGCTTGACGTGGGCCGAGGCCGGCGCATCGTCGAGCTCTTCGTTGTCCTCCAGGCGCCGGCCGATGATGTTGTCCTGCTCGGTCTGCGGCATGGCCTTGAAGCTGTCCAGGTCATGGCGCCACAACTGGAAGGCGGCAAAGCTCGAACCGCTCAGGCCCGGTACGTCGCCGGCGACGATCGCCGCCTCGACAGCAGCGTCTTGCACCGGGTTTTCCGTGCCGTCTTCATAGCCGGTCAGGTCATGACCGTCCTTGTGGCGGAAGGCGTCGGTGGCGTCGACCAGGCGCAATGCCGGGGCCAGCAGCTTTTCCAGCGCCTGGCTCAGCAGCCACAGGTCGCCGCGATCTTCGCCGCGCAGCCACAGCCACAGGTCGTGCTGGGTGCAGGGGTTGTCCACCGTGGCGGTCAGGCGTGGAAACGCGCGCAGGCCTTCGATGCGGCGACCCAGCGCCTGCACCAGCGGCGCGCCGAAACCGGCCACCACACGGCTGCCATCGACCTGCTGCTGCAGCGCCTCGAGCACGGCCGACAAGGCCGCCGGCGTGTGCAGGGTAAAAAACAGGTGACGGCCCTGGGCGGGAACGGGGGCGGCGAGTATGCCTGGCTGGAACTGCATTGGCGGTCGAATCCTTGAGTAAAACGCGAATGCTACTGCCTGGGCGCCGGAGCGACAAGGCAGTGCGACCGCCAGATTGGCCAACAAAGCGAGCAATCTGGCGCCTGGGGCGATTGGGCACGCGCGCCACGCTGCTTATCCTTGCCCCATCGACTGCCAGGCCAAGGAGCCGCCAATGACCGCACGCGCCCGCTTTACCCATATGGACGACGGCACCGCCGAAGACTGGGCCATCATTGCCCGGCACTTTCCCGATTTCGCCGCCGGCCTGCCCGATCGCATCCTCGCCCACCTGCGCCTGCTCGAAGGCGATTTTGGCGGCTTCCCGGTGGATCGCCTGACCCACTCGCTGCAAACCGCCACCCTCGCCTACAGCGCCGGCGAGGACGAAGAGTATGTGATCTGCGCCCTGCTCCACGACATCGGCGACACCCTGGGCAGCTACAACCATGCCGATATCGGCGCGGCCATCCTCAAGCCCTTCGTCAGCCCCGAGAACCACTGGATGATCGAGCATCACGGGATCTTCCAGGGCTACTACTTCTTCCACCACCTGGGCATGGACCGCCACCTGCGCGAGCAATTCAGGCAGCACCCGCAGTACCAGCGCACCATCGAGTTCTGCGCCCGCTACGACGCGGCCGCCTTCGACCCGGACGGCGAAACCCTGCCACTGGCATTCTTCGAGCCGATGCTGCGCCGGGTGTTTGCCCAGCCGCGCCGCTCGCTGTACCTGACCGCCTGCTGAACTCAGCGGCGGGCGCGGTACGCGTTCGGGGTGCAGGCGAACCAGCGCCGGAAGGCGCGAAAGAAGGTACTGGGCGCCGAGAACCCCAGCAGGTAGCCGATTTCCTGCAGACTCAGGGCGGGCTGCGCCAGGTACTGCTCGGCCAGGGTCCGCCGGGTGTCGTCGAGCAACTGGTGAAAGCTGCTGCCTTCTTCCTGCAGGCGACGCTGCAGGGTGCGTTCGGACAGCAGCAGGGCCTGGGCCAGCGCCTCCCGCCGCGGCTCGCCCTGGGGCAGCATCTGGTACAGCAACTGCCGCACCTGCTGGCTGACCGGGCCATCGCCGTAGCGACTGAGGTAGTCGTCGGCATAGCGCTGGTGCAGCCTGGCCAGTTCGGCATTGGCGCCGGGTAGCGGTGCCTGCAGGTCTTCATGGGCAAAGCACAGGGCGTAATGCTCGGCATCGAACTGCAACGGCGCCTGGAACACTGCCCTGTACGGCGCACAGTCCGGCGGTACGGCGCCGCGCAGGCGCACCAGCCGCGGTTGCAATGGTCGGCAGGCCAGCCAGCGGCAGAATGCCAGGAAATAGGCCAGCGAGCCTTCGGCGCTCTCCCGCGTGGAGGGCAACCGGTCGCCTTGTATCGCCAGGGTCAGCTCATAGCCCTGGGCCGTGGACTTCAGGGCCAGGTCCGCCGCCTCGCCGATGATCCGCTGATAGCGCACCAGGCTGTGAATGCCTTCGAGCAAGGTGTGGCTGGACATCAGCGTATAGCCGACCACGTGCATGGCCGAAGGCCTGACCACCCGGGCCATGCCCAGGCCGATGGCCGGGTTGCCGGAGACCTGGGTCGCCTGTTGCCACAGGCGGGTCATGGCGTCCTGGGGAAAGCGCGCCTCGGTGTCGTTCAGCGCGCTGTAATCAAGGCCCAGCCCGGCGAACAACTGCCGGCAGTCCACGCCCTGCAGTTCCAGGGACTGGACGATGGTGCTGGCCCAATGGGAAGACGTGGTGCGTTCGGTCATCGACGGACTCTTGTTCGATCAGTGCGCCGCAGTTCTACACCAGTGCCGCCCCCACCGACAACCTCGAGGGTGGTTGTCCCGCAACGCAAGCAGTCTGGCTGCCAAGGCGAGTTCCGTCGGCCCGGGCTGTGGTTAGACTCAAGGCAAACGGACAAAAACAAGGAGTTACCATGCATTGCCTGATCGCCCTGGGCGGCGCTGCTACGCAAGCTGGATGCGCAGTTGCCCGGCTACGCCAGCTGAAATCCTCGCCTACACTGGCGCACATCCCTTTTCGCGAGACCCTGACATGACTGCATCGCCATTGCTCAGCGCCTTTTTGCCCCTTGCCCTGGGTTTCATCATGCTGGGACTGGGCCTGACCCTGACCCTGGCCGACTTCGCCCGGGTGGTGAAATTCCCAAGACCTGTGGTGATCGGGCTGGCCTGCCAGATCCTGCTGCTGCCCTTCATCTGCTTTCTGATCGCCAAGGGCTTCGGCCTGGCCCCGGCCCTGGCCGTGGGCCTGATGCTGCTGGCCGCGTCGCCCGGCGGCACCACCGCCAACCTGTTCAGCCACCTGGCCCATGGCGATGTGGCACTGAACGTGACCCTGACCGCGGTGAACTCGCTGATCGCGATCCTGACCATGCCGCTGCTGGTGAACCTGTCGCTGGCGTACTTCATGGAGGCCGGCCAGGCGATTCCCCTGCAGTTCGCCAAAGTGCTGCAGGTGTTCGCCATCGTCCTGGTGCCGGTGGCCATCGGCATGCTGATCCGCCGCCTGGCGCCTGGCTTTGCCGCGCGCATGGAGCGGCCGATGAAGATCGTTGCTGCGCTGTTCCTGGTCTTTACCGTGATCCTGGCGATGGTCAAGGACTGGCAGACGGTGCTCGATTACGCCCCGGTGGTGGGCGGTGCGGCGCTGCTGTTCAACCTGCTGAGCCTGGGCATCGGCTACTGGTTGCCGCGCCTGTTGCAGATCCCCAGGCGCCAGGCGATTGCCATCGGCATGGAGATCGGCATCCACAACGGCACCCTGGCCATTGCCCTGGCCCTGGCGCCGAGCCTGCTGAACAACCCGACCATGGCGATCCCAGCGGCGATCTACAGCCTGATCATGTTCTTTACCGCCGCCTGCTTTGGCTGGTGGGTGAGCCGCAGCCAGGAGCCGGCGGCGGTGGTAGACGCGGGCTGACAGCACGGTCCTGTGCGGCCGATCGCAGCCTGGCGGCAGCTCCCACAGATGCCGTGGGAGCTGGCGAAGCCTGCGATCGGCTGCGCAGCAGCCGCCGATTACTGCATCGCCAGCTGCGCCGACTGCTGCCGGCGACGGTACGCCGAATCGCGGCTGGCCAGCCAGTAGTACAGCGGCGAAGTGACCAGCAGCCCTACCAGCCAGGACAGGTCGGCACCGTTGATATGCGCCGACACCGGCCCGACATACAGCGGCGTATTCATGAACGGAATCTGCACCACGATACCGATGGCGTAGGCCAGCAAGGCCTGCGGGTTGTAGCGTCCATAGATGCCGCCATCGACACGGAAGATCGAATCGATGTCGTACTTGCCCTTGTGGATGGCATAGAAGTCGATCAGGTTGATCGCCGTCCAGGGCACCAGCACCACCAGCAAGGCCAGCACCATGTCCACGAAGTGACCGATAAAGTCCGCCGAGGCGAA
>Ga0247821_10000061_pt1 | contig 54837 bp, 39 predicted proteins | sample 13C_Glycerol_Day_FD_192481 | JGI IMG/M metagenome (GOLD analysis project Ga0247821, IMG submission 192481) | Soil microbial communities from agricultural site in Penn Yan, New York, United States - 13C_Glycerol_Day14 | ecosystem: Environmental > Terrestrial > Soil > Agricultural land | place... | reverse complement strand
AGGTCCTGGCTCATGCTCAGCGACTTGCTGCGGTAAGGCAGCCCTTCCAGGTACTCGCCGAGCACACCGCTCTGGGCCAGATTGGTGCCCTTGCTCAGTGCCCCAGGATCGCGGCTCATGTAGGCACTGGCGCTGGCGATTTCATTGAAGAAATCGCCAGGCGAGCTACGGGTCTTGCGCGCGGCATCGACGATCAACTTGAGCGACTGCTGCAAATCGTTGAGCTGCAGCTTGGTCAGCATCACGCACACCTGCAAGGTGGGCAGCGCAGGGTTGGTCAGGTCGCGGTCGGCGGTCCAGGCGCTGACCAGTTGCGGCGCCTGGCTGGCGCTTTGGCGGCCAAGGAAATCCATGTGCATGGCATAGCCGATGGCCTGCGACTTGGCAGCCAGGCTCGACGCCGAGGTCAGCAATGGCACCGGCTGGGGCTGCTGGCTACGCACCTGGTGGACCAACTCGGCGAAGGTCGAGCCGATCTCGCGCACGCGCTCGCCAAAGGCGTTGACGTCACCGCCGGGCACCGACACATACAGGTCGCCGATCTGCGGGTTGCTGTCGGCCGTCAGCACCCGGTACTGCTGCTCGGCGCCTGCATGATTCTTCTGCCCCGCCGGGGTGCGCAAGTGCAGGGCGTAGATCTTGATCTGCTTGCTCAAGGCGGCCTGGCGCACCTCGGCCTCGTTCATCTGGGTGCTGCTGTAGGGGTCGTTCTTGCGCAGCGCGCCGGCATCGCTGACCAACAGCACGATGCGTCCGCCATAGCCGTTCCAGTCCATGCCTTCAACGGCCTGCATGACCCCGGCAAAGGCATCTTCATTGAACGAGTGACTGGACACGCTGGTGGCCTTCACTTGCGCCGCAGCCTTGAGGAAGCGCGCCGGATCGCGGCCCTGCTCCAGGCTCACCAGGGTCTTGCTCAGGTAGTCCAGCCCCGGGGTGCGCTTGGTGCTATTGCGAAAGCCGATCAGGCCAAAGCTGACGCTGTCCAGCTCGCCACGTGCAGCCAACTGCTGTTGCAGCTCGCTGACCACTTGGCGCACGCGGTCGATGTAGGGCTGCATGGAAACCGAGGTGTCCACCACCAGCACGATACCGGTGCGAAACGCCTTGCCATCGGCACCCGCCACCCCGGCGGCCTTTGGCGCCGTGTCGCGGGCGCTGGCGCCGGGGTCGATCGAGGCGATGTTGAGCAGTTGCACCGGCTGGCCCTGGGCATCGAAGCTTTCGCGGAAATCGAAGATCGGCATCAGGTAGAACTGCTCTTGCGGCACGGCGCTGGCAGTCGGCTCCAAGGCCATGACCTGCGGCACCTGGTCGGGATGGTTCTGCGCCTTGAGCAACTGCTCGCGCGCCTGGCCGGTGTCATCGAGCAGGCGCTGCACGTCGTCGGCATTGCGCATGAACATCACCGGTGAGCGGCCGGAACGCTCGGTGAGCTTGAGCACCAGGCTTTGTTTCCAATCGCTGCTCGCGCTGGCCGGCAACCAGCCATCGCGCTGACCATCGCTGGAGCTGCCGACCTCGATCCACGGCTTACCGTCGACCTCCTTGCGTTGGTAGACATAGAGCACGCTGAACGCTGGCAAACGCTCGCCAGCACTGCCGCCAGGCTGATCGAGCAGCTGCGCGCCGGGCTGGCTGAGCACACGCTGGTACAGGGTCTTCTTGCCGGGCATCAGCAAAGGCCGCTGGTCATCGACGGCGGCGAGCGGTGTGCGCTCAGGCGCAGTTTGACCGGCTGTCTGCGCCACTGGCGATTGCTCTTGCGGCGCCTGCGCTGCGGGCTGCTGGTCGCCGCCAAGCAGCCAGAAGAACGCGCCACCAAGGCCCAGCGCAGCGGCAATGGCCAAGGCCAGGACCGCCTTGGCGGGTTTATTCGATGCCGATTTGGCAGCTGGCGCAGGGGCGCGGTCGACAGTGGCGGCGCTAACCGGCTCGGGCGCTGGCGGCGCCTTGGGGATCTCGATAGACACCGGCGTCAGCCCGGCCAGATCTGGCTTGGCCGGTGCCACTGGCGGCAGCGGCAGCGGGCGGATGACAGTGCTGTCAGTACTTTCTACCGGCAAGCGGTCAAGCGCTGCCAGCAAGGCGGCAGCGTCGGCGAAACGCTCATTCGGGTCCTTGGCCAGCAGCCCGCGCAAGATGTCCTGGTAACGGCCATGCTCGATGGGCAGTTCCGGCAGTGGCTCGGTGAGGTGCGCCAACGCCGTGGACAGCGCATCGGTGCCGTTGTACGGCAGCTTGCCGACCAGGATTTCATACAGCACCACGCCCAACGCGTAGAGGTCGGCGCGGCCGTCGATCTCAAGCCCGCGGGCTTGTTCCGGGCTCATGTAGCTGGGTGTGCCCACAGCAAACCCAGCCTGGGTGAACTGGGTGCGATCATCCAGCGACTTGGCGATGCCGAAGTCCGACAGCACGGCGGTGCCATCGGCGCGGAACAGGATGTTGGCCGGTTTGACGTCACGGTGCACCAGCCCCTGGGCGTGGGCATAGCCCAGCGCCTGGGCGATCTGGCGCACATACAACAGGCCCTGCTGCGGCGTCAGGCCGTCAGCGATGCGCTCCTTGAGCGTACCGCTGGGCAGAAACTCCATGGCCATGTAGTACAGCTCGCCCACATTGCCGATGTCGTGAATGGTGGCGATGTGCGGATGCGCCAAGCGGGCCAGGGTACGGCCTTCGCGCAAGAACCGCTCGCAGAAGGTCGGGTCGGCGGCCAGGCTCGCGGCCATGACCTTCAACGCCACCTTGCGCTGCAGTGAGCGCTGGGTGGCCAGGTAGACGCTGGCCATGGCGCCTTGGCCAATCTCGCCGTCGATGTCGAATCCGGGGATGTGCATGTCCATGCTCTGTTCAGTTCGCCTTTACGACCACAGCGGTGATGTTGTCCGGCGCGCCACGGGTCAGGCCCAGATGGACGAGGCTGCGCACCACTTGGTAGGGGTCGGCGTGGCCGAGCACTTCGGCGATCTCGTGATCTTCGGCGGTCTTGTTCAGGCCATCGCTGCACAGCAGGTAGGTATCGCCCGGCTGCACCTGCAAGGTGACGGCCTGCAGCTCCAGGTGATCCTCGACGCCAATGGCGCGGGTGACGATGTTGCCGCGTGGGTGCACGCGCGCCTCTGCCTCGTTGAGCAGGCCACTGTCCTGCAGTTCCTGGACGTAGCTGTGGTCGTGGGACAGGCGCTCGATGCTGCCATCGCGCAGGCGGTACAGCCGACTGTCGCCGGCCCACAGGCCAATCGCCTGGTCACCGCGTGCGGCCAGCACGACGACGGTACTGCCCATCATCGCCACGCCCCGGCGCAGCGTTTCCTCGCGCACCGTGCCATTGACCCAGGCCAGCCCGTCGCGCACCTCATCGACAAATTCGCCCAAGCCGTCGAGCATCGGCAGACTGCGCAGGCTGTCCACCGCCAGGCTGCTGACATAATCGCCCGCCGCATGCCCGCCCATGCCGTCGGCCACCGCCCACAAGCCCGCCCAGGTCAATTCCAGGCAGGCGTCTTCGTTGATCTTGCGGACCATGCCGACATGGCTGTAACTGGCCGCGGTGTAATGCATGGCGGTCATCTGCAATCTACCTCGTTGCCCAGGAGATACCCGGCGAAATCCTCACTGCGCGGCAACCCCACGCAGCGCATCAGGCCGGCGGCGATCCGCTCCGAACCCCTGCCCCACCACAGGCTCATGCCCTCGCAGGCACACTCGGCCAGGGCCAGTGCACGCCCTTCAGGGGTGGTGACGTGCAGCCTGCGCATCCCAGTGAACGAAGCCCGTGCGCCCGGCAGCTGGGGGCTGGCACCTGGGAAAGGCCGCAAGGCCGCCTCGAACTGTTCAAACGAAGCCTGCGGCTCAAGCGTTGCCAGCAGATCGCTCTCCACCTGCTCGAACCACTCATCCCCCCCAGACACTGCGGCTGCCAGCGACTCCCCCGGTGCCAGTAGCTGCGCCACAGTCAGCGGAAAATAGCGCCCGACCCGGTCGATGCTCGGCATTACCACGCCGACCACCGGCGACTCGCCGCATACCCCCGGCGCCAGGGCAAAGCGCCACAGTGGGCTGACCAGATACGCCTGCAACCACTGCTCGCCCAACTGCTGCTGGCTGGCCTGCAGCCCCGCCGCCAGCCATTGATCCCAGGGCTGGATGAAGCTCTGCGGCAAACCGCGACTGACAAAATCGCCGCGACTGGCGAGCTTGCCGTAGAAGCCGAAATCGTTCACAGGCGCTCCGGCAGGCTGAAGCCACTGACGCGGCTGCGGAACGGGTTGAACGCGCTGCTGGCGCGCAGCTCGTACGAGACACTGGCACCATCGACGCGCAGACGCAGGTTGAAGCGCTCAGGCGAGCCGGCGGCGACCAGGTCGGACTGATCGAGCAGGCGGAACCAGGCCCACGGCCCCTCCATGGTCAGCCCGGAGCGGCCGCTGGCGGCAGGCGGCGAGATCGACAGCCGGACCACGCCAATGCTGTTGGGATTAGGCCATTGCAGCGCTACCGGCCGGCTCGGGCCGTGGTCATAGCTGACCTGCTGGCCATCCAGATCGAGCAAGAACTGGGTGATCGAGGCATCCATCGCCACCGGTTTGAGCTCGAAGCGTACCCCCGGCTGCATGCCGCCGCTGGCACGGAAGTAGGCATCGCGAATGGCGGCGGCGCGCTGGAAGGTGGCCAGGACGTTGCTGTTGATACCCAGCTTCTGCGCCGCCCCCGGCTGCCAGCTCCACGGCGTCGAGGAGGTGTTGACGTAGGGTTGCAGGTATTTGCGGAAGTAGTTGTCCATTACCCCGCCCACCCCAAAGAACTGACCAAAATCTTCCAGGGTGGCATCGCGCGCACTGCCGGCCACTAGCGGATAACGGCCACTGAGCGACTGGCGGTAGACGTTGAGCACTTCGCTGTTCCAGGCGGCATTGAGCTGGTTGCGCACCCCACCCATGACAATGGTGTGGGTCGAGCCGAGCACCGAACTCACCAGGTTCTGCACCACCTCGGGCTGACGTGCAGCGCCCAGGGCGACACGCTGCGCAGCGGCCTGGGCCTGGTTCTTGGCTTCGCCCAGCAGCGCGTCGCCACTGGCGCCAACCATGGCGCTGACCTGCACGTACAGGGCATTGAGGTCGCTGAGCAGTGCATCGATGGCCGCTGGCTGGCCTTCGCTGGTTTCCACCAGGGTGGCCAGCTCGGCGAAGTGCGCGGTCACCGGGTCCAGCTCACGCGCGGCGGGGTCGTCGCTGGGTAGCGGCGCATCACCCAACAGACCGCCCAGGCGCTGACGCAGCTGATCGACCCCGGCCTGCTCGGCCTTGGCCTGGACCTTGTCGAGGCTGGTCGGCTGCGCCAGGTTGGTTTGCTTGGCCGCCGCCTGCAGCAACTTCTTCATCGGCGAGGTCGGACCGGACAGCACCCGCAGCACATCTGCGGCCTGCCCGACACTGGTGATCGGCACGAAGTCGAGGTCGGCCAGCAGCGCATCCCAATGGCGGATATAGTCCTGGTAATACAGTTGCAGCACATCGGCGGCCAACCGCTTGGCATCGCCCGACTCGCTGGCCTCGCGGCCCAGCACCCAGCGCTCTTCGGCCAGCGTCTCGCTGTGCGCAAGGCTCGCAGCGAGAAACGCCTTGCGGTAGCCCTCGACGGAGAAGATGCCCGGCAGCGGCTCGTCCAACGGCTTGCCGCTCTTGCGTCGGAACACCAGCGCCGCATCGCGCCCGGCAGCGTCGCTGATGCGAAAATCGCTGACCCCAGCCGGCAGTTTCTGCCGCTTGACCCGGTCATAGACGCGCTGGGCTACCGGCAACTGCTGCAGTTGGCGGCGCACGTCCTCGACCAGGCGTTGGTCCAGGCGGGCATTTGGCGGCCGGCGCTCGAACAGCGCCTGCAAGTGCTGCTCAAGGGCCTGGCGCTGCTCGGGCGCCAGGTCGCGCGGCAGACTGCGCTCCCAATCGAGGCTGATCCAGGCCTTGATGAACTCAGGGTCGTAATGCTCGCTGTCGGCGAGCATCAGGTAAGCCTTGAGGCCCTCGTAGAGGTAATCGGACGGGCCACCGGCATACAGCTGCTCCTCGATGCGTGTCACCAGCCGGGGGGCGAACACAGCGATCAGCAATTTGAGATAGACGCTGTTCGATTCGCCTTCGAGCATATCGCCCTGGTACAGCCCCAGGCCCTCGGCCCAGCTCGGCGGGTTGTCGGCCAGGCCGCGCACGGCATTGAGCAGCCCCAGCACTTCAAGCACGTTGCGCTGCGCCGGGCTCAGCGCCTGCACACTCCTGCCCAACGGCTTGAGCCGGCTGTCGACTTCGGCGATGTACTGCTGGTTGGCGCGATAGCTGAGGGTCCACAAGGTGCCGACCACCAGCACCAGGGCCACGCTCAGGGCCAACGCGCCGCGGGCGATCCACTTGCGCCGGCGCTCGACCTGCGGGTTGCTGCCGACCAGCCCGCGCTCGGCGAAGGCTACGGCGCTGAACAGGCGCTCGATGAAATAACTGCGGCCGGTACCGCTCTGGCGGGCCAGGTGGGCACGATCCAGGCCCATGCTCTGGGCCATGCTGCCGATCAGCCGGTCGATCGGGCTGCCTTCCTGGGTACCGCTGGTGAAGTAGACGCCGCGCAGCAGCGCGCGGTCTTCGAAGGCGTTGGGTTTGAACACGCCATCGAGGAAGGTCTTGAGGTTGCCGCGCAAGGCCGCGAACTGCTGCACGAAGCCGTACACCAAGTCACGCCTGGCCGGGTCGCGCTCCTGTTGCAGGCGCTCGACCAGACGCTGGTTGAGGCGCTGCTCGAGCAATGCGAACTCGCTGCCGAACTGAGCCAGCGGGCCTTCGCCGTGCTGGCCGTCGTCCAGGCCAAAGGTCATGCCCCAGACCTGGGCGCGCTCGTCCTTGCCGAGGTTGTCGAAGAACTCCATGAAGCCCGGCACCAAGTCGAGCTTGGTCAGCATCAGGTAGATCGGGAAGCGCACGCCCAACTGGCTGTACAGCTCCTGGATCCGCGTGCGGATCGCCACGGCATGCGCGGCGCGCTCGGCCTCGCTGCCCAGCAGCAGGTCAGACAGGCTGATGGCGATGAACGCGCCATCGATGGGCCGGCGCGAGCGCTGGTTCTTCAGCAGGTCGAGAAAGCCCAGCCAGGCCGCCTTGTCGACTTGCGCGTGGCTGTCCTGGGTGGTGTAGCGGCCAGCGGTGTCGAGCAGCACCGCCTGGTCGGTGAACCACCAGTCGCAGTTGCGTGTACCGCCCACACCACGAATGGCGCCCTCGCCCATCTGCGCCGCCAGCGGAAAGTGCAGGCCGGAATTGACCAGCGCCGTGGTCTTGCCCGAACCGGGTGGGCCGATGATCACGTACCACGGCAGCTCATACAGGTTGCGCCGCTCATCGCCCCCCAGGCGGGCCTTTTTCAGCAACTGCAAGGCTTCGTCCATGCGCTGGCGCAGGGTCGCCAGCTCTTCGGCGGTGGCGACGCTGGCAGGGTCGGGCGCGCTCTCTGCGGCCAGGCTCTGGATCACCTTGGCCGCCTGCCGGCGGGCCTGGACGATGCGCCACAGGCGATAGCCGAGCCAGCCGGCGAACAGCAGGATGATCAACACCCAGCGCGGCGCCGCTGGCACCAGCACATCGAGCAGCGGGCCGACGAACCAGATGATCAGGCTCAGGGCCAACAGGCCCAGCAGCGGAATCACCCAGCGGATGACAAAACTGAAAAACGCCTTCACTCGACGCCCTCCGCCAAAACGGTGATTTCAACCCGGCGATTCTTCGCGCGGCCTTGGGCGCTGTCGTTCGACGCCAGCGGTTCGGTATCGCTCAGGCCTTGCGCGGTGAAGCGCTCAGGCTGGCCAGTACGCGCCGCGAGGATTTCGCGCACTTGTTCGGCGCGGGCTTGCGACAGTGCCCAGTTGGAGGGGAAGCGCAGTGTCGCGATCGGTCGGTTGTCGCTGTGCCCGGAGACCCGCACGTTGCCCTTGACCTTGGCTACGGCCTCGGCGATGCGCAGCATCAGCGGCTCGAAATCGCCCTTGATGCTGGCGCTGGCGGAGGCAAACAGTTCATCGCCACGAATAGTCACCACCGAGCGGTCGACCGCATCCTCGACACTGACTCGACCGGCCTTGATGTCGTCTGCCAGGAACCCCGCCAGGCGCGGGCGCTCCACCGGTTTTGCCTGGACCACTGGCCGGTCCATCGCCTGCACCGGGATTTCCCCCAGCGCATGGATGCCACGAAACACCGGCTCGGCATCGGCGGCCAGCTTCAGGCGCAGGCCGAACAGCACCAGCAACAGCAGGGCCAGGGCCACCGCCAGGCCAACCCAGGGCGGTACGAACTGCGCCAGGCGATCACGCGTCACCGTCACCCCACGCCAATGCGGCGACAGTTCGCGCTCGACCTCACCGCGGGCACTACGAATCGCCGAGGCGGTGCGTTCGCGCAGCGCTTCCAGTTGCGCCCGGCCGCCGTTCATCACCCGGTAGCGACCTTCGAAACCGAGGCTGGTGCACAGGTACAACAGCTCCAGCAGGTTCAGCCGCTCACGCGGGCTCTGCAGGCAATGTTCGAGCAGTTGAAACACCTTCTCGCCGCCCCAGGCCTCGTTGTGCACAGTGATCAACAGGCTCTGCTTGCTCCAGTCACTGCTGCTGCCCCAAGGCGTGCTGAGCACCGCCTCGTCGAGCGCGGTGCACAGGGCATAGCGCGCCAGCAGCACCTCGTTGCGCGCCACCCCGGCAGCCTCGGCGCGCTCCTCGAACTGGCGCAGGTAGGCCAGCAGTTGCGCGCGCAAACTGGCCGGAGCCGGATGCGCAATGGTGTTGCGCAAGCGGGTGAGCAGCGCCAGCAGCGGACCCGCCGCCTGCTCCAGCGGATTGAGCCCCTGGGCCTGGCCCAGCGCCAGTGGCTCGGCGGGCAGGTTCAGCGGCGCCGGGGCTGGCTGGGCCGCTGCGGCCGGTTGCGGGCCACGGCCACCGGGCCTGGGCATGAACTGGGTGCGGTCGAACGCCTGCGGATCGTCGGAGTGCATCGCGGCTTATCCTCGAATGGCCCAGAAGGCCAGGCTCAGGCCGGGGAACTCGCCGGCGACATAGAAGGCGAAACCACCGGAATGCTGCAATTGCTTCCAGTGCTCGCTGCCGCGGTCCAGCTCAAAATAGGTCGAGCCGGCATGGAACGGGATCTGCCGTGGCGCCACCGGCAACGGCAGCAGGCCGATACCCGGCAGTTGCAGGTTGACCATGTCGCGGATGTGCTCCACCGAGCCGACCTTGCTCTGCTGGCCGAACCGGCTACGCAGGGTCTCGCTGGGCACATCGGCGCGCACCACCAGGATGAAGCTGGCGCTGTCGAGCAGGCTGCGGTCGGCGAGCATGGCCACGTGGATGCCGTAGGCCTTCTCGATGATCGGGATGGCTACCGCCTTGCTGTCGATCAGCATCGACAGCGCTTCGCGCAACGCGCTCATGACCGGGGTGAAAGTCGCCGCAAGATCGTCGTGCTGGTACACCGGATAGCTGGCCGGACGCCGGCCTTCACTGCAGAAGGTGGCGAATTCACCGGCCAGGCTGACCAGCTCGCTGTACAGCCGCTCGGGGTGCAGCGGGCTGAGCTGGTTGAGGTGCTCGAGCAGTGGCTGGGCGCGGTTGACCAGTTGCAGCAGCATGAAGTCGGCAATTTCCGAGGCGCCGCCGTTGGCCGAGGCCACCACCCGCCCGGCCAACGCTTCGCCACGCTGGTGCAGCAGGCCCAGCAGTTCGCTGCGAAACCCCGAGAGCAGGTTGTTGGCACTGACATCCAGTAGCGGCGCAATGTAGTTGTCGTCGAGCACCAGGGCGCGGTCGGCGCGCTTCTCACGGATACGCACCACACCCAGCGCGGCATGATCGCTGACCCCATCGACCTCAAGCAGCAAGCGCAGGGCGCGGCTGCCCAAGGCCAGCGGCGCTCGGTTCTCGAACGGGGCGTTATCGTCACGCACCTCGCTGATACGGCTGACGTAGCGCGCCCCCTCGGCAGCTTCGCCTTCATCGACGGTATCGCGGGCGCCAGAGCGCTTGAGCGGCAGGCCCAGGTAGATCAGGCCATCGCGCAGGTCATCAGGAATCTCCAGCGGCGGCGGCGGCAGGTCATCGCGAGGGATATCGAACGGCGTGCCGTCAGGCAGCAGGCCGCGGGCGCTGAGGATCGCCAGCTTGCCCTGGGCCAGCAGGCCCTGGTCGATCAGCAGCTCGGAGAAACCCCAGGCAGCGCAGGACAATGGCCGGCTGCGGGCATCGATGAAGTTCTCCAGGTAGCGGTCTTGCTGCTGGAAGTGCTGGGTCGTGATGAACATGCCTTCCGACCAGACCACGCGATTGTTCCAGGACATGGGTTCTCCGATTGCCTAGCGGGCAGACTCAATGGGTTGGACGGCCACGGCGCTGCGCACGGCGCGCACATCGAGGCTGATCTGATAATCGCGCGGTGGCACAGGGAGCACGCTGCGCCACTGGGCCTGGTCGATTTCGCGGTAGCCGACCACCAGGCCAATCTGGCGGGTGGCCGGGTCAAGGGGGCGCTCGACGCTCAATTGTTCACCGGGCTGCAGCAGCACCTCGTCCTGGTCGAGCAGGTCGGCGGCCAAGGTCGCCTGGGCGCGCTCGGCCAGGGCGAAGTAGTCGGCGCGGGCAAACGCCGCGCTGTTTTTCAGCTCGTAGATACGCACCCGGACAGGCGCAGGTACACCGCTGGCACCTGGGTTGAGGCCTTCGGCGGCGCTGAAGTACAGGGTCACGGCATGGCCGGCGGCGGCCTGTTCGGCCACTGGCGCTACGCTCGCATCCTTGCTGCAGGCACTGAGCAGTGCGAGAGCCGCGACTGCGATCAGTCTTGTTGCATTCATCCTCGTCCTCATGACGTCTTGGTGTTCTTCCTGTCCTGCTGCGTGTGCCTCAGGAGCGTTGCAAGCGAGCGCTGTGAGCCTCGTAGGCGCGGCTGAACTCGCGGCCGAACAAGTCTTGGAAATCGTCCTCGGCCTCGCGCGAAATCTGCCCGTAAAGTTCGGTGAACTGCTGCCAGCAATGGGCTTGGCGCGAGCCACCGAACAGCTTGGCCAAGCCTGCGGCCGGGGCTAGACGCGCCTCCAGGCGAGCAGGTTCGAAGCGCGTCAGCAGGTGCTTGATCGCGGCTTCCACGCCAGCCATCACGGCCAACTGATGGGCGCGCAGGTCATCGAAGCTGTCGCGTACCGCCTGGTCCGGAGCGAGAAACGCCTGATTGCCATGACGCAGCAGCAACAGCAGGGCTTCGTCAGCGTTGGGGGCGAACTTCAGGGGGTTGTTCTGCACCGGGGCGATGGAGGTCTGTTGCATGCGGAACTCACCCTTGAGGCTGCTGCGTGCACGCAATACGTCGATCAGCCCTTCGACCATCAGCCGGTAGCTGCGGCCGATAGCTTCCATCTGCGCCGTGGCGTCACCGCCATCGATACGCAGATGCTCGATGCCCGCACCACGCAGGAAGGCCTGCAGCAGCGCATCGCCATCGACCGCCTGTGCCGCTGCACGCGGCACAGGCTCAGGTGCCTGCTGGGGCAGCTCTGGTGGCACAGGCGCAGTAGTTTGCGCTGGCGCCAGCGGCGCAGCGGCCGGGGCAGGCGGCACAGCTTGCGCCAGTGCAGCAGCCGGCGGCAGGTCATCGAGCAGGTGCCAGTCCGCTGGAATCACCCCTGGCCCAGCAGGTGCGGGCGCAGCCTCTGCTGGCGCGGGTGGCGCCACCGGCGTGGGTGGACGGAAATCGTGTTGCTGGGCTGGCAGGTGATCGGCTTGACTGGCCGCAGGCACGGAAGATGGGCCGAGAAAGTCGAACAGATCCGGCAGGGTGTCGTGGCTCGACGCCCCCTGCAAGAACGCCGCAGGTGCCGGGGCAATCGGTGAGCTGGAGGCACTCGCCTGATTGGCCATCAACGCTTCGAAGCTCTGCGCTTGCGGCTGTCCGCCATCACCCAGGGAAAAGCCCGCATCGACCCGCGCCTGGATCTCGTAATCGCCAATCCGAATAACTTCGCCATCCATCAATGGCTCACTGTTGCCGCGGCGCAGGCGAATCCCGGCGTGAACTAACTCCACACCGTTTGTACTGTTATCGGTCAGATAGTATCGGCCATCCCTGAATTGGATGACGCAATGTTGTGAAGATACCAAGCGTTCAGGATCGGGCAGTACCCAGTCATTATCAGGGCCACGACCAATAGTGATGGCACTACTTTCCACGACCTTCTCCGAGCATTGTCCCGGGGTGATCTTGTGGTAACTAGTAATTGTTAGGCAAAGTGCCACCACGCCTCCTGCATATATTGCAACGCTCGATTCCATTCATTTGAGTGTTTCAGCACAATCGTCCAAAAAACTCAGTAAACCTATTGAATTTCCTGGGTATTCTTGCGGTTCTTTGCGCTTGGATCGTGAATTCTAACCACACGAAACTCGCACTTTGCTGGCAGTCGACCAATGGCGCTCAACACCTGCCAACTCGATCACACCCCCACTCGAGGGCGGCTAGCTTACCTTGACAGCAATTTGGAAATAAACCATAAATGCGCAACTTGAGAGTGCCAAAGTGATATCACTGTGATGTCAACTTCGCATTCTTTGACAAGTTTGTGCGCCAGTTCACATAACGCAACTCGCGCCAATCAAGCCCCCACCACGGGCCGATATGGAGATCGAATTCTGGTGAACTCGCCGTTGCTGCTCGCCGCTGTTTGCGCAGACTTTCCTTGCGGCGAAGACCTCGAATACGACCCGGACTTCCTGCAACTGGAGCGCGATGCCCAGGGCCGGCCCGAGCGTGTCATGGGCGATGCCATCCAGCCTGCCGAGCCACCACAGTGGCGTGCTATCGAAGCGTCTTGCAGCGCGTTGCTGCAACGCAGCAAAGACCTGCGCATCACCCATTTTTTGCTGCAGGCCAACCTCGCCCTGCACGGCTTGCCAGGCCTGGCCGCCAGCCTCGAACTGATCCGCGACTTGCTCGATGAGTACTGGCTGCACGTGCACCCGCAGCTCGATGCCTCCGACGACAACGACCCTACCGTGCGCATCAACGCCCTCGCCGGGCTGACCTGCGATGCCAACATTGCCCTGCTGCGCGAAGCCGTGCTGGCCCGCTCGCGCGCCTTTGGCCCGGTGAGCCTGCGCGCGGCACTCAATGCCGCCGGTGTACAGCACTTCGCCAGCGAGCAGCTGAGCGTCGAAGAACTGGCCGCGGCCCTGCGCGACGCCGATCCCGAACAACTGGCCCAGACCCGCCAGGCCCTGGCCGCAGCCCGCGAAGCCTGCGAGGCCATCGAGCGGCGCGTCAGCGATCAGGTCGGTTCGGCCAGCGGGGTCGACCTCAGCGCCCTCAAGCAGCCACTGCGCCAGGCGCAGCAAGTGCTTGGCGATTACGCGCCAGGCGGCGAACTGCCACTGAGCCAAGCCCAGAGTGGCGCTGACGACAGCCCAGGCAGCGACCAGCAGAGCGAAGCGCAGCCTGCGCAAAGCCTGCGCCCATCAGCTCGCCCCGGTGAGGTCAGCAGCCGCGAAGAGGTGCTGCAAAGCCTTGACCGCCTGCTCCAGTACTACGCCCGTCACGAGCCATCGAGCCCGTTGCCGGTGCTGCTGCGCCGGGCCAAGAACCTGGTCAATGCCGACTTCGCGACCATCGTCCGCGACCTGATCCCGGACGGTCTCTCGCAATTTGAAAACCTGCGCGGTCCCGAGGCCGACTGAGCCCCACGCGCACCGCTTAACCGACGCCCGCAACAGACGAAGCCGCCGCACCGGCGACCAGGAGGAACAACGTGGCGAACACCAGCTCCCAGAAATTCATCGCACGCAACCGTGCGCCGCGGGTGCAGATCGAATACGACGTCGAGCTGTATGGCGCCGAGAAGAAAGTCCAATTGCCGTTCGTCATGGGCGTGCTGTCGGACCTTGCCGGCAAACCCGCCGAGCCGCTACCGGCTGTGGCCGAGCGCAAGTTCCTGGAGATCGACGTCGACAACTTCGACTCGCGCCTCAAGGCCATGCAGCCGCGGGTAGCATTCAACGTGCCCAACGAGCTGACCGGTGAAGGCAACCTGAGCCTGGATATCACCTTCGAGAGCATGGACGACTTCAGCCCTGCAGCGGTGGCGCGCAAGATCGACGCGCTCAACCAGCTGCTCGAAGCACGCACCCAGCTGGCCAACCTGCTGACCTACATGGACGGCAAGACCGGCGCCGAGGACATCATCCTCAAAGCGATCAAAGACCCTGCCCTGCTGCAGGCCCTGGCCAGCGCGCCAAAGCCTGCCGACGTTGACCCAAGCGCCTGAGGAGACCGCCCATGAACGATCCATTGCGCGACACCCAGTCGCAACCGGCCACCACCCAGGAGCCGAGTGAATTCGCAGCGCTGCTGCTGCAAGAGTTCAAGCCCAAGACCGAGCGCGCCAAGGAAGCCGTCGAGAGCGCCGTGCGCACCCTCGCCGAACAAGCCCTGGCACAGACCAACCTGGTCTCCAACGATGCCATCGGCTCGATCGAGCAGATCATCGCCGCCATCGACGCCAAGCTCACCGCCCAGGTCAACCAGGTCATCCATCACCCCGACTTCCAGCAGCTGGAAAGCGCCTGGCGTGGCCTGCACTACCTGGTCAACAACACCGAGAGCGACGAGCAGCTGAAGATCCGCGTGCTCAACATCTCCAAGAACGACCTGCACAAGACCCTGAAGAAATTCAAGGGCACCGCCTGGGACCAGAGCCCGGTGTTCAAGAAGCTCTACGAAGAAGAGTACGGTCAGTTCGGCGGCGAGCCTTATGGCTGCCTGGTCGGCGACTACTACTTCGACCAGTCGCCACCGGATGTCGAGCTGCTCGGCGAGATGTCCAAGGTGTGCGCCTCGATGCACGCGCCGTTCATTTCCGCCGCCTCGCCGACGGTGATGGGCATGGGTTCGTGGCAAGAGCTGTCCAACCCACGTGACCTGACCAAGATCTTCACCACCCCGGAATACGCCGGCTGGCGCTCGCTGCGTGAATCGGAAGACTCGCGCTACATCGGCCTGACCATGCCGCGCTTCCTCGCACGCCTGCCATACGGGGCCAAGACCGATCCGGTGGAAGCCTTCGCCTTCGAAGAAGACACCGACGGCGCCGACAGCAGCAAGTACACCTGGGCCAACGCGGCCTACGCGATGGCGGTCAACATCAACCGTTCGTTCAAGTACTACGGCTGGTGCTCGCGCATCCGTGGCGTTGAATCGGGCGGCGAGGTACAGGGCCTGCCGGCGCACACCTTCCCCACCGATGACGGTGGCGTGGACATGAAGTGCCCGACCGAAATCGCCATTTCCGACCGCCGCGAGGCAGAGCTGGCGAAAAACGGCTTCATGCCGCTGCTGCACAAAAAGAACACTGACTTCGCCGCGTTCATCGGCGCCCAGTCGCTGCAAAAGCCGGCCGAATACGACGATCCGGACGCCACCGCCAACGCCAACCTGGCTGCGCGCCTGCCGTACCTGTTCGCCACCTGCCGTTTCGCCCATTACCTCAAGTGCATCGTTCGCGACAAGATTGGCTCGTTCAAGGAAAAGGACGAGATGCAGCGCTGGCTGCAGGACTGGATCCTCAACTACGTCGACGGCGATCCGGCGCACTCCACCGAGACCACCAAGGCCCAGCACCCATTGGCGGCTGCCGAAGTGGTGGTCGAGGAGGTCGAGGGCAACCCGGGTTACTACAACTCGCGCTTCTACCTGCGCCCGCACTACCAGCTCGAAGGGCTGACCGTGTCGCTGCGCCTGGTTTCCAAGCTGCCATCGGCCAAGAGCGCCTAAACCTCGCTATGGGCGGCACCGCCGCCCTCTAGCACTGCCAAACGACGCGACATTCCGGAGACATCATGGCTGTAGATATTTTCATCAAGATCGGCGACATCAAGGGCGAGTCCATGGACAAGGCCCACAAGGACGAGATCGACGTGCTCAACTGGAGCTGGGGCATGTCCCAGTCCGGCAACATGCACATGGGCGGTGGCGGCGGTGCCGGCAAGGTCAATATCCAGGACCTGTCGATCACCAAGTACGTCGACAAATCCAGCCCGAACCTGATGGCCCACTGCTCCAGCGGCAAGCACATCGACAAGGTCAAGCTGACCGTGCGTAAAGCCGGCGGCGAAAGCCAGGTCGAGTACCTGATCATCAACCTTGAAGAAGTGCTGATCAGCTCGCTGAGCACCGGCGGCTCGGGCAGCGATGATCGCCTGACCGAAAACGTCACCCTGAACTTCGCCAAGGTCACCGTCGACTACCAACCGCAGAAGGCCGATGGTTCCAAGGAAGGCGGGCCCATCAAGTACGGCTGGAACGTGCGCTCCAACGTCAAGATCTGATCTGGGCGTCGGCCTTTTCGCGGGCAAGCCCGCTCCCACAATGGCCATCGGTTGCCCCTGTGGGAGCGGGCTTGCTCGCGAAGCAGGCGACGCGGTCCCGAATTGTTCCAGCGGAGTTTTTCCGTGGTAGCCAACATCGCCGCCCGCGACCTTCTGCAACCCTCGTTACTGGATCGTCTGACCGACGACGAGCCCGGCAACCTGCAGGAAGCCGCCGACAAACGCGTGCTGTCCTTGCAACAGCTCAAGGCCTCGGTGCTGCGCGACCTGACCTGGCTGCTCAACACCACTTCGCTGCTCGACACCCAGGCGACCCTGCACACACCAGCCGGCGCCTCGGTGATCAACTACGGCCTGCCCGCCTTGGCCGGCAACAGTGCCTCGAATATCGACCTGGCCGCCCTGGAGCGCATCATCCACCAGGCCATCGCCACCTACGAACCACGCATTCTTGCCCACACCTTGAAAGTGCGGGCCCAGGCGGCACCTGGCGAGATGAACGCCAACGCCCTGAGCTTCGAGATCGAAGGCGACCTGTGGGCGCAACCGGCCGCCCTGCCCTTGCTGCTGCAGACTGACCTGGACCTGGAGTCGGGCCATGTGCGCGTGGCCCCCGCCGACCGCCGGAGACGTGCATGAACCCGCGCCTGCTCGAGCTGTACAACCAGGAGCTGCAGCACATCCGCGAAAGCGCGGCAGAGTTCGCCCAGGAATACCCAAAGATCGCCGGGCGCCTGACCCTGTCCGGCATCGACTGCGCCGACCCGTATGTCGAGCGGTTGCTGGAAGGTTTTGCCTACCTGACTGCGCGGGTGCAGTTGAAGCTCGACGCCGAATACCCGACCTTCACCCACAACCTGCTGGAAATCGCCTACCCGCACTACCTGGCGCCGACGCCGTCGATGACTGTGGTGCAGATGCAGACCGACCCCGACGAAGGCTCGCTCAGCGCCGGTTTCCAGCTGCCGCGGGGCAGCGTGCTGCGCGCCAACCTTGGCCGCGATACGCAAACACCCTGTGAGTTTCGCAGCACCCAGGACGTCACCCTGTGGCCCCTGCAAGTGGCCCGCGCCGAGTACTTCGGCAACCCCGGCGCGGTGCTCGGCAGGCTTGCCAGCAGCGAGCCCAAGGCCCGCGCCGGGCTGCGCCTGACCCTGCGCAGCGGCGCTGAAGTGCCGTTCGCCAGCCTGCCATTGAAGCACCTGCCGCTGTACCTCAACGGCGCCGACGAAACGCCGTTTCGTCTTTACGAGCAACTGCTGGGCAATGCCTGCGCGGTGTTCGTTCGCCAGCCAGGGGCTGACTGGGTCGAGCGCATCCCCGTCGAGCAAGCCTTGCTACCCTGCGGCTTCGATGACCAGGAGGCGGCGCTGCCGGTGGTGCCCCAGGCGTTTCAGGGCTACCGCTTGTTGCAAGAATACTTCGCCCTGCCACAGCGCTTTCTGTTCGTCGATTTCGCCGGCCTGGAGCGCGCGGTCAAACGCTGCAGCGGCCAAGAGCTGGAGCTGCTGATCTTGTTCGAGCGCTTTGACCAGAGCCTGGAAAGCAGCGTCACGGCCAACCAGTTCGTGCCCTTCTGTACCCCGGCGATCAACCTGTTCCCGCGTCGAGTCGACCGTATTCACCTGAGCGACAAGGTCAACGAACACCATGTGATTGCCGACCGCACCCGGCCAACCGATTTCGAGATCCACTCGCTGCAACGGGTTACCGGCCATGGCACCGGCGCTGATCAAGAATTCCTGCCGTTCTACGCCGTACGCGATCCGTCGCGCTATGGCCGCGAGCAGTCCTACTACATCGTGCGCCGTGAGCCGCGCGTGCTGTCCAGCGAACAGCGGCGCAATGGCACCCGTTCGAGCTACATGGGCAGCGAGACCTTCGTCAGCCTGGTCGACGGCCAACAGGCGCCCTATCGCCACGACCTGCGCCAGCTGGGCATCAGCGCGCTGTGCAGTAACCGCGACCTGCCGCTGTTCATGAACATCGGCGACGGTCGTAGCGACTTCAGCCTGGCCGACAGCGCCCCGGTGTCGGCCGTGCGCTGCCTGGCCGGGCCGAGCCGCCCGCGCGCCAGCCACGCCCACGACAACCGCGCCTGGCGGCTGATCAGCCAGCTGTCGCTGAACTACCTGTCGCTGACCGAGCAAGGTCAGGGCGCAGCGGCCCTGCGCGAGTTGCTCCGGCTGTATGGCGACAGCCAGGACAGCGCGCTGCAATTGCAGATCGACGGCCTGCGCGAGGTCAGCAGCAAAGCCTGCACCCGGCGCCTGCCGATGCCCGGGCCGATCGTTTTCGGTCGTGGCCTGGAGATTACCCTGGCGTTCGACGAGAACGCCTTCCGCGGCACCGGGGTGTTTCTGCTCGGCGCGGTGTTCGAACGTTTCCTCACCCGTTACGTGTCCATCAACAGCTTCACCGAAACCGTGCTGCGCACCACTGAGCGCGGCGAGATCATGCGATGGAAAGCCAAGCCCGGACGCCGACCGACCCTGTGAACACGCTCGATGCCATGCAGGCCGAGCCCTGGGAGTACGATTTCTTCCAGGCCCTGCGCCGGCTCGAAGCAGAACACCCCGACCTGCCGCGCTTCGGTCATTCGCTGCGCCTGGCCGATGAGCCGGTGCGCCTTGGCCAGCGCCTGGACTGCGCGTTCGCCCCGGCAACCCTGGCCTCGGTAAGCCCGGCTGAAGAACAGCGGCCTGCGCGCCTCGAGCAGTTCTTCTTCGGCCTCGGCGGCCCCAACGGGCCACTGCCGCTGCACCTCACCGAGCACATGCGTGAACGCCAGCGCAATCACGCCGACCATACCAGCAAGCGCTTCCTGGATATCTTCCACCACCGCCTGCTGAGCCTGTTCTACCGGGCCTGGGCCGAGGCGCGGCCAACGGTCAGCCACGACCGCCCGGGGGATGACTACTGGGCCGCGCGCCTGGCCGCCCTGAGCGGCCGTGGCCTGCCGGCCCTGCAAGGCCAGGGGCCGTTGGCCGATACCGCCAAGCTGCATTTCTCCGGCCACCTGGCCGCGCAAACCCGCTACCCCGATGGCCTGTGCAGCATCCTGGCCAGTTACTTCGGCGTGCCGGTGAAACTTGAAGAGTACGTCGGCCAATGGCTTGAGCTGCCCGAGCGCAGCCAGCTCGGCGTGCGCGCCAATCGCCTGGGGGGGGATCTGTGCCTGGGCCGCTACGTCTGGGACCGCCAGCACAAGTTCCGCCTGTGCCTGGGCCCGCTGACCCTCGACCAGTACCACGCCCTGCTGCCCGGCGGCAGCGCATTCATCGAACTGGCCGCCTGGGTCGCTGAGTACCAGGGCCACGAGCTGGACTGGGATTTGAACCTGATTCTGCAACGCGAGCAGGCTCCCGCCCTGCAACTCAATGCAGGCCAACGCCTGGGCTTCGATACCTGGCTCGGCCAGCCAGCACGCGATGCCAACGATCTCAAGCTAGCCCGGTATTACGCCGAGCAGCCACTCACACCACCGGGTACAAGGAGTCAACAACATGGGTGAAATCAGCCGCGCCGCGCTGTTCGGCAAACTCAACAGCGTCGCCTACAAGGCGATCGAAGCCGCCACCGTGTTCTGCAAGCTGCGGGGTAATCCGTACGTGGAACTGGCGCACTGGCTGCACCAGTTGCTGCAACTCCAGGACTCGGACCTGCACCGCATCGTGCGCCAGTGCAACATCGAACCTGCGCGCCTGGCGCGGGATTTGACCGACGCGCTGGACCGCCTGCCACGCGGCTCGACCTCGATCACCGACCTGTCATCGCAAGTCGAGGAAGCAGTCGAGCGCGGCTGGGTCTACGGCAGCCTGATGTTCGGCCAAAGCCAGGTGCGAACCGGCTACCTGTTGCTGGGTATCCTCAAGACACCAAGCCTGCGCAACGCCCTGCTGGGGCTGTCCAGCGAGTTCGCCAAAATCAAGGTCGAGGCCTTGAGCGAGCGTTTCGATGAGTATGTCGGCGACTCGCCCGAGAACAACCTGGGCGCCAGCGACGGCTTCACTGCCGCCGCTCCCGGCGAGGCCAGCGGCGCTGTGGCGCCCGCGGCAATGGGCAAGCAGGAAGCGCTCAAGCGCTTTACCGTCGACCTCACCGAGCAGGCCCGCAGCGGCAAGCTCGACCCTATCGTCGGCCGCGACGAAGAGATTCGCCAACTGGTCGACATCCTCATGCGCCGCCGGCAGAACAACCCGATCCTCACCGGTGAGGCTGGGGTTGGCAAAACGGCGGTGGTCGAAGGTTTCGCCCTGCGCATCGTGGCTGGCGACGTACCGCCAGCGCTCAAGGACGTCGAGCTGCGCAGCCTGGATGTTGGCCTGCTGCAGGCCGGCGCGAGCATGAAAGGCGAGTTCGAACAGCGCCTGCGCCAGGTGATCGAGGATGTCCAGGCCTCGCCCAAGCCGATCATCCTGTTCATCGATGAAGCGCACACCTTGGTCGGCGCAGGCGGCGCAGCCGGTACCGGGGATGCGGCCAACCTGCTCAAACCGGCACTGGCGCGCGGCAGCCTGCGCACCGTGGCCGCGACCACCTGGGCCGAGTACAAGAAGCACATCGAGAAAGACCCGGCCCTGACCCGCCGCTTCCAGGTAGTGCAAGTGGCCGAGCCGAGTGAAGACAAGGCGCTGCTGATGATGCGCGGCGTTGCCTCGACCATGGAAAAACATCATCAGGTGCAAATCCTCGACGAAGCCCTGGAGGCCGCGGTCAAGCTGTCGCACCGCTACATCCCGGCGCGTCAGTTGCCCGACAAGTCGGTCAGCCTGCTCGACACTGCCTGCGCACGCGTGGCGATCAGCTTGCATGCGGTCCCGGCCGAGGTCGACGACAGCCGCCGACGCATCGAGGCCCTGCAGGTAGAGCTGCAGATCATCGCCCGCGAAAGCGCCATCGGCGTCGACACTGCCCAGCGCCAGACCAAGGTCGAGGCCAGCCTGAGCGAAGAGCGCCAGCGCCTCACCGAGCTGGAAAGCCGTTGGACCGAAGAAAAAGCCCTGGTCGATGAGCTGCTGGCCACTCGCGCGCAATTGCGCGAACACGTCGGCGTGGTCGATCAGGAGATCGACGTTCAGGGCAGCCATGCCCTGCGCGAGCAATTGATCGACCTGCAACAGCGCCTGAGCGCGCTGCAAGGCGAGTCACCGCTGATTCTGCCAACCGTGGACTACCAAGCGGTGGCTTCGGTGGTCGCGGACTGGACCGGCATTCCGGTCGGACGCATGGCGCGCAACGAAATCGAGACGGTGCTCAACCTCGACAGCCACCTGGCCAAGCGCATCATCGGCCAGGACCACGCCCTGCAAATGATCGCCAAGCGTATCCAGACCTCGCGCGCAGGCTTGGACAACCCGAACAAGCCGATTGGCGTGTTCATGCTCGCCGGCACCTCTGGGGTAGGCAAGACCGAGACCGCCCTGGCCCTGGCCGAAGCGCTGTATGGCGGCGAGCAGAACCTGATCACCATCAACATGAGCGAGTTCCAGGAAGCCCACACCGTGTCGACCCTCAAGGGCGCGCCACCCGGCTATGTCGGCTACGGCGAAGGCGGGGTACTGACCGAGGCGGTGCGTCGTCGGCCGTACAGCGTGGTGCTGCTCGACGAGGTGGAAAAGGCCCACCCGGATGTGCACGAGATTTTCTTCCAGGTGTTCGACAAGGGCGTCATGGAGGATGGCGAAGGTCGCCAGATCGATTTTCGCAATACCCTGATCCTGCTCACCACCAACGCCGGCACCGAGCTGATCGCCAGCACCTGCAACGACCCGCAAGCGCTGCCCGATCCCGAGTCGGTCGCCAGCTCGTTGCGCAAGCCGTTGCTGGAAATCTTCCCGCCGGCGCTGCTCGGCCGGTTGGTGACCATCCCTTACTACCCGCTCAGCGACGCCATGCTCAAGGCCATCACTCGCCTGCAACTGGAGCGCATCCGCAAGCGCGTGGAGAACACCCACAAAGTCGGCTTCGCCTACGACGAAGGCGTGGTCGAGCTGATCGTCTCGCGCTGCACCGAGAGCGAAAGCGGCGGACGCATGATCGACGCGATCCTGACCAATGGCCTGCTGCCGGACATGAGCCGCGAGTTCCTCACGCGCCTGCTCGAAGGCAAGCCGCTGGCCAGCGTCAGCATCAGCCGCCGCGACAATGACCTGCACTACGACTTCAGTGCCGCCAGCTGACAGGACCTTTCATGCTGTTCAAGCAACTCACGCGCCTGGCGCAGATCAACAGCCCCCTGGGCCCGGACGTGCTGCTGCTCAGCGAGATGGGCGGCAGCGAAGAACTCGGCCGCCTGTTCGACTATGAGCTGCAACTGACCAGCGACGATCCGGCGATCGACCTCAACCAACTGCTCGGCAAGCCGATGAGCCTGTCGTTGCAGCTGAGCCTGGGTGGCTCGCGCTATTTCCATGGCATCGTCGCGCGCTGTAGCCAGTCGGTCGACCGTGGCCAGTTCGCCAGCTATCGGGTGACCCTGCGCCCGTGGCTGTGGCTGCTGACGCGCACCAGCGACTGCCGGATCTTCCAGCACCTGAGCGCGCCGCAGATCATCAAGCAGGTATTCCGCGACCTGGGTTTCTCCGACTTCGAGGACGCCCTGAGCCGCAGCTATCGCGAGCGCGAATACTGCGTGCAGTACCGCGAGACCAGCTTCGAGTTCGTCAGCCGGCTGATGGAGGAAGAAGGCATCTACTACTTCTTCCGCCACGAACAAGAGCGCCACGTGCTGGTGCTGGCCGACGCCTACGGCGCCCACCACAAGGCGCCGGGCTACGAGTCGGTGCCCTTCTATCCCCCGGATGGACAGCACCGCGAACGCGACCATATCAATGACTGGCACCTTGCCCAGGAAGTGCAGCCAGGCTCGCTCGAGCTCAACGACTACGACTTCCAGCGCCCCAGCGCGCGCATCGACGTACGCTCGGCGATGCCACGCCCGCACCAGGCCGGCGACTATCCGCTATTCGACTACCCCGGCGCCTATGAACAGTCGCAGGACGGCGAGCACTATGCGCGTACCCGCCTGGAGTCGCTGCAAAGCCTGCACGAGCGGGTCGAGCTGCGCGGCAACGCCCGCGGCCTGGGTAGCGGCCATCTGTTCAGCCTCAGCGGCTTTACCCGCCAGGACCAGAACCGCGAGTACCTGATCGTCTCTGCCCGTTACTACGTGGTCCAGGAGCGCCTGGAGACTGGCGGTGGCAGCGGCTCGGCGCAGTTCGAAAGCAACCTCAGCTGCATCGCTGCGCAGCAGAGCTATCGGCCGGTTTCGAGCACCTTGCGGCCGATCGTCAAAGGGCCGCAGACCGCCGTGGTAGTAGGCCCTGCCGGTGAGGAGATCTGGACCGACCAGTACGGCCGGGTCAAGGTGCATTTCCACTGGGACCGGCATGACCAATCCAACGAAAACAGCTCCTGCTGGATTCGTGTGTCCCAGGCCTGGGCCGGCAAGAACTGGGGTTCGATGCAGATCCCACGGATTGGCCAGGAGGTGATCGTCAGTTTCCTCGAAGGCGACCCTGACCGACCGATCATTACCGGGCGGGTCTACAACGCTGAACAAACGGTGCCTTACGACCTGCCCGGCAATGCCACCCAGAGCGGCATGAAGAGCCGTTCAAGCAAGGGCGGCAGCCCGGCCAACTTCAATGAAATCCGCATGGAAGACAAGAAGGGTGCCGAGCAGCTGTACGTGCATGCCGAGCGCAACATGGACACCGTGGTCGAGCAGAGCGAGACCCTTTCGGTAGGCATCAACCGCACCCAGAGCGTCGGCATGCTGGAGACCATCACCATCGGCCAGGACCGCTTGCGCGCAGTGCGCCGCGACGAGGTGCTGCTGGTCGGCGCGAGCAAGCGCGACAGCATCGGCAACAGCTACCTGCTGGAAGTGGGTGACAACCTGCGGCTGGTCTGCGGCAAGAGCGTGATCGAGCTCAATGCCAGTGGGCAGATCAACCTCAGCTGCGTGCAGTTCAGCTTCCACGCCAGCAAAGATGCCGAGATCAACACGGACGGCACCCTCGACCTGAACGTTGGCAGCGGTGCGCAAACCGCAGCGAATGAGCAAGGTGTGCAGAAAACCATCCAGGACTCGGTCAAGGCCATGTTCCCCGACTCCAGCAAGTAACGAGACGCCCAATGAGCTACCGCCTCAACGAATTCCGCTTCGCCCTGCCTGACGCCACTGTGCAGGACTCCACGATCAATATCCTGCGCTTCGAGGCCTTGGGCACCTCCTTGATCGTCAGCCGTAGCCTGTTGGCCGAGGGCGAGACCCTGCACAGCAACTTCGATGGTCAATTGCAGCGCCTGCAACAGCAGGTCAAGGACCTCAACTTCCAGCCCGCCCAGGCGGTGCGCGTAGGTGCCACAGGCATTGACGCGATCGAGCTGAGCAGCCAGTTCAGCAAGGGCCAGGAGAAGGTCTACCAGTACCAGCTGGCTTTTGTGCTGCCCGGCACTCGCCGGATGTTCGCGCTCAGCTACGTCAAGCCGCAGCCGCTGGGCGAAGCAGAGGCAGCGCATTGGCTGGCGATCAAACAATCGCTCGACTTCGACAACCTCGGCTGATCCCCTTCCATGTCTGACGCTCTGTGGGCGGCACGCGAAGGCGATGCCCTGTTGCACACCTCGATGATGGCCGACATCGTCGGCGGTGTGCTGGAAGTTGCTGCCACTGTGGCCATTGGCGCCCTGGCGACGGCAGCCGTCGCTGCGGCCCTGGGCATCACCGTAGCCACTGGCGGGCTGGGCTGCTTCGTGCTCGGCGCAGTGGTGGGCCTGGTGGTGGGCGTGGCCATGGCGGCGACTGGCGCCGACACTGGGCTCAGTCGATTATGTGAGGGTATCGGCAATTTTTTGTTTCCGCCCTCGGTGCAGGCGACCATCGCTTCAGGCTCCCCCGACACCAAGACCAACGGTAAACCGGCAGCCCGCGCAGCAGGTGTAGTTATCGCGCCCCCCGCGCCACTGGAAGGCGGCGCAGAGGGTGCCGATGAGCCTGAGGAAACCTTCCTGGACATGGCCAAGGGGTTCTTCTCGCAGATGTGGCGCCCCACCGTCGCCAGCCCCGCCGCCAACACCCAGGAAGCCAACGACGACAAGGTCGTGTGCAGCAAGCACCCGCCGATGCCGCCACAGTACCTTGCCGAAGGTTCGAGCAAGGTCTTGATCAACGGCCATCCGGCTGCGCGCAGTGGCGACCGCAGCACCTGTGAAGCGGTGATCGTCGACGGTGGGCTGGTGTCGAACAATGTGCGCATCGGCGGCGAGCCTATCGTGGTCCGCGAGATACGCAGCGGCAAGACGCCTGGGATCGGCCTGGCGATCACTGCCTTGATGCTTTTGCGCGGGCGCGGTGGCAAGTTCTACAGCCGGTTTGGCTGCATGCTGATCGGTGGCGTGAGCAGCTATGTCAGCGGCCAGGTCACCAGCGCCCTCACCTCTGCCATCGTCGGCTCGCCGAATCCGGTTCACGCGCCCACTGGCGCCAAGCTGCTCAACGGCGAAGAGGACCTGGACTTCAACCTGCCAGGCCCGATCCCGCTGCCCTGGCAGCGCTACTACAACAGCCGCGATGAACGCCGCGACGGGCTGTTTGGCCCCGGCTGGAGCGTGGCTTACGAAGTCTTCGTCGAGTTCAAGCGTGACGCGGGCACAGAACGCCTGCTGTTCACCGATGAGCAAGCCAGAGTCATCGACATGGGGCAGATCCCCAAGGGCGATGCGGTATTCAGTGCCAGTGAAGGCTTGAGCGTGCGTCACGCCCTCAATGGCGAACTGCTGATCGAAAGCCTGCAAGGGGTTTACCGGCTGTTCGAGCCTACGCCGGGCAACCCTGATCGCCTGCGCCTGAGCCAGCTGGGCGACCGCAACGACAACCGCCTCTACCTGGAATACGACGACCTCGGCCGTCTGGCACGCTTGCGCGACAGTAGCGGGCAGATCGAGATCCACTTGCGCTATTGCAGCCAGTGGCCCCAGCGGCTGCTCGCGGTTGATCGTCACTATCCTCAGGCAAATCAGCCCCAGCCCAGCCGGGAAACGCTGGTCAGCTACCGCTATGACGCCAACGGCAACCTGGCCCAGGTTGAAGACGCCCTGGCCCGCCCCACCCGACAGTTCGGCTACGATGGCGGCGCTCGCCTGACCCTGCACCAGACCTACGACGGCCTGCAGTGCTGCTATGAGTGGGCGAGTTTCGACGATGGCTGGCGGGTGGTCCGACACTGGACCAACGAAGGCGACGAGTATCGCTTCGAGTATGACCTTGGCGCGGGCATTACGCGTATCACCGATGGCCTGCAACGGGTCTCGACCCGTCGTTGGAACCCGCAGTACCAGGTCACCTCGTTCACCAATGCGCTGGGCGACACCTGGCACTTCGAGTGGAACGATGAGCGCCAACTGCTCGGCGCCCAGGCGCCCGATGGCGGCCAATGGCAGTACTTTTATGACGAGTCGGGCAACCTGGCCGAAAGCATCGACCCGCTTGGCCGCAGCGAGTCGTTTCAGTGGCTGGAGCACTGGGCCTTGCCGCGCGCGCGCACCGACAGGGCGGGCAATCGTTGGCAGTATCGCTATGACCCGCGTGGCAATCGCACCCGTGAGACCGACCCGCTGGGCCAGGTCACACGCTACCGCTACGACGCGCACGGCCAGGTCGTGGAAATCATCGATGCGGCAGGCAAGCACAAGCAACTGCACTGGAACCCACTGGGCCAACTCAAGCGCTATACCGACTGTTCTGCTGCAACAACCCGCTTCGACTACGATCACCGCGGCCACTTGCAGGCAGTGACCAATGCCTTGGGTGAATGCACTACCTATGAGCGGGATATCCGTGGCTACCTGACTGCCATCGTGCAGTCTGACGGTCGTCGGGAGCACTTCGAGCACGACGCCCTGGGCCGGCTGGTGCGCTACAGCGATACGGGCGGGCAGACCAGCCTCTACAGTTTCAATCGGCAAGGCAAAGCCTGGAAAAGCATCGACCCACTCGGTCACCAGGTGGAGTATCGCTACGATCCCTACGGTCGCTTGAGTGCCCTGAGCAATGCCAACGGCGAGCACTATCGGTTCAGCTGGGACCCGCTCGATCGCTTGATTGACCAGCAGGAGCTGGACGGCGGCGGACGCCGCTACCGCTATGACGCCACGGACAACCTGATCGCGCTGGAGTTTTACCCCTCGCCCGCGTTCGCCGAGGCGACCCCAGCGGCAATCGTCCATCAGTACACCCGCGATGCCGCTGGGCGAATGGTCGGCAAGACCACCGACGATGGTTTTACCGAGTATCGCTACGACGCGTTGGACCAACTGCTGGAAGTGCTCGGCACTGACCGCGACGGCAACACGCAACGGGTAGCGTTCGCCTATGACGCCTTGGGGCAAAACACCGAGGAACACACTGCAGGCGGGGTACTGAGGCGGGTATACGATGAACTGGGCAATCCCCTGCAAACCCAGTTGCCTGACGGCCGCTGGCTCAATCGGCATTTCTACGGCAATGGCCATCTGCACCACATCAACCTCGACGGCCTGTTGCTCTGCGACTTCGAACGCGACCGCCTGCATCGCGAAACCTTGCGCGTGCAAGGTCGCCTGGCGACGCAAAGCGAGTACGACCGCAGCGGGCGGCTGCACAGACGCCAATCTCGCCAGCTCGACCAAGCCGCCCAGCTGCTGGCGCCGTTCCAGGACAGCTACCAGTGGAGCTTGGCCGATGATCTGGCGGGGCATTTCAGCCAGCAGCCCGGCCAACAGCATCAGCAGTGGCTACGCCACGATGCCGCCGGCCGGATAATCGCTCGTCAGGATGCTCACGATGGCACCCATGAAGCCTTCACCTACGATGCTGCCGCCAACCTGATAGACCCCGCGCAGGCGCCGGCCAAGCCGGTTCGCCATAATCGCCTGAGCCACTACCAGGACAAACGCTACCGCTATGACGCCTTCGGCCGCTTGCTGGAAAAACGCAGCCGTCGCTGGGGCACGCAGCATTTTCACTATGACGCCGAGCACCGCCTGATACGGGTCGACAGCCATCAGGCAGGGCGCGAACGCGTGCTGCGCATGCGCTATGACCCGCTGGGGCGCAGGCTGGAAAAAACCGAGTACGACGGCCAGGGTCAGCTGGTGAACCAGACCTGCTTCACCTGGGAGGGCCAGCGCTTGCTGAGCGAGCGACGCAATGGCCGCGCTAGCGTCTACGTCTATGCCAACGACGGCTTCGAGCCACTTGCGCGCATCGACGGCCAGGGCCAGACGCAGCAGGTCTGCCACTTCCACAACGACGTCAATGGCCTGCCGAACAAGCTGACCGACGACCAGGGCCAGTTGCTCTGGCAAGCAAGCTATCAGGTGTGGGGCAATACCTTGCGCGAGGAGCGCGAGGCGCGCTTCATCGACGAGCAGAATCTGCGCTTTCAGGGCCAATATCTTGATCGCGAAACAGGCCTGCACTACAACCTGCACCGTTACTACGACCCCGATATCGGGCGCTTCACCCAACCGGACCCGATTGGCCTGTACGGTGGCCTGAACCTATATGCCTATGGGCCCAACCCGTTCACCTGGATCGACCCGCTCGGCCTGGATGGCATCTTCACCAGAACGGTGTTCGAGGCGCCTTCTGGCAATGTGCATACGGTCTATCAGCAGGAGATCGACTGGGACTTGAAGGTCAATACACGTAATGGCGTGAAAACCAACCGTCAGCTGGTGCTGGAAGAGCAGCGCAGCCCGATGATCGTCAAGAACGGCAAGTACGAGGTGGTCCACCTGCACCACTCCAAGCAGAATGGCATCGGATCCTTGTTCGAACTGTCGGCCGATACCCATAATCGGTTCCAAAAGAGCAAGGCGCTGCATCCGCACTTGCCCAATGCTCACCCACACAACCCGGTCAACCGTAGCGCGTTTGACATTGACCGTGAGGCATACTGGAAACAACGTGCCACTGCCTCCATTAAGGGCGGTGGCAAACCAAACCGATGTGGAGCCTGACATGCTTTCCGAAAAACTGATCAACCACTGCAAGACCAAAGGCTGGTGGTTCGATGATGCCTCTGAAGACTACCGCCAAGCGTTGCTTGGCCTTGGCCTCCCCATGGACTCTGATTTCGTGCGCTTCTTCCTGCATGCCGAAGACGGTCCGACCTTTCTCAGTCGTCATGTGGAGATGTTTCAGGTGGGCTGGTTCCTGGTGAACTCCAGCTATCTGGGTAGTATCAAGGCTGCCCATGAGATGGGGCTGCCAGAAGCATACCTGCCACTGGACGGGTTCCACTCCGAACACGGTTTCTTCTACAACCGCGATACAGGCGAAGTGCTTGAGCTGGAGGCCGGCCCGTTGCTGGTCGATTTCCTGGCAGGCAAGGTGAAACCTCAGTGGCCAGATTTCAACGCCTTCCTCGAATGGTATTTCGAACTGGATTGATCGCATTGCAGGTGGTCTTAGCGTAAGCAATCCGTTGAACACAAGCTGCGCGCGCGCAAGAGTCTTTTACCGAAACCCCTGGTTTTCCGCGCGCCTGCTTTGCCTATCCTAGGTCGGGTCATCCTGCCTGCGATGGACCCATGAAAGAGTCGCTCCCCAGCCGCTACGCCTGCCTGGCCGCCTGCCTGATCTTCACCTTTGCCAGTATCCCCTTGCTCGCCCAGCACAGCTGGCTGTGGCCGTTTTGCGTGATCACTGCCCTGCTCAGCCTGGTCGGCCTCAACGACCTGCGCCAGAGCCATCACGCGGTGCGGCGCAACTACCCGATCCTGGGCAACATCCGTTACCTGATCGAAACCATTCGCCCGGAAATCCGCCAGTACCTGATCGAAGGTGATGACGACAAGCTGCCGTTCTCCCGCGCGCAACGTTCACTGGTGTATGCCCGCGCCAAGAACGAGAGCGCCGAGAAAGCCTTTGGCACGCTCAATGACGTCTACAAGACCGGTTTCGAGTTCATCAGCCATTCGATGCTGCCGGTGCAAACGCCGGATCCGGCGTCGTTTCGCATCCGTATCGGCGGGCCGCAGTGCCTGCAACCCTATGCGGCATCGATCTTCAATATCTCGGCGATGAGCTTCGGCGCCCTTAGCGCCAACGCCATCGCCGCCCTGAACAAGGGCGCACGGCTGGGCCGCTTCGCCCATGACACCGGCGAAGGCAGTATCAGCCCCTACCATCGCGAGCACGGCGGCGACCTGATCTGGGAGATCGGCAGTGGCTACTTTGGCTGTCGCACCGACGAGGGCCGGTTCGATCCGCAGCGCTTTGCCGAACAGGCGCGCGATGGGCAAGTGAAGATGATCGAGATCAAGCTCAGCCAAGGTGCCAAGCCTGGCCACGGCGGGATCTTGCCGGGGCATAAGGTCAGCCCGGAAATCGCCGCCACCCGTGGCGTGCGCGAAGGTGAGGACTGCATCTCGCCGGCCGCCCACAGCGCCTTCCGTACCCCGGTCGAGCTGCTGCGCTTCGTCGCGTTGCTGCGTGAGCTGTCTGGCGGCAAGCCGGTGGGCTTCAAGTTTTGCCTGGGGCATCCGTGGGAGTTCATGGCCATCGCCAAGGCCATGCTGGCCACCGGCATTACCCCGGACTTCATTGTCGTCGACGGCAAGGAAGGCGGCACGGGTGCGGCGCCGCGGGAGTTTTCCGACAATATCGGCGTACCGCTGCGGGAGGGCTTGATGTTCGTGCACAACACCCTGGTCGGCTTGAACCTGCGTGATCGGGTACGCATCGGCGCGGCGGGCAAGCTGGTCAGCGCATTCGATATCGCCAGCGTATTGGCCATTGGCGCCGACTGGGTCAACTCGGCGCGCGGCTTCATGTTCGCCATTGGCTGCATTCAGTCGCAAAGTTGCCATACCAACAAATGCCCGACTGGCGTGGCGACCCAGGATCCTCTGCGCCAGCGTGCGCTAGTGGTGCCGGAGAAGGCCGAGCGCGTGGCCAGCTTCCATCGCAACACCTTGCATGCCCTGGCCGAGATGCTCGCCGCCGCAGGGTTGGAGCATCCCTCTGAGCTCAAGCCCAAGCACCTGGCGCGGCGTATCAGCCCCAGTGAAATTGGCCTGTTCTCGCAGCTGCATACCTTCCTCAAGCCAGGCGAATTGCTCAGTGGCTCGATCGAAAGTGAGTTCTATGCGCGGATGTGGCGGATGGCGCGCAGTGACAGCTTTGCGCCAGAGACGGGAGAGAGTGAAAAAGCGCCAGCCGTGGCTACGGTACGCCGCAAACAAACAGCCCCGGCATAGGCCGGGGCTGTTTGAGACGCCAAGTCAGGATCAGAAGATGCTGATCGGGTACTCGACGAATACGCGGACTTCGTTGCCGTCGTCGTTGTAGCCGTTTTGCTGAACGGCGTTGTTGGTACGCACGAACGAGCTACGCAGCTTGATCGACAGGTCCTTGGCCGGGCCGTCTTGAACGACGTAACGGAGCTGGTTGAAGATCTCGCGCTCTTTACCCTCGCCGTAGCCTTGTGGGGCACCGACTTTACGGGTGTTGATGTTGTCACCAACAACGTAGGCAACCTTGTAGGTCAGGCCCGGTACGCCGAAGGCGCCGAAGTCCAGGCCATAGCCCAGCTGCCAGGAACGCTCGTCTTCAGCGTTGAAGTCAGACCAGTAGGAGTTGGCCAGGTAGATGGTCGAACCACCGTCACCCACGCCGCCATCGTTCTGGTACCAGCCGTAGTTGTAGCCGGTGCTGCCGGTGCTGCGCTGGTGCGCCAGGGTGAACGAGTGCGGACCGTAGGCGTAGGTAGCAGCCAGGCTCCAGATGGTGTTGGAGTCGCCATTGAGCTTGGCGGCGCGCACGTACTTGTTGTCGATGTCCGACTTGTAGCCGTTGAAGTCCAGGGTCAGCGACTGGTCAGCGGCAATCGGGAAGACGTAGTTCAAGCCCAGGTAGTGCTTCTTCATCACGTCTTCGTTGTCTGCGGTGTACAGCGAAGCGGTGAAGTTGTCGGTAACTTTGTAGCTACCACCGAGCACGTTGATCGACTTGAGGCCGCCGCCGTCACGGCGCTCGGCGCTCTTGCGCGCTTCCTGGGTGAAGCGACCGGCGTTCAGCTCCAGGCCTTCGATCTCCTTGGAGGTGATCAGGGTACCGGTGAAGCTTTCTGGCAGCAGACGGGCATCGTCGTATTGCAGAACCGGCAGGGCTGGCATCTGGTCACCGTACTTGAGCACAGTGTTGGAGATGCGGAACTTCACGGCCGCGCCAGCGCGGGCCAGGTTGTGCGGCGCGTTGGTTTTCTCGCCATCGAAGGTGGGGTCGGAGCGCTTGAAGAAGTCGACGCCGCCACCCTGGTTGCGACCTTTACCACCGTCCAGACGCACGGCGTACAGGCCGAAGGCGTCAACGCCTACACCGACGGTGCCTTGGGTGAAGCCGGAGGAGAAGTTGGCGATGAACGCTTGGCCCCATTGGGACTGATCGTTGGTGCCGTGTTTCTTGTCACGATTGATGAAAGCGTTACGCAGGAGAACGTTTGCGTGGCTGTCTTCAATGAAGCCCTTGCTTTCGGCCTGCTCGTTGGCCTGAGCCTGGGTCGCGGCGATCATCGCCAACGCGACCAGGCTGATCCTGGTTTTCAACATGTTATTTTCCTTATTTCTTAATCAAAAACGCTCTGCATTTTGACGCCAGGAACCAACGCCCCTTCGTAGGTTCGACGCTATGCGGATCCAACTGGAAGGCCCCACCGATACTTGCCTGGCGGGCCTTGTGCAGCTGCATGGCCAAGTCATGGCCGGCAGGCGTTGGCCGAATCCTATCCGCCTGCGCTTGAGGATGTCAAAAAATCGTGAAATGCAGGTCGATATAACCAAAATCACGCTTAGGTCTGGTGCATTTCAATGCATATCTGTCATTGCCTGGGGCAATCTGTCTCTTGTGCTGACATCCTGACTGTGGTCTGGCACTTACAAACTGATACATATGTAAAGACGAGTCTTTACAAATACCCAAGCACGAGTAAATAGCACGCATTATCATCCGCACCCTTTTTCCAATTACTGCCTTTGCGGATGTTCCCATGCGTGCTGCCTGCCGCCTTTCTCCTGTAACCCTCGGCCTGTCGCTGCTGTGCAGCGCAGGCGTTGCCCATGCTGCTACCACTACCCTGCCCGAGTTGTCGGTCACCGCCGACAGTGAACGCGAGCGTGATAACCCCCGAGTCAAAGAGGTGAGCACCGCGACCCGCACCTCGACCCCGGTGCGTTACGTGCCGCAGGCGATCGACACCCTCAAGACGCAAAATGTGCTGGACTACGGCAGCAGTTCGCTGGGCAAGGCACTCGAAGGCATCCCCAACGTCAGCAGCAGCGCCGACACGCGCTTCGACAGCGTGCGAATCCGCGGCTTCGATAGCAGCAACGACTTCTATCTCGATGGCGTGCGCGACGACAGCCAGTACATTCGCGACCTGCACAACATCGAGCGGGTCGATGTGCTCAAGGGTCCAGCGGCAGTGCTGTATGGCCGGGGCAGCCAGGGCGGTATCGTCAACCGGGTGAGCAAGGTGCCAGAACATGGCCGCCGCTCGAGCATTGAGGTCCAAGGCGGCAGCGAGGACCTGCGCAGCCTGTACGCCGACCTCAGCGCCGACCCTAGCGATAACATCAGCCTGCGCCTGAACCTGGGCAACCAGGACAACAACAGTTTCCGCGACGGTATCGACGGCAGCCGCCAGCTGTTCGCCCCCTCCATGAGCTGGCAGCTGAGCGAAGATCTCAACTGGCTGGTGCAGTACGAGTACAGCCGCTTCAACCGCACACCTGACCGCGGCATCCCGGGTGTCAATGGACGCCCGGCCGACGTTGGCCGCGACACCACCTATGGCGACACCCAGCGCGATTTCATCGACGACAAGAGCCAGTCGCTGCGCTCGCGCCTGAACTACCAGCTCAGCGACGCCTGGCAGCTGCGCCATACCCTGAGCCTGTTCCAGCTCGACAGTGATTTCGACAACACCTACGTGACCGCCTACAACGCCAGCAACAACACCGTCACTCGCCAGCGTTGGCAGCAGGACCTGAAGACCCGCAACCTGTTCAACAACCTCGAAGCCGAAGGCAACTTCGCCACCTGGAGCCTGGAGCACAAGCTGCTGGTGGGCCTTGAGTTCGGTCATCAGCGCCGCGATCCTTTGCTGTACACCGCCGCAAAGCCTAAGGACGGCGGCACCCTGGTTCCGAGCCTGGACCTGAACAACCCCGACCGTAACCTGCAACACAACGGCCGCATGGTGGTGTCGAGCAACAACCACAGCGTGGTCGACAGCCGCGGCCTGTACTTGCAGGACCAGATCCGCCTGAACGATCAGTGGCAGATCCTCGCGGGCGTGCGCTTCGATCAGTTCGAGGTGGAGACGACCAACCAGATTCGCAACCTGAGCGAAAAACAGGACAGCAACACCACCAGCCCCCGTCTGGGCGTGGTGTATTCGCCATGGCAAGACCATTCGTTCTATGCGTCCTGGAGCAAGACCTTCTCGCCGGTTGGCGGCGGGCTGATCGGCATCACCCCAGGTGCGCCTGGAAATGCCAACGACACCGGGCCAGAGCCCAGCCGGCAGAAGGAAATCGGCGTCAAGAGCGACTGGCTGGATGACCGCCTGACCACCACCCTCGCCGTCTATGAACTGGAGCTGTACAACCGCCGCACCCGCGACGCGAACAACCCAGAGCTGATTCAACTGAGCGGCCTGCAACGGTCGCGTGGTATCGAGCTGACCGCCACCGGCAATATCGTTGGCAACTGGTACGTGCGCGGCGGGATCGGTATCCAGGACGCGATCATCGTCGAGGACAACAACGGCCAGGAGGGCAACCGGATCAATGACGTGGCCAAGCGTAACGGCAGCCTGTTCATCACCTGGAAGCCAGAGTTGGGCTGGTACGCAGAAACCGGCCTGACCCTGGTGGGCGAGCGTTATGCCGATAACCAGAACACCACGGTGTTGCCGGGCTATGGCCGCTGGGATGCACTGGCAGGGTTCCGTACACGCGACTGGGATGTGCGCGCGGCGTTGAACAATATTGCCGACAAGACCTACTACGCCTCGGCGACCAGTGCGGCGCAGATTCAGGTGGGCGATCCGCGCAGCCTGGTGGTGACCGGTACGTACAACTTCTAAATTTGCAGGGTGCTTACCGGCCGCTACTGTTCACTGTTAGACCTGTTTCGTCTGTTTTGGGGCCGCTTTGCGGCCCCAAACTCTCAAGTGAACAACACTCCTGTAGGCACGGCCGTGCAACTGACACCCACAAACAAAAACGCCACCGCATGATCGCGGTGGCGTTTTTCATTCATCCGTAAGTACTACCCGGTCAATGCCAGACAGCCATCAGAGCCTCAAGCTCTGCTTCACTGATCAAGCCTTGCGGATAGCGCCCATCCAGCAGACGTCGCGGGTCGGTCGTCCTGACCCGTTTGCTTCCATGGTGTCTCAACCACTGCGTCAATATTTTGAGCGATTCGTGATTCACTGCCGATGGGGGCAAAGCCGACTCACTTGCTGCATTCATCTCTACACAAACTCCCTGGGCCCGTGAGCGGCTAACTTACGTGGGTTTTGTTACAGATCGGAGTAGTCCTATCTGTTTGAAACACAATGGAAAACAATACAAAACGTATGCCATTCCCGGCGCCAGCCGTCGCACCAACAAAAAGGCCCGTCATCGAGACGAGCCTTTTCATTTGCCAGGAGGTTAGCGCTTGATCGGCGCCGGTTGCTGCTGGGTCAGGCAGTGGATATTGCCACCGCCCAGGAGCAACTCACGACCCGGGATCATCACCACTTCATGATTAGGGAAGACCTTGGCCAGAATCGCTCTAGCTTCAGCATCTGCCGGATCGTCGAAGCTCGGCGCGATGATCCCGCCATTGACGATCAGGAAGTTCACATAGGAGCCAGCCAGGCGCACCGATGGATCACGCTCCTGGCTGCCGGCGACCTGATCGACCCCGGCGCACTCTTCTTGCGTCGCGAACAGTGGTCCAGGAATGGGCATCTTGTGCACCACGAACTCGCGCCCTTTCGCATCACGGGTGTTTTTCAGCACCTCGAAGGCCGCGTGGCAGCGGGCGTAGTTGGGGTCGTTGGAATCATCGGTCCAGGCCAGTAACACTTCACCTGGGGCGACGTAACAGCAGAAGTTGTCGACGTGGCCGTCGGTCTCATCGTTGTATAAGCCATCTGGCAGCCAGACGATGGTATCGACCGCCAACTGCTCGCGCAGGATCTGCTCGATCTGCTCGCGGTCCAGGTGTGGATTGCGGTTGCGATTGAGCAGGCATTCCTCGGTGGTGATCAGGGTGCCTTCACCGTCGACGTGGATCGAGCCGCCTTCGAGCACGAAACCTTCGGTCTGATAGCGCTGGCAGCGCTCCATTTCCAGCACCTTGGCGGCCAGCTCTTCATCGCGGTTCCACGGCGCGTAGAGGCCGCCGTCGAAGCCGCCCCAGGCGTTGAAGCCCCAATCCACACCGCGCACTTCGCCGTGGTCATTGATGACGAAGGTTGGGCCGGTGTCGCGCACCCAGGCATCGTCGTTGCTGATTTCCACCACACGGATGTTCGGCACGTCGAGCTGGCGCCGAGCGTTCTCGTATTGGCCGGCGGAAACGCCGACGGTCACCGGCTCGAAGCGGGCAATGGCCTTGGCCAGGGTGACATGCGCAGCCTGTGCTGGCTTGCCGCCCAGGCGCCAGTTGTCAGGGCGCTCCGGCCAGACCATCCAGACCTGGGTCTGCGGCGCCCATTCGGCTGGCATGTGGAAGCCGTCGGCACGCGGGGTCGAATTGAGGGTTTTCATCAGTAACCTCTGGAAAAACTGTCGGAGGGTCTGGGTCGCGCTGCGGCCCGAGGGTCAATGACCCGCATTTATATCCGATAAATATCGGCTTTAAAAGCGATCAAAGAGACCGTTTAGATATAAAAAGCTCGATCAAATCGATATGAATCGATTTGATCGAGCCATTCGCCCGCTGTTAGAGACCTTCAGCCAAGATCCTATCCACACAATCGACGAAGTAATCCACACTCGCCCGCGTGGTGCACATCGGCGGCTTGATCTTGAGGATGTTCAAGTAATCGCCGGTTGGCTGCATGAAGATGCCCAGATCGCGCAGGCGATTGCACAGGGTCATGGTCTCTTCACTGGCCGGTTCCAGGGTGTCGCTATCGCGTACCAGTTCCAACCCCAGGTAGAAACCCGAACCATGGGCGGCGCCGGCCAGCGGATGTTTATCGACCAAAGCCTGCAGACGCGCCTTGAAGTAAGCGCCGACCTCACGGGTGTTCTGCCACAGGCCCTCGTCGTGCATCACGTCCAGCACTGCCAGGCCGATCCGGCAACTGACGGGGCTGCCGCCTGCGGAGGAGAAGAAGTAGCCCTCGGCTTCCAGCGCCTCGGCGACTTCACGGCGAGTGATCACCGCGCCCAGCGGCTGGCCGTTGCCCATGCCCTTGGCCATGGTGATGATGTCCGGGACCACGCCCTGCTCCTCGAAACCCCAGAAGTACTCGCCCAAGCGGCCGTAGCCGACCTGTACCTCATCGGCGATGCACACCCCGCCCCGGGCGCGCACCTTGGCGTAGGCATCGCGCAGATAGCCTGCCGGCAGCGAAATACCCCCGGCGTTGCCGTACACCGGCTCGCAGATCATGCCGGCCAGCTGGCGCCCGCGCGCGTCGAGGTCGGCAAGTTTGGCGTCGACGTCACGCAGGTAGTCGCCAGCGCTGTCCGGCCCGCGATAACGGCCACGGAAGGTGTTCGGCGCCTCGACCGGGTGGACCCAATCCGGCCGGGTTTCCAGCGCTTGCGGGTTATCGGCGATGGAGGTGGAAATAGCATCGGTGGCCACCGACCAGCCGTGATAGGCCTCCAGCACGCTGAGCAGGTCGCGCCCGCCGCTGTAGGCCCAGGCCAGGCGAATTGCCAGGTCGTTGGCCTCGGTGCCGCTGTTGACCAGAAACACCCGGTCAAAGCCAGGTGGCGCCATGGCCAGCAGGCGCTCGGAGAACTCGGCGATGGCCGCGTAGTGAAAGCGCGAGTTGGTATTGAGCAGCGACCACTGGCGCGCCGACTCTGCGGCCATGCGTGGGTGACCATGGCCGAGCACCGCCACGTTATTGAGCATGTCCAGGTACGAGCGGCCATGCATGTCGATCAGGTAGTTGCGCCAGCCCCGCTCGATATGCGGCGGCTGGGCATAGTAGTGCTTCTGCGAGCGAGCAAAGCTGGCGTCGCGACGGGCCAGCAGCGCTTGGGCGTCGGGCAATGGCTCGGCATCGCAGGCAAAGCCGAGCAAAGGCTGCGGCGACGGGCACAGGGCCAACCAGGCGTTGGCTGCGGACGGCTTGGCGAAGAACGGCGGCTGCAGCGCATGGTCGCGACACAGCTGCACACTCAAAAAGCCACAAGCCGTACCCAGCGTCTGCCCCTGGGTCACAGCCTGACCATCGGCCGGGGTGTCTTCCAGGCCCTTGAGCCACAGACTCCAATCGGCCGTGCGCAAGCGTCCACGACCCTCGCCAGTGCGCTGCCAGATGCCGTCCTGCGGGGCTTGCACCACACTGCCAGCTGGCACTTTCAACTCCACGCCGAGTGCGCAGGTGGCGGGCTCGTCCGGCCGATCGATATGGGTCTGCGACAAGCGATACTGGCCATGCAGGCTGCATGCAGCGCCGAGCTGCGCGGCCAGTACGGCCTGGTCAAAGCCGGCATGCTCCCAGTTACCCGCCTCGCAATGCGGGCTGAGCACGCCAAGATCGACCCTGGTCACCGCCTGACCTGCCAACTCCGGCAGCAAAGGCGCGCAGCCAGATAGCTGCACGGGCGGCAACTGGCGACCAGCGGCTTGCACAATCGCCGCTTCCATCAGCGCCGCGGGCACAGCATTGGCGGTGTCGAAGATTTGCCATTCATGGGCGATGTTGTCGCGGGTGTACTGGTTGTCCGGATCGACCGCCAACTGCTGTTCACTGCTCAGCACCAACACCGCGGCGCGCATCCGTACCAGAGGCCAGAGGGCACGCAACTCTGCATCACTGAGCGGATTGACCGCCTGATAAGCGCTGACCGCTGGCAGGATGCGCAGCGGATCGCCCTCGGCATGGTGTAGCAACGCTGCACAGGTCACCGATAGATCGGCAATGCGCCAGGTACGCAGCAGGTCGCCGAAATCGATCACCCCTTGCAGCTGCCATTGGCGCTGAACGTCGCGGCTCCAGACCACGTTGTCGTCGGTGATATCCAGATGCACGGCCTGGGTCGGCAGTTGATCGACCAGGGTTGCCAAGATTTGCCCGGCTTCACTCGCCACCCGTGCGACCTGCTCGCGGCGGGTTTCATCACGCAACACTGGCAGCAGATGCGCGATCAGTGCCTGGGCATGGCGCGGGTCCCACTGCAAGGTGCGCTCAAGCCCCGGATGGTCGAAGTCGGCCAGGGCCTGGTCGACCCGGGCACAGAGTGCGCCGAGCTCGGCCATCAGCCTGGCTGGCAGGTGCTTGAGGCGGGTCAACGGCTGGCCTTCGATGTAGTCGAGCAGGCGCACGCGCAGCGGTTGGCCTTCGCTGTCCAGCGCCAGCAAGGCTGAACCATTGCGCGCGGGACGCACCACCGGCACCGGCAAGCCCTGCTCACCCAGGTAGGCCAGGGCGGCATGCTGGGCCTGCAACTCGACCTCGGCATAACTGCCATGGCACACCTTGAGCACGTAGCGTGCGTGACCGCTGTCGACGCGGAAATTCAGGTCCTGCTGGCTACCCAATGATTGCAGGCTGCCCTCAAGGTCGTAGTGCGCCCTCAGCAAGGCATGCGCCTGGGCTTCGCTCAGCGAAGGACTGGGCTGGCTGGAACGTTGAATCAGGGTGCTGAGGGGCATGTGCAAGTGACCTCGGTTTTTTGTCGCTTATATCGCCACTGCTGCGGGCGATATTCAAGAGGCGTGTGCGTAAAGACGACGGAGCACCTGAACCCGCACAATCCGCGAGCGCCCAAGGAAGGCCCCAAGTAGCGCATAATTGCCGCAGACTCTTCTGGCATGACTGGCGATGATGCAGATTTCCACCCCACCTCGACGCCCCCGCTGGCGCAGCCTGGCGATACTTGCCGTGTGCCTGGCACCGCTGCTCTGGCCGCTGCATCACCTGGCCGAGCGCTACTACCAGGACGAACTGGCCTCGCAGAATCGTCAGACCCTCGACCTCTACGTGGCCAACCTGCTAGGCACCCTGCACCGCTACGAGACCTTGCCGCAGATCCTCGGCGACCTGCCGGCGCTGCGCCAGGTGCTGGCCGATCCGTTCAAGCTGGAGGCGGTGACCAACGCCAACCGCCTGCTCAAGGGCATCACCCAGCAGACCGGCGCCGAGGTGATGTACCTGATGGACGTCAGCGGCAACACCCTGGCCGCCTCCAACTGGGACAAGCACGACAGCTTCCTGGGGCGTAATTTCGCCTTCCGTCCGTACTTCATCGAAGCGATGGAGGGCCGCCTGGGGCGCTTCTTCGGCCAGGGCACGACCTCGGCCAAGCGTGGCTACTTCTTCGCAGCCGCCGTGCATGATCGCGACAAGGTGATCGGCGTGCTGGTGGTGAAAGTCGACCTGGACCACACCGAAACGCTGTGGGGGCGCACCCCCGAACAACTGTTGCTGACCGACCAGAACGGCGTGGTGGTACTGACCTCGCGCCCCGACTGGCGCTTCCGTGCCACCCGCACCCTGACCGAAGCCGAACGGGCCGCCATGCTCGCCATCCAGCCTTATCCGACCCAGGCCCCACAGCCGCTGAACCTCAACCCGGATGCCTGGCTGATCCAGACCCGCGACATCAAGGAAACCGGTTGGCAGGTGAGCATCCTCGCGCCTCACATCCTCATCGATCGCTCGGTGCAGACGGTCATGGCCATCGGTGGCGGCGCGTTGTTGGTACTGATTCTGCTGACGGGCCTGGTGATGCAGCGGCGGCGCCACTACATCGACCGCATCGACTTCGAAGCCCGGGGCCGCCAGCAATTGGAAAAGCGCGTGGCCGAGCGTACGGCCGACCTTGAAGGGCTCAATACCCGGCTCAAGAGCGCCGTGCTGGAACGCGAAAATGCCCAGCAGGAGCTGGTGCGCGCCCAGGACGAACTGGTCCAGGCGGGCAAGCTGTCGGTGCTCGGCACCATGTCGGCAAGCATCAGTCACGAGCTCAACCAGCCGCTGGCGGCGATCCGCAGCTATGCCGAAAACGCGGAGATCCTGCTTGACCACGAGCGCACCGAGGATGCTCGCGGCAACCTCAAGCTGATCGGCGAGCTGACCGGACGCATGGCCTCGATCATCGCCCACCTACGCGCCTTCGCCCGCCGCGATCGCCATGCCCCCGAGAGCGTGGCCTTGCAGCCAGCCCTGGATGACGCCCTGGCCCTGCTGGCCAAGCGTCGCAGAGCGATGGCGGTGGAACTGATCCGCGACTTGCCCGATGCGCCGTTGTGGGTCCAGGCCGGCGAAACCCGCCTGCGCCAGGTGCTCGGCAACCTGCTGGCCAACGCCCTCGACGCGCTCACCGAAAAAGCCAACCCGCGCCGGCTGTGGCTGAGTGCCGAGCGGCGCGATGAGTACGTCTACCTGTACATTCGCGACAATGGCCCTGGCTTTACCCGCCAAGCCCTGGAGCACGCCAAAGAGCCGTTCTTCACCACCAAGACCCGTACCCAGGGCTTGGGCCTGGGGCTGGCCATCTGCGAAAGCCTGATGCGCACCCTGGGCGGCGAACTGCTGCTCGGCAACCACCCGGAAGGTGGCGCCCTGCTCACATTGCAGATGCGCGTCGCCAAGCCCGGCGCGACCTTGCCCACTTCGGAGGACCCCTCGGCATGATGTCCGAGACATTGATCGACAGCCGTACCCAGGTGATCCTGGTCGACGACGACCCGCACCTGCGCCAGGCGCTGGGCCAGACGCTGGACCTGGCTGGGCTCAAGGTGGTGACCCTGGCCGACGCCCAAGGCCTGGCCGAACGCATCGAGGCGGACTGGCCGGGCGTGGTGGTCAGCGATATCCGCATGCCCGGCATCGATGGCCTGCAACTGCTGGAACACCTGCGCGGGCGTGACCACGAGTTGCCGGTGTTGCTGATCACCGGTCACGGCGACGTGCCGCTGGCGGTGCAGGCGATGCGCGCGGGGGCCTATGACTTCCTGGAAAAACCCTTCGCCAGCGACGCCCTGCTCGACAGCGTGCGCCGCGCCCTGGCCCTGCGCCGGCTGGTGCTGGACAACCGCAGCCTGCGCCTGGCCTTGAGCGACCGCCACGAGCTGTCCACCCGCCTGGTCGGCCAGTCGCCGGCCATGCAGCGTCTGCGCGAGCAGATCGGTGCCCTGGCCGCGACCCGCGCCGACGTGCTGATCCTCGGCGAAACCGGCGCCGGCAAAGAGGTGGTGGCCCGTGCCCTGCACGACCTGTCCAGCCGCCGTGACGGCCCGTTCGTGGCGATCAACGCCGGCGCCCTGGCCGAATCGGTGGTCGAGAGCGAGCTGTTCGGCCATGAGCCCGGCGCCTTCACTGGCGCGCAGAAGCGCCGCATCGGCAAGTTCGAATTCGCCAACGGCGGCACCTTGTTCCTCGACGAGATCGAGAGCATGAGCCTGGACGTGCAGGTCAAGCTGCTGCGCCTGTTGCAGGAGCGGGTGGTCGAGCGCCTGGGTGGCAATCAGCTGATCCCGCTGGATATCCGCATCATCGCCGCGACCAAGGAAGACCTGCGCCAGGCTGCCGATCAAGGGCGTTTTCGCGCCGACTTGTACTACCGCCTGAATGTCGCCCCGCTGCGCATCCCGGCCCTGCGCGAGCGCGGCGACGACATTCTGGTGCTGTTCCAGCATTTCGCCGATGCCGCCAGCCAGCGCCACGGCCTGCCGCCGCACACCCTGCAACCGGCGCAACGCGCGGTGCTGCTGCGTCACGACTGGCCAGGCAACGTGCGTGAGCTGCAAAACGCCGCCGAACGTTTCGCCTTGGGCCTGGAGCTGGCGCTCGATGGTCAGGTGGCGGCTGCCCCGCAGGTGGCTGCGCCCGTGCTCAGCGGCAACCTCAGCGAACAGGTCGAGCAGTTCGAGCGCTCGCTGATCGCCGCTGAGCTGACCCAGCCACACAGCTCCATGCGCAGCCTCGCTGAAGCGCTGGGCATCCCCCGTAAAACCCTGCACGACAAACTGCGCAAGCACGGCCTGAGCTTTGCCGACAGCAATGGCAGCGGGCCTGACGACCACGAGGACAACCGCCCATGAGCAGCGACAGCCAATACCTGCAAGGGGTGTTGCACAGCGACATCCCGCTGACCCGCGAAATGGGCCTGCAAGTGCTCAGCTGGCAAGACCACTGCTTGCAGCTGCAACTGCCGCTGGAAGCCAACGTCAACCACAAGAGCACCATGTTTGGCGGCAGCCTGTACTGCGCGGCGGTGCTGGTGGGCTGGGGCTGGCTACACCTGCGCTTGCGCGAGGCCGGCATCGACGATGGGCATATCGTCATTCAGGAGGGGCAGATCAGTTATCCACTGCCGGTCACCGGCGCGGCGGTCGCCCGCTGCCAGGCGCCGGACGACAGCACCTGGCAGCGTTTCGTGACGATGTACCAGCGCCGTGGCCGCGCCCGCCTGACGCTGGCAACGGTGGTGAGCAACAGTGGCAGCGACGAGCCCGCGGTCAACTTCAGCGGGCAGTACGTGCTACATCGCTGAGGCGAGCTGGATCAACGCCTGGCGCCACTGCGCGGCGCTGGGCAGGGCGAGGAAGAACGGATTGAGCAACGATTCACGCGGTGGATAGCGAAACGGCTGGGCGTCCAGGCCGATCACCTCGCCGCCTGCTCCTTCCAGCACGCCCTGGGCGGCCGCGGTGTCCCACTGCGAGGTCGGTGCCAGGCGCGGATAGCAATCGGCGGCGCCTTCGGCCAGCAGGCAGAACTTCAGCGAGCTGCCGATATTGGCCAGTGCCAACTCGCCCAAGGCACCACTCAGGCCGGCAAGCAAGGCTTCCTGCTGAGGGCTGGAATGGCGGCGGCTGGCGACCACGGTGAACTGGCCATCGGCTGGCGGCGTGTTGCGCACCCGGATCCGTTCGGCGTGAGCGCCTCGATCAACGCGCCAGGCGCCCAGCTCACGACCGCCGAAGTAGCAGCGGCCATTGGTCGGCATCGCCACCACACCGAACACCACTTCACCGTTGTCGATCAGGGCGATGTTGACGGTGAACTCTTCACTGCCGGCGATGAATTCCTTGGTGCCATCCAACGGATCGACCAGCCACCAGCGGCTCCAGCTTTGCCGCTCGGCCAGGGAGATCTCACAATCTTCCTCGGACAGCACCGGGATCTCAGGCGCCAACGCTTGCAGACCGTCGGCGATGACCCGGTGAGCGGCCAAGTCAGCTGCGGTGACCGGTGAATCGTCGGCTTTGGCGGTGACCGCCACGTCTGCGCGCCAGTACGGCAAGATCGCCTCGCCGGCAACCAGGGCGAGCTTCACCACTTCGTGCATCAGCTGTTGGTCGTTCATGCGCTGAGCAGCCCGCGTTGAGTCAGCATGTCACGCACCAGGTACAGCGCTGCCAAGGCTCGACCTTCAGTGAATTGCGGATGCATGGCCAAGGCCGACAGCTCGCGCAAGTTGACCTTGTCGACCCGCATCGGCTCAGGCTCATCGCCTTCCAGGCGTTCTTCATAGAGGTCGGTGGCCAACACCACCTGGATCTTTTGGCTCATGTAGCCGGGCGAGAGCGACAACTCGGTCAGATGTTCCAGCTGGCGTGCGCCGAAACCGGCTTCTTCCTTGAGCTCACGGTTGGCTGCGGCCAGCACATCCTCGCCCGGTTCGATCAGGCCTTTGGGCAGCGACAGCTCATACTCGTCGGTGCCGCCGCAGTATTCTTCGACCAGCACCGCATGCTCGGCATCGAGCATCGCCACGATCATCACCGCGCCGTAGCCATTCCCCCGCCCGACCAGCCGTTCGTAGGTCCGCTCGGTGCCGTTGGAGAAGCGCAGCTGTACCGCTTCGACCCGGAACAGGCGGCTACTGGCGACGATTTCTCGGCTGAGGACGGTGGGTTTCTGGCGCATGGGGCGGCTCCTTGGCGTGAACGGGTTACTATACCGTGGCTTGCCGACTGATCGAGAGTTTCCCATGCCGCAAATTCAATGGTCCGATATCGATACCGTCCTGCTGGACATGGATGGCACCCTGCTCGACCTGCATTACGACAATCAATTCTGGCTGCAGCACCTGCCCCAGCGCTACGCCGAGCTGCATGGCGTGAGCCGGGCAATGGCGGAAATGGAGCTACAGCCGCTGTTCGAGCGTAATGCCGGTACGCTCAACTGGTACTGCCTGGACTTCTGGAGCCGCGAGCTGAAGTTACCGATTCGCCAATTGAAGCAGGAAATCGCTGAACTGATCGCCCTGCGACCGGACGCCGACACCTTCCTGGCCGGCCTGCGCAAGGCGGGCAAGCGGGTGGTGATGATCACCAATGCCCATCGCGATTCGCTGTCGCTGAAGCTGGAGCGCGTCGAGCTGGCGCCGTATTTCGAGCGGCTGATCAGCTCGCATGATTATGGCTATCCCAAGGAGAGCCCACAGTTCTGGGACGCATTGCAGGCGGATATCGGCTTTGAGCCTGCGCGCAGCCTCTTTATCGACGACACCCTGGCGATCCTGCGTAGCGCGCAGCGCTTTGGCGTGAGGCACCTGCTAGCGGTGCGCCAGCCGGACAGCAAGGCAGCGCCGCGTGATACCCAGGAGTTCGCGGCGGTTGAGGATTATCGGGAGTTGCTGGTGGGGATCGAGTAAGCGAAACAGACTTTCATGGATTGAACAGGATCCTGTGGGAGCGGGCTTGCCCGCGAACAAGGGCGCAGCCCTTGCCCGTACATAGCGCTTGATCGCACTGGCCTCTTCGCGGGTAAACCCGCTCCTACAGAACTGCTGGGCCCCGCGAAGGGGTTAAATCAATTGATGAATAGCCTTCAATCCGGAATCCGCAGCACCTGCCCCGGATAAATCTTGTCCGGATGCGACAGCAACGGCTTGTTGGCTTCGAAGATCTTCTGGTACTTGTTCGGGTCGCCATACACCCGTTTGGAAATAGCGCTCAGGGTGTCGCCCTTCTCGACGGTGACGAACTTCGCCGCCTGGGCAATCGGCCCGGTTACGGTGATCTGGTCATCGACGCTGGCCACACCACTGATGTTGCCCGCTGCGAGAATGATCTTTTCTTTCTCCTCCTGGCTGGCCACCTCGCCCTTGAGAATGATCTTGTCGCCCTCTACAGTGGCGGTGATGTTCGGATTACCCAGGCCGACCTTGCTTACATGCTCTTTGAGTTGCTCTTCGGCATTGGCATTGCCAGGGGTCAGCAGGTCGATCAACTTCTCGCCGGCTTCCTTGACGAAACTGAACAGGCTCATGACGCGCTCCTTGTTGATGAATCCTCGGAAGCACGAGTCTAGGCCAGGTTTGCCAACCTCGCCCTGCTGCGACCCATCGACGCGCTCTATCAAGGCATAGACCCTAGCGATTAGACGGCGCCAGCCCACGGGCCTAGGCTTGTGCTGGTAAAAAGCTGCCAGTGATCCGCCCTGATGAACAGCAAACCTCCGGTCTGCTCGGCGTCCACGCCTTTGTCCCTGCCTGCCGCCAGCAATACCTACGACTATCTCCAGCTTAGCGATGACGCGCGCGCCAGCACGCCGCTCGCCGAGGAAGTCGCCTTGGCCATCGCCTATAACGGCCTCAATCAGGCCGTGATGCTGGTCAGCCCTACCGATATGGAAGACTTCGCGGTCGGCTTTAGCGTCGGCAGCGGGATCGTCGAGGGCACGGCGGAAATCTATGACATGAAGTTCTCAGGCTCAGGCTCGGCGTTGTATGCCGACCTGGAGATCTCCAGCCGCGCCTTCTGGAACCTGAAGAACCAGCGCCGCCAGTTGGCCGGCACCAGCGGCTGCGGCCTGTGCGGTGTCGAAGCCTTGGAGCAGGCGCTGCCAGAGCTCGACAAACTGCCTGGGGCACCGCTGCCACCCGCCCATTGGCTGAAGGACCTGCGGCAACGCATCGACCAATTCCAGCCGCTGGGCCAGCACTGCGGCGCGGTGCACGCCGCGCTGTACATGGACAGCAACGGCGAGCTGTTGATGGGCCGTGAGGATATCGGCCGGCACAACGCCCTGGACAAGCTGATCGGCGCCCTGCTGCGCCAGCAGATCGATACCCGCGGCGGCCTGGCCATCGTTACCAGCCGCTGCAGCCTGGAGTTGATCCAGAAGGTCCTGCGCGCGGGCATTCAAACCCTGGTCAGCCTGTCGGCGCCCACCGGTCTTGCCCTGCAATGGGCGCGCAAGCACAACCTCAATCTTATTCACCTGCCTAAACACAGTGCACCACGGGTGTTCAGCCCTGTGGCGGAGTAGTCGTAGACGTGACCTCGCATCAGCAACTCCCACAAGAACAAATCACTCCCCGCTACAAGCCCTACCACGGCGCCGCCGGAGGCTGGGGCGCCTTGCGCAGCGTGGCCAAGGCCTGGGTCGCCAGCGACAACGCGCTGAAGAACATCCGCGCGCTGCTCAAGACCAACCAGAACGGCGGCTTCGACTGCCCGGGCTGCGCCTGGGGCGACTCGCCGGAAAGCGGCATGGTCAAGTTCTGCGAGAACGGCGCCAAGGCAGTCAACTGGGAAGCTACAAAGCGCCGCGTCGATGCGGCGTTCTTCGCCCGGCATAGCGTCACTTCGTTGCTCGAGCAGAGCGACTACTGGCTGGAGTACCAGGGCAGGCTCACCGAGCCGATGGTCTATGACCCAGCCAGCGACCGCTACCAGCCGATCGACTGGGACAGCGCGTTCGCCTTGATCGCCCGCCATCTGAACAACCTGGCCACCCCCGACCAAGCCGAGTTCTACACCTCCGGCCGGGCCAGCAATGAGGCGGCGTTCCTCTATCAGCTGTTCGTCCGCGCCTATGGCACCAACAACTTCCCTGACTGCTCGAACATGTGTCACGAGGCCAGCGGGGTCGCCTTGGGCCAGAGCGTCGGGGTCGGCAAAGGCACGGTGACGTTCGATGATTTCGAGCACGCCGACGCGATCTTCGTCTGGGGCCAGAACCCGGGTACCAACCACCCGCGCATGCTCGATCCGCTGCGCGATGCGGTAAAGCGCGGTGCCCAGGTGGTTTGCGTCAACCCACTCAAGGAACGTGGCCTGGAGCGCTTCCAGCACCCGCAGAACCCGCTGGAGATGCTCACCAACAGCGACCGGCCGACCAACACCGCCTATTTCCGCCCAGCCCTGGGTGGCGACATGGCGCTGCTGCGCGGCATGGCCAAGTTCCTCTTGCAGTGGGAGCGCGAGGCCCAGGCCAAGGGTGAACCAGCGATTTTCGATCATGTGTTCATCGCTGAACATGGCCACGGCATCAATGAATACCTGGCCGTGGTCGATGCCACCCCCTGGGAGCAATTGCAGGCCCAATCTGGCCTGACCTTGGCCGAGATCGAACAAGCGGCGCGCATGTACTGCAAAGGCAAGCGGGTGATCATGTGCTGGGCGATGGGCATCACCCAGCACCGTCACTCGGTGCCGACCATCCAGGAAATCGTCAACCTGATGCTGCTGCGCGGCAACATTGGCCTGCCAGGTGCAGGTTTGTGCCCGGTGCGTGGCCACAGCAACGTGCAGGGCGACCGCACCATGGGCATCAACGAGCGGCCACCGGCATTGCTGCTCGATGCCCTGCAAAAGCGCTTCGACTTCGCCGTGCCGCGCCACAACGGCCACAACACGGTCGAGGCGATCCACGCCATGCTCGAAGGTCGAGCCAAGGTCTTCATCGGCCTGGGCGGTAACTTCGCCCAAGCCACCCCGGACAGCGAGCGTACGGCTCGCGCCCTGCGCAATTGCGAGCTGACCGTGCACATCAGCACCAAGCTCAACCGCAGCCATTTGGTCCATGGCAAGCAGGCACTGATCCTGCCATGCCTGGGGCGTACCGATATCGACCTGCAAGCCGAAGGCCCGCAAGCGGTGACGGTGGAAGATTCGTTCAGCATGGTGCATGCCTCCAATGGCCAGCTGCACCCACTGTCAAAACAGATGCGCTCGGAGCCTTCGGTGGTCGCCGGTATCGCTGCCGCCACGCTGGGCAAGCAGCCGGTCGACTGGAACTGGTTGGTAGCCGACTACGACCGCATTCGCGAGCTGATCGCCGACACCATTCCAGGCTTTGCCAATTTCAACCAACGCCTGCGCCATCCTGGTGGTTTCTACCTGGGCAACAGCGCTGGCAGCCGCCAATGGCAAACCGCGACCAAGCGAGCCAACTTCAAGGCCAACCTGTTGCCCGACAGCTTGCTCGACCCACGCGTGCGCGCCAGCGGCCAGCTACCAGACCTGATCATGCAATCGATGCGCTCGCATGATCAGTACAACACCACCATCTATGGCTTGGACGATCGCTATCGCGGCGTTAAAGCGCAGCGCGATGTGCTGTTCGTCAATGAGGCCGACATCATTCGCCTTGGCTTTGCGCCGGGGCAGAAGGTGGATATCGTCTCGCTGTGGGACGATGGGCTTGAACGTCGGGTGCAGGGCTTCACGCTGTTGGCCTATGACATCCCGGCAGGCCAGGCAGCGGCTTACTATCCAGAAGTGAACCCGCTGGTGCCGCTGGAGAGCATCGGCGACGGTAGCCATACACCGACCTCGAAATTCGTCGCCATCAAGCTTGAGCGTGCTGGCGATAGCGGGCGCATCATCTAAGACCGCGATAGGGTCAGAACATCCACCCGAAGCGGACCTGCCCTCAAACCTGCGAAAAAGCCAAAAAAAAGCCCTGTCCGCAATGGCCAGGGCTTTGTCTCAAGTAACCTATGACCGCCGAAAATCGAGAAAGTTTCACCGAAAAAACAGTAACTTAGAGAATTGTGTACAACTCGTGTTACTCGTCGGATTTCGATTGCCAGACGCCCTGCCGAGCCTCAAATTCGCCCTCGTCATCCCTATGAGGCTCTCTTGATGAAGAAGTACTCCTCGATTCTGTTGTTGTCTCTTGGCCTGCTCAGCGGCGTTGCCATGGCGGGCGGCACCACCGAAGCCGGTATTGGCGGCGCACTGGGTGGGGTACTCGGCTCAGTGGTCGGCCAGCAAATCGGTGGCAGCACCGGTGGCGCCATCGGCGCAGGCCTGGGCGGTGCGGCCGGTAGTGCGGTCGGTGCCGACAAACGCCAGCGCGGCGAAGCAGCAATCGGCGGCGCCCTGGGCGCGGCTGGCGGTAACGTACTCGGCCGCAGCGTCGGCGGCACCAACGGTAGCTACATCGGTGCAGCCGCTGGCGGCGGTGCAGGTGGCGCCCTGGGTAACTACATGGGCAACAAGGCCGATGAAGACGAGCGCCATGAACGCCGCTACCGCCGTGGCTACGACGACGACCGTCGTCACTACGACCGCGGCCACCACTACGGCCATCGCAAGAACAAGCACAAACGCCACTGGCGTCACTGATGCCTGACGGCTCAGGCGTGCAACCCTAAGCCAGGCACCTAAGGCCCCGCCCCTATCGGCGGGGCCTTTTCATTTGTCCCGCGCACAACAGGATTAAGGGTGGCCCCGATATGGAGGCAAGGTGCCACTAGCTATCATCCCTTATTGAATAATTACGCACAGGACGCGGGGAATGCGCACGATCATCGTCGATACCATAGGTCAGATCACGACCTGGGCCAGCTGAACCATGCCCAGCCGCTCCCGCCCGCCACTGCTCGATCAAGCCAACTACCAACAGATCCGTCTACTGGTCGAACAGGCCAGCGGCGTGCACTTGGCCGATGACCGTCGCGCGGTGGTCGCGGCGCGCCTGCACAAGCGCCTGAAGCTGCATCAACTGTCCGACTTCGACGCCTACCTGGCGCTGCTAGGCAACGCTCAGGACGATAGCGAATACAGGCACTTGCTGAGCCTGCTGGTGCCCCGCGACAGTTATTTCTTCCGTGAGCACCGACACTTCGAGTTCCTCAACCATTGGCTGGCCGAGCTCGCTCACCCGCCCCGGCTGTGGAGCGCCGCCTGCGCGAGCGGCGAAGAAGCCTGGAGCCTGGCCATGGTGGCCGCCGAGCAGCACCCTGGCGCTGGCTGGCAGGTGCTTGCCAGTGATCGCGACGCAGCCTTGCTGGAGCAGGCGCGCGCGGGCATCTATGACGTCAGCCAGGCGCGCTATTTTCCCGAAGGCTGGCTGAGCCGGCATTGCCTGTGCGGTGTCGGCGAAATGGCCGGACGCCTGCGCATCGCCCCAGCTTTACGCGCGCAGGTGATGTTCGAGACGATCAACTTGATCGAGCCGTTTCCCACGCACCTGGGCCGCTTCGATGTGATCTTGCTGCGCAACCTGCTCTCAAGCTTTGCCCCCCGGTACAAGCTCGACGTGCTGCAGCGTGTGGTCGAGCATCTGACCCCAGGCGGTCTGTTGATGATCGGCCACAGCGAAAGCATCCACGACCTCGACCTACCCTTGCGGCCACTACTGCCCTCGGTGTTCGCGCGCCTATGATGAGCAGCACTGCCGCAGTGATCGGCAGACAGGGACTGAACGCGCCCCGTGCGGCTGGGCGCTTGTGGATCGAGCAGGCATGCCGCCCCTCTTCTCTTGCGAAACAGGCCCTGATCCATGCCTTGTCGAATACTGCTTGCCGATGACTCGCCGCTGTTCCGCGCAGGCCTGCGCGCCCTGCTCGAACAGAAAAAACAATATGCCGTGGTTGCCGATACCGGCGATGCGATGAACGCCGTGGCCCTGGCCGAAAAGCTCAAGCCGCACGTGGTCGTACTGGACATGAGTGGCGAGTTGGACGGCCAGCAGGCGCTGCAAGAACTGTTCATTCGCGCCCCCACCAGCCGCGTGCTGATGCTCTCGCCGCGCTCGGAACTGGAGCATGTGTTGAGCTGCCTACAGCTGGGCGCCCACGGCTTTTTGCTCAAGAACGCCACGGTGGCCGAGTTGGAGCAGGCGCTGCTGACCCTGCGCCAAGGCGGCCAGTACCTGTCTTCGAGCGTCTTGCCGATGGTCATCGGCCAGGCCCTCAGACATAGCCGCAAGCGGAGCGCTGCCACCCTGTCTGCACCGCTAACCACCCGCCAGCTGGAAATCCTGCGACTGATCGCCCGTGGCGAAACCACCCGCTCGATAGCCGAAGGCCTGGGCCTGAGCGTGAAGACTGTAGAAGCTCATCGCTCACAAATCATGCATCGCCTACAGATTCATGACGTCGCCGGCCTGGTGCTGTTTGCCGTGCGCGAGGGCATCATCCGTCTCAACGATTGAGCTGCAGGCCGGCGAGGATGATCTGCAGCGTTTCTGGCAGTGCCACCGGCTCGCCAGAGGCGCGTTCGACGAACACCTGCACCAATGTGCCTGCCGCACAGGCATCCGGCTCTCCGGGACGGAACAACGCCAATCGGTACTCCACTGTGCTGCCACCCAGGCGGGTGACGCCCAGGCCCACTTCGAGTACGTCGGGGAAGGCAGGCAATGCGTAAAATTCTGCCGCCGAGCTGATCACAAAGCCGGCCAGCGCACCTTCGCGCAGGTCAAGCTCGGCCTGTTCGACGAGAAATGCCTGGATCGCGGTTTCGAAGAAGCCGTGCACCGTGGCACCGGCGATATGACCGTTGAGGTCGTTGTCTTGCGGGCGGGTGAGGATGGGGTGGAAATGGCTGAAGTCGGTGCGCTGGGGAGATTCGGTCATGGAATACCACAAATGTTGGTTACATGAGAGAGAAGCTTCCCACAAAGAGTTAGGAAGTCATATAGTCGCAATCAACTGTAGATTGCATAGCATGGTGCATCCCGATGAAACCGAGACATACACCCGTGCCGACCCATCAACTCGATCACGCCGACCTTAGGCGCATGGCTGAAACCGGACGTATCAATGGAACCCACATTGTGGGGCAGCCTGGCGGCTGGGCCATACAGGTCAATATCAACCATGACGAACATGTCCTGACGGCGCAACGAAGCGGCAACACCCGGCTGTTCAAGAAGCTTGAAACCTTGGTCAGCTACCTGCACGAACTAGGCATCGACCACTTCCAGGTGGATAGCTCGACCTACGACCCACTTCAAATGAGCACCTATCAACGACCTGATCGTGCATCGGCCCTGAAGCGTGCACATCAGGCCGCCGCATATGACGCCTGGTTTATCGAACAAGTCGAGGCAAGCCTGAACGACCCAACCCCTGCGATGGATGATGAACAAATAGAAAAAGAATTCGCCGCGCGCCGCCTCGCGTTGAAGGGTAAAACCCGTTGATGCATTTGCTTTGGCACACCAACGCTCAGAAAGACCGCTTGCGAATCATGGATGCCATCGCTGACGATAACCCTGACGCCGCCATTGCGTTAGACGAAGACTTCAGAGACAAGGCAAGAAGAGCAGCCCAGAACCCCCGCATTTATAAACAAGGTCGGTATCCAGGCACCCGGGAAATCGTGATTCGGCCAAACTACGTGATGGTCTACCGCATCTTGCAGGACAGCGTAGAGATCTTACGCATCATTCATGCGCGACGGCTGTGGCCATAAACCATGTCCCATGAACGAAAAAACCGCCCCAAAGGGCGGCTTTTTCATTCCACGCTAGCTACAGCTTACAGCTGTGGACCAGCCGCCTTGATGGCGTCGGAAACCTCGAACTTCTTGAAGTTCTCGATGAACAGCTTGGCCAGGCCTTTAGCTGCTTCGTCGTAGGCCGCCTTGTCTTCCCAGTTGGTGCGTGGGTTGAGCAGGTTGGTCTCGACGCCTGGAACAGCCTTAGGCACGTCCAGGTTGATGATGTCCAGGTGCTCGGTCTCGGTACCTACCAACGCGCCGCTCTGGATCGCTGCGATCACTGCACGGGTGGTCGGGATGCTGAAACGCTTGCCAACGCCGTAGCCACCGCCGGTCCAGCCGGTGTTGACCAGGTAGACCTTGGAGTTGAAGCCCTTGATGCGCTTGATCAGCAGCTCAGCGTATTCGCCAGCCGGACGCGGGAAGAACGGTGCGCCGAAGCAGGTGGAGAAGGTCGACTTGATGCCGCCGCCCGAACCCATTTCGGTCGAACCGACCAGCGCGGTGTAACCGGACAGGAAGTGGTAGGCCGCCTGCTCGTTGTTCAGGATCGACACTGGCGGCAGTACGCCGGTCAGGTCGCAGGTCAGGAAGATGACCGCATTCGGCTCGCCGCCCAGGTTGTGCTCGGAGCGCTTGGCAACGTGCTCCAGCGGGTAGGCGGCGCGGCTGTTCTGGGTCAGGCTGACATCGGTGTAGTCGGCGTGCTTGGCATCGTCGATAACGACGTTCTCCAGCACGGCGCCGTGCTTGATGGCTTTCCAGA
>Ga0247821_10000060_pt1 | contig 54844 bp, 37 predicted proteins | sample 13C_Glycerol_Day_FD_192481 | JGI IMG/M metagenome (GOLD analysis project Ga0247821, IMG submission 192481) | Soil microbial communities from agricultural site in Penn Yan, New York, United States - 13C_Glycerol_Day14 | ecosystem: Environmental > Terrestrial > Soil > Agricultural land | place... | reverse complement strand
GCCGTGACCTGCTGGTGGCGGTGGATGTCTCCGGCTCCATGGACTTCCCCGACATGCAATGGCAGGACGAAGAAGTCAGCCGCCTGAGCCTGGTCAAGGCCCTGCTCGGTGATTTCCTCGAGGCTCGCCAGGGCGACCGCGTCGGCCTGATCCTGTTCGGCAGCCAGGCCTACCTGCAGGCGCCGCTGACCTTTGACCGGCGCACCGTGCGCACCTACCTCGATGAAGCGCAGATCGGCATCGCCGGCAAAAATACCGCCATCGGCGACGCCATTGGCCTGGCGCTCAAGCGCCTGCGCCAGCGTCCGGCCCAGAGCCGGGTGCTGGTGCTGGTGACCGACGGCGCCAACAATGGCGGGCAGATCCACCCGCTGACGGCCGCACGCCTGGCCGCCCAGGAAAATGTCCGGATCTACACCATCGGCATCGGCGCCGACCCGGAACAAAGCGGCACCGCCGGCCTGCTGGGGCTCAACCCGAGCCTGGACCTGGACGAAGCTTCGCTCAAGGAGATCGCCGAACAGACCGGGGGGGCCTATTTCCGCGCCCGTGACGGCGAGGAACTGCGCGCCATCGACCAGGCCCTCGACCGCCTGGAACCGGTGGCCCAGCAACCGACCCAGGCACGCACCGCCCAGGCCCTGTACAGCTGGCCCCTGGCCCTGGCGCTGCTGTTGAGCGTGCTACTGGTGATCCAGGAACAATGGCCGGACAACCCGATGCGCCGCCTGCTGCGCCGGCCACGCTTTCTCACCCCCCATCCGGAATGGCGCGAGCGGCTCAAGCGCCTGCGCCTGAGGAGACGTCGATGATCGACCTCTGGCCGCAATGGCTGCGCCCGGTCTGGCTGATCGTCCTGCCGCCGCTGGCCTGGCTGTTGTGGAAACTCTGGCACCGGCAGAAACGCGCCGGGCGCTGGCAGATGATCCTGCCACCGAGCTTTCACGCCGTGCTGCTGGGCGGCGGCAGCGGCCGCGACAGCAAACTGCCATGGATCGCCCTGGGCCTGGCCTGGCTGCTCTGCGTGCTGGCCCTGCTCGGGCCCAGTTGGCAGCGCCTGGAAGAAACCCGTCAACGCCCGGCCGACCCGCTGGTGATCCTGCTCGAACTCACCCCGCAGATGCTCGCCGAAGACGCTGCGCCCAACCGCCTGGAACAGGCCCGGCGCAAAATCCTCGACCTGCTCGAACATCGCCGCGACAGCCAGACCGCGATCATCGTCTATGCCGGCAGTGCCCACACCCTGGTGCCGCTGTCGGACGACCTGGCCACCAGCCGCAACCTGCTGGAAGCCCTGACCCCGTCGATCATGCCCCAGCCCGGCCAACGCGCCGACCTGGCTGTGCGCAAGGGCCTGGCACTGCTGGCCCAGGCCGGGCTCGGCCAGGGTCGCTTGTTGCTGGTCGGCTCGTCCTTGAGCAGTGAAGAACGCGACGGCATCAAGCAGGCCCTGGGTCGCCAGGGACCGAGCCTGCTGATGCTGGGCATAGGCAGCGCCGAGGGCGCGCCGGTCAAGCAGGCCAATGGCGAATTCCTCAAGGACGACCAGGGCGGCATTCTTCTGCCGCGCCTGGACAGCGCCAGCCTCAAGAGCTTCGTTGGCAGCACCGGTGGCCGCTACCGCAATGCCCGCATCGACGACCTGGACCTGCGCGGCCTGCGCCTGTTCGACTCGCCCAGAAGCCTGCGCGACGATGGCCAGACGGTGCAACTGGACAGCTGGGCCGACGAGGGTTACTGGTTGCTGCTGCCGCTGTTGCTGCTGGCCGCCTGCGCCGGCCGGCGTGGCTGGCTGTTCTGCCTGCCGCTGTTGCTGGTGTTGCCGCAATCGGGCCAGGCCTTCGAGCTCGATGACCTGTGGCTGCGTCCCGATCAACAGGGCCAGCGCCTGCTCGAACGACAGCTTCCCGCCCAAGCCGCGCAGCGCTTCCAGGACCGCCAATGGAAAGGCATCGCCCTGTACGAGGCCGGTGACTACAACGGCGCCGCGCGCCTGTTCGCCCAGGGCAACAGCGCAGCCGACCACTACAATCGCGGTAACGCCCTGGCCCGCAGCGGCGAGCTGGAGGCGGCGCTGGATGCCTACGAGCAAGCCCTGGAGCGCCAACCGGAGCTGCAACCGGCACTAACCAACAAAGCGCTGGTCGAACAACTGCTGCAACAGCGCCAGGCCCAGCAAGCCGAGCAGGCTGCCCAGGACAACCCGCAGAACAGCCCCGACACCCAGACCGACAGCGCCAGCAGCGCCGAGCAGGCCCAGCAACAGGCCAGCGAAAAGCCCGCGCAGCCAAGCAGCGATAGCGACAAGGACGACAACAGCGCCAGTGAACAGGCCCAGCAGCTGGCCGGCAATGACGAAGACGAATCGATCACCCGCCCACCCCAGCGCCCACTTGAAAGCACCCTGGATGCCGAACAGCGCCAGGCGCTGGAACAATGGCTGCGGCAGATCCCGGACAACCCGTCGGAACTGCTGCGGCGCAAATTCTGGTATGAACAGCAACAACATCAGGAACCCCATCAATGAGTCGCTTCTGCGTCTTCGTATTCAGCCTCTTTCTTTGCCTGCAGGTACAGGCCGCCGCGCTGCTCGCCAGTGTCGACCGCACCCGCCTGAATGCCGGTGAAACCCTGGAGCTGACCCTGCAGACCGAGGACGTGACCCAGTTCGGCAAACCGGACCTGAGCCCGCTGCAGGCCGATTTCGAGGTGCAAGGCACGCGTCAGGTCAACAGCCTGAACAACCTGGGCGACCAGTCGGTCGCCGGTACCCGCTGGATCATTACCCTGCTGCCGCGCCAGACCGGCAGCGTGGAGATTCCGGCGCTGCAACTGGGCGAGCTGCGCAGCGAGCCGATCAGCCTGCAGATCCTCGCCGAGCAGGCCGCCAGCGAGAACCATGGCCCGGTGTTCGTCGACGCAAGCCTGGACCAGCCCGAGGTCTACGTGCAGGCCCAGGCGGTGCTGACCCTGAGCATCTACCATTCGGTACCGCTGTACGACGACAGCAGCCTGAGCCCACTGCAGATCGACAACGCCAGGGTCGAGCCGCTGGGCGAATCGCGAACCTTCGAGAAAGTGATCGATGGCGTGCGCCATGGCGTGATCGAAATGCGCTATGCGATCTACCCGCAGAACAGCGGCGACCTGACCATCCCGGCCCTGACCTTCAGCGCCACCGCCGCCCAGAATGACGCCGAGCAGGAGCTCAATGCGCCCCGGGTGGGCAAACAGGTACGGGTCAGCTCCACACCGCTGGTGCTGACGGTCAACCCCATCCCTGCCGACTACCCGGCCAATGCGCCGTGGTTGCCGACCAGCAACCTGACCCTGGAAGAACACTGGAGCCCCGATCCCGACCAGCAGCCAGTGCAGATCGGCGACTCCCTGACCCGCACCGTGATTCTCCAGACCGAGGGGCTGTCCAGCGCCCAGCTCGCACCGTTGCCGGCCACCGAAGTCAACGGCCTGCGCCGCTACCCGGACCAGCCGCAACTGCGCAACCAGGTCAATGACCGTGGCCTGCTCGGTGTACGCGAGGAACGTGAAGCCCTGGTCCCGACCCACAGCGGCCGCCTCGAATTGCCTGCCCAGGAAGTCTTCTGGTGGAACACCCGTGAAGACCACCTGGAGCACAGCAGCCTGCCGGCGCGCAGCCTGCAGATCCAGGACAACCCGGCCCTGAGCGCCGACAAGCCGGTCAGCAGCGATCCGCTCGGCGTCGACCCCAGTGCGCTGTGGCCCTGGCAACTGAGCACCCTGGTGCTGGCCCTGACCACCGTGCTGGGCTTTGCCCTGTGGTGGCGCGCCCGTTCGCAGCCGGCGGTGTTGCGCGCCGCGCAGGCCGGCCCGAGCCCGCGCACCCTGCTGGACGACCTCAAGCGCGCCTGCCAGGCCAACGACCCACAGGCCACCCGCCAGGCCCTGGACGCCTGGGCCCGCCAGCAACCGGAAACCCTGGCCGACATGGCCGCCCGCTTCGTGCCGCTGTCCGATGCACTGGACGGCCTCAACGGTGCCCTCTACAGCGAAACCGGGCAATATTGGCAGGGTGATGAACTCTGGCGTGCCATCGGCACCATCCCGGCGGCTGAACAGATCCAGCCGACCACGAGTGATAACGGCAGCCTGCCACCGCTGTACCCCAAATAACCTCCAGGCGTGACGCCACGGGCGTCGCGCCGGCAATCTGCGGAACCCTTCATGCGTCTGTTTCACACCTCCGACTGGCACCTGGGACAAACCCTGCATGGCCAGGAACGCGACTTCGAACACGCCTGCTTCCTCGACTGGCTGCTCGGCCAGCTCAAGCTGCGCCAGCCCGACGCGCTGCTGATCGCCGGCGACATCTTCGACACGGTCAACCCGCCGGTCAAAGCCCAGGAGCGCCTCTACGACTTCATCGTCCAGGCCCACGAGCAGCAGCCCAAGCTGAATATCGTGATGATTGCCGGCAACCATGACTCCGGCTCGCGCATCGAGCTGCCGGCACCGCTCATGCGACGCCTGCGCACCCACGCCCTGGGCCGGGTGCAATGGCTCGACGAAGGCGTACTGGACAGCGAGCGCCTGCTGATCCCGCTGACCAACGCCCGCGGCAAGGTCGCCGCCTGGTGCCTGGCCTTGCCCTTCCTGCGCCCAGCCGAAGTGACCGGCCCGCACCTGGGCGACGACTACCTGCGCGGTATCGGCCAGGTGCACGAACGCCTGATCGAAGCCGCGCTCGAGCGGCGCAAGCCAGGTCAGGCGCTGATCGCCGTCAGCCACGCGCACATGGCCGGCGGCTCGGTCTCGGAAGACTCCGAGCGCAGCCTGATCATCGGCAACGCCGAGGCCCTGCCCGCCAGCCTGTTCAGCAAGGACATCAGCTACGTGGCCCTGGGACACCTGCACAAGCCGCAGCGGGTCAACCGCGAAGAACGTATCCGCTACAGCGGCTCGCCGATTCCGCTGTCGTTTTCGGAGATCGGTTACCAGCACCAGATCCTTGAAATCGAACTGGACGGCGCCAAGCTGGCCAGCGTCGAATCGCGCCTGGTGCCCCGTGCCGTGGCCCTGCAGCGCCTGGGCCCGGCACCGCTGGCCGAGATTCTCGAACAACTGGCCGAGCTGCCGGTGGTCGATCTGCTCGAAGACCCGCAGCGCCAACCCTGGTTGGAAGTGCGGGTGCGCCTGGACGAGCCGCAACCGGACCTGCGCCAGCAACTGGAGAGCGCCCTGCACGGCAAGGCCGTACGCCTGGTGCGCATCGGCGCCGAATATGCAGGCAACCGCAGCGATGAGGCGCTGGATGACAGCGCCCTGGTCGAACTGGGCCAGATGACCCCGCAAGAACTGTTCAGCCGCGCCTGGACCCAGGCCTATGGCGGCGCCGTGGACGAACAGACCCTGGCCGATTTCGCCCTGCTGTTGCAGGACGTCCAGCAGGAAGAGGAACAGCCATGAAGATTCTCGCCATCCGCCTGAAGAACCTGGCATCCCTGGCCGGCCCCTTCGAAATCGACTTCACCGCCGAGCCCCTGGCCAGCGCCGGCCTGTTCGCCATCACCGGCCCCACCGGCGCGGGTAAAAGTACGCTGCTCGATGCCCTGTGCCTGGCGCTGTTCGGGGCGGTACCGCGGCTGAACAACATCGGCCGGGAAACCAAGCTGCCGGAGGTCGACAGCGACATCCTCACCAGCGACCCGCGCACCCTGTTGCGCCGTGGCACCGGCAGCGGCTTCGCCGAGGTCGACTTCGTCGGCATCGATGGCCGCCGCTACCGGGCGCGCTGGGAAACCAACCGCGCCCGCGACAAGGCCAACGGCAAACTGCAGGGCAGCCGCCAGAGCCTGCATGACCTGGACAGCGATCAACTGCTGAGCAACCAGAGCAAGGGCGAATACAAGCAACTGATCGAAGCGCGCCTGGGCCTGAACTTCGAGCAATTCACCCGCGCCGTGCTGCTGGCCCAGAGCGAGTTCAGCGCCTTTCTCAAGGCCGACGACAAGGACCGCAGCGAACTGCTGGAAAAGCTCACCAACACGGCGATCTACAGCCAGTTGGGACGCCGCGCCTACAGCAAGAGCAAGGAAGCCGAAGAAGCGCACAAGGCCCTGCAGGACCAGGCCGCCGGGGTCATGCCGCTGTCCGAGGAGGCCCGTGCCGACCTCGACCAGCGCTACAACCAGGCCCAGGAACAACTCAAGGGTGAACAGGCGCAATTGCGCCAGCTCGAACTGCAACGCGCCTGGCTGACAGAGCTGCAACAACTGCAGGAGCAGGTTCGCCTCAGCAGCGACCAACTGCACAGTGCCCGGCAGCACAGCGACAACTTGCAGGGCGAACGCCTGAACCTGGTGCGCCTGGAACAACTGGCGCCGCAGCGGCATCAGTTCGCCCGCCAGCAGGCCTTGAGCAGCCAGCTCACACCGCTGGCCGCCAGCATCCAGGCCCAGCGCCAGCAGCATGAAGAACTGCAAGCGCGGCAACAGCAGCTGCAGACCGCACAACAGCAGGCCCAGCAAGCCCTGGCCGAGGCCCTGAGTCGCCAGGGCGAAAGCGCGCCACTGCTGCGCCAGGCCTTCGCCGAGCAGAACAGCCTGGCGCGCCTGTCCCAGGAACTGGCCAGCTGCGCGACACTCAAGCAACAGGCCGATGAGGCCTGTAGCGAAGGCCAGCAACAGCTGGCAAGCCTCAGCGAACAACAGCGCCTCAGCGAAGAACGCCTGGTCCAGATCAGTGAACAGCTCGCCCAGAGTGCAACCCTGGCCAGCCTCGGCGATGCCTGGAACGCCTACCGCGACCGCCTGCAACAGCTGATGCAGCTGGGTAATCGTCTCAATCATGGCCGTGCAGAACTGCCGGGGCTGCAGGAGCGTGCCCGCCAGGCCAACGCCACCCTGGACGAACAGCGCGCCGCGATCGCCCTGCTCTACCACGAAGCCCAGGCCGAACCCGACGCCCTGGCCGAACAGATCGGCCTGCTCGGCGAGCTGCTGCACAAAAACCGCCAGCAACAACGCCAGGTGGAAGAACTCAGTCGCCTTTGGCACCAGCAACAGGACCTGGCGCAACGCCTCGCCGCCCTGCGCGAACGCCAGCAGGCCGCACTCAAGCAGCGCGAACAACTGATCAGCGAAGGCCTCAGTGGCAAGAACCGGCTGGCCGCTGCCGAGCAGGCGCTGAACGTTACCCGCCAACTGCTCGAACGCCAGCGTCTGGCCCGCAGCCAGAGCGTCGAAGAATTGCGCGCACAGTTGCAGGACGACCAGCCCTGCCCGGTGTGCGGCAGCCAGGATCATCCCTATCACCAGCCCGAAGCCTTGCTGCAAAGCCTGGGGCGTCATGACCAGGACGAAGAGCGCAATGCCCAGGAGCAGGTCGACGGGCTGAAGAAACAGCTCGACGAACTGCGCACGCAACTGGGTGGCGTCAACGGCCAGATCAAGGAATACCTGCACCAGCAGGAGCAACTGGGCGAGCAACTGCAGGGCCTTGACCCAAGCCTGCAAGCCCACCCGCTCTATCCGTCACTGGCCGGCCAGGACAGCAGCCAGCAAGGCGGCTGGCTCGACCTTCAGGCACGGCGCCTCGGCGACGACATCAATCGCGACGAACAACGCCAGAATGCCCTGCTGACCCTGCAGAAAGACGCCGCGCGCCTGCAACAGCAACTGCAGGCCGCGATCGACGCCAGCCAGCAGGCCAACCAGCACCTGAGCCAGCAGCAACAGGCCCTGGCCAGCGACGAAGAGCGTCTGGAACAGGACCTGGCAAGCTTCGCCAGCCTGCTGCCGGCCGACCTGCTCGACGACCTGCGGCGCGAACCGGCCGCCACCTTCATGCGCCTGGACCTGCAACTGACCCAGCGCATGGACCTGCTGCAACGGCACAAGGACGAACAGCTCGAACACTCTGAACGCCAGCAGACCCTGGACAAGGTCCAGCTACAGCAACAGGCCCGGGTGCAAAAGCAGCAGGAGCTGCAACAGCAATACGCCGAACTTGAGCGCCAGCACCAGGGCAGCCAGGCCAGTCTCAGCGGCCTGATCGGCGAGCACGCCGGTGCCGAGCAGTGGCAGCAGCACCTGGAGCAGGCCGTGGAACAGGCCCGCCAGCAAGAGACCCAGGCGGCCCGGCAGTTGCAGGACACCCAGGCACAACTGATCGAACTGGCGACCGACCTCAAGGCCAGGGACGAGCGCTTGAGCGCGCTTGAACAGGAACACGGCGAAGTTCGCGCACAGATCGAACAGTGGCGCCAGGGTCACCCCGAGCTGGATGACAGCGGCCTTGAGCAATTGCTGGCCCTGGACGACAACGCCGTCGCCCAGCTGCGCCAACGCCTGCTGGACAGCGAAAAAGCCCTTGAGCAAGCACAGGTCCTGCTCAACGAGCGCCAGCAACGCCTGGACCAGCACCAGGCCCTGGCCACCCTCGAGCTGCCTGCCGAGGCACTGGAACAGGCGCTTGAGACCTTGCAAGGTCAACTCGCCACCCGCGAGCAGCAGTGCGCCGAACTACGTGCCGAACAGGCCGATGACCAGCGCCGCCAGCAGGCCAACCAGGCCCTGGCCGAACGGATTGCCCAGGCCTACAGCGAATGGCAGCGCTGGGCCCGGCTCAATGCCCTGATCGGTTCGGCTACCGGCGACACCTTCCGCAAGATCGCCCAGGGCTACAACCTGGATCTGCTGGTGCACCACGCCAACGCCCAGTTGCGTCAACTGGCCCGCCGCTATCGCCTCAAGCGTGGCGGCAGCCTGCTTGGCCTGCTGGTACTGGACACCGAGATGGGCGATGAACTGCGCTCGGTGCATTCGCTGTCCGGCGGTGAAACCTTCCTGGTGTCCCTGGCCCTGGCCCTGGGCCTGGCGTCCATGGCGTCGAGCACCCTGCGCATCGAGTCGCTGTTCATTGACGAAGGCTTCGGCAGCCTCGATCCGGAATCGCTGCAACTGGCCATGGATGCCCTGGACGGCCTGCAGGCCCAGGGCCGCAAGGTGGCGGTGATTTCCCACGTGCAGGAAATGCACGAACGCATTCCGGTACAGATCCAGGTGCGTCGCCAGGGCAACGGCTTGAGCAGCGTGGAGGTCAGTGGATGATTCTCTACTCGTTCCGCCGTTGCCCCTGGGCCATGCGCGCGCGCCTGGCCCTGCGCTATGCCCAGTGCCCTGTCGAGATCCTCGAAGTCAGCCTCAAGGCCAAGCCGGCTGAACTGCTGGCGCTCTCGCCCAAGGGCACGGTGCCGGTGTTGAGTGCCGGTGACACTGTGCTCGATGAAAGCCTGGACATCATGCGCTGGGCCCTGGCCCGGCATGACCCGCAAGACTGGCTGCTGCGTGCAGCCCCGGCGGCGGCGCAGGCGGCCGACGCCCTGATCGCGCGCAATGACCGCGACTTCAAGGCCCAGGTCAACCTGTACAAGTACGCCGAACGTTATCCAGAGTATTCACGCGAAGCCTACCGCCAGCAGGCAGAACCCTGGCTGGCGGAGCTGGAGGCGCTATTGGCGCAGCATACCTACCTGTTCGCCGAGCATCCGAGCCTGGCCGACGCGGCCTTGCTGCCGTTGATGCGCCAGTTCGCCGGGGTCGAACCGCAATGGTTCGCCGAGGCGCCCTATCCGCGGCTGCGCAACTGGCTGCAGGGTTGGCTGGAGTCGGCGCTGTTCAAGGCGATCATGGCGCGCTGACGAGCAGAACCTGTGGAAACAGTGAGATCTGTAGGAGCAACTGTCTTTGTGGGAGCTGGCGAAGCCTGCGATCGAGTGCGCAGCACTCGCCAGTCCTGAGTCGCCAGTGCTGGCCTCATCGCAGGCTTCGCCAGCTCCCACAGTCATACAGTCATAACAAGTACATTTCACAGCGCCAGGATCGGCGACGAATAAAGAAACAGCAGTACCGCCATGAGACGCCAGACCATACTTGATCCCCTGATCGAGAAGAGTCAAAAAATTAGCGTCAAATTCAATCACATGGCGATATGCTATTACCAGCATTTTCAGCGCGTTCAGTGCTGCGACTTGTGGTCCAGCGCAGCATAGAAGTTGGCACTCTGTTGCAGGTATTTCTGGGTGTAGCTCAGGGTGGAGGATTTGCGCTCGCTGATTTCAACCTGAGCGTGGGCAGGCAGGGCAACCGAAGCAGAAATGGCAGAAGCGGCGATGACCGGGAAGAGATTGAAGTTCATGGCGCTGACCTCGAAGTCTGTGGTTTGAAGTGGCCGTTGTCGACCGTGGTCCAAACTTACGCCGCCAAAGCGGCGCACAGAAATTCATTGCAGCAGTAGCCATTATCACGACTATCGATGATAGTCAGTCGATGAACTTCACATCCGATGGCGCAGCCTGAGGCAGCTTCTGTACGGTCTCACCGAGCATGCCGCTGCGTGGATCACGACGGATCACCACAATCTCGTTGCTCTTCTGGTTGGCCACCAGCAGGAACTTGCCGGACGGATCGATGGCGAACTCCCGCGGGTGATCTCCCTCGACGCTGCGCTGCTGCACCTTCATCAGCTTGCCGCTGTCATCGTCCACGGCAAACACCAGGATCTCGTTGGCGGTGCCGCGGTTGCTGACATACAGGAAACGTCCATCGGCCGACAGGTGCAAGGCCCCGGCCGCCTTGGCCGCCGCATCGTTCTGCTCGGTCAGCGGCAAGCGCTGGCGTTCGCTCAATTTGCCGTCCTCGTGCGCGAAGGCCACCACCTGCGCGCTCATTTCCAGGGTCAGGTAGGCCTGCTTGCCATCACTGCTGAACACCAGGTGACGCGGCCCACTGCCCGGTGGCAGGTCAATGTACGGCGGTTGTGCCGGGCTCAACGGGTGTTTGGGGCTGGCACCGTCGTAGCGGTAGATGAACACCTTGTCGGCGCCCAGGTCGCTGGCGAAGACATAATGCCCATCGGGCGAAGACACCACCGAATGCACGTGAGGTCCGGCCTGGCGTTGCGGGTTGACGCCGCTGGCCGTGTGCCGGTCCTGTTGTACCGACGCCTGCAATTTGCCGAACTTGTCCACCGGCAGCACGCTCAGGCTGCCGCCCGGCTCCGGCTGCACGCCATAGTTGGCGACGAACAGGTAGCGCTGGTCGTGGCTGAGGCTGGCATGGGTCGGCTCATCGCCGGCGGTGCCGACCTGATTGAGCGGCTTGAGCGTACCGTCCTTGGCGCTGACGGCAAAACTGCTGGCCTGGCCCTTGCCCGCGCCGTTCTCGTTGACCGCGAACAGCTGGCGCTGGTCCACCGACAGGGTCAGCCAGGACGGGTTTTCGCTCTTGAGCACCTGCAACGGCGTGGCCTGGATCTGGCCGCTGTCGCTGTTGAACGCGTAACGATAGAGCCCTTCGCTGGCGCCATCGGTGTAGCTGCCCACCAGCAATTGCGCGCCGTGGGCGGTGGCAAACACACTCATGGCACTAGCGATCAGCAGGCTCGTCAGTTGGCGTTTCATCGTCATCCTCGTCCGGGGCGCGAAATGCACTCATACAGACTAGTCGATGCTCGCTGCTGTCGGCAGCGATCAGCCAGTCCTTGCCCTCGGCACGGGCGGCGGCGATCTGTTCGGGGGTGAAGGACCACTTCTTCAGGGTCCGGCCATCCATGGACTCGATGTGCAGGCCGCGGTCGTCGAAGGTGAAGTCGAAAGCGTGCAGGCCATCGACCAGAATCATGTCGCAGGACTGCAGGGCTTGGGAAAGGGTTGTCATCGCGTGGGTATCGTCAGGCTGGAAAGCACCATGATACCCCATCGCCAAAAGCATCGCCGGCTCCCACAAGGGTATCGTGGGAGCCGGCGTAGCCGGCGATGGGTGCAGCGCAGATCAATGAGCGAAGATCGAACCACCCTCCTTGCCCACCATCTTCTCCGGCTTGATCAGGAACCGCGCCAGTGCCGGCAGCAGCCACAGGGCACCGAACATGTTCCACAGCAGCATGAAGGTCAGCATCAGGCCCATGTCGGCCTGGAACTTGATCGCCGAGAAGATCCAGGTGCACACGCCGATGGCCAGGCACAGGCCGGTGAACAGCACCGCCTTGCCGGTGGACTTGAGCGTCTGGTAGTAGGCCTCCTGCAACGGCAGGCCGGCACGCAGGAAGCTTTCCAGGCGGCTGTAGATGTAGATGCCGTAGTCCACGCCGATGCCCACGCCCAGCGCCACCACCGGCAGGGTCGCCACCTTGACGCCGATGCCCATGAAGGCCATCAGGGCGTTGCCCAGCACCGAGGTCAGCACCAGCGGCAGGACGATGCACAGGGTCGCGGCAAAGGAGCGGAAGGTGATCATGCACATCACCGCCACGCAGATGTACACCAGGATCAGGATGGTCAGCTCGGCCGACTTGATCACTTCGTTGGTGGCCGCCTCGATGCCGGCGTTACCCGCCGCCAGGAGGAACTCAAGGCCTTCCTTGTTGTGGGTGTCGGCAAACTCCTGCACCGCCTTGACCGCACGGTCGAGGGTCTCGGCCTTGTGGTCGTTGAGGAACACCAGCACCGGCGCCAGCGAGCAGTCGGCGTTGTACAGGCCATCGGCACGGGCGATCGAGCTGTTGAGCACGTCCGGGTTGCGCGACAGGCTTTCCCATTTCAGGTTGCCTTCGTTCATGCCCTTGATCATCTGCTTGGACACAGTGACCAGGGAAATCGCCGACTGCACGCCCGGGGTGTTCTCCATCTTCCACATCAGCTCGTCGATCGGCGCCATGGTGGAGTGGATCGAGCAGCCCTCGGTCGGGGTCTTGACCATCACCACCAGCACGTCGGAACTGGTCGAGTAGTTGTTGATGATGAAGCTGTTGTCCTGGTTGTAGCGCGAGTCCGGACGCAGCTCCGGCGCGCCCTGGTCGAGGTCGCCGATCTTCAGGTTCTGGCTGTACCAGAGGCCGCCGCCGAAGGCCAGCAAGGCCAGGATGATGGACACCGGTGCCACCTTGGCGCTGGCGAAGTTGGACAACAGGCGCCAGAACGGATGTTCGCGGGTAGCGTCCTTCTTGCTGCGCTCGATGGCCTTCTTGCTGATGCCGACATAGGAAATCGCCACCGGCAGCAGGATCAGGTTGGTGAACACGATCACTGCCACACCGATGGAGGCACCGATGGCCAGCTCGCGGATCACGCCGATGTCGATGATCAGCAGGGTAATGAAGCCCACGGCATCGGCGAGGATGGCGATCATCCCCGGCAGGAACAGCTGGCGGAAGGTGCGCCGCGCCGCAGTCAGGGCGTTGTCGGCGTCGCTCGATTGCAGGGCGATACCGTTGATCTTCTGCACGCCATGGGAAATACCGATGGCGAAGATCAGGAACGGCACCAGCATCGAGTACGGATCAAGCCCGAAGCCCACCGCATGCATCAGCCCCAGTTGCCAGACCACCGCCACCAGGGTGGTGATCAGCACGGCGATGGTGCTGCGGATACACCAGGTGAACCAGTACAGCAGGATCCAGGTGATCACCAGGGCGATACCGAAGAACATCGCCACCATGATCAGGCCATCGATCAGGTCGCCGACCTTCTTGGCGAAGCCGACGATGTGTACCTTCACATTGGGGTTCTGGGCCTGGAATTTTTCGCGGATCTTCTCTTCCAGCTGGTGCGAGAACTGCTGGTAGTCGAGCTTGATCAGCTTGCCCTGGTCCTGCGGGTCCGGGTAGGACTCCAGCAGCGGCACGTCGATGATGCTCGACTTGAAGTTGTTGGCCACCAGGCGCCCGACCTGCCCCGACTTGAGCACGTTGTTGCGCAACTGGTCGAGGCTGTCGGCCGAACCGTCATAGGTATTGGGGATAACCTCGCCACCGGCGAAGCCTTCCTCGGTCACCTCGGTCCAGCGCACGCTGGGGCTCCACAGCGACTTCAGGCCCGAGCGGTCGACACCGGGAATGTAGAACACCTCGTCATGGACCTGACGCAGGGTCTCCATGTAGTCCTTGCTGAAGATGTCGCCATCGGTGGCTTCCACCGAAATACGCACGGTGTTGCCGAGGTTGGCCAGGTCATTGCGGTGTTCGAGCATCTTCTCGATGAAGGGGTGCTCGAGCGGGATCATTTTCTCGAAGCTGGTCGAGGGACGGATCTGCGTGGCCTGCCAGAACAGGAACACACTGACCAGCAGGCAGATGAGGATCACCACCGGGCGGTTGTTGAAAATCAGGCGTTCGAGCAGCGTCGCCTTGTCCTGATGGTGCTGCTGCTGATTCATGCTGAACTGCTCCTGCTGGCTCATGGCTGCACTCCTTCGGCGCCCTGGGCCGTTGCCAGGTGGATGCCGCCCTGGCCGACCAGGACCAGACCTCCTTTGTCCTGCCCGCTGACACCCGCCAGGGCGATACGGTCGGATCGGTTGAAGACACTGAACGTCTGGCCGTCGTCGCTGCTGCGCAGGACGCTGCCACCGTTACCGACCAATACCAGGCTGCCATCATCGAGAAGCGTAGCGCTTGCCAGGCCAAATTCGAGGGCACCGCGGGCGGCTTTCAATTCGATCTGTTGCCAGGTATCGCCAAAATCCGCGGAGCGGTAGAGATTGCCGCGCAGTCCATAGGCCAGCAGCGTGCGCGGCTGGGCGGTGCCGATCACGCCGAACAGCGAGCCCTGGTAAGGGCCTTCGAGCTTCTCCCAGGTCTGGCCGTCGTCGCTGGAACGGAACATGCTGCCCTGTTCGCCGACGATGAACAGGCCGGCGTCCTTGATGGCAGCGATGCCGTTGAGGTGGAACTGGTCTTCGTTGTCCAGGCGGTCGCCGACATCGGTCCACTGCTTGCCACCGTCGGTGGTTTCCAACAGTGCGCCATAGGCGCCCACGGCAAAGCCCTGCTGCGCGTCCTTGAACCAGACATCGAGCAGTGGCGCTTCGCGCTGGAGGTCTTCGAACTGTTTGCTCCAGGTCACGCCGCCGTCGCTGCTGGCGAGGATCTGCGCGTCGTGGCCGACGGCCCAGCCCTGCTTGTCATCGACGAAATACACCGCCGTCAGCAGTTGCCGGGTCGGCACCTTGGCCTGGGTCCAGGTCTGGCCCTGGTCATCGGAGAACAGGATATGGCCGCGATCGCCGACGGCGACCAGGCGTTTGCCGGCGTGGGTCACGTCCAGCAACAGGCTCTTTTCGGCCTTGGCCGATTCGGTGGAGTAGACCTGGGTCTCGGCGCTGGCCGCCTCGATCGTGTTGGCCCACAGCCCCATTGCCAGCACCAGCAACCCGCTGGTGGCCAATGCCCATGGGCGAGCGCGCGCGGCGCCGCCGGTACCTGCCATATAAGGCACGGTCATAGATCTGTCCCCCGGTTTTTTGTTATTTGGGTCAATCTATTTGCAGGTACTGCGAAAAACCGTGTTCCAGAGCCCCGCAAACGCTGAGAGCCATCCTATCGGGGTTGGTGAAGGGCTGACAACGAACGGGACGTTATCTTTTGTTAAGCGGGAAATTTGGGAGGGGGTAAAGCTATCGCCGGCGTTGCCGGCTCCCACAGGAGATCCTTTGTGGGAGCCGGCAACGCCGGCGATCAGGCCATCAGGCCAGGCTCTTGCTCACGACTTCATACACATCGCTGGACAGCGCGCCGGAGGCGAGGATGCGCTCCAGCTCGCCTTTCATCAGCGCCTGGCGGGCACTGTCGTACTTGCGCCAGCGGGTCAGTGGCGCCAGCTGGCGCGAGGCGATCTGCGGGTTGAGGGCGTTGAGCTCGATCACCAGGTCCGCCAGGAAGCGATAGCCGGAGCCATCGGCCGCATGGAAGTTGACCAGGTTCTGCCCGGCGAAGGCACCGATCAGGGCACGGACCTTGTTCGGGTTCTTCAGGGTGAACGCCGGATGCTGCATCAGTGCCTTGACCCGCGCCAGGCCGCCCGGCAGGGTGCTGGCCGCCTGCACGCTGAACCACTGGTCCATGACCAGCGGGTTGTCCTTGAAGTGCTCGGCGAAGGTGTCCAGCGCCTTGGCCCGCTCGGCCTCGAACGGCGAGTTGACCAGCACGGCCAGCGCGGTCAGGCGCTCGGTCATGTTGTCGCAGGCGTCGAACTGCTCCAGGGTCGCTTCCAGCACCTGCGGCTTGCCGCTCTGCATCAGGTACGACAGGGCGATGTTCTGCAGGCTGCGGCGGGCGAAGTGCTCGGCTTCGGCCACGTAGGCGGTCGTGCGCGAGACCTCGCGGTTGGCTGTGTAACGGGCCAGCAGCGCATCGAACAGCTGGTCGGCGATCTGCTGGCGGGCGAACTCGCGGGCAGCATGGATGGCGTCCACGTCGGCGACTTCGCTGATCTCGGTGAGGTAGGCCTCACCCGGCAGCGACAGCATCTCGGCGACCATGGCCGGGTCCAGCGCATCGTTGCCCAGCACGGTGCCCAGGGCGGTGATCAGGCGCTGGTCGAGTGTGAGCGCCTCGCCACGCTGATGCTGGCCGATCAGTTCCTGCAGCACCTGCACCGACAGCTGCTGCCCCGCTTCCCAGCGGTTGAAGCCATCGCTGTCATGCTGCATGAGGAACATCAGCTGGTAGCGGTCGTAGGGGAAGCTCAGCTTGACCGGCGCGCTGAAGCCGCGCAGCAACGACGGCAGCGGTTTTGCCGCGACGTCGACGAAGGTGAAGGTCTGCTCGGCCTCGGTCACCGACAGCACCCGCGAGGTGCCGGCCGCTGCCGCTTCGCCTTGCAGGCGCAGGGCGATGTCGTTGCCCTGGGCGTCGAGCAGGCCCAGTTCCACCGGGATCACGAAAGGTTTTTTCTCGACCTTGTCGGGGGTCGCCGGGTAGCTCTGGCGGAAGGTCAGGCTGTAGGTCTGCGCGGCGCTGTCATAGTGCTCGCTGACCGCCAGACGCGGGGTGCCGGCCTGGCTGTACCAGCGCTTGAACTGGCTCAGGTCCACGCCGTTGGCATCTTCCATGGCCTTGATGAAGTCGTCGCAGGTCACCGCCTGGCCGTCGTGACGTTCGAAGTACAGGTCGCTGCCCTTGCGGAACCCTTCGGCCCCCAGCAGGGTACGCACCATGCGCACCACTTCCGAGCCCTTCTCGTAGACGGTCAGGGTGTAGAAGTTGGAAATCTCGATGAAGCTGTCCGGGCGCACGGCGTGGGCCATCGGGCCGGCATCTTCGGCGAACTGGTGGGTACGCAGGTAGGCCACGTCCTCGATGCGCTTGACCGTGCGCGAGTTCATGTCGGCGCTGAATTCCGAGTCGCGGAACACCGTGAAGCCTTCCTTGAGCGACAGCTGGAACCAGTCGCGGCAGGTCACGCGGTTGCCCGACCAGTTGTGGAAGTACTCGTGGGCGACCACCGCCTCGACCCGCTGGTGCGCGGCATCGGTGGCGGTTTCGGCGCGGGCCAGCACGCAACTGGAGTTGAAGATGTTCAGGCCCTTGTTTTCCATGGCGCCCATGTTGAAGTCGTTGACCGCGACGATCATGAAGATATCCAGATCGTACTCGCGACCGTAGACCTCTTCGTCCCAGCGCATGGACTTCTTCAGGCTGGTCATGGCGTGCTGGCACTTGTCGATGTTTTCCGGCTCGACATAGATGCGCAGGGTCACGTCACGACCCGACTGGCGGGTGAAGGTGTCTTCGACGCACCACAGGTCACCGGCCACCAGGGCGAACAGGTAGGCCGGCTTCATGAACGGGTCTTCCCAGGTCGCCCAGTGCCGGCCGTCGTCCTGCGGGCCGCTGCCGATCGGGTTGCCGTTGGACAGCAGCACCGGATAGCGATGCTGCTCGGCGATCACCGTGGTGGTGAACGTGCTCATCACATCCGGGCGATCGAGGTAATAGGTGATCTTGCGGAAACCCTCGGCCTCGCACTGGGTACAGAACATGCCGCCGGATTTGTACAGGCCTTCCAGCGCCGTGTTGCTTTCCGGGTGGATCTTCACGCTGGTGTCGAGGGTGAAGGTCGCGGACTTGGGCTGCAAGGTCAGGTGGCTGTCATCGAGCTGGTAGTCGCCAGCGCCCAGGGGCTGGTCGTCCAGGGCCACGCTCTGCAGCTCCAGCTGCTGGCCGTCGAGCACCAGCGGCGGCAGGCCCGGACCGCGGGCCGGGTTGCGGCGCATGACCAGCTGGGCGTGGACCAGGCTGTGGTCCTCGAACAGTTCGAAGGTCAGGTGCGTCTCGTCGATCAGGTACTCGGGGGCCTGATAGTCCTTGAGGTAGATCACTTGCGGCTGTTCGGTACGCATGTGGCGGTCCTTTTTTACTGATGCACGGCGAGCTGGTACGCCGTGTACTTGCGAATGTTGATCACACCGGTGTCGAAAATCAGGTACTGGCCCTTGATCCCCAGCAGCGTGCCTTCAGCCACGGGGTTCTTGTCCAGGTTGAAGCTGACGATCTTGCTCGGGTAGGCCTGGACCGGGTAGCGAATCTCCAGCACCTGGGCATCGGTCATCGGCTGCACGGCCTGCAGGCCGAAGCGCGCCTGCAAGGCCGCGAAGCCCTCGGCGCAGCTGTCGAACAGCTGCTCGCGCACCGCCACCAGGTCGACCGCCTCGGCGTCGCCCTTGAGCAGTGCGCGCCAGTTGGTGCGATCGGCCACCTGGCTGCGGAACAGGTCTTCGACCAGCCCGGACTGCTGGCGGGTGGCGACCCGCACGATCGGCAATGCCTGGCTGGCGCCCTGGTCGAGCCAGCGGGTGGGCAGCTGGCTGGCACGGGTGATGCCGACCTTGATGCCCGAGGAGTTGGCCAGGTAGACCACATGATCGGTCATGCAGAACTGCTCGCCCCAGGCAGGCTCACGGCAGGTGCCCTGGTCGTAGTGGCATTTTTCCGGGGCCATGATGCAGGTATCGCACTGGGCCAGCTTGGTCATGCACGGGTAGCAGTAACCCTGGCTGAAGCTGGTCTTGGTCTTGCGTCCGCAATGGATGCAGTGGATGGCGCCGAGGTATTCCAGGCGCAGGGTCTTGCCGATCAGTGGATTGACCGGCACTTCCTGCTCGCCCAGGCGAAAAGCGTACTGCACCACAGGCGCGTCGAGACGCGCCGACATTTTACTGATGGAGCCGCGGCCGAGTTCGATCAATGGATCGCATCCGACTTGAACAGGATGTTCGCTACCGGTGCCGACTTCGAGGCGCATTCCTGCGGCCCCATGTAGCCGGTGCGTTGGTCTTCGGGCAGGTTCTGCATTTCCCAGGCGATCACCGCCTGCAACGACAGTTCCTTCTGCTCGGTGGTGAGCTTGCGCCCGTCCGCCCATTTGCCCAGTTCTACCGCCAGTTTCAGGCTCTGGTAGATTTCCGGGGTGATGTTTTCGATCATTTGCGCAAAAGTGGACATAGCGTCTCCCAAAATCAAGCCGTCAGTTTACGCCGGGCCAGCGCCCCGCCCAAGAGCCCGCTGAGGCAACCGACCAACAACCCGCCGACGTGGGCGGCGTTGGCGATCTGGCCGAAGCCCAGCAGGCTGACCAGTCCGGACAGGCACAGCAGCAGCCAGACCAGCATCATCACCAGTACCCCGCGCGGCATGCGGTACACCGGGTTCGGCGCCAGCCACTGGTACAGCCAGACATGCCCGAGCAGGCCGTAGAGCACGCCCGACAGGCCGCCGAACAGGCTCGGCCCGCCGAACACATACTGCGCGACGTTGGACACCAGGCTGAACAGCAAGGTCAGGCCCAGCAACGACCAGGCGCCCTGGCGCAGCTCGATGCGCCGGCCCAGTTCCCAGTACCACAAGGCGTTCATGGCCAGGTGGAGGATGCCGAAATGCACCAGCATCGGCGTGAACAGCCGCCACCATTGGCCATCCGCCAGGCTCGCGGCCAGCGGGGTGAAGTACAGGTACTCGCCCTGTACGCGAAAATCGAGGAAGGTCAGCCAGCTCAGGGTGGCGAAATTGTCGCCAAGGCCGGTCAGCCCGGCGACGATCAGGCACAGCAGCAAGACCGCGGCCGTGGCCTTGCTGGCGCGTACTTGCTCGCCCAGGCTCGGACGCGCCGGTGGCGCCAGCGTGGTGTCGGTCGGCAACTGGAAGTCGGCGTCGCCCTCGGGAAAGCGCTGGTACAGCTGGCGGACATCCTCGGCGAGGTTCTCCGCCACCCACAGCACCTGGTCACCGCCCTCCTCGCTGACCCGGTGCGGCACCTGCAGGCGCCGCAGCAGGCCGACAAAGCCGCTCAGGTCGGTGTTCAAGGGCATGCGCAAGACAACGACAGCGCTCATTGGCTGGCCTCCGGCCGTTCCACGTCGACCCAGACGAACTTGCGCGGGTCGAGACGGGTTTCATTATCGAGTCGGTAAGCGACCAGCTTGCCGTACAGCACCGCACTGTAGTCCAGGCAGGCCAGGTTGGAGCGGATAGGCGCCGGCTTGCCGCTGCGCCAGTAATGGCCGACGAACAGCATCGGTTCATCTTCGCCGTAGCGCAGCAAGGCGTTCTTCTGGCTGTGGCTGAGCGGTGTGCTGGCGACCTTCTCCGGCAAGGCGTCGGGCTGGAAGACGATGTCGCCGTAGGTCTGCGGGTCTTCCTCCCAGAACTTGGTGCGGAAAAACGCCCGGGTCAGGCCGTCGCCACCGGTCAGGGTCAGGCCGTCCGGCAGGCGCATGTCGGTACCGCGCAGCAGGCGGTTGCAGACCGTTGCGGCGAAGCTGTCGGACACCGCCGAGGCCTGGACGAAATGCTCATCGATACGGCCATCGGGGTGCTGCAGGCGCAACGGCTCGATCAGTCGCGGATCCCAGCAGGCATGCACCACGCGGAAACGCCCGGCATCGATGAACAGCGGCAGTTCGTAGAACCATTCGAGGAAGTCATGCCAGTCGTGGGGATGCTGTTCGAACTGGGTCAGGGTTTCGTAGATCAGACGCCCGTGGCGCGGTGTGTGCTCGCGCACGAACTGCTTGCCGCTCTCGGGCAGGGCTGGAGTGTTCCAGCCCAGGGCGTTGTACTCGTGGTTGCCCATGATGCAGTAGGCCTGCCCTGCCTCGACCATGTCATGGACGATATGCAGGGCCTCGCGGATCCGTGGACCGCGGTCGATGATGTCGCCAAGGAACAGCGCCTGGCGCTGGGCATGGCGCCAGACACCGCCCTGGCGCTTGTAACCGAGGGCATCGAGCAGGCGTTCGAGGGTCAGTGCACAGCCATGCACGTCACCGATCAGGTCGTAACTGCGGGCCGGATCGATCATCAGTCGCCTCCACCACCCAGACGGCTGCCCCAGCCGAGTTTGGTCCGGCAGACCTCATAGTAATTGTGGTCCAGCGGATGGATCAGGCGCAGTTTCTGCGGTTTCTTGTTCACCGTGATGGTGTCGCCGGGGGCGCAGGTGAAGTGGTTCTGGCCATCACAGGAAATCTGCGGGTAGATCTGCAGGTCCTTGGACACCACGATCTTCAGCTCGCTGTTGCCGTCGACCACGATCGGACGCCCGGACAGGGTGTGCGGGTACATCGGCACGATGACGATGGCGTCGAGCTTGGGGTGCATGATCGGCCCGCCCGCCGACAGCGCGTAGGCGGTCGAGCCGGTCGGAGTGGCGACGATCAGGCCGTCGGCCTTCTGGCTGCAGACGAACTGGCCATCGATGTAGATCTCGAATTCGATCATCCGCGTCGATTTGCCCGGGTGCAGCACCACGTCGTTGAGTGCATCGCCCTGGCCGATGGCTTCGGCATGGCGGCGCACTTCGGCCTGGAGCAGGAAGCGGTTTTCCACCAGGTAGTGGCCATCGAGCACTTCGGCGACCTTCACTTCCAGCTCGTCGGGGCGGATGTCGGTGAGAAAGCCCAGGCTGCCGCGGTTGATACCCAGCACCGGAATGTTGTGCCGGGCCAGGGCGCGGGCCGCGCCCAGCAGGCTGCCATCACCGCCGACGACAATGACCAGGTCGCAGACCTCGCCCAGCAACTTGCGCGACGAGGTCTGCAGGCCGTGGCCGGGCAGGACTTCGGCGATGGTGTCCTCGAGGATCACGTGCAGATGCCGTTCCAGCAGGAATTTTTTCAGTCGGCGAATGGTATCGAGCACCTGGGAGCTGCCGAGGCGGCCGATAATACCGATATTGCGAAATTGCTCCATGGGGCTCCTGCTAGGCGCTACGGCGGGTAAAAAGGCGAGGTTCGCCAAAGAGTTCGATTATGGGCGAAAGCGCCGTGCAGCGGCAAACGCCGGAGAAAATCGCCAGGGGCCCGGGCTTAAGCGCTATGCTCGCTGGATGAACCCTTTTCCCGGCCTGACCGACCTGCCCCGCCAGTTGCGCCAGCCTCCGGTGCGCGACCTGGCCTGGGTCATCCTCGCCCCGCCGATGCTGCGCCAGACGCCCTGGCCCCAGCGTCACCCGCTGGCGGCCAGCGACTGGGTGGCCGACCCCGGGCGCCTGCGCCAGTGGCTGCTGGCCCTGGACCGCGACAGCAGCACCTTGCTGGACTGGCTGGCCCAGGCCACGACCCGGCGCCTGGGCCTGTACTACGAACGGCTATGGCAGTTCACCCTGCAGCACGCCCCCGGCGTGACCCTGCTGGCGGCCAACCTGCCGATCCGCAGCGCCGGGCACACCCTGGGCGAGCTGGATATCCTCCTGCGCGACGCCGACGGCGTGCACCACCAGGAACTGGCGATCAAGCTCTACCTGGGGCCGCCAGGGGGTGATGGCAAGGACCCGGCGCACTGGCTGGGCCCGGGTTGCCATGACCGCCTGGACCGCAAGCTGGCGCACCTGCGCGATCACCAGTTGCCGATCTCGGCGCGGGCCGAAAGCCGCGAGGCGTTGGCGGCGCTGGAGATCGAGCAGTTCAGCGCCCAGTTGTGGCTGGCCGGCTACCTGTTCTACCCCTGGCCAGGGCATGCCGACTCGCCGGAAGGTGCGCATCCGCAGCATTTGCGTGGGCAGTGGCTGCACCGGCGCGACTGGCCGGCGTTTGTCGAGCGGAGCCCGGGCGGCGACTGGCAGCCGTTGCCGCGCCAGGCCTGGCTGGCGCCGGCGCGGTGTGGCGGGGACGAGCGCTGGACGTCGGAACGCCTGGACCAGTGGTTGGAGCTACTGGACCCACTGGCACCGGCGCAGTTGTTGGTACGCCTGGAGGAAAGCGAAAACGGGGACTGGGAGGAAGTGCAACGGGTGTTCCTGGTCTCCGATGCCTGGCCGAATTTTCCGGGGTGACCGGCTTTACGCCTGCTGCGCAGGCGATCGCAGGCTACGCCAGCTCCCACAGGGTCAGCTGCTCTTATGGGAGCAATTGTGTCGCAAAGCGACCGTAAAACCAGTCGATCGCAGCCTCGCGCCTCGGAAGCGGCTACCCATGTAGGGGCAACTGTCTTTGTGGGAGCTGGCGAAGCCGGCGATGGGCCCGCCATCAAACCAGGGTCAGGCGCAAAGCCAGGGCGGCCAGGGTCAGCAACAACACCGGCACGGTCAGCACAATCCCGACCTTGAAGTAGTACCCCCAGCCGATCTTCACGCCCTTGCGCTCCAGCACATGCAGCCACAACAAGGTGGCCAGGCTGCCGATCGGTGTGATTTTCGGCCCCAGGTCGCTGCCGATCACGTTGGCGTAGATCATCGCCTCCTTGACCACGCCGCTGGCCGTGCTGGCATCGATCGACAGGGCGCCGATCAGCACCGTCGGCAAATTGTTCATGATCGACGACAGCAACGCCGCCAGCAGCCCGGTGCCCATGGCCGCGCCCCAGACGCCACCGGCGGCGAAGTCGTCGAGCCAGCCGGCCAGGTAGTCGGTCAGCCCGGCATTGCGCAGGCCATAGACCACCAGGTACATCCCCAGGGAGAACACCACGATATGCCAGGGCGCTTCCTTGAGCACCTTGCGCGTGGATATCCGGTGCCCGCGCGCCGCCACGGCCAGCAGCACCGCCGCGCACACCGCCGAGATCGCGCTGACGGGGATGCCCAGCGGCTCCAGGGCGAAGCAGCCGATCAACAGGACCACCAGCACCAGCCAGCCGGCGACGAAGGTGGCCGGATCCTGCACCACGCTGCGCGGGCGATCCAGTTGCAGCGGGTCGTAGTCGCTCGGAATGTCGCGACGGAAATACCACAGCAACACCACCAGGGTCGCCACCACGCTGACCAGGTTCACCGGCATCATCACCGCGGCATAGCGGTTGAAACCGATGCCGAAGAAGTCCGCCGAGACGATGTTGACCAGGTTCGACACCACCAGCGGCAGGCTGGCGGTGTCGGCGATGAAGCCTGCGGCCATGACGAAGGCCAGGGTCGCCGCCGGGCTGAAGCGCAGGGCCAGGAGCATGGCCACCACGATCGGCGTGAGGATCAGCGCTGCGCCATCATTGGCGAACAGCGCCGAGACCAGCGCCCCGAGCAGCACGATATAGCAGAACAGCCGCCGCCCGCTGCCACGCCCCCAGCGCGCCACATGCAGCGCCGCCCAGGCGAAGAAGCCGGCGGCATCGAGCAACAGGCTGATGATGATCAGGGCAATGAAGGTGCCGGTGGCATTCCAGATGATCTGCCAGACCACCGGGATGTCGCCCCACTGCACCACGCCGGTGAGCAGCGCCAGCAACGCCCCGCCCGTGGCGCTCCAGCCAACGCCCAGGCCGCGGGGCTGCCAGATCACCAGGGTAATGGTCAGGAGGAAAATCAATGACGCCATCAGCATGGAGCGCAGCCTTGCACGTAGAAGAGGGAAACGGCGGATTCTAGCGACAGATCAATACCGGGGTAACGAAATTCTGTTTCAATTGCCGAGTAGTCGGCTGTCCAGCGATTACAGTGAAATCACTGCGCCGCGAAGAGCGTGGACTTCGACCTGATGACGAGGATTGACCATGACCCTGAATACCCCACAGGCCCGCTACAACGGCCTGTCGATCACCCTGCACTGGCTGATGCTGGTGCTGCTGGCGGCGGTCTACGCCCTGATCGAACTGCGCGGCCTGTTCCCCAAGGACAGCGCCGAACGTAACCTGATGAAAGACCTGCACTTCATGCTCGGCCTGACCGTGTTCGTGCTGGTGTGGCTGCGCCTGGCCGTGCGCCTGGTCCGCCCCGCACCACCGATCGTCCCGGCCCCGCCGGCCTGGCAGACCGGCCTTGCGCACCTGATGCACCTGGCCCTGTACCTGCTGATGATCGGCTTGCCGCTGGCCGGCTGGTTGATTCTTAGTGCGGCGAACAAGCCGATCCCCTTCTATGGCTTCGAGCTGCCGGCGCTGCTGGCGCCGGACCCGGACCTGGCCAAGTCGATCAAGGGCTGGCACGAACGCATCGGCAGCTGGGGTTACTGGCTGATCGGCCTGCATGCCCTGGCCGGCCTTTACCACCACTATGTGCAGCGCGATAACACCCTGCTGCGCATGCTGCCACGCGGTAACTAGGCAAAGCCGCGGCGGCCCTGCAGGCCGCCGCTGTGCAGGAAGATCAACCGAGTGCCGGGGGCGAAGGCGCCGGCCTCGACCTGTTCGCGCAGGGCCAGCAGGGCCTTGCCGGTGTACACCGGCTCCAGCGGCAGTCCCGACTCGCGCTCGCACGCCTGCATGAAGGCCAGCAAGGGTTCATCGACCCTGGCAAAGCCTCCACGGCTGGCATCGTACAAGCGATAGCCATCGAGCCCGGCCAGCGCCTGGACCTCGCCCGGTACACCATGATCCGCTGGCACCGCCAGTGCGCCATGAACCGGATGGCCACCCTCCTCCGCCAGCACCAGCCCCGCCAGGGTGGTACCGGTGCCGGCAGCCAGCCACCAACCGTCGTAATCCGCCCAGCCCAGCTTCGCCAGCTGGGCCCTGGCCTGCTCGACGATCAGGGCACAGCCCTTGGCACCCAGCGGACCGCCGCCCCCTTCAGGCACACAGTGCCAGCCTGGATACAGCGCCTGCCAGGGTTGCCAGAAACCGGGCTGATGACGCTCCCGGTAGCCGCCGTAACCCAGCCAGTGCAACTGCATGCCGAACGCCTGCAGGTCGCGTACCGTCGGGGTGTCCTGGAAATGGCCGCGCAGCAGCCCTGCCGTGGCGAAGCCGAAGCGCTTGCCGGCGGCCGCCAGGGCATGCAGGTGATTGGAGTGGGCACCGCCCAGGCTGATGACACCGGGCGCAGCGGCGTCCTGTGCCAGGCGCAGGTGTTCCAGCAGCTTGAACCATTTGTTGCCGCTGATCAGCGGGTCGATCAGGTCCAGGCGCAGCACCGCCAGCTCAACGCCGAACGGGCGCAGCCAGTTCAACGTCAGCGGTTGCAGGGGTGCCACGGGAAGGGAGTCGAAGCCGGTCATTGACGCATCACTGCTACAGGGAAGCAGCAGTCTAACAGCGCGGCGGGATCGGCACCCCGCCGCGCCTGTGCATCAGAGCTCGGCCGCCAGGCGCGAACCCTGGTTGATCGCGCGCTTGGCATCCAGTTCGGCGGCCACATCGGCGCCGCCGATCAGGTGCACCGACTGACCGGCCGCCTGCAGGCCTTCCTGCAGCTCGCGCAGCGGATCCTGGCCGGCGCAGATCACCACGTTATCCACAGCCAGCAGCTGCGGCTCGCCCTCGCCGATGCGGATGTGCAGGCCGGTGTCATCGATGCCTAGGTACTCGACGCTGTTGAGCATCTGCACCTGCTTGTTCTTCAGCCCCGTGCGATGAATCCAGCCGGTGGTCTTGCCCAGGCCGTCACCGACCTTGGACTTCTTGCGCTGCAGCAGGAACACCTGGCGGGCCGGCGCATGGGGTTCGGCCTTGATCCCGGCCACGCCACCACGGGCCTCCAGGGCGGTGTCGATGCCCCACTCCTTCCAGAACGCCTCGCGATCCTGGCTGGTGGCCTTGCCTTGATGTACCAGGTACTCGGAGACGTCGAAGCCAATGCCACCGGCACCGATCACCGCGACCTTCTGGCCCACCGGCTTGCGCTCGAGCAGCACGTCCAGGTAGCTCAGCACCTTGTCGTGCTCGACCCCCGGAATCGCCGGCAGACGCGGGACGATACCAGTGGCCAGGATGATCTCGTCATAGCCGCCCGCCGCCAGGCGCTCGACGTCGACACGGGTGTTCAGGCACAGCTCGACACCGGTGGTTTGCAGCTTGCGCTTGAAGTAGCGCAGGGTCTCATAGAACTCTTCCTTGCCCGGTACACGCTTGGCGACGTTGAACTGGCCACCGATCTCGCTGGCGGCATCGAACAGCGTCACCTGGTGGCCGCGCTCGGCCGCCACGGTGGCTGCGGCAAGCCCGGCAGGGCCGGCGCCGACCACGGCGATATTCTTGACCTGGGTGACCGGCAGGTAGTTGAGCTCGGTTTCATGGCAGGCGCGCGGGTTGACCAGGCAACTGGTCAGCTTGCCGCCGAAGGTGTGGTCCAGGCAGGCCTGGTTGCAGCCGATGCAGGTGTTGATCTCGTCGCCACGCCCGGCAGCGGCCTTGTTGACGAAGTCCGGGTCGGCCAGGAAAGGCCGCGCCATGGAGACCATGTCGGCATCGCCGTCGGCGAGGATCTGCTCGGCCACTTCCGGGGTGTTGATGCGGTTGGTGGTGATCAGCGGGATCTGCACCGCGCCACGCAGCTTGGCCGTGACCTTGGTAAAGGCCGCCCGTGGCACCTTGGTGGCGATGGTCGGGATCCGCGCCTCATGCCAGCCGATGCCGGTGTTGATCAGGGTCGCGCCGGCCTGCTCGATGGCCTTGGCCAGCTGCACGATTTCTTCCCAGTTGCTGCCGCCTTCGACCAGGTCGAGCATCGACAGGCGGAAGATGATGATGAAGTTCGGCCCCACGGCCTCACGCACCCGGCGCACGATCTCCACCGCCAGGCGCATGCGATTCTCATAGCTGCCCCCCCAGCGGTCGGTACGCTGGTTAGTGTGGGCGGCGAGGAACTGGTTGATGAAGTAGCCTTCCGATCCCATGATCTCGACGCCGTCATAGCCGGCGCTTTGCGCAAGTTCCGAACAGGTGACGAAATCCTGGATCTGCTTCTCGATGCCCGCCTCGTCCAGCTCGCGTGGCTTGAACGGGTTGATCGGCGCCTGGATGGCGCTTGGCGCGACCTGGCGCGGGCTGTAGGCGTAACGACCGGCATGGAGGATCTGCATGCAGATCTTGCCGCCGGCCTCATGCACGGCGCGGGTGACGATGCGGTGCTTGTCGGCTTCTTCGGCGGTGCACAGCTTGGCCGCGCCGGAATACACCCCGCCCTCGTCGTTCGGCGCAATGCCGCCGGTGACCATCAGGCCGACGCCGCCACGGGCACGCTCGGCGAAATAGGCGGCCATGCGCTCGAAACCACCGGGCTTCTCTTCAAGGCCAGTGTGCATCGAGCCCATCAGGGTGCGGTTGCGCAGGGTGGTGAAGCCCAGGTCCAGCGGGGCGAGCAGGTGCGGGTAGTGAGCGGCGGCCATAGTGAACTCCACAACAGGCGTAATCACGGAATGCGGGTGCCTCGCAGAGGGAAGCGGGCCCCGTCAGTTATCTGTGACCGACATTAAAGAGCCCGCCCCGAACGCTCAATGACCGAAACTTACAACTTAATGACTCTACTGCTCAGCACTTTGCTCGACGCCGACCTCAACGCGACTCCGCGTACGGCTTCAGTGGGTTGACCGGCAGCGGCAGGTTGCCCTGCCACGGATCGAAGCTGTAGCGCAGGTACAGCAAGGCGCGATTGGGCGAGTAGTCTTCGCTGCGTTGCAGGGTGAAGCCGCCGCCCAGTACCCAGTGATCATCCAGGCGCCGCTCGACCAGGGCCTGGGCCAGATAGCCCAGGCCCTTGTTGTCATCGCTACCACGCAGCTCGTCGATGTTGCTGCTCAGCAACGGTCCGTACTGGTCGAGGATGTCGTCGTTGACAGAGGACACGGGGAAGGCGCGCTCGGCGTCGCTGTGCGCCCAGGAATAACCCACCGAGCCTTCCAGGTACACCGACCAGTCGGCATTGCGCCAGGCATAGTTGACCGGCACGCCGAACGACAGGTACCGCTGCGGACTGTAGTAACCGCCCTGCCCCAGGGTGTAGCCGCCCAGGTTGCGGTCGTAGTGCCAGGCCATGGCCGTGGCGCCAATGCGCAGCTCTTCATCCGCGCGGTTGATCAGGCGGTAGTAATAGCCACCCAGGGCCCGCCAGCGCGTGTTGTCCTCGACGTTCTTGCCTTGCAGCCAGTGGTAGCCCAGGCTGGCCCAGACACCATCGTCCAGCCCGCGATCATGACTCAGCCCAAGGGTCACGCCGGTGGCCGTGACGCCGCCCCAGCTGATGCCGGTGCGCGGATCCTTGGCGCCGGCGTAGGACAGCAGCGAGTTGTTCATGGGCCGGCGCGAACCGGTCAGGGTCCAGCCGATGCCGTGGCTCTTGCCATTGAAGGTGACGCCGCCGAGCAGGTTCTGGACCTCGAAGCCCATGGGCGAGGTGCCGATGTCGGCGCTCACCCCATCGCCCTGCCAGCCGGCGGCCAGGGTGATGCCATCGGCGGTTTCCTTGCCACCGGGGCACCCGGTGGGAATGGCACCCGCCGCGTTGCGGCCGCGGAACGAGCAGCTGCCGAAGGCTTCGCGGTGCAGGCCGTCGGCGTCAGTGTCGAAGCTGGCCGCGCGCAGCGACACTTGCTCGACACGGGCAAAACCCAGGCCCTCGCCCACCGGCATCTGCGCATGGACCATGGTGGTCGAGGTGGTGAGGTCGGAAATGCCTTCGGCGCCATCGTTGTCGCGCCAGCCGTAATCCTGCTGGACCGTGACCGTAGGGCTCTGCCACTGGTAGAGCTGGTCGACATCACGGCGCAGGCTCTGGCGCAGCCAGTCATCCTCGTCACTGGCGCGGCTGGCACGGGTCAGGGCGATGTCGTCGCGAGGGCTGGCCTGTTCGGCACCGAGCAAGCCGGCGTCGCGCATCGCCAGTGCGTAATAGTCCAGCGCCTGGTCCGCCTGCTGGCGCGGCACCGTACGCGCCAGGTCGCGGTACAACAAGGCATCCGGGGTGGTCGTGCGCCTGGCTACATCGGCCAGCAGCACCCGCGCCTTGTCAGGCTCGCCCACGGCCGCCCAGGCATTGCCCAGGCGCCGACGACCGTCGAGCTGGTCTTCTGGCATCCGGGGCTCATGCTGCTGCAGCGCCTGGCGCGCAGCCGTGGTCTGGCCTCGCTCGATCATCACCTCGATCTGCCCCAGGCGCGCCAGCGCGTCGCCCGGCTGCAAGGCCAGGATGCGGCTGTAGTAGCGGTCGGCAGCGTCGAGGTCAGCGGTTTTGCGTGCCCAGCCGGCCAGTTGCTGCAGGTCGCCAAGCTGTTGCACCACCGGCTGGTCGGCACCCAGCTGACCTTGCAGCACGGCCATGGCCCCGGCGGTGTCGCCGCTGTCGTCGAGTGCGCGGGCGCGCTCCACCACGACCTGACGTTGCAGGCGCTTGTGCAGGGCCTGCATGCCATCGTTCCATTGCGCGGGCGGCACCTGTTCGAGGGTGTCGAGGCCGGCCTGGTTGCGTCCCACGGCCTCCAGGTACAAGCCGTGGGCGAAACGCGCAGTCGGCTCGCGACCCTGGCGCGCCAGCAGGTCGGCGAATACGGCATCGGCCTGGGCGCCCTTGCCCTGCATGCGCAAGGCCCGGGCCAGGTCGCTGGCCAGCCAGGGGTCGTTGGGCGCCAACGGGCGGGCCTGGCTCAACTGACGCTCGGCGCCGACCCAGTCTTCGCGCTCCAGCGACTGCCGGGCCTGGCCGCGCAGCAGTTCCAGTTGCGAGCTGCCACCCGACTGCCCGCCGGCAGGCAGGGCCGCCCACTGCCGCTGCCTGGCCGGCAGGCTGGCGACGTAGCGTGAATGGCGCGCCGGGGATTGCGCCTGGTACAGGCGCGACAAGGCCCGCACGGTGTTCTCGTTACCCGGTTGCAGGCGCGAGGCTTGCAGGTAGTACTGCTCGGCACGTGGCAACTGCTTGCGGGCCATCGCCACATTGCCCAGCCCCAGCAGTGCCAGCGGCTCCTTGGGATCGCGCCGGGCCGCCTCTTCGTAAGCCTGTTGGGCGGCGTTGTAGTTGCCGGCGTTCAGCGCCTGGCGGCCGCGCTGCATCACCAGCCAATATTCGGTGGAGGCCAGCAGCTCGTGCCATTTGCTGAGGATGTAGGTGTCCTGCTCTTCGGCCACGGCCTGCTTGAGCCAGTCCACCGCTTCCTGACGCCGCCCCTGGCGCGCCAGGGCCAGGCCCAGGTAGCCCTTGAGGGTGGCGTCCTTGGGGTAGGCCGCCAGTGCCTTGCGCAGGTTGCGTTCGGCGACGGCCGGCGTGCGCCGCTCCACCAGCATGCGAATGCCCAGCTGGCCGGCGCGCCAGGCCGGATCGCCGGTGAGCTTCTGTTGCCCGGCCAGCAATTCCTGGACCTGTTCCTGGTGGCTGTCACCCGGGTAGCGCTGCAAAAACGCCTGCCAGGAGCGCACGCTGGCATCGCTGGTCGGCTGCTTGCTCAGGTAAGCGAACTCGAGGCTTGCGGCCTGTTTGCGCGACTGGGTTTCGCCGGCCATGCGCTGCACCACCATCAGCGCCTCGTCATTGCGCTTGGCACGGAACAATTGCTCGGTGAGGAACTGCTGCAGTTCGGGGCTGCCCGGGTATTGTTTGTCCAGTGCGTAGAGGTGGTCGATGGTGGTCGGCAACTGATCGGGCAAGCGGCTGCGGATGCGCCAGTACTCCAGGGCCAGTTCCAGGCTCGGCGGCTCGCCCTTGCCGAAGGCCGCCTCATAACGCGACAGCGCCTCGTCGAAACGACCGGCAGTGGCCAGCAGGCGGATCTGCTGCAGGGTCTGCGCGCCTGCCCCACTACTCATTTCCAGCAGACGGGCCATCTGCCGGTCCTGCGGGCCGTCCGGGGCCAGGCGATGCAGATCGCCATACAGCTGCCGGGCACGGTCCAGCTCGCCGGTGCGCACCGCCTGGCGGATGGAAGCACTGAGCGCATCGAGGTTATCCGGTTCCAGCAGGCGCAGGCGCGCCAGGGAATCTTCGACCAGGCTCTCGCGGTGGGTCGCCTCACCCAGGCGAATCTGTTGCATCAGCCATTCGCGCTGCTCGCTGCGGTCGGCCGGCTGGGCCAACAGGGTCAGGGGCACTGCGCCGAGGCACAGCAAGGTGGTCAATCTTCGCATTGCGCATCTTCCCAGCCGGGTATCAGTCTTCCCTTGGCGTCGAATCGGTAACGACGCTCATCCCATCCCTGGCCGAACAGGCTCAGGACCCGGTTGTAGTAGCCACTGGCGGGCGCTGCCGCCAGGCGCTGGCGTTGCTGCTGCAGGCCCTCCTTCTGATTCAGCGCCGCCAGCAGTGGCAACAGGGCCGCAGAAAAGCCCACCGGGCCCTTGCCACTGCCTTCGCCGCTGTCGACATTGACCGTTTCCGGTGGCACACCCTGCTTGAGGGTCAGATCGACCATGGGTCGATAGCGTTCAACCAGCGCCTTGCGGCCGCTGGCAGCGGGGTCGAGCATGCCCAGCCACAGGTAGACGCGGATGGCATCGTAACTGCCCTTGGCGCCGTTGACCGGGTCGCTGATCAAGCTGCCGTCCTCGCGCACCGCCAACCAGTCGGGCGCCAGGCCCCTGGGCGCACTGCTCAGCAACAGTTTGCGGCTGTTATCGGCCAGTTCTTCCCAGAGCGGCGCCAGTTCGGCAAAGCGGTCCAGCACCTGCGGCGGCAGATAGCTGGTGTTCAGGCGAGTACCCTTGGCGCTGACAAAGCCCCGGTCGCCCGGCAGTAGCATCACCCCTACGCCCGGCAGTGGCCGCAGGGTTTGCGCGGCCACCCGCCAGAGCACCTCGATGGCCAGTTCGCGATACTCGGCCACCGCCCACAGGCGCCCGGCCTCAAGCAGGCTGTAGGCCAGCCACAGGTCGGCATCGCTGGCATTGTTGCTGTCCAGCACGCGCCACTTGCCGTGTTCGTCCTGGCCCCACTTCCAGGCCGGCAACTGCTTGCTCAGGTTGCCACCGGCGAGGTTGTTCTCGGTCCAGCTGAGCAACTGGCGAAAGCGCTCGTGGTCATTGGCCACCAGGGCGAAGAACAGGCCATAGGTCTGCCCTTCGGAGGTGCTGATGCGACCTTGGGCCGGATCGATCACCCGGCCGTCGGCACTGACCAGCTCCGTCTTGAACTGCTCCCACGCCGGCCAGCAACTGGCGGCTGCCACAGACGCACACAGCCACAGCGCGCCTCCCAGCAGCCATTTGGCGCCCATCACTCCTTGCCCTCGGCCAGGCGACGACGCGCCACCCAGGCCAGCAGGCGCCAGGCCACGATGCCCAGCAGCACGATGCTCAGCACCGCACCCAGGGCCAGCAGCACCGGATGATAGGAGAGCTGCACCCAGAGCAGCATCCACCAGGGCAGGCGACCGACGAAGTAGGTGTCGCCCACGTAATGGCTGCTGACGCCGCTGCTGCGGATCAGGCTGATCGAGCCGCGAATGTGGTCGTTGAGCTTTCCGGGGTCGGTCAGGGCCTGGCGCAGCAGCGTGTAGTCGCCGCTGTCAGTGGCCAGCAGGGCCACGATGCTGCGCTGCGCGTGGTAGGGCGACTGCATGCCGGTGATCGCCGCAATCGGCGCCCGCGCCACCACGTCCACCTGGCTGGCCGGCGCGTTGCCCGCGCCTTCGCGCAGGCGTTGGGCGCTGCTGGCCTCCAGCGGCCAGGGCGAGCGCGCCTGGCGCAGCCAGTCGCGGGAACGGTCCAGCAACAGGTTCAGGGCGCGCCCTTCGGCACCGCGCAGGTCATCGGGCAACGGCCCCAGTACCAGCAGGTCGGCGTCGACCTTGGCCGCCGCCGCCCAGTCATCGGACAGTTGCAGGCCCAGCGCCGGATAGCCGATGCGCGAAGCCATGCCGGCGACCAGGTCGAGCATGGTGCCCAGTTGCAGTTCGTCAGGCTTGGCCGGCATCAGCAGCAGGGTTTGCGACAGGTCGGCCATGCGGCTGAACGGGAAGGCACTGCGGGCGAACGCGCGCAGGTCGGGCATGGCGATGTAGTGGTGGAAGCCCGACAGGTCGATGGTCGAGTTCTCGTCGATGGCCGCCTGCACGTCCGCCGGCAGGTAGGTCTGGCACTGGCCGTTCTGGGCATTGCCGACCTTGCTGGCGAAGCTGAAGTCGTAGCGCAGCTTGTTGCGGTCATCGACCTTCAGCGCCGGCACCAGGGTCTTGTCGGACAGCGTCGAGGTGTCGGCCGAGAACACCCGGGTGCGCAGTTGCTGCAGGGCCGCCCCCATGCCATCGGAACCTGGCAGGGGAATGCTGCCGACGAAGTGGTCGTTGAGGCGGATGGTCAGGCGCGATTCATCGGTGACCACCGGTGGCGTGTAGCGATACAAGGTTTGCAGGGCCACGCCCTGGTTGCGCCAGACGAACAGGTCAGGCGGCAGGTTCAGCGACAGTTCGATCGGTTGCGGCCGCAGGCCGTTGACCTGCAACTGCCCCGGGTAGTCGAGCAGTTCGGCGAAGCGTACCGGACGGTCGGTGCGCACCCAGTTCGGCGCATCGTAGGGCACGCGTGGCTTGAGTTCCTTCACCTCCTGTACCGCCACCCGCGAGCCACGGAACAGGTCGGTGCCCACGGCCAGGGCCGAGGCCGCCTTGACCAGGTCATCCTCATTGCGTCCCAACACCAGCAGCACTTTGCTGTAGCGATTGTCCGGGTGGGTGATCTGCTGGATTACCGGCCCGTCCACCGGCGGGAATCGCTCGGGGTCGGCAAGGAAGGCCGGGCGCCGGTCGTTGGTGGCAAAGACAATGCTCGGCAGCGGTTGCAGGCGGGTCTGCGCCGGCAGCTGGTTGTAGAGCACCGGGAAGGTCGCCAGGCGCCATTTCGCCTTGCTGCCGAAGTAGGAGGCCAGAATGGCTGCAGCCTTCTGCTCACCGAGCCCCGGACTGCCGGCGAAGACCATGGGGATACTCAACGGGTCGGTGTCGCGCGCATCGAAATACGGCAGCGGGAAATACGCCAGGTCGTTGTCGGTCACCAGCGCCTGTTCATCGACACGGATCACGCTTTTACGGCTGACGTTCAGCCACAGCGAACTGTGCGCCGGGTCCTCGCAGATATCGGTGTAGTGACCGACGAACTCGACGCGCACGCGGTTGAAGTCCTGCACCAACTTCGGATCGAGGGCCATGCGCTGCTGGCGCGGCTGGCCGATATCGTCGGCGCTGATCGGCACCACGCCCATGAGCTCGTCGTTGAGGTACACCCGCAGGTGCGACAGGCGCGGCACCAGGGCCGGCGACGGGGTGAAGTTCAGTTCCAGCTCGACGCTGCTGGCCAGTCGGTCGCGGCGCAGGCTGAATTCAATCTGATCGCTGTTGCGCACGCCCATCAGCAGGCTGTCGCTGCCGCGTCCCAGGCTTTCGAAGGTGTGCGCACGCAACCAGTGGGGCACCTGTGGCGTGGCGTCAGGGGTCACGGGCTGCTCCTGGGCAGCCAGCGAAAAAGGCAGGCCCATGGCAGCCATCAGCAGGGTCAGGGTCCAGGAAGACAGGAACGAACGCTTCATGTCGTGCTCTTCATTGAGTCAGGGGGAATGGGACGCGGCATCCGCGGGAAGAAGCTGAGCAACCACCGCGTTGCGACAATGAGCGGCTGTGCCGGCAGGCGCACCCAGGCCGGGGCATACTCGATGACCCGGTAGTAGCCCGTGGCGCCCAGCGCCAGCACATCGAAGAAACTGCGCAGGGGACGGTCCGGCACATGGCTGTCGGTCCAGCCCAGCCAGTTGTCGGCCCGGGCGAAGGTGCACTGCACGTAATCGATGCGTTGTTGCAGGGTCAGGTCCGCCAGGCTGATGCCCACCTGGCGATCGACGCTGTGCGTGACCCGGCCGGGGAACACGAACTCGCGCCCTGCCCGCTCCAGCAGCAACAGCACCTGGCTGTCCGGTTCAAGCACGCGGGCGGTTTCCAGCTCGACCCCGGCGCCGCCGTCGGAGTAGTCATAGAGCAGGCCCGGGTACAGGTGCCCGTCCGCCAGGCGCACGGCCGCCGGCAACTTCGCCGGCACGCGATGGAAGCGCCGGACCTGACGCACCTCGGCCGCCACTGCCAGGGCCGCGCCGATCAACAGCAGGTTGTAGATCACCCACAACGAGCTGACGATTACCGTGCCGTATTCGTTGCTCGGCCCGTAGGAGAAGCGCCATACCGCAAACGCCAGGCCCACCACGTTGAGCGCGGCAAGCACCAGGTAGGGCCGGGCGATGCGCCAGTCGAGCCGGTCGCTGTCGGTCATGCCGCCCTTGACGGTCACGTCGAAGGCGCCGCGCTTGGGCGAGAACAGCGCCACCAGGGTCGGGCGCATGATGTACCAGGCCAGCACCGACTCGTAGACCTCGCCCCAGAACGTCTGCCGATACGGCCCCTGGACCCGCGAGTTGACCAGGCTGGCATGCAGCATGTGCGGCAGCACATAGAGCAACAGCAGCACCGCCGGCGCATAGATCACATAAGCGTGCAGGAACAGGAAGGCCAGTGGCGCGGTGAGGAAGATCAGCCGCGGCAGGCCGGAGAGGAAGTGCAGCATGGCGTTGGCGTAGCACAGCCGCTGGAACAGGCTCAGGCCCTTGCCCAGCAACGGGTTGTCCAGGCGAAAGATCTGCACCATGCCCCGTGCCCAGCGAATGCGCTGGCGCACGTGGGCGGCCAGGCTGTCGGTGGCAAGGCCCGCCGCCAGTGGGATGCGCATGTACGCCGAGTTCCAGCCGGCACGGTGCAGGCGCAAGGCGGTGTGGGCATCCTCGGTGACGGTCTGGGTGGCAAAGCCGTTGATGTCGTCCAGGGCCGCACGGCGCAACACCGCGCACGAGCCGCAGAAGAAGGTGGCGTTCCACAGGTCGTTGCCGTCCTGGATCAGGCCGTAGAACAACTCGCCTTCGTTGGGCTTGCGGCGGAACGAGCCCAGGTTGTGCTCGAACGGGTCGGCGGAGAAGAAGTGGTGCGGCGTCTGTACCAGGGCCATTTTCGGGTCCTGGAGGAACCAGCCGACGGTCAGCTGCAAGAAGGCCCGCACCGGAATGTGGTCACAGTCGAACACCGCGACCAGCTCGCCGGTCAGGCGCTCCAGCGCATGGTTCAGGTTGCCGGCCTTGGCGCCGCGGTTGTCGTGACGGTCGATGTAGCCGACCCCGACCTCCCTGGCGAAGGCACGGAACGCCGGACGGGCGCCGTCATCGAGGATGTACACCTTGAGCTTGTCCTGCGGCCAGTCCAGGCCCAGGGCGGCCACGACCGTGGTGCGCACCACCGACAGGTCTTCGTTGTAGGTCGGGATCACCAGGTCGACCGTCGGCCACAGGCGCCGGTCCTCGGGCAGTGCCAGCACCGGCCGGCGCAAGGGCCAGACGCTTTGCACGAAGCTCAGGATCAGCACCAGCCAGGAATAGGTCTCGGCCAGCAGCAGGATCATGCCCAGCACCAGGTCCAGGTCATTGGCCCAGTGCAGCGTGGAGGTGTAGCGCCACCACAGGTAGCGGCAGGAGATGGTGATCGACAGGATGATCATCATCAGCGTCGGGAATCGCCCGGGCATGTAGCGCATCAGCATCGCCATGGCCCCCAGGGTCAGGACGAACACCAGCTGGGCGTAGAGGTTGAACGGCGAAGTGATGCACGCCAGCGCGATGAGCAGCCCCACCACCGCCAGGGTCCAGTAGAACAGGCGCTGGCCCAGCGAACCGCTGGCCTTGATTCGCCGCTGGGTCTGCGCCAGGGCGTCGCTATGGCCAATACGGCGCGGCAAGTTGCGCATCAGTCGAACCAGCGGCTGGCGTATCCCTTGCACCAGGGCGAAGGTTGCCCGGCCCAGGCGCCGTAGCCAGGCAACGCCGCGCCCACGCTTGAGGTCGGCACCCCGTGCCGGGCGCGCCGGCTTGAGCAGCAACAGCCAGAGCGTCTGCACCAAGCCACGCAACGGGTCGCCCAGGCTCGGCCGCTTGTTGGCCAGTTGCGGGTAGTACTGCCGCCAGTTGCGCAGCAGGCGTTGCCACTGCGGCGAGTCCAGGCGCAGGAACACCCAGGCCAGGACGGCGCCCAGGCTGAGCACCGCCGCCGTGAACGGACGGGCACCACGCTGGCGATAGGCGCGATAGTGGTTCATCAGCCCTGCGCCCCCTGTGCCAGCAACCAGGTGGCCAGGCTGCGCACGTCATGGGTGGCGAGCGAGTCTGGCGCGTAGTAGCCCACCGGGCTCTTCCAGGCCAGGGCGCAGGCCATGGCCTCGTCGCGGTGGATCACCTGGGGAATCAGATGGGCCTGGCGCTCGCCCCAGAGCAGCAGCAGGTCGCGTTGCAGCTGGCTGATCGGGTCGAAACGGTTGACCAGCAGGTAGTCCTCGCCCGCCCCTTCGGTGCTCAGCAACGCGTGGCAGGCGGCGTCGGCCTCCAGGACCCGGATGCGCGTCACCGGCTCAGGCAGCAGCGGTACGCCCGCTTGCCCGCCCGGCAAGCGGGCAGGCATGTCCAGCAGTATCCAGTCGAAGTGCGCCTGCAGCTGTTGCAGGCGTTGCGTCCACTCGTGCGATCGGGCCTGCTGGCGTTGCTCCAGCGCAATCAGTGCGCCGGCCTCCAGTCGCCCGAACGGCAGCAGGTACAGGCCCTCCACCACCTCGAGCAAGGCTTCGCTCCAGCCGCCCTCGGCGTCCTGGTCGGCAGTGGCCCAGCCCTGGGGCGCGTCCAGGGCCAGGTTGCAGTGCAGGCGCAGCAGGTTGCGCGGCTGCAGGTCCAGCATCAGTACGCGTTGCTGCAGCCCGTGCAAGGCAAAGCCCAGTGCGGCGACCAGCGAAGTGGTGCCCACGCCACCGCGCAGGCCGCTCAGTGCCACTACCGTCATACCCGGGGCGCCTTGTCGTCGGGCTGGCTGCCAGTCGACCAACCCTCGGTTTCGGCCAGCAACGGCCAGCGCCGGCACGCGGCCAGCAACTCGCCCTCGCGGCTGATGTCCTGGTACGGCATGTCCTCTTCGCCCAGGCGCTGCTTGAGCCGGGCAATGTCATCGCTGCGTTGTCTACGGTCGTCCTGGGCCATATCGCCTCCTCGTCCTCTTCACTCGGGATACAGCATCCATTGCGTCTGCCCCTTGATGCGCACATAGGGTCTGCCCTGGTACTCGACCACCGCCGAATCGGAGTTCTCCGATACCGCCGCCGTGGTCGGCAGGTCATGGGTCAGCGCCGCCAGGTCCAGCGGGCCGCCCTGCTGGGCATACAGCCGGGCGATCAGCTCCGAGACCGCCAGGTAGCTGGAAGGCTCGCTGACGTGCTGCGGCCCTTGCTGGTCGTTCTCGCCCATGTTGATCAGCTTGATCGCCGCCGGCACATGGGTGATGGAGCGTGACGGGATCTCGCGCATGCCGGAAATCTGCATGCGGTCACCGTGCACCGCCGCGCCATGCTCGGGCACCATCACCAGCACCACTCGCCGGCCGCTCTGCTGGATCATGTCGATGAACTGGTCGATGTCGCCGAGGAAGTTCTTCGCCCGCTCCTGGAAGGAGGCACGCCGGGTGCTGCCATCGGCATTGGTGATGCGGTTGCCGTCATGCAGGGTGATGGTGTTGTAGAACAGCGACACCGCCGGCTTCTGCTCCTTGAGCCGATGACTCCACCAGGCCTGCAGCACATCGTGGTCGCGGGCGATGTTGGCGCCGTCGTACGACTTCAGTGCGGTGGGGAAATCGTCACTGCTCATCAGCGGTGCAGGCAGGTGCTGGCCGGCCAGGAAGGTCATGTACTTGCGGGTGATCGGACCGTTGTGGTTGAGCATCAGCTCGGGGCTGTAGCCCAGCTTGGCGAGGTTGTCGAACAACATGCACTGGGCGTTCGCCGGCTCGTACAGCTGGATGTGATGCGGCTGGCCACAACTGGCGCGCAGCATGCGGATGGCGGCCGGGCCGCTGTAGGAAGTGGCCGAGTTGAAACGATCGAACACCACGTTCATGCGCCGGAACAGGGCGTTGTCACGCATCCCGGCGTCTTCCAGGTCATCCCAGGCCAGCGAGCAGACGTTGAGCACCAACAGGTCGAAGGGCTCGGCCGTGGTGTTACGCTCGGGGAAGCGGGTGCTCTTGCCGGCCTGCTCGCGGTAGAACTGCTCAAGCCAGGCGTCGATCGCCTTGCTCTCGGCCACCGGGCTGCTGGCGCCCTGGGTCGTGCCTGTTTCACCAGCAACCGACTGCGCTGGCGCGCTGATCGCCGGCAAGGCGCCGGCCAGGTACACCCACAGCAGCAGGGCAACACTGACCAGGGTCAGGCGCACCCAGGGCGCAATGAACAGGTACAGCAGGCCCACGGCGAAGAGCACGCCCAGCACATCCCAGTCGACGAAACGCCCGAGCAGGTCGATGACGTAGTCGACGGAAAACGCCAGCACTTCGGACTGCTCGAACAACCGGCGGATCGGCGGATACCAGGTGTCCTTGTAGAGCAGCGCGGCGCCCAGCATCACCGTCACGGCCTGGCGTATGCGCGGCAGCCGTAGCCCTGGCAGGGGCAGCAGGATGCCGGCGGCGAGCAACAGGTTGAGCAGGGCATTGAAGTCCAGCAGACCCATCCACAACAAGACGAATTTGGCCAGGAAATACAGGTTCCACAGCCCGAGCTCCGGCCATCGTGTTACCGGCGCAGCGGCCACCGCATCAGTCATGGACGCCCTCCTTCCCGGCATCATGATTGATCCGTACACCCCGGGCGATGAGGTGACGCGGCGGCAGGCGACGATCGAGCCAGGTGGCCAGGCGTCGCCCCCACAGGAACAGGACAATGGCCAGCGGTGCCGTCAACAAGGCGGTCAGGCCGATGACCCACAGCAGTTCGTCATAGGTCATGGGCGTGACTCCAGCGATTGCAGGGAAACTTTCTTGGGTTGCAGCGGCCGGAAGGCCTCGGTGTCCGGCTGCGCGTGCGCCGCGTCCAGCACCCGGGTATCCACCAGGGCCATGGCATCGGACTGGAACGCTGCCGTGGGCAGGACCTGCGACGGCAGTACGCTTTCGTACCCCGCGATCACATCTTCCCAGGGCAGGCGGAACACATTGCGCAGCGCGGCCTCGACCAGCGAGGGGCTGCAGGCGAACAGGAACAGGTACGGGACATCATCGGCCAGGCAGGCAACGTCGCCGTAACGACGCAATTGCAACTGCTGCATCACGGCAACAGGGCTCAACGTCGACAGGGGTTGCAGGCGCAGCAACTGGTGGCGGACCTCGGTGCCGACGGTGTTGTCGACCATCTTCTTCACCGCGGCGGCGAAGGCCCGCGGCGACAGGCTGCCACGCACCTCAAGGGGGCGCAGGCGGGCCAGCAGGGTCGATGGCTCGGCGGCCAGCGGTCGCTGCCAGCGTTGCCCCTGGATGCCGCGCATCAAGGTCAGAAAACGCAGGAAGGGCGTGCCGTGGGGCACGATCAGGTTGGCGCCGCTGGCCAGCAGCAGTTGTTCTTCATGCTGGCGCAGGCCCTGCAGCATTTCGCGCACCACCAGCTTGACCGCGCGGCCGCAGTGGCTGCGCAACTGGTACAGGCGCGTGGCGAGTGCGTTGACCTCGTCCGTACCGCTCAAGGCGAAGATCAGGGTCGCCGCCTGGGCATCCATCCCCCGCTCCAGCAGCGCATCCGGGTCGTCGAACAGTTGCCACTGGGCAGTAGGGGACGCTTCGCCGCCGAGCACCACGGTCTGCGCCAGCACCTGACGTTGATCGTTTGCGGTGGGCGCCGAACGTTCTTCATCGGGAAGCGGCGACACCCGGAATCCCCTGCCCTCGTCGAGCAGCAGGAAGTCATGCGGCCCGTTCACGCCCGCCTCGTTGCTCCAGAAGTGCACCAGCAAATGCCGGGCGCCCTGGGCGATGTAGACCTGGGCCAGGCCGGAAATATTGTCGTTGTGACGCACCAGGATATCGAGCAACGCCGGCGGCGGTGAGTCGCCCACCACCAGCAGGGTACTGCCCACCGAACGCAGCCAGTCCTGGGCCCGGGCACACCACAGCGCCAGCGAATCCGCCACCAACTCGTCCCAGCCCTTGTGCGGCACCCGCACCAGCCACAACGCCCCTTCCCCGCCGCGCACCCGCGGCACGTCATGGCGCAGTGCCTGAATCAAGCGTTTGGTAGACATCGACGGCAGGTCGAACAGGGTCAGGTGCCCCGGACCGCGATCATCGGCAATTCCCTTGAGCAGGTCGCGCGAGGCACCGGTCGCATTGACCAGCAACGCTCGCGCCGACGCCGGCAACCCCGTCAGCAGTTGTGTGCACAACCGGTCCGCGGTATCCGGCGATTCGCAGGCCAGCCAGTAAAGACCGCCGATGCGCATTTCAGCTTGTCTGTCGGGTAGGCCGGGCAATACCGGCGTCGACACATGCAATGGCCACCTCCATGAGGGCACGGGTGTTTCAGTCCATAAGTCCGGCGTGCGGGCAATGTCAGTGCGCGCAGTGCTCGCCAGGCGTCTGTCCCGGGTGCCGGGATCTATAAAGTTGAACGAGCCTCCAGCAAAGAACTCTAGACCCGTTTGCTCAGGTCGTAGGATGTTTGCTCGGCAACGGGAAAAAATCCGATACGGCTGCACACCCTGTCGCACAGGGTGTGCAATCCGTGACTAGCGAAGCTTGCTTGCTTTCCAACGACGCACCACCAGTTTCTCGAGCTCAACCGCGAAGAAAACCAGTACGCCAATGCCCAACGCCACCATCCAGCTGCTCAATGGCAAGGGCACAGTGTGGAACGCCGTTTGCATGAAGGGCGCGTAGGATATCAGGCACTGCAGCAAGATCAAGCCAAGCGTGACCGTCAGCAACGCGCCGTTACGTAACAGCGCCATGTTCAGCGAGAACCGGTCCTGCAGCCGGCAGTTGAACAGATAGGCCCACTGCGCGGTGACCAGGGTGTGCAGGATCATCGTGCGGATATGGTCGGTGTCCTGGCCATCGGCAACCATCCAGGCCTCGAGTGCAAAGGCCGCCGCCGTCAGTAGCGCGCCCACGAACAGCACGCGCCACACCGCATAGGCATTGAGGATCGACTCCCCCGCTTTCCTCGGCGAGCGGCGCATCATCCCGGGCTCGCCCGGCTCGAACGCCAGGGCGAAGGACAAGGTGGTGGAGGTGGCCATGTTCATCCACAGGATCTGCAGCGGCGACAGCGGCACCACTGCGCCGACCAGCAGGGCCATGACGATCAGCAGTCCTTGGGCCATGTTGGTCGGCAGGATGAACAGCACCGTCTTCTTCAGGTTGTCATAGACCCGGCGCCCCTCGCGCACGGCATTGGCGATAGTGGAGAAGTTGTCGTCGGTCAGCACCATGTCGGCGGCTTCCTTGGTCACCTCGGTGCCCTTGATGCCCATGGCGATACCGACATCGGCCTGCTTCAGCGCCGGCGCGTCGTTGACCCCGTCACCGGTCATGCCCACCACCTGCCCGTTGGCTTGCAGCGCACGCACCAGGCGCAGCTTGTGCTCGGGGCTGGTGCGGGCGAACACCGAGTAGCGCATGGCCAGCGACTTGAGCGCGGCGTCGTCGGTCTGTTCCAGTTCCTGGCCGGTCATGGCCCGCAGGTCGTTGCCCATGCCCAGCATGCGGGCAATGGCGACGGCGGTGTCCGGGTGGTCCCCGGTGATCATCTTGACCTCGATACCCGCCTGCCTGCACAGGGCGATCGCCTCGATCGCCTCGGGGCGCGGCGGATCCATCAACCCGGCCACGCCGAGAAAGACCATACCCTGGCGCACGTGCGGATGATCGATTTCCTCACCCACACCGGCTGCCGGGCGGTACGCGGCCGCCAGCATGCGCAGGCCCTGTTCGGCGATATGGCCCATCTCGCGCTCCCAGTAGGCACGGTCCAGCGGCTCGGGGCCGTCTGCACCCAGTTGCTGCTCACACAGGTCCAGCAACACGTCCGGGGCGCCCTTGAGGTAGATCAGGCTTTCTCCATCCACCTCGCAACGACGGGCCATGTACTTGTAGGCCGAGTCGAAGGGAATCTTGCCCAGGCGCTGCACGTCCACCGGCGCAAGCTCGGCCTTGCGCGCCAGCACCTTGAGCGCGCCCTCGGTGGGGCCGCCGATCACGCTCCAGCGCCCCTGCTCATCGCGTTGCAGGCTACTGTCGTTGCAGATGTCCACGGCCCGGATAAAGGCCACCAGGCCAGGGTGTGCCGCCCAGTCCAGCGCCTCGGTCGCGCCGGCCAGGGTGATACGCCCCCGTGGCTCGTAGCTCTGCCCGCCTACGCCATAGAACCGGTTGGCGGTCAGCACCTGCTTCACCGTCATTTCGTTCATGGTCAGGGTGCCGGTCTTGTCCGAGCAGATCACATTCATGGCGCCCAGGGTTTCCACGGTGGGCAGCTTGCGGATGATCGCCTGGTTGCGCGCCATGCGCTGCACACCCAGGGAGAGGATGATCGACACGATCGCCGGCAGCCCCTCGGGCACCGCCGCCACGGCCAGGCTGATCAGCGACAGCGACAGCTCGCCCAGCGCGTAGTCGTGCCAGAAAAAACCGATGATGAACAACAGCACCATCATGCCGATGATCAGCTGGAAAATGCGCTTGCCCAACTGGGCGATCTGCCGAAGCAGGGGCGTCTCGGTTTCGTCCACCGTGGCGATCATGCGGTTGATCTTGCCCAGTTCCGTGGCGGTGCCGGTCTCGATCACCACGCCCTTGGCGTTGCCGGCACTGACACTGGTGCCCGAGAACGCCAGGTTGGTACGGTCGGCCAGTTGCACTTCATGGTCCAGGGCTTCGGTCTGCTTGGCGACGGTCAGCGACTCGCCGGTGAGCATGGACTCCTCCACCTGCAACTGATGCACCTGGAACAGGCGCACATCGGCCGGCACCTTGTCGCCGGGACGCAACACCACGATATCGCCCGGCACCAGTTCCCGGGCATCGATCTCGAGCTTCTGGCCGTCACGTACCACATGGGCGGTGCTGCTGAGCATGCCGCGCAGGGCCGCCAGGGACTGCTCGGCCTTGTTCTCCTGGAAGAAGCCGATGGCCGCATTGATCAGCGCTACCGTGAGGATGACCAGGGTATCGGTCCAGTGGCCCATCATTGCCGTGGCCAGGGCGGCGGCCAGCAGGATGTAGATGAGCACATCGTTGAAGTGGCGGGCGAAGCGCAACCAGATCGGCTCCACGGCCTTGGCGGGCAAGGCGTTGGGCCCCAGGCGCAGCAGTCGCGCCCTGGCTTCCTGGGGTGCAAGACCGGCTTCGCTGGTCTGCAGGTCGGCCATGGTTTGTTGCGGGCTTTTTCGATACCAGGGCGCTGCGCTACGTGTTTGCGGTTGCATCGATCCCATACCGTCCTCCCGGCATTCGTCCTGAAGTGGAGGGGTCAAGCAGCGATTTACGCTGGGCTGAACAGCACACACCCGTTTTTTGCGCCGAACTTCGCGCTCCAACCCGGTCCAATAGCGTTGATGGACTATTTTTGCTTCCGTGCAGTTGCCGGTGTTTGATTCAGATCAGCAGTGCGGGTGTAAAAAATATCTGCCGGGCGTCAATGCCGCTTACTATTAGGGCAGTAGAACGGCGCTAACCCATTGATTTGTTAAATGGCCGCTTCAGAACTCGATGAAAAGAACAGCTTGATGCGAAAACTCCTGTTAAGCGCCCTGGCGCTGGTGGTCATAGCCGCGCTCTGCGGCTACGGGTTCTGGACCGAACAACGGCCGAGCGGGCATTACCTGTCGGACCTGCGGATCGAGCTGGCCCTGAGCGAAGGTGTCCCCGGCGAACAGGGCAACCTGCTGGGGGTCGAGCCGCTGCTGTTTCCCGGTGACTACCAGAACCTGCACCGCCTGCACCGCAAGCTGGCCGCCTATCTCGAACAGGCTCGCGCCCAGGGCCTGGTCAATGCCCGCACCATCGTCATCCTGCCCGAGCACATCGGCACCTGGCTCTGGGCCCGGGGCGAAAAGAACGAGCTGTACCAGGTCACCCAGCGCCGTGACGCCTGGCAATGGCTGGAATTGAGCAACCCGATCAGCTATGGCCTGGCCATGCTCGGTGCCGAGGGTGACGACTGGCGCGCCGATGCCCACCTGCGCATGAAGGCGCAGCAGATGGCCAGTGACTACCAGCAGTTGTTCGGCGGCCTGGCCAGGGAATTCGGCGTCACCCTGGTGGCGGGCTCCATTGTCCTGCCCTCCCCCTATGTCGAGCGCGGCACCCTGCGGGTCGGCTCCGGGGCGCTGTACAACAGCAGCCTGGTGTTTGCCGGCGACGGCTCGGTGCTTGGCCAGCCCCTGCGCCAGCAGCACCCGGACAGCGAAGTACGGCGCTTTATCGACAGCGGCATCGACCAGCCCCTGCAAGTGCTGCAAACGCCAGCCGGGCGCCTGGGCGTGCTGATCGGCAGCGACAGCTGGTACCCCAGCAACCAGCAACAGCTGGCCAACCAGCGGGTGCAGTTGATTGCCAACCCCGCGTTTCTGGGCGGCAAGGGCAGCTGGACCGGCCCCTGGCGCGGCAACCGCCATCAACCCCTGGCGGCCGGGCTGGCCTTCAAGCCCGGTGAAGTCAGCGAGGCCCGGGCCTGGCAGCAACTGACCCTGAACGCCAACCCCGCCGGCACGAGCAGCATGAGCGTGTTCCTGCGTGGACGTTTCTGGGATGTGGCTGCCGAAGGCCAGGGCTTCGCCAACCGCGCCGGCCTCAACCTCAGCGGCAACAGCGCCCATGGCGCGCGCCTGCTGAACCTGTGGCTGTAGGTTCGTTCATGCCCCGCCCAAGGATGCGCCTGGGAGACCTGTCCGTCGGATTCATCCAGAACATGGAAGAAGCCTTGCAGCAACGCGGCATCGACCCGACCCCGCTGCTGGAGCGCTACGGCCTCCACGAAGCGCGCCTGGCCGAGGCCGGTGCGCGCTTGTCCATCCCGCGCTACATGCACCTGGGCCATGCCGCCATCGAACTGGCCGGTGACCCGGCCCTGGGCCTGCACATGGGCCGCATCAGCCGCCTGAGCCAGGCCGGGCTTGCCGGTGTCACTGCGGCCCAGGCGCCGACCGTGGGCGAAGCGGCGCGCACCCTGCTGCGCTTCGAGCCGTTGTACGCGGCCAACTACCGCGGCCATTCAAGCTTTCATGAAGACGCCAGCGGTGCCTGGCTGCGCTTCTACTCCATCAGCCCGTACAACGCCTACAACCGCTTCGTGGTGGATTCGCTGCTGTCCGGCTGGCTGGCCCAGCTCTCACGGCTGGCCGGCGTGGTGCTGATGGCCGAGCGGGTGGAGATTGAATTCGAGGCGCCCGCCTACGCCGCGCACTACCAGGCGCTGTGCAGCAACCCGGTGCACTTCGGCGCCCAGGCCAACCAGCTGCGCCTGAGCCGCGCCAACCTGATGCTGCGCAACCCGGACCATTGCCCAAGCACCTGGCAGCACCTGCTGAAGCTGTGTGAAGCGGAACTGGAACAGCGCACGCGCATCCGCAGCCTGGGCGAGCGCATCGCCCACTTGCTGGGACCGTTGCTCAATGGCGGACGGGAACCAGATCTGGAGGAAGTGGCGCGGCACCTGCAACTGCCGACCTGGACCTTGCGGCGCAAGCTGGCCGAGGAAGGCACGCAGTTTCGCGCCATCCTCAACGATACCCGCCGCGACCTGGCCATGACCTACATCCGCGACACGGAGCTGGCCTTCGGCGAGATCGCCTACCTGCTGGGCTTTGCCTCGGCCGAAGCCTTCCAGCGCGCATTCAAGCGCTGGAACAGCATGACCCCGGGGGAATTTCGCCGCAGCCAGCGGCTTGGCGGCTGAACTACAGCTCGGTGGCGTCTTCGGCAGGCTCCGGAGGATCGAGCTCCAAAGCCAGTAGTTCGAGTAGTTCTTCTTGATAGTCGTCCATCGTCTGCTCCGTCGTTTCTCGTTCATGTCTTGGATTCATCTACGAGCCTAAAGTGCCGTGATGAAAGAAAAATGACATTGACGCGTATCAACTTAACGTAGCAGCGAATGGCGCGTTTTTCCGCCCTTACAGCGGCGCCTGGTCGGTATTGCCGGCAGGTGCCGCCGGGGCGGCGGTCGGTTGTGGCTCTGCCGGCGCCGCAGCGGGCTGCTCGGCATTGATCGGCGCGGGCTCGGCAGGTGGAGGCACCGGCGTGGAGCCATTGCTGTCATCGACCACAGGGGCCGTAGCAGCCTCGGCGGCTGGAGCCGGCTCGCTCACCTGTGGCGCAGGTGCTGGGGCAGTCGCCGCTTCGGCAGGTACCGGCGCCAGGGCGGCAGGCGCAGGCTCAGGCATGCCCAGTTCCGGTGCCGGCTTTTCCACAGGCTTTTGCGCGGTGGTCTTTTGCTTCTGCTCCTTGGGCAGGAAGCTCTCGACCAGGGCGAAATAGCGCTCGTAGAACTTGGCCGAAGTCACCGTCTCGCTGGCCACTTTGACCATGGAGTCGTCGGTGGAGCCGATCGGCATCGACAGCGAACCCAGCACCCCTACCCCGACACTGGCCGAGGTATTGGATTTTTTCAGCGCATAGCGGTCCTGCAGGGCGTTGGCGAACATGGTCGAGCGCAGTTCGTCGCCGCTGTCACGGGCACAGACCACGCTGAAGCTGATCTGCAGGTGCGACTCGCCGGTCTGCTGGAAACTCTTGTTGCCGCTGACCTGGCCGGCACCGCTGCTGGTGATGATGTAGCCCTGGCTGAGCAAGGCGCGACGAGCCGCTTCACAGGTGCCCGCCTCACTCACCGGAAAGCTGCGCGAGTAAGTGCCCGAGTCGTCGAAATTCTCGTGTTCGTAGATGGCAGCTTTCTTCGAAGAACAGCCGGAAACACCCGCCAGCACCAGGGCCAGCCCGAGCGCACTGAAGACGGTCGACTTTGACATTGCAAATCCTGAGTAAAACGTTCTGTGCCTATTGTGCAACACATCGGCGGATCTCTGGAACCGTAGCCGGGCAATCGCCACGGAAAATTCACTCACAGCCCCTTAATCCCCTTGTTTGACGGGACGACACCGCTGGTCGAAAAGTACTCAACCACCAGAAAAACTCCTGACGCACGGATCAGACAAGTCCGACTTTTGCGCTCACTCACCAGCGTCTAAGCTGGCAACTGGCCATCAATCATTCTACAGGACGACAGGAGTCAATGCGGTGAAGAACCTTTCCGTCAAACTCAAGCTGCTGCTGGGCTTTACGCCCATTCTGGTGCTGATGGCGCTACTCGCCCTCACCGCCATCAACAGCCTGGATACCCTGACCCGGCGCGCCGAACGCCTGGTGTCGGTCAACTACATTCTCGACAACCTCAACGAAATGCGCGCCGCGCAACTGAGCTACGAGCAAACCCGCGAGGCCAGCTTTGCCAGCCAGCTGAACGAGGCGCACCGCGAGGCCAGCCAGCTGCTGGAAGAAAACCTGGGGCAACTGCCCGATACCGACGCCCAGCGGTTGCTCAAGGCCACCCGGGCTGACCTGGGCAGCTACCTGGAGCAGTTTCGCCAGCTTCAGACCGCGCCGTCCGGTAGCCCGGAGCAGGCCCGGCTCCACGACCAACTGCTGGAGAAGGTGCACAAGGGCCTGGAGGCGATCAACAACCTGATCACCCTGCAGAACCGCCAGAGCACCGAGGAGTCCAGGCACAGCCGCATGCTGATGCTCGGCCTGCTGGCGTGCGCCCTGGTCCTGGGCGGGCTGATCAGCGCCCTGATCATCCACCAGGTCACCCAGCCCTTGCGCCGCGCCGTGGAGATCGCCCGGCGCATCGGTGAAGGCGACCTGACCGACACCGCCAGCGAGCCGCGCCGCGACGAGTTCGGCCAGTTGCTCCAGGCCCTGGCGCAAAGCGGTCACAACCTGCGCGAAATGCTGGGCCAGGCCGGACATGTCACCCGTCAGTTGTCCAGCGCCGCCCAGGCGCTATCGACCATCACCGAACAGACCAGCGCCGGCATCAGCAGCCAGAAGGTCGAAACTGACCAGGTAGCCACGGCGATGAGCGAGATGGTCGCCACCGTGCAGGATGTGGCGCGCAACGCTGAAGAAGCCAGCGAGGCCACGCGCCAGGCCAACAGCCAGGCGAACCAGGGCAACCAGGTGGTGCAGCGGGCCCTGACCCAGATCGGGCAACTGGCCGACGACATCGGCAACTCCGCCAGCGCGGTCACTCAGCTGTCGGAAGAAAGCGAACGGATCAGCAGCGTCATGACCGTGATCAACGCCATTGCCGAGCAAACCAACCTGCTGGCGCTGAACGCAGCCATCGAAGCCGCCCGGGCGGGCGAGGCCGGGCGCGGCTTCGCGGTAGTGGCCGACGAGGTACGCGGGCTGGCCCAGCGCACCCAGCAGTCCACGGCGCAGATCGAGGCGCTGATCGTTTCCTTGCAGCAGGGCGCACAGAAGGCTGCGGACATGATGCACAGCAGCCATCAAATGGTCGGCACCACAGTCGCACTGGCCAATGAGGCAGGCATCGAACTGCAGGCGATCACCCAGACCGTCACCGCCATCCAGGGCATGAACCTGCAGATTGCCACCGCAGCCGAACAACAGAGCGCGGTAGCCGAAGCGATCAACCGCAGTGTGCTGAGTGTTCGTGATGTGGCCGAACAGTCATCGACCGCCTCGCAGCAGACGGCGGCCTCCTCCGTGGAGCTGGCGCGCCTGGGCAGTGAGCTGCAACACCTGGTGGCACGCTTCAGGGTGTAGCGCCATCGCAGGCTTCGCCAGCTCCCACAAGGCTTCGGGGCATACATTACCCCTGTGGGAGCAGGCGAAGCCTGCGATCGACTGCGCAGCAGTCGCACCCAAGCCTCCCCCGCAGGGCAGATTTCAGGCACAAAAAAAGCGACCCTGAGGTCGCTTCTCTTGTTACATCAATATGGCGCAGCGGACGGGACTCGAACCCGCGACCCCCGGCGTGACAGGCCGGTATTCTAACCGACTGAACTACCGCTGCGTGTCGTACTGGCTTGCACCTGCTGGCAGGCACAAAAAAAGCGACCTTGAGATCGCTTGATCTGCTGCATCGAGGTGTTCATGGGACCTCGAAGCGAAGATGGCGCAGCGGACGGGACTCGAACCCGCGACCCCCGGCGTGACAGGCCGGTATTCTAACCGACTGAACTACCGCTGCGTATCGCACAGGCTTGCACCTGCTTGAAACTGGGATCTGGCCTGAAGGCTTCGGTGCCTTCGGACCTCAAACCGGTCATTGACCGATCTGGAGAAAAATGGCGCGGCGGACGGGACTCGAACCCGCGACCCCCGGCGTGACAGGCCGGTATTCTAACCGACTGAACTACCGCCGCGCAGTGTGGACTATCGTCCGGCTCCTCTCAGGTGACATCTTCTTGCGAACATGTCGAACCAGGAACATCTCAGGAAGTGGTGGGTGATGACGGGATCGAACCGCCGACCCTCTGCTTGTAAGGCAGATGCTCTCCCGGCTGAGCTAATCACCCGTGTGCTTCGCTGAGGTGGCGAAATTTACGCAGGTATCGAACCTAAGTCAATACCCCCGTTGAAGTTTTTTTCAAAAAGGGCAAAAAAAGCGCTGTTACTTGTAGATCATCTTCTTGGTCATGCCGCCGTCGACCACGAACTCCTGGCCGGTAACGAAGCCGGCATTGCGCGACAACAGCCAGGCGACCATGGCCGCCACGTCTTCCACCGTCCCTACCCTGCCCGCCGGATGCTGGGCATGATCGGATTCGGTCAACGGCTCGGCGCGACGCTGGGACGGGTCCCGGGCATCGATCCAGCCAGGGCTGACGGCGTTGACGCGGATCTCCGGCCCCAGGCTCATGGCCAGGGCATGGGTGAGCGCCAGCAGGCCGCCCTTGCTCGCCGCATAGGCCTCGGTATCGGGCTCCGACTGCGCGGCGCGGGTCGAGGCCAGGTTGACGATGGCCCCGCCGTGGGCGCGCAGGTAAGGCGCACAGTGCTTGGCCAGCAGCATCGGACCACTGAGGTTGACCGCCAGCACACGATTCCAGTACGCAAGACTCAGGGTTTCCAGGGTGGTGTTGTGCGGATCGGCGATGGCCGCGTTGCACACCAGCGCGTCCAGGCGACCGAACTGGCCGAGCACCTCGGCCACCCCGGTCTTGACCTGGGCCTCATCGGCCACGTCCATGGCGATGAACCAGGCGTTGTCACCCAGCACCTTGGCGGCCTTGGCACCGCGTACACGGTCAAGGTCGGTGAGCACCACCTGCCAGCCCTCGGCGATCAGCCAGGCGGCAATGCCCAGGCCGATCCCCCGGGCTGCACCGGTGACCAGGGCGACGCGGCCGTTATGGCTGCTGTCGTCCACCGACCAGTCAATCACAGCGCCGCCAGACCGCGGGCCAGGTCGGCCTTGAGGTCGTTGACGTCTTCCAGGCCCACGGCCACGCGGATCAGGCTGTCGCGAATGCCGGCGGCCTCGCGCTCCTGCGGCGTCAGACGGCCGTGGGAGGTGGTGCCCGGATGGGTGATGGTGGTCTTGCTGTCGCCCAGGTTGGCGGTGATCGAGATCAGCCGGGTGGCGTCGATGAAGCGCCAGGCGCCCTCTTTGCCGCCCTTGACCTCGAAACTCACCACTGCGCCGAAGCCGCTCATCTGGCGCTTGGCCAGTTCATGCTGCGGATGACTGGCAAGGCCTGCGTAGTGAACCTTTTCGATCCCCTCCTGCTGCTCCAGCCACTCGGCCAGCGCCTGGGCGTTGGCACAGTGGGCGCGCATGCGCAGGTTGAGGGTCTCCAGACCCTTGAGGAAGATCCAGGCGTTGAACGGGCTCAGGGACGGCCCGGCGGTGCGCAGGAAACCCACCACTTCCTTCATCTGCTCGCTGCGCCCGGCCACCACGCCGCCCATGCAACGGCCCTGGCCGTCGATGAACTTGGTTGCCGAATGCACGACGATGTCGGCGCCCAGCTTCAGCGGCTGCTGCAGGGCCGGGGTGCTGAAGCAGTTGTCGACCACCAGCTGTGCGCCCTTGGCATGGGCGATCTCGGCCAGGGCGCAGATATCCACAAGCTCGGCCAACGGGTTGGACGGCGACTCGACGAACAGCAGCTTGGTGTTGGCCTTGATCGCCTGCTCCCAACCGGCCAGGTCGGCCAGGGGCACATAGTCGACCTGCACGCCGAAGCGCTTGAAGTACTTCTCGAACAGGCTGATGGTCGAGCCGAACACGCTCTGGGAGACCAGCACGTGGTCACCGGCGCTGCACAGCGCCATTACCGTGGAGAGGATCGCCGACATGCCGGTGGACGTGGCCACCGCCTGCTCGGCGCCTTCCAGGGCGGCGATGCGCTCCTCGAAGCCGCGTACGGTCGGGTTGGTGTAGCGTGAATAGACGTTGCCTGGCACTTCGCCGGCGAACCGTGCAGCGGCATCGGCCGCTGTACGGAACACGTAGCTGGAGGTGAAGAACAGCGGATCGCTGTGTTCACCTTCCGGCGTGCGATGCTGGCCGGCGCGTACCGCCAGCGTATCGAAAGCGACCCCTTCGAGGTCGCTGTCCAGGCGCCCGGCATCCCATTCCTGTGTCATGCCGCTGCTCCTAACTCAGTTGTTGTAGAGGTCGATGATCGCGCTGACGGCCTGGTTCTTGGCCTTGGAAGCGTCGTTGCGGGCCTGCTCGATCTTGTTCAGGTAGGCCTCGTCGATGTCGCCGGTGACGTACTTGCCGTCGAACACCGCGCAATCGAAGTGCTCGATCTTGATCTTGCCACCGCCGACCGCCTCGATCAGGTCCGGCAGGTCCTGGTAGACCAGCCAGTCGGCGCCGATCAGCTCGGCGACGTCTTCGGTGCTGCGATTGTGGGCGATCAGTTCATGGGCGCTCGGCATGTCGATGCCGTAGACGTTGGGGAAACGTACCGCCGGGGCCGCCGAGCAGAAGTAGACGTTCTTGGCGCCGGCTTCGCGGGCCATCTGGATGATCTGCTTGCAGGTGGTGCCGCGCACGATGGAGTCGTCCACCAGCATCACGTTCTTGCCGCGGAATTCCAGCTCGATGGCGTTGAGCTTCTGGCGTACGGACTTCTTGCGCGCGGCCTGGCCGGGCATGATGAAGGTACGGCCGATGTAGCGGTTCTTGACGAAACCTTCGCGGAACTTGACGCCCAGGTGGTTGGCCAGCTCCAGGGCGGCGGTACGGCTGGTGTCGGGAATCGGGATGACCACGTCGATGTCGTGGTCCGGACGCTCGCGCTGGATCTTCTCGGCCAGCTTCTCGCCCATGCGCAGGCGCGCCTTGTACACCGAGACGCCGTCGATGATCGAGTCGGGGCGGGCCAGGTAGACGTGTTCGAAGATGCACGGGGTCAGTTGCGGGTTGGTCGCGCACTGACGGGTGTGCAGCTTGCCTTCCTCGGTGATGTACACCGCTTCGCCCGGGGCCAGGTCACGGATCAGGGTAAAGCCGAGCACGTCCAGGGACACGCTCTCGGAAGCGATCATGTACTCCACGCCTTCGTCGGTGTGACGCTGGCCGAAGACGATCGGGCGGATGCCGTTGGGGTCACGGAAACCGACGATGCCGTAGCCGGTGATCATCGCCACCACGGCATAACCACCGACGCAGCGGTTGTGTACGTCGGTGACTGCGGCGAACACGTCTTCCTCGGTCGGCTGCAGCTTGCCACGCACCGCCAGCTCATGGGCGAAGACGTTGAGCAGCACTTCGGAGTCGGAGCTGGTGTTGACGTGGCGCAGGTCGGACTCGTAGATCTCCTTGGCCAACTGTTCGACGTTGGTCAGGTTGCCGTTGTGCGCCAGGGTGATGCCGTACGGCGAGTTGACGTAGAACGGCTGGGCCTCGGCCGAGGTCGAGCTGCCCGCAGTCGGGTAGCGCACATGGCCGATGCCCATGTGGCCGACCAGGCGCTGCATATGGCGCTGCTGGAACACATCACGGACCAGGCCGTTGTCCTTGCGCAGGAATAACCGGCCATCATGGCTGGTCACAATACCGGCAGCGTCCTGGCCGCGGTGCTGGAGGACGGTTAGCG
>Ga0247821_10000059_pt1 | contig 54896 bp, 82 predicted proteins | sample 13C_Glycerol_Day_FD_192481 | JGI IMG/M metagenome (GOLD analysis project Ga0247821, IMG submission 192481) | Soil microbial communities from agricultural site in Penn Yan, New York, United States - 13C_Glycerol_Day14 | ecosystem: Environmental > Terrestrial > Soil > Agricultural land | place... | reverse complement strand
ATTTTGCGGGACCCCTCCCCCCGTACCTTGATCGGGTCGGGAAAAAGCGAGAACCCTTGTAGCCGAGGTTGGTCCGAGGTCAGTCGGGGGAAGCGCCACCACTGTCGGGGGGAAGACGGTAGTGACGGAGTATAACTGACCTCGGACCTGTCTCGATGAGATCGAGGGCTTAAGAAGGAATCGAATCCTTCTCGGGCTCTGCGACCTTGATGTGAACACCAGACACGTTCTCTGTCACGATCTCTTCGATCGCGTCATCGATTGCTGCCTCTTGCAGTGCGAGAGGAAGCTCGTCTGATGTCCTAGTCACTCTGGCTAGGAGTGAGAGGGTGCCATACCTTGGCGTGTCCCATGCGTACCACTCGTCGAACTGAGTGAAGTAGTTGTACGGGTTGTCGCTGGTGGTGACCATGTAGTTCTTACTCATCGTCACCTCCTGAGATAGCGGCCTTGAGTGTGGACACCGAGACGCCCAGCTGATCAGCTACCTCAGCCAGGCTGTACTTGTCATTACGAAGCATGAGCATTGCCCTGTTGAGATCGGCTGTACTCATAGACTTCTTGGACTTAGGCGTAGCCAACGCCTTGATCTTGTCCAGGTCAGTGTTGTCTAGGATCTTCTCCAGTTTGCTGTTGCTGATAGCGCCAGCCTGGATGGCTTCCCACTGACGAGGGGAGATCTCGATGAGCTGCTTCTTTGCACCGACACGGTCGCGTGCATCCTTCAACTCTTTGGCCTTGAGCTTCTTGATCTCAGCCGCATCCATGTCGGGGTTGGCCTGGGCCTTGAGCTTGTACCTGGCGTTTGCAATGACCTGGGCCCTGCGCTCAAGGGGTGCATTCCTGAGAGCTTCGTTGAGGGCGGCGTCCAGATCCTTGACGTCTTGCGCGTAGACCTTGGCTGCCGAAGGGGAGCGCTCGATGTTGTCGATACCGAGCATCTCACGACGGGCCTGGTTGGCCAGGTTCTTCAGCTTGTTGGAATGGTCAGCATAGATCTTCTCGATCATTGTGCCTGGACCATCGATGAGCGTATGCGCATCATCAGTCTCGGCAAGCTTGGTCGACTTGATCTTCCTGTCTGATCCATCGAAGTTCTTCGCTCCAGTCTCCACAAAGACGAGCTTGCCAGTGGCACGGTCGATAGGTCCACCTTCAGAGGCAGGCCTAGGCTTCCGGTCATTGACACGCTTGTCTGACGTAGCTCTTGAGACGAGAGTCGAAGCACCCTTGTTTGCGCCGCCCTGGTACTTCTTCTTCAGGTTGGCAATGCCGTTGTCGAGAGCGGACTGACGCCAGTTCAACCCATGCTTCTCAGCATCGATGACCACCATTGAATGACGGACTGCCTGAGCAATCTCGTTCATCGGTGCGCCCTTGATGGTCATGTCCGTGATGAGGTTGGACACATCACCCATCTCACGGCCCTTTTGCTTGGCCGTCATACGGGGCATACCCTCAAACCCAGGATAGGCAGACTGAGGATCGAAACCCTTCAGACCTTCCAGTGCAGGGGCAGTCCTGATCTTCCCTGAATTGTTCGGGATGACGAGAACAGTGTCACCGTCGAAGTCTGCACCAGACAGACGTTCAGCAACCGAGTGGTGGATACCGATCGCGTCAGGTGCATTTCCGAGAAGACGCTTCGCATCCGTCTGGCGGTTGTTCACCTTGAGTTCGGGGATCTCGAAGATTCCACCATGCGGGTAGCGAATCAGAACGACGCGTTCGCCATCACGGTAATTCGGAGCATACACCTCATCCGGCTTCATCGAGTTCACCGGAAGTATGACATGCGACGCTTGGCGAGGCAGGTGAGCGGCCTTCAGGTGTACTGCCGATGCATCTGCTGAGTCAGCGAACTTCTCCAGCATGTGCCTTTTGACGGTCGCGTTTTCAAGAGCCATGATTTCCTTGAATTCGCGCTCCTTGCTGTCGTATGCCATGTCCAACTGGTTCTTCGCCAGGGAACGTGGCTGCTTCGACAACATCTGAGATGACAGGTTCTTGGACCAATCGCCCCAGTTTCCTTCTTCGTTGACGATGTTCATCACCGAAGAGACACGACGATTCCCGTCAGGGCCGATGTCGTAGATCTGTCGGTTGATGGTGGCACCGAACGGGTCGTCCGGGTCGTCCTTCATCTTCTTCATCGCATCGAGCTTGTTTCCAGTGCTCGACTTGTTGGTGTTGAATACGAGGTCCACACCAGGAGGGAACACGTGATCGTCCCCGTACATCGCCATACCCTTGAGGTAGTGCGACCCGTCTACCGCGATGCGGACCTGAGCATAGTTGGCCTTGCCCAGAGTCACACCGCTAGCTCCACGACGAACGTAGATCACACCGTCAGCGTCGGTTCCACCTTCTTCTGCGTACCGGACCTTGACCCGCTTAGAGCTGATCGAGAGCGGAGGCAGAATGCGGTCGTAAGAGCGACCACCATCAGAGGACTTCAGGTTCGCCGGCTGAATCTGGTCACGGTTCTTCATGACTTCGGACCAGGGTGTGCCTGGAGCGGCCAAGACCTTCATCTTGGTCGACTTTCCGGTACCCAGTTGCTCCACGTCGATGTAGTGGAGTGTGTAACCCTCGTCTTCGAGGATCCGGCGTGCAGCCTTCAACTTTTCGTGGCTGACGTTCATGTGGAGCTCGACACCCTTGCCCACGTCGACGTACTTGTGCTTCTCAACCTGAGCACGGAGCATTTCGGCGGTGGACTTCAGGATTTCGTTCTTGGTCTGGGCATCCTCCTTGAGGAGGTTCCGGATCGTGGATTCCGGTTTGTTCATCCTCTGACCAATGGCGACGTTCGACAAGCCCTTGTTCTTGAGCCTGACAGCCATAGCGATATCGGCTGCCTTCCTCGCGTTGTTGGCAATGGTCACCGTGTCGCGAAGGCCCGAAGTCGTCATGCCGAAACCGGCAGCGATCTCCTTGTCGGGGATGCCGCTGTCTCGGAGAGTTTTCAGAGTGCCCAGGAAACTCTCTGCACGCTCGTGTGGGGTGTCTCCAGACCCCCAAGGGTATCGACCCGACTTACGGAGAATTCCGTAATGCATGAGGCGGTCGAGCTGCTCTTCTCCGAGTATCAAATCACACCCCCGTTTGTGTGCTCCTCGATGACGGCGTTTGCCATGAGGATCGTGTCGTAGATCTCGGAGAGATACGAACGGTTCAGGATTTCTTCCGTGATGGTGTCGCCTTGGTAGACCCGAAGCTCGCCATGGATCTGGAAGGGCTTGTATCCGTACTCGAGACAGAAGAACGCAGCATAGACATACAGCTGGTCCATGGTCACCTTCGACAACCCGGTCTTCAGGTCGTGGATCCGAAGGAAACTTTCCATCTCGTCGAACGAGATTGCGTCAGCCGTTCCATAGGCATTGGCCGAATAGAACAGCATCTGTTCCGGAGTCATGCCGAACTCAATGGCATGGTTCACGTACAGAGCGAGAATCGGGTACCTACCGTCTTCCCGCAATTCGATTCCGTCGCTGATGCATCGAGCGGCGGTTTCGTGGAGCCTGGTGCCCTTGGCTGCCGCCTGAGCGGACGTCAGACGCTCTATGAGCTTGTCTTCGGTATAGCGGAGCCAGTAGGGCTGGGACGCGCTCAGAAAGGCGTGCGTGCCTTCCAGGCGGGGGTGCTGTCTAAACGCAAAGCGCGCGTTGTAGAGCACTTAGCACTTCCTCTTCGTTAGAAGGGTAGATGAAGGCCGCGAACGACATCTCGTTCAACTGCCTGACCCAGTAGACCTGGTTGGGTCGGGTAGGAGCGTTAGCTCGGGCCTTCACTTCCAAAAAGGCGTACCGGTCCCTGTGGAATATCACAAGGTCCGGTACGCCCTGAAGGTAGCCAGGATCGTTCTTCAGGATGACGCAATCAGGAAACAAAAGCCGAAGCTTCCTGATGAGCTCCGACTGATACCGCGCTTCCGTCACTGCGTCACTCCTTTCGCGACTGAAAAGCAGAGGCTTATTCTACCCCTTCTATCACATCGCATGTATTCCTGACTGTTTGGTATCTGTGCGTCACTGCAGCAGACGGAAGTGCTGGAGCAATATTCGAGCTGCTCCTCCGCTGAGAACTGCGAATGCTATGTCCCTGTCGAGCCCACCAAGCGTTACCGCGGCGTGCCACGAATCTTCAAAGACCTCCTCGGTCTCAACGTTCTGGATCTTACGGACGATGCACGGGGCACCTTGAGCGAATTGCTGGAAGTACTTCGACACAAACCACCTGGGTCGCCACAGGAGGTTCTCCACTCGGTTGTTGAGTCGGTCTCCATCCAGATTGATCGGGGAGTCGAACTTGAACGAGGGTCGCGGAATGAAGGCTTCGGCGACCAGAAGGGAGAGGGCCCTCCTCTGCTGCTTCTTGTCTCGGGTGAGGCCGACGTGAACGATTCCGTGCTGGTTCACACTCTTCGCCATCAGTCGACCGGTGTCGTCGTTTCGGACTGAACCTGCATCGCTCACGGAGTAACCCGGGAACGACTCGATGTCTCGCCACTCTTCATGCATGGGACCCCCACCTGGATCACTTTCTTGGTTCAACCGGGTCATCTTGCGATGGACCGGACAACTAGGGCGCGCGTGATCCGGGCATTTTGCGACGCGTTGCGACGCAACAGACAACTCGGACACGCTTCTGCCAAAAACCAAAAATTCTCGCGAAAACTTTTTTAATTATTGCTACTGGGTATCTATAGATACCAAGTTACTCGCGTGAAGGGTTGTTTTCGAGAAATATTTGGTTTTTTGGCAGAGGGGGTGTCCGGTTTGTTGCAATCGCTTGCAAAATGCCTGGATCGGCCGAACACCCTTCACCCTTCTGACCTAGTACTTTACGCCGAGCGTGTGACCCCGAATCTCTGCCAAATCCGTTGCCAAATCCGTGCCGAAAACCAAATATTTGGCAGAGAACCCGGTCCGAGACCAGATTTGGCAGAGATTTGGCAGGGATCCGGCAGAGACCGGGGCTCAAGTCGTGAGAACTGGCGACCCGAACTTTCGTACAAATCGGACCTCGTTGAAGCTGTGTTTCTCGCTCAACGACTTCATCACGGCGTCATCGATCCACACGTCGGCTAGTAGCACGTAGTAGTTCAGCATCGTAAACGGCGTGTTTAGGCGGTCTGTTCGCCCTTTCGCCTGATGCCACTGTTTGTACGAATACGTCAACGAGTAGAAGAGCATCGAATCGGTAGTCGTACAGTTCCATCCCTCGGCCCCTGCGGTGTACTGGACCAGATAAGCCCACCGCTCCGAGTCAGGAACAGCCTCGTGCTTGTGCCCGTTCCACTCCGCGACCGTTGTCTCCCCAGACAACGAACGGAGTATCTGCAACTCGTAATCGAAGTTGTAGAACAGAATCAAGCGTGGATGGCGCTCGATCCGTTCTCGGACAGCTGCAAGCCTCGAGGGGTCTGAATAGACCACCCTCCGAGTGAGGTAGAAGAACTCCGCAAGGCTGCGGATAGGTCTCTCCTCATACGGATTCCAGCGGTCTTTGGTGACTGTGTTGAGTAGCTCCGGGTTGAACGTAACAGTGACGTTCTGGATCACGCGAGTGGTATGCCGTTCATACGGCATGTGAACCAGGAGACTTTCACGCAGTCGTTCAAGCTTCTTTACGTCATGGTACTTCTTGACTTTCGGGAACTTGGCGTAGGCCTCATACTCCACGTGCTCATATTTGAACTGGGTGATGTTCTTGTAGTACCCGTTCGCGATGAACACTGGAGCATAGTCCAGCCATGTATCTCCGGGGGTGGCGCTCAGGAGAATCCAGGTATTGTTCTTGGCAATGAACTGGAATGCCCTCACCCAAGCACCACTACCCACGAGTCTCTGCTCGTCGAAGATGAAGAAGGCACCGCGGACGTTCTTGTACTTGGCGATGTTGTTCCACGAGTCGACAAACAGCCGGCTCTTGAGCTCGGGGCTCCGAGCGTGCTTGCTGATGCCTACCTTGACGAACTCGCCTTCCCAGTCCATGTCGTCACGCTTCTTAGCCGTGGTAATGACATAGACGTCTCGCGGTACCTGCTTCCTTACGTGATACACCGCAGCCGTAATCGACTTACCAGTGCCTACCCCGCCCCAAAGGATCTTACCGCTGGAGAGAGCTTCGACAGCCTTCTCCTGGTGTGGGTACAGGGTAACGGCCACGGTTTACTCCTCATCGGCGGACAGTGTTCGTCCGTCTCCGGTCTGCTGGTTGGGCTTCTGCGTCCGCCTGTACAGCTTCCCGGCGAACAGCGGATCTGGCTTCTTGCTGGCCGCCATGGCCTGATACAGACTCATCTGCTGCCCCGTCAGGGTCTCCGGGAGCTCCAGCTCCTTGTGCTCGGTCCGGAAGACAGGAGGCATGCTGGAAGCCCCGCGGACATGGAAGATTTCCCCCGGCGGGTCCACCGGCTCCTTCGCCGTGATGTGCAGCACCAACGCGTCATCCTCCTTCTTCAGAGGCTCGACGTGAGTGATCACAGCGTCAGGGTGCTCGGCGTAGAACTGAGCTGCCGCGTCCCGGGTGAACGACGCAAGGTCCGGCCCGATGTAGTCCGGAGCCTCCACAGGCTTCTTGAGCTTCACGCCGTGTCCGTCGGTCCTGAGTTCCTTCTTGGGGCCAAATCGCTTGAGCAAGGCCTTCTCGAAGGGGTTCGCACGGAGCTCTACGGCCATCTCCTCATCGGTGGGCTCCTTGATCCAGTCGCGGCTCTCGATCAGCTCGACGTCCTTGAAGCCCGGTATCGTGCCCTCTATGGTCACAGTGACCGCGCCGAACTCGATCTCTTCCTTGGTGTGCACCGAGACGTCGTAGGCCGTCGGGTAGATCTTCGCGAACTCGCCCGTGAAGTGCTGGATGAAGCCGGCGAAGCAACCGTACTTCTCCTCCGCCTCCTCGGGGTCCACGGTCCTCCACAGCTTGACGGGCTGAGGGCCGACGCTCGGGATCATCTTTGCGATCCACGCACTAGGCGCCATGTAGCTCGGGGTCTCCTTCTCCGGCACTGCCGGCGGCTCTTCGATCCGGGGCCAGATGTTGACCTTCACTGGCGCGACCATTCGCTTGTAGTCACGCTCTCTGTCAAGCTGGTCAAATATCGGGCTGTCGCTCATGGTGCTACCTCAGTCTTCTCTGTTCGAACGATCCTAGTGTGCTCTGTGTTGCGAAAAAGGGACCTACAAGTAAGACAGGAGCAAGGATCCGAAGACCCCTGCCCCTGCCTCACACTCCTATCCCCGACCCCCTAGAACAGTCGGGAAAGGTAGCCGATCTTGTCCTCTCGGGACAGTTCCCTCCAGAATTCCACGAAGTTCTCCGGCGTAACCGGGCCGCTCTCCGACGAGTAGAACTCGGAGACGTAGAAGTCGTAGATGGTGTTCAGGTACTCGTTCGTCCCCACCGAGATCTGCTCAGGGACCGCCGAGTCGATGAACGCCAGAAGGTCTCGGTATCGACTACCGTTCTGGAACTGCGGACCTTGCTTCAAGGCCTCTACCTCTGCTCCTGCGGGCCCTGGGGTGGCCTGGGGATCTGCGGTCCCTGGACGGGCTTCGGCTGCTCCTGCGGGCCTTGAGGAGGGTTTCCCGGGTTCTCTCGCATACGCTGTTCCTTCCCCTGCGGAATACCGAGGACTTCCCCCGGCATCACACCTCAGATCTTCAACCCGATCAGGTCGAAGATCTCCTCGGCGAACTTGGCGTCCACTCCGTCGGTCTCACTGGACCGGTCGAAGTAGGTCGCGACGTCCTGCGTCTGCATTGCCCGCTTCACGACCTCCTGGATCTTTCCGCGGATCTCCAGAACCTCGTCGCGGTCGCGGTTCTCGAACACGTTCGTGATCTCATCGGCGATCTCGTCCGCGCCGACAGTCTCTCCCATGCCCTTGGAGCTGTAGTTCCAGCTGTTCCCGCCCATGGCCTCGACGATGAGGTTGTAAACCCTCATGCGCCGAGTCTGGCGATCCTTCGAGGGCTTCCCGAACGTCTCCAGGAACGCCTCGGGCTTGTAGGCCTTGAACGACCGGCCGTTGAAGACGACCCAGTAGCCCTCGGGGGCCTTCTCCCTCTTGAGTCGGCCGAACCGCACGGTCTCCATCAGGACGTAAACGACGTTCGTGCCCTCGCCCAGCGTCTTCGCCGCGGATCCGCCGCACCAGGCGGCAACCTTGGCCGCGTTCTCAGCGGTCACCTGAACCGCCAGGACGTCGAACGACTTGCGCGTCCAGAGCTCGCCTATCTCCTGCTTGTTCTGCGTCTCCTGCATGTCTCCCCCTCAGATGAACCGGATCGCGACGAGCCGGCGGTAGTAGTTCTTCTCGGACTCGCTCAGGGACTCCCAGAAAGCTTTGAGTTCCCGCGGGTGGCAGTACCGGCTGTCACGGCTAAAGAAGCTTATGAGCCTCACCAGCGTCGCGTTGTCCGGGCCCTGCATGAACTTGATGAGAGCCGGCAAGTCGTTCGCCGGGTGTTGGAAGAGCTCTCTCACGAGCTCTCCCCGGTCCGCTCCAGGTACTGCTCGATGGTGATCGTCTCGTCACTCGCCGCGTGGAACACGGTAAACCGCGTCACGTTCCCCACGAGTTTGTTCTCGATGTACTTTCGAACCACCGGAGTGGTGTCGGTCAGGACGACGCCCTGCAGCATTCCGCTGTCGAGGTAGATCGTGTCCAGCATGAAAGTCCCCCTACTTTTCCTGGATCCGTTCGATGAGTCGACGCGCGGTTCGCTCCAGCAATATGTCGAATCGCTCAGGCGTCCGCTTGTACATCGGCAAGTCCTTCTTTTCCATGAGCTCCTTGAGGGTGCTCAGGACAGAAGCGTACTTCTCAGCGTAGAGGTACTCGGTGATGGTTACGATCTGCTGCGTCTCCCCAACGCAGACCTTCGACCAGTCATCCGGGTACCCGTATTGCAGCCGGCGCCTTACCTCTTCGGGAGGCTTGACGAACACGGGCCGCATCAGGTGATTGAATACCGTGTCCACGATCACCTGTTCCCCCGCGGGAGGTTCCGCCAGGACGTCATCACTCGAAGCCCAGAACCGAGCGAGCCGTCGCCTCTGCGAGTTCCTCGATGGTGGGGTACTCCGAGTCCCGGTAGCACGAGCAGGTGTACTCATCGACCTTCTCCAGTGCCGCCAGGATCTTCTTGCAGGTGTCTTGGTACCTCTTGCTGGACTCCACCTCGGCGTTCGGGATGCTGTCGAGCTTGATGAGCCAGGGCTCGTCCTTCAAGAAGCTCCGCTTCCGCTTGGTGCCGTCCCCGTAGACACCGACGAAATTCACCATCGCACCGCCAGTGGACCAGGTGAGTTCCGTAACGGTGCACCAGCGGTTCCGCTCCAGGGCCCTGTCCCAACCCCAGTCCTGCTTCATGTCCTTGGCGCTTGCTCGCCTGTCGGGGTCGCCCAAGAGGACAACCAGCCCGTTGGACAGGTGCGTGCAGTCAGGGACGTAGTCCTCGATGTCCGGGTCGTGCGCATAGAACTTATCGACGACGTCCGGAATCTGAGGGAAGTCCTCGTTCTTCATGGTGGTGCTCCAATGGGTGGGTGTGTGGGTGTGTGGGTGGGCGTCTTTTAGCGTCTTACGCCCACAGGACTCATGCTCAGTCGAACAGCTTGACGATCTCGTCCGCGGCGTTCTTCGCCACTATGTCGAGTTCACCGACGCTGTCGCTGTGGTAAGTCGCCTTCGCCTGAGCCGCCATGGCTCGTGTGACGATCTCGGTGATCTTCGCGTGCCTCTCGGTCCGCTTGGATTCCAGACCCTCGTAATAGGCGGCGAGGTAAGACTCAACGGGGTGACCGACTTTGGTGATCCCCCGGTATACCCGCCAAGTCGCTTGAGGGCTGTGACCTTCAAGCCACTTGACGATATGCTCGGGAGATCCATTGGCGAGGCAGTATCTGGTTTCCATGTCCAGAACCGCATCCAAGTACTTCGCGTCTGTAGGTTCCCGGTCATCGTCGATGTATTCGATCTCGCTCAAGCTGCCTCCCCGATCTCCGGTAGGAATCCCCCTACCGCTTCGTAGTAAAGCTGATCCTCGATAGTCCACGAGTCCAAGAACTCATAGAACTCCCGAGGGTCCAACGGCCTCCTCTCCGAGTCGAAGAAGTGGTACAGCCTCAAGAACAGTTTGTTCTTGGGTTTCCTCATGTCCGTCCACAGTGCATCATCCACTACGTCGACAAGTTCATCGAATGTCATGTGTGGCGATGACGGCGTGACTTCCCAGTAACCCAAACGCACATTGCGTCGGTTTTTTTCGGACATGAGCTTTCCCTTCCCCTACCGTCTTGCGCGTCGGTATCTGCGTCGCTCGATCTGGAAACGGATCTCAGCGATTATCAAATCGATCCCCTTGAGGACACCGATTGACAGGAACGCAGCTCCAATCATGGCCCAGAAGATGATGAGCCAGTAGGCGATGAAGAAGTCCCAAACGGTTGACATCAGCCGGTCTTGACACGCCGGTGAGTGCCGTGGGGACGGGGCATCCTCTGCTGGATGCGAATGAGTCCGAGCTCCAGGGTTTCGAGGTTCTTCTGGCTCGTAGAGCAGGTAGGGATCTTCCGGGGCATGGTCGCGACGTACTTGGCCTTCTTCGGCTTCTCGGGACGCTCCGACCACCACGAGGTTCCGGCGTCGATCGCTGCAGCTACCGCTACGATCCCACCGGAGATGATCAACACCACCGCGATTATGTTTGACTCGTTCATCTGTTCCCCTTCTTGTTCCCTGATTCCACGAGCAGGAGCCCGCCCAGAATTAACAGGCAGGCTCCTACGAAACCGAACACGCCACCGATGAAGTACTCCATCAGCGGCCTCTGATCCCCCACAGGCCGGAGGCTACAGCGGCGCCACAGAGGAAGATAAGGAACCCTCTGCCGACCTCTATCCACTCGGCGCTCATGCCGCGATGGCCTTTCGCTCCTCCTCGTCGTCCGGGATCCAGCCCGAGTCTTCCTCGACACTGGCGTCGACGAAGCTCTCCAGCAGGACTCCGTGCTCCTCGTCCTCCTGACCGAGGATCGGGATGTGAGCGTACTCGAGCTCCAGCTCGTCCTCGTGCAGGACGCCCATGAAGATCTTGAGGTAGGCGCCGACTCCGCGCTTCCCGTTGACCTCCCAGTTGTACGGCCGGATCGTGACGTCGATCTTGTCGAACTCCAGGAAGTCGACCATGCGGGCCGTCTCCTCGTCGAGCTGGACGCGCCTGTTCTTCGACATGGTGATGAGGAAGATTCGCGGCGGACGCTTCCCCTTCATGTTGACGGTCACCTGGAGGTGGTACCGGTGGGTGCCGTCGTCGAAGATGCGCTCCTTGACGTTCCAGCCGGCTTCGTAGAGCTTGATCGCCTCGGGCTCCTCCAGGGGGATCGCGAAGTTCCGCTTGCCCTCGGCGTTGAACTGACGCTCCTCGCCCTCGAAGTTGGACCACTGGATCCGTATGCCACGGAAGGTGACCTCCTCCTCGACCCGCTTGTAGGGCTGGGGCTTGAGGACCGGAGTCCGCGAGAGTTCCGCTGCCATTCGTGTTTCCAATCGGTAGTACTTCGTTTCGATACCGGCTTGTTCAGCCAGCCTTGAGCAATGTGTAGCCCCGTCCGATTCATCGAGAATGAACGCGAGGCAGAGATCCGCGCCAAGCTTGACCATCTCGGCATTCCGAGCGTAGCCAGCACCGCGCTTGCGTGGACCTTTCCAGTCGGCCGGGTACGACTCGATCTCGACTGGGAGACCTTGCCGACGAAGTCGCTTAGCCCATTCGTCAGCGTGAGCGTCCGCCCCAGTCGGGCAGTCGCCGTGAACGACCGTGAGAACTTCTCCGGCTTCCATAGCCATGGAGAAAGCCGTTTCCAGTGCTAAGTGCACCAGACCTGGTCTCGCCCACTTGCGACTGCCCGTAACCAGAACCCTCATGGGCTACTGAACCGGACCGTCCGCAGTTCCGCTGAGGTCCGCGTTCTTTGGCGAGACCCCGTGACGGTTCATACAGCACGGGCAGTTCTCGGAGTACACGAAGCCGTCGCCGGAACAGTTGTCCGTGATGCACGTGTTACATGCTTCTCGGACCTTCTCAACCGGCTTGAGGTTCTCGATACCGTCGATGCCCATCGGGGCAGTCCGCCTCCTCTCGATCTCGACGATGTTCTGGTTGACCACCTCGGAGATCTTGACGAGATCCCTGAAGACCCTGTTCGTCTCCCTCAGAACCTTCGTCAGCTCACCAAGAGCCCGGACTACTTCGTCCTTACTCACAGACCCCCTCCTTCCGTCTTCGTAAGATCGCTGCAGACCCAGCAAGTCACGTCGCAGGCGAACCCGTGCTTGTGCGGCTCGTTGTAGTTGCACGTGGAATCGCCCCACGTGCCGTCATTCCCATTGCAGGGGATTTTGCCGACGAACCGGTAGAACTCCTCGATGTTGTACGGTTCTTCCATGCCGAACAGATCTTTTGTCTTGTCACTGAGCTGCGTCATGATATGCAGCGATGGTGAGAAGAGAATCGACGGATACTTGGGGCGGAATCCCAAGTTGTAGACCAGCCGGCGAACCCAGTCCATCACAGAACCTGCGGGAGCCAGGACTTCACGAACTCCCGGAGGACGCCGTCGTAGAGCACCTCGTCGGACATGGTCTCGTACTTGTCGAGCTCGCCGGTGAAGAAGACGGAGGCGTTGTCCCGGACTCGCCCACTGAGAGTGTCCAGGCCCTTCATGTACTCCGCGGCGGACCACGGGTGGATGTCGTCCTCCCGGCCGAACACGACGAAGGCGAAGAACGTCTTCTCCCCGGACAGCTTCCGTAGCATCTGGTTGGCGAGTTCTCGGTCGTTCGGACCGCCGTCCGTCTGGAAGATGACGAGAGCCGGCTCGTCCTCGTTCGCGGCTCGCTGGAAGTCCACCGGTGCCTTGAGACCCGCCGGGTAGTTCGTGGTCCCCCAAGGCTGATCGCGGTGAGAACGGTCAACCCAGCCGACGTAGTACGAGTCCGGTTCGGTCGACTTCAGGCTGACCGCGTGCGCCTTGCTGACGCCCGTGCCGAAGTACCACGTCTCGATCGTGCCGTCATCGTCCAGCGCCGAGGCGAGCCCGAGGACCTGCTCCGTCAGCCGCTGGACCGCACCGGAGGCGTACCAGGACTTCATGGACAGACTGTGGTCCAGAACCAGCCGGACTTTCACCCCGCCCTTGCCGTCGGCCTGGAGGCCGTTCTTGGCGAGACTGTAGGAGGCCTTCTTCACGAGGTCGACCATCGGCGTCTTGATCATGCTGTACGTCATGCGTCGGTTTCCTTTTCGGGTTCCGATATCTCGGGCATGGGATCGAGCGAAAATCCCCGGCGGAGAAAATCCGCAGACATTTTGCTCGCGTCGATGTGGGCGATCAGTGCGCCGCTTGACAGTTTCTCGATCTTGGCGGTTCCGACGATCACCCCTTCGCCGGACTCGCCGTGTTCCCTGACCGGAACCTGAGCGACGAACTTCGGCTTCCTAGGAGCCATTCGCTTCTTGAACCTTCGCAGGGATAAACGTCTGTTGGATTCCATCTACCTCTCGGTTTCAGTTCGGCTGACTTTGAGATAGGTGTCGATGTAGTACTTGGTTGTGGTGTGGTCGTAGGTGGCTTCGTAGTAGGCTCCCATGCCTACGTTGCTAACCACCGCAAGCGCTCGCCAGGATTTCTGTGGTTGAGAAATCCAGGACTTACCGTCGAAGTATGCAAACCAGATGATCTGGACGAGGTGATCCCTGTTGTCACCCTTGAAGCGCTCTCCGACCAACTCGATGACCTTTTGCCAGATCCCGTAAGGGATGTCGACTCGGGTCTGAGTGAGAGGCTTGAAGTCCTGGATCAGAGGATCTTCGATCGGCGGCTTGATGATCTGCTCGACCTTCGACTGATTGCTCAGATACGACCGCTCAGGAGTCTCCCGGGGCCTGACGATGACCTCATTCTGCTCGAAGAACTCGGCGACGTCGGTCTTGCAGAAGGGGCACAAGTCCGGTCCACCGCAGCGCTTGATGTCCTTCGGAGGACGACCCGAAACGGGACTCCCGGGGATTTGATGCCCGTGGGCAGTACGAGCCATGTCTACTCCTCTTCCGGCAGGACGAAGGTGACCCCCGCGGCGCTAAGCGAACGGACTACGACCGCAGCCTGGGAGAGCGAATGACCGCTTTCCTCCAGGATCTTGATGACCTTCGTGGCCGTGCTCATCTCCGGCGGCTCGAAGCTGTAGCCGGCTTCCTTCAGTTCGGCCTGCAGCTCTTCCGGGTCCGGGGACGGCGTATCCACATGCTTCTCCATCCAGTCGAAGACGATCTCGAGGATTGCGTAGGCGTCGTTTCCATTCATCGGGAACGTGCCGAGCTTCTTGATGCGCTTGCGATCCACTAGAGTTCCTCCATGCCCAGTTCGTATCGAAGGCGTTGCATCGTTTCCTCAATCCCCCCAAAGAAGGGGCGCTAGTCAACTCCTGTGCGCCATACAGGAACTGAACTAGCGCCCCGTCTCACTGGTTACTGAACCGTCAGCCGTGCCGGAGTTCCACGGACTCGGGAGAGTTTTCCTCCGTGCCCTGGTACTTGCCGCACTTGGTACAGCCCTGGAAGGGCGAGCAACCGCAGTCCTTCGCGGTCTCCTCGACGGAACCGGACTTCTGCTTGACGATGCCGGTACGGCCGTCGCTCAGGTCGACGACCTCGTAGTACTCGCCCTCACCGAGCTTGGGGAGTACCGCCGTCATCTTGTCGCCCCACTTCAGGGCTTCCTCCTGAGTGACGACGGGCTCGTTCTCTTCGAATACGTTCCTGGCCATGCCTCCCCTATCTCCCGTTCCATATCAGGACCGGGCCGATTCCGAATCCTCGTGCATTCTTGAGGTTCCAGAGCAGCGGATATGCCTTCCAGTCGCGAAGGCGCCACCAGCGTGACCCGCACATCACGCCGATCCGCACCGGGCCGATACCCACTTTCTGGAGTATGACTCCGGTGACTCCGGGTTTCACGGTGTGAACGGTCCCTTCCTGTAGTTCTTGAAAGTGAGGAGGGCCAGATTAAGGTCCTCCTTTGCGTACTCCTGAAGGCTCGTCGACATCTCCCTCGACGGCTCCGCGAAGGAGAACTCGTCGATGGTGTGATCCTTGATCGACAGTCCTTCAAGATCCGGCTTCGCGAGAGCGTTTGGGAGTTTGTCCTCCGAACCCGGATTGACAACCGCGTTGACCAGCCGGCCATCCTCGGTAAGTTCACCGCTTCCGATGACTTCGCCGAAGTAGGTGAGTTTGACTTTCCGCATCACGCCTCCCAGGGCGGGCGCTTCCGGGTGAAGTTTCCGGTCAGGATGACCGCGTCGATCAGCTCGTGCGTCACGGCGGTGTTGAGCTTCCGCCTGAATGGTTCGGACGAGAACTGACCCGTGATTTTTCCGTTCGGATCGACATAAATCGTTCCGATCTCACTCCCCAGAGCATCCATCACCATCAACTCGATGGGTCTGGATTTAGGGGCTCGTTTCTTCCACGGGGGCCACTTCATGCTGCCGACGCAGTGTCGAAGACCGCCTTGTCCGCGAACTCCTCGAAGTCCCCGTACTCGGCGATGGACTGAACCGCGCTCTCGGCGAGACTGTGGAAGTACGCCAGGTCCACCACATCGGCGATGGATCCGGTCCCGTCCAGTGCCTCGAGAGGGTTCTCCCAAACCATCCGCTCGATGGCGCCCTTTTCGAGAACCTTGACCATGTCGGCCTCGGCCCACTTAAAGCCCTTGGTGCCGGCGACCGCGTAGTCCTTCTCGTCCCGGACGCAGACGAGATCTGCACCCACGAACATGTCCTGATCGGGATTGATCGGGACGAAGAGCCCAGAGCGCCCAACGTGTGTTTCTCCCTCGGGGAACCGAAGGTACATCGCACCCTTCTGCACCTGCTTCGTGATGCACAGGTCGTTGAAGGTGATCGGCTCGTCCGTGAAGAGCGTCTTGAAGACGAAGGGGTTCTGGAACTCGGCCCCCACGGCCTTCCAGTGCTCCGGCTTGCCATCGGCGTTCCATCCCACGTAGGCGATGAACACGGCGTCGTTCACGAGGCACATCTTCTTGTAGGTGGCCTCGTGCTCGAACGTGTAGCCGTACTTCGCGCCGAACTCCTGGACGAACGCGATGATGTCCGGGGTGGCGTTCGGGATCTTGACCGAGTCGGTCTTGATGTGAACGACCTGGACCCCCTGCTCCTGAAGAGCGTTCTTGAGGTCTACCATGAACAGAGCACCGCGCTTGGCGACGATGTTGTCGACGTTGCGCTTGTCCCGGAACGGGTTGTCGAACGTCGCCGAGGTGTAACCGTAGATCGAGTTGATGACGAGCTTCAGGGCGTTCGAGAGAGCCTTGGCGTCCTCCTTGGAGGCCGGAATACCCACGCCGGGCAGTATCCGGTCGAACTCCTTGTAGTCACCGTTCTTGAGCGCCAGACGGCCGGCCTTCAGCCTGGAGAACTTCTCCGTGTACGGGCCGAAGAGGTTGAGCTCCTCGATCGAAGTCGGGTGCATCGACGCGATGTCCAGCAGTGCGACGTTCTCGTACATGCCGGGTTCCGCGTAGACGTACCCGCCCTCGCCGACGGGCTCACCCTTGTACGTGCTCTTGTCGCCCTTGACGTAGGGGTCGAACTTGTAGCCGGGGAACATATCAGAGAGGTCCGTGTAGACGAACTTCGACTGAGGCTTCTTGTCGTCCCCGAACATGATCCGGATCGCGTGCTGCCGGGTCGAGTGGTTGACCGTGAGTCCGCTCATCTCCGCCAGCATTTGACGGGCGACGAAGTCCTGGTGGCAGTGGTCGAACACGACTTCCAGGGAGTTCACGTCGTTGCAGCAGTACTTGACAACGTCCTGGATGCGCTCCTTCGGAACCGGCTGGTCCCACGGAATATCCATCTCCATGTGATGGATACCCAGGAGAATCTGCCACTTCTTCAGAGACATCTTGTCGACGCTGAAGTCGTACACGTCAGCGTAAGAAGCCGACCAGGCCTTCCCGTACTGCGCGTTCGGGTCCTTCTCGACGATGATCCGCTGCGAGATCCGATAGAGCTCCTCTGTGGTGGCTCCGAGGTACCGGGCCCAGAGGATATGGTTGTCGTACCCGCGGTTGTTGAAGCCGACCAGCTTGAAGTTGAACAGGAGGGTCTCGATCTCCTGCGGGGTCGGCTCGATCATCTGAACGACCGTGTCCGACCCGTGGTACTTCCAGCACACCACGAAGAGGTTCGGGTAGACCTCGCAGTCGAAGAAGACGATCCGCTCCTCCCGCGGAGAAGCAGCCGGAGTCTCCTCCCGGGGCGCGTCCTCCGTGGAATCCGCGGACTTCCATTGCATCCGGTTGACGATCCTGATGCACTTGTCCGCCTGGTTCTTGCTGTTCACGGCGAACGCGGTGACGGCTCCGCGCATGTCCGAGACGTCGAACGGGTAACCTGCCCTGTACGCCTCATCGAGAAGATGGGCGATGAAGTCGATCGAGGGCTTGGTTCCCGAGTGAAACGCCTTGTTGAGGTTCTGCTTGACCATGTAGCGAAGCTGCTGTTCGCTTTGTTGCTGCTCCTTTACGAGCACCGGCTTCTTCTCCCTGAATGGAAGGCCACTGGAGATCGTGGCCACCGAAACGTTGTTGCACCTCGACAGCTTCCTGCGAAGGGAAGCATTCCCCCTGTACACCTTGATTTCGATGCCCGGCGAGTACTCAGAAGAGAGCACGGAGACGTCACCGTCGTAGATGTAATGCAGGTGCACGCCGTTCCCGCTCTTGCTGAGTTCGGCGTAAGTAGGAGGCCATGAACTGGCCGCCTTGAGATTCTCCTCCAATGACTTCTCACCGCTCTCGTCGGTGAGATCGAAGTCGATGACGATGTGGGTTTCGGGCAGCTTGAGGAAATGGAGCTTGTGAGTCTCCAAGTCCCCTAGGACCGTGCTGCAGATCTGATCCGGTCCTGGAATGAACTCGTTGCCGTCCTTGTCGATCCGAACGGAGTCATCCCAGTAGAGTTTGGGATTCCCCGACGCGTTGGCGTACTGGGCTGGCATGCCCGCGTACATCTCGTCGAGGATCGACTCCGGCTCCTCCATCACCAGAGAATATGCCTTCGGCTCTGATGACGTCTCGGGCACCACGGCCTTGAACTGCTGGACGTTGAACTCCAAGTACACACTTCGAGCGAGAACCCCACCGAATTCAACCCGGTCGTGGAACTCCTTGAAATATGCCTTGAGAGCTTCGCGGAACTGGTACTGCTTCATCGAGTAGCCCAGCTTGGTGTCCTCCGCCCAGACCTTGTAGAGGTCCCATGCAGCCTTCAGTGTGACACCACCCTGAACCTCGAAGATATCGCGGTGGTCCTCGACGAAGTTGTAGAACGGGTCCGTGAGAAGCATCATGCGCTCCGGCTTGTACCCGTTGTACTTCGTCCGCCCGAGACTCTTGTAGACGTCCAGACAGTGCTGTGCGATGGCTCCAAGCTCGAAGTCGATCCGGTCCATAAGGACCTTGTAGCGCTCCGACGGAATAATCCGAAGGCTCGGGGCCACATCGATGAGCCGGCGAATAAGACCCGACTTGGCGTCCGTAATCTTCACCGGCTTGTTCGTGCCCATGAAGAGCATCGCACTGAGCACCATTTCGTACCCAGCCTTGTACTTCTCGTTGATGCGCATGGTGTCATGTCCGACGATCGAGTTCAGCGTGCTGTTGTCCTCGATCTTGGACAGGTCACCGTCGTGCTGAATCGCGACGAGCGGGTTGGACTTGAACGCCTCAGTGGCGAACGAGTTGTTGTTACCGACAAGGGCCTTGGCCTCGAACATGGCGATGTACCCAGCGAACAGCTTCTGGATAATCTTCAGGATCGTGGACTTGCCAGTACCGCCGGGGCCGTAGAACACCAGGAACTTCTCGATACGCTTCGAGTCCCCGGATACGATGGCCCCGATGGCCCACTCAATCTTCTCCCGCTCCACAGGGTCGTAGAGCGTCCCCACCAGTTCGTCCCAGGCGCTGTAGTCGCCCGCAGCAAGGCTGTAAGGAAGCCGCCGGCTCACGTAGTCCGACTTCTTCACCTTGGTGTTGGCGAACGTCAGCTTCATGTCGAGCGGATGACCGTTGTCCGGGACGTTCTTGAGGAACTTTCGGAACTGGTTCCAGCCGTTGGTGTTATACGATCGGAGGAATTTGGCGGTGCATTCCACTCCGTCGGATTTCAGCTTTTCTGCGTGCTCCCGAACCTGCTGGTCCACGAGACGCTGGACGTCGTACTCGTCCGTAGACCACAGGCCCTTCTCTTCATCCCAGATCGCGTAGAACGATTGACCGCGAACCATAAGGTCCTTGGACCGCCCAACGGTAAAGTCGGGGTAGATCTCTATAACCCCATTCTTACCACGCGGCTCCTTCTGTCCGACCTGAAAGAAATCCAGCACCTATCCTCCTCTCTCAACCAGCTAGTTCCCGCTCCATTACGTACTCACTGAGCTGGTACCAGAGTTCGACTTTCCTTTGATCTCCCCTTGGCTCCTGAAGCGGGAAAAATCCTCCGAAGCCATTGGGTTCGTAATTCCGTGCCATCACTTGTTCCAGAGTGTCCAGGATTCGGTCCTGACGCCTCTCTGTGAACCTGATGTTGTCGCTGTATCCCGCGAGTCCGATGTTCGTCATCAGATGTTCCCAGAACCAGTAGCGGGGCTCACCGCCGCCTTCGAACTCAAGACGTCCAGCGAGCCCCACCATGACTTCCAGAACGGAACAACCGATTTCTATCCAGTTAGGGTCTACGTCGTGATGGGAGATTCCCATCTCTCGAAGGAAATCAATTCGAAGTTGCTTCCCATCGCCAACTCGATTCCCGTCGTTCTCGACGACCCAACCGAACTCTTTTGTGAACAGCAGCCTGAGTATCTTCCAATACGTCAGGCGCGGATCTTGTGCCTCGGGATCAGCGACCTTCGCGTAGAGCCATTTGAAATATAGCTCGTCGAGAGGTTCGCCGGTCATGGCTACTCCACCGTTGTGATGGTTTCGGCGTAGGTGCCGGACTCCCAGATGATCTCCAGTTCCACGCCTTCGGAGTGGTTCCGGATGAACAGGTTGCCGTCACCACCCCAGGATTCGGGGCCGGCCTTCAGACGTGCAGTGACGTCGTCGCCCAGCTGAACCTTGCGCTCCTCCAGGGTGATCACCTGGTCACGCTCCCCGGCGAGAGTGTCGTCGCCGTGGAAATATGTGACGGTGAACTGCTCGAACCCGGTCTCGCTCATGACGAACTCGTCCTGAGTCATCACGTCCGTGTGGACCGGGTCCTCCTGAGGGCGAGGCTTCTCTTCGTAGACCGGTGTCGGAGTGCTGACAGCGTTGTAGTTCACCGGCACCTTGGGCTGCTCGGGGAGGCTTACCGGAGCGGTCCTGACGGCCACTCGTGCGGGAGTCTCCTCCTCGGTGAACTGATCGCGGTCCACAGCCCCGGCCAAGCCCTGAACGAGAGCTTCAGCGGGAACCTTGGTTCCGCTGTACTCCTCGTATGCGTCGACCGCCTTCGTCGCCGCTTCGAGTACCTCCGGCCGGGCAAGGAATTCCTCGTCGGTTTCCTCGGACTTTCCTTCGTCTCGCTTGAGGCAGTCAACTAGAACGCATTCGTTCTGGAAGCGCTCCTTGGCCTCCTCGTAGCCTTCGTTGTATCCCTCGCTGTGACCCTGCTGACGGGCCGTTTCGAGGGACGACTTGGCGAGATATAGACCGATGCCGACCCCGCCAACAACGAGCGCGATGTCTCGTAGGATCATCTCGATCACACCTCGTTCAGGATGTCCAGGACAACGCCGTCGACGTTGAAGTTCAGCCAGAAGGCGTCCCGGCGACCGTTGATCCACTCCTTGCCGGCGTACACCCCGTCGTTCCAGACGCCGAAGCTGACGTAGCCGTCACCCTGACCCGGCTTCGGGTTCTTGACCCAGCCGACGACCTGGCCGGCCTTGGTCTTCTTCATGCCGAGGAGGTCGTAGACGTCGTTCAGGAAGATGTAGCCCTGGTACGTCAGGAGGTCGTTTGCCCGGCTTCGGACCATCTCCAGGAAGAAGTTGTTCTGGTTCGGGATCTCCGACCAGTTCGTGTTCTTCGAGCCGTCCATGTGCAGCGGGGCGAACACCCGGCCGTAGACCAGCTCCGGGTCCATGTCCTGTAGGGCATCCTGGTCGAGACCCTTGACGGTCTTGACCTCGGGACCGTTCGGGCCCTCCTCGACGATCTCCCGCTCGGAGATGCCGTTGAAGTACTCGAAGTCCTTCTCCTCGCCCTGGTCCTCGATGACCCGCTTGCGGTAGCCCTTGAAGGACTTGTCGAGAACCGCGTAGGCGGCGATGACACCGGCGTTCCGGCGCTGGAGGATGAAGTGCGAACCCGTCATGGCGCCGACGGAGGCGAGGAAGAGAGCGCCGGAAGGAGCGTAGAGACGGGCGACCCTGATGGCTGTCTGGAGGCGGACGTTGAGCGAGGCCTTGGTCTTGGTCTCGTCGCCTTCGGTGACGGTCACCTCGACCTTCTTGAGCTCGCTCTCGCCCTCGGCAAGGACGTCGTTCAGCTTGAGTGTCGCCTTGCAAGCCAGGAAGATGCTGGCTCCGGCCCCGATGGCCCCAAGGCCGAACAGAACGACCGGGGAATGCTTCTGCGCCTTCAGGACATGCTGTCCTGCCTTGGCGGTGACCCGGTGGGTCAGGGACTTGAGACTCACTTGTTGTTCTCCCGAACAGTGTCGTAGTGGTTGGGGCCGAGCTCGCGGTAAGTCGCGAGACAACGGGTAGCGATGGCGCCCATGTGGGAAGAAATGAATCCCGCGAGCAAGTAGAAGTTGTTCAGCGTGAGGGTGTAGCCGGTAGTGGGGACTTCGATGATGCGCTCGGGGATCTTGAACCAGCGCTCGGCGAGGCCTGGACGGTTGTCCTCGATCAGCATGAAGCGGTCCATGTCTGGATCAGAGGCGCCCGATCGTCTGACGGCCACGGGGAGACTGTCCTCCTCGCGGTGCATCTCGATCACGCGCTCCATGAGCGTCAGGATGGAGCTCTTCCCGCTTTTCTCCGGACCGGTGATGACGAGCATCTTGGTTGGGCCTCCGGCGATGATCGCACCGATTGCCCATTCGATCTTCTTCCGATCCTCGTCTTCCAGAAGAACGCCGAGAAGCTCGTTCCACGAACCAACAGCGCGGTCAGCGGGATTCATCATTACGCTTCTCCTCCATCTTCCGGTGCAGGTTGTCGCCGAGAGCGACGAGTCGGACGTTGATGGCGTTGAGCCCGTCGATCACTTTTTCGTGAACGATCGGAGGGACGTATTTGTCCACCAACGTAAGAACGGGCCGGGCTACGGCTACACCGCAGACGAACCCGATCGCGAACCGCATCAGAGCTTCCCCTCTGTTTTCAACTTCGCTATTCGACGAGGCATGGATATGGTGGTTCTGTCCACGTTCAAGCGAATCGTCATGACATCGAGCTTGCCATGAATCCACGCTTTCCCGTGATCGAATCCTTCAGCCCAGACCCCGAAGTCGATGTATCCGTCACCCTCGCCAGAATGGTCTCGGATCCACCCGGCCTGACCGCCCTTGATCGTGCGTTCAAAACCGAGTAGTTCCAGAGCCTCGTTTGCCGAAACGTATCCCTTGACCTGAAGTCGATGGTTGAGAACATCCTGAACCCAGCTGATGTACAGCGGATTCTGGATTCTCTGGTGTTCGTTCCAGCGAGGGTTGTGCTTGTCGAATACCCGAACGAAGGTCCAGGGCTTCTTCATACTTTGCCCTTCCTCCGTAGACTGAAGAATATGGCGACTACCTGACTGTCAGGCATCTTGTCGACCTTAGCGGCCCAGGCTTTAGTGGGGTAAGCCTTTTTGATCATCTCCCTCTTGGATATGCCGGACATGGCGGTGGGGCGCCTAGTAGGTCTGGATCTCTATGGGCTTCGGCATGACCAATACGTACTCGCCAGTCGTCAGCTGACGAGCGCCGGCACCCCTGAGATTGTTCCAGCCCCAGCCCTCGTCCGTCTGGTTCGGCTGAATGCCCACGCAGACGTAGAGGTCCCCAACGGTGCAGTGCCCGACACTCTGAATGACCTCGGTGAGCTCGCCGATGACCGCGTTGCAGTCCTCACGGGTCGGAAGGACGATGTCCTCCAGAACGTTCGATCGGCGAAGAATCCGAGGCTCCGCCTGAGTGCTCCGGGTGATCGTGGAGGAAGACCTAGAAATCTGGTTGTAGTTGATCAGCGGTGGGCGGTTGCCGCCGATGACCGTGGTGGTCCTTCCGGTCTTGTGATCCGGCGCAGGACCTCCGTGGATCGCCTCTTGGATGCCCTGGGCGATACCGTTCAGAGCCTGCGTGATGATCGTATCCAGAGTGTCCTTGGCCTTGGGGATCAGGACCTTCTGGACAAGGAACTCGGCATAGCCGGCGCCGTCGGTGATGAACATGGACTTGAAACGTTCACCGATCGGCTTCTTCTTCGTGCTGACCTTGCCCGTGACCACACGGTCGGCCGACTTCTTCGGAGCGGCAGCCTCAGTCTTGGCTTCCTCCGGCTTGTCGGTGGGCTTGTGCATACGTGCCGAATTGCTGTTGCCGGGGAAATTCTCCATGGCTGCCCTATCTGAAAACCCAAACCCCATGTAGGGGTTTAGGAGGTGAGTGATTTACGTTTACAGCTTCGGCTGCTTGGCTTCCTCGATCTTCGCGTCATAGTGCTCGCCGATGAGTTCGTCAGCCTGCTTTCCAAGCTTGTAGGTGGCTCCGAGAAGCGTGGAAATGGCGACGGCGACAACGGTCTGGGCAATCTTCTTAGCGATACGGGGGTTCACAGCGAATCCTTTCGTAGGGGTCTCACTATAACCCCTGTAAACTTTGCGATGCATGAGAATGCACTGGTGACCGGCCAGTTGGAAGATATGGACTCGATCACCATTCGGCGCGGATTCGGTGTAATAGAAGTCCTCTGGGTCCACCGTAATTACCCCGTCATTCTGGGCTGCATTCGTCGACCCACTCGGTCCATTCATCGATGGATATGGGTTCGCCTTCTCCTGCTACCCAGACCGTATGAACGACGAGCGGGTTCCGCATGATGTAGTCCATGATCTGATCCTCGGTCCCTTCGAACAGAGGATTCAGATCACGGTCCAGGATGGTTCCGTCGACGTGAGCCTTCGGATCACCCAATGCGCATTTGGCGCACATCAATATCGTCCGTAAACGGCCGTGGGCGAGCCCGCCGTGTACTCCTTGATTGGAGCCTCGACGACCTTCCGGCCACGATACGAGCCGGTGTTCGCGTTGAGCATGTACCCAACTCCGTTCCTGACGCCGGTGAAGATACCCGCGTGGTAGACACGCCCCCGGCTGTCGCGGATGAAGATCAGATCCCCAGCCCTCCGAGAACTGGGGGAGACCTTCTGCGACTTGTTGTACTGGTCCTGAGCAACGCGGGGCAGCGTCTTGCCGTGCTGCCTGTACGCCCAGTAGACCAAACCGGAGCAGTCGTAACCCCGGCTGTAGCCGCCTTCGGCTCCGTAGACGTACCGAGCGCCCTTCTGGGTCTTGGCGCTGGCCATGGCGGAGCTCCGGAGAGTTGCGGCCTCCGCGCTGGGTATGGATAAGGCGAAGATACCCAAGGCCAGAGCGAATATGACGACGATTCTCTTGCTACTGTTCATGGTGCTTTCCCATCCCTCAAAGGGTGTGACGACCGGGGCGGTGACTACAGTCGCGGGTGAGACCCCTACTTGACTGCCATCTACCACCCCGGTCGCCACGTTCAGAAGAGGAGTGCCTTAACTCCCCAGGCGATGAAATATCCGCTCAACACGAGGGTCGAGATGATACCCATCTGGATGAAGAAGATCTTCAGCTTTGCAAGCTCTTCTTCGGTCACGCAGTCTTGCCGAGCTTCCGGCTGCGCCGCTGGTACGCGATCATGAAGTGCTGCTGGGACATCTTCTTCGTGTCCGTGCCGGCGATCCGGTCGAAGTCCTCGTCGGACATCTCCAGGAGTTGCTGCTCGGTGAACTCCTGGTTCGTCTCCTCCTTGATCTTCTGCTGGATGTTCTCCGGCAGGATGCTGGTGAAGAACGCCGCGCCGATGTCGTCAGAGCTGCAGACCTCGCTGAAGATCGCGTTGTACGCACCGCCGTACTTGAACTCGCGTAGGGTCGCCTCGTCCTTGACGAAGAGCTTCCCGATACGCTTGCCCGCCGACCTCCACATGAGTTCGCGCCACAGTTCGAGCAGTGCCCGGCTGTCGTGGTCCTCCATGATCTGCATGAGGTACTGGGCGGGGTTCGGGAGATGTGCGATCTCCATGTCGACCACGTCGGACGGCTCGAGCCCGAACCACCACTCCTCGGTGACCTCTTCACCATCGATGTTGGTGAAGGTTATCTCCTTCTTGATTACCGCCATGGGAATATCCCTCTGTTCTTTCTGGTCTCAGACGCCTGGGATCAGGCGGCGGTCTCGTCGGCCGCGGCGTCCTCGGGCTCCGCCTCGACGGTGAGCTCCATGACCTCCTCGACCTTCTCACGGGTCAGACGGGCGACGGTGACGCCGGCAGCCACGGCCCCCACGGCGACGCCGTAGAAGAACTCCCGGTGGCCCTTGGCCTTCTCGGTCAGAGCCGCCAGACGGTCCTTGACGGTCTTCTTGGTGGTGTCGGCCTGGTCGGCGCCGTCGGTGGTCTCCGTCCCGCTGTCCGCCGCTTCGGCCTGCTGGGGAACGGTGGGCTTGTCGGTCAGACCGGCCTGCTCGACGACCTCCTCGAGGGGGGACTTCTTCTCGGCGGCAGCGGCGGTGCTCTTGGCGTTGGACATTATCTTGTGTGGCCTTTCTTAGTTTTCCCCGAACACTTCGTCCAGGTGAGTTGTGCGGTAGTGAAAAGCGGCCCGCCAATATGGGTTATCGGCAGGGTCCGCAGCTCTTCAACCGGTGGCGTTCCAGTAACGCGGGATCGGCGGGGGCATGAACTCGATCGAGAAGCACGGCCGGTCGTCCGTAGTCACCGTGGTGGTGACCTTCAGCTCGAACTGTCGGTCCGTGTTCCAGCCGATGTCGTCCGAGCCGGTAGTGTGCTGGAGGCCGAGCTTGTCCCAGACATCCGACAACGACGCGTAGCCGTTGTTCAGGATCTCCCAGTTGATGTCGTTCTCGACCTTGCGCAGGGCCTGCATGTTGGTGTCGAAGTATCGACCGGAGAAGGAGTCCCGGCAGGGAACGTTGCCCTCGGTGATGATGATGAGCTCGTTCTTGCCCGGAGGGTTCTCAGTGACCCGGTCCTGGTTGATCTCGTCCCGGATCGCCTGTTCCTTGTTCTTACCGACCTTCGCGAGCGTCTTGGCCCGATACTCGCCGTAGCTCTTCTCTACGACGGAATATGCGGACATCAGTGCCGCGTTCCGGCGCTCGTTGACATGGGCCGCGAAGATGATCGCGCTGATGCCCACGGCCGCACTGATCGCCGCGGGGACGTAGCACTGCCAGGTGAGCTCGAACTTCTCCTGGTTGGTGAGCTCAGTCGACCCCTCGGTGACTTCTTCGGGCTCCTGGTACTTCGGGAGCTCGGCCACCGGGTTTTCTGCCAGGGCTTCAGCCTTCTTGGCCTCCTGAGCCTCGTCCAGGATTTCCTTGGCCCGGAAGGCACCCTTGGCGGCAAGATATGCCGTGGTAATGGTGCCAGTGACACCAATCGCGGACAGAATCGCCGGTGAGTTCTTAGCGGCGACCTTACCCGCACGCTGGAAAAGCGCGCTGAGATCCATTGTGTTGCTCCTGTCTAGTCGCCAGCCGGCGATTCTGTTACGTCTGCGAGTGATGCGGTACTACTGCTCGGACTTGGTCTCTTCCTCCGCCATGGCGGAAACGGGCTGACCAGTGAGCTTCTCGAGGATCGAGATATAGGCGATTCCACCCATCATGGCGCCGAGACCCATGGCCACGGTACAACCGTAGAGCGTCGCGATCCTGTTGAGCTTGTTCAAGTCGATCAGTCCTTACTTCGTGACCTTGATGGCCGGCTTCGGAGCCGCGGGGGCCGGTGCCTGAACGGTGGGGACCTTCGCCGGCTTGGTCTTGACCGTGGAAGGCGTCTTCGCCGCGGGCTTCGAGGTGCTGGGAGTCTTGACGGTGGCGGTAGGCTTCGAGGTGCTGGGAGTCTTGACGGTGGCGGTAGGCTTCGTCGTCGAATGCTCCGCCTCCTTCTCGAGGATGACCGTCTTCGTGTTGCCCATGATGGTGAACTCGAAGGTGATCCGGCCGTCCTTGTATTCGAACGTCTTCGTCTTGTCCTGGGAGCCGAGGAGCGACCGCTCCATCGCGTCCGAGTCGCCGATGGACGTCGTCTTGAACGACTTCGCCGTGCTCTTGTCCCCGGGGAACGTGCCGAGCCAGTAGATGCTGGAATCGCCGTCGCGGGACTCGGCGTTGATCTGGATGGCGCCAGCTGTGATCTGGGCCTCCATCTCCATGCCGTTGAAGATCTCGGTGTTGGTCTGATCCCACTCACCGACGAAGCTTTCCGGAACCGACGGTCCCCCCGCCGAACCGTTCAGAGCGCTGACGGAGACGGCGAACCCGATGGCGGTGGTGAGTACTGCGGCGCCAATCAGTGGGTACGTGACCTTACGTCTGCGCTTGATGGTGTGGTTGTTCATTTTGGTCCCCTCCTGTGCAAAATGAAAACCCAAACCCCTTGTAGGGGGTCTGGGCCTGATTCCGGTTGATGGTTCGGTCAGTTGTCGGTGGACTCGTCGGCCGGGGCCTCGGTGTCGGTCTCTTCGACGTCCTGCATGTTGGAAACGACCTTGACGGCGGCGTAGACGGCGGTGATTCCGGCGACGGTTGCGCCCAGCCCGATGAGGATCTTCTTGGGGTCGATCTTCTTCGGGGCGGTGCTCTCGTCGGCGGACTCCTCGCCGTCCAGCCGCGCTTCGGTCTTCTCCAGAAGGCGGGTGAGGAAGGACTTCTTCGGGGTCTCGGTCTCGGTGGTCTCAGTGGACATGACAAAGCCTTTCGATAGGGGTCTCACTATACGCCGTGTAATTCTTGCGAGCCCCTAGGTTGTGGCTACTCGTCGTCGCCGTCGACGAACACCTCGTCGCGTACCTTCTTCGCGATGAAGAAGATGATAAGCATGATGAGCGTGAGGATGGTGATCTTCTTACCAGCGGCCACGACAGTGCCTTTCTCTCGACGAAAATGGAACCCCATGCAGCTGTTAAATGGGGTCGTCTTTCATCACATGACGTGTAAAGCTTGCGAGGTTAACGCTTTCGCGTCTTCTTCGGTTTGACGTGCTCGTCCTCCAGCAGAGCCGGCGCCTTCATCCCCTCGACCTTACCCTGAGCGATGTTGGGCTCCCACCGGCCGAGCAGAGTCATCCTGCTGGCGGCCAGAATATCGGCAAGGTCCTCACGCTCGGTGTCGACAGTGAGGGGGATGTGAACGTGCACCAGCGGGTAGTCCGGGTGGGGCCGAATAACCTTGATCTGCATGATGGTCCTTACTTGTTACGACGAATCTCGGCGCGCATTTTGCGTATCTGGAGTTCTCCGAGGATTGCTCCTACGACCCCTCCAGCTGCACCGATTACCGCGACGAATACGAGCGGCTTCTCGATCCAGAGCTTCTTCATTTGTTACGGTGCATCCTTGCGTAGGCGCGACGACTCTGAAGACCGCTGACGGCGTCGATGAACTTGCCAGCCCCGGCGAGGGCTGCACCCACCACCGCGATGACTGCGAGCGGGTTCTCCTCCCAGGACTCCTTGAGCTTGGCCATGGCCTTCGAGCGCTTCTCGTTGATGTCGGAAACGGAGGCAATGCGAACCATGAATATGAACCTTTCGGCGAAACCCAAACCCCTTGTAGGGGTTGGGAGGTAGTGGGTGAGGTCAGTTCTCTTCGAGTTCGTCCATGTGGTAGTACTCGTCACTCAGGCCCTTCTCGTCCAAGAAGGCGTTGAGGGAACGGATTCCGATCTGCTGGAGCACCACGACCGTCGTGGAAACGACGGCAACGGTGCCCAGGATCTTGGTCTTGTTCTCAACGACCTTGTTCTTGGCAGAGACGAGCTTGTTCTTGACGGGGGCCATGTTCATGGTGGGTCCAATCAGAGTAGGGGTCTCATTATAACCCCTGTAATTCTTGCGAGCTCAGTCCCACCAACCGAGTGCAGACCATAGGAGAACGACGAAGAAGCCAACAGGGATCATCGTCAGATAGAAGGCGAGTGGACCCAACGCAATGTTGACTAACCAATGAGTCAGATCTGCACCCGGCGGGACCATCTTGATCGTGAAGTACTCCCCCGATGCAACTCCGAGAGTGACCCAGACCGCGAAGGGATGCTCTTTGATGTGGAACTTGGAATTGCTTTCCATGAAATTCCTCCCGGGGAATTTTCCGAAAACGAAAAGCCATACCCAATGTAGGGTAGAGGGCTTCTGAGATCAGTCTTCTTTGTTGTCGGCGCTTTTGGTCTTCTTGACTGCGATCTCGCTCACCGTGTCGATAGCCTTGATTGCGGCGTAAGCGGCAACCGCGGTGATTGCGACGTACTTCGCTACCTTCTTGGTCTGGTCGGCGATTGCCTTGACGGTTTCGGGGCGAAGGAAGTTGTCATCACCGGGGGTTCCGGTCTTGTTGTCCTTTTCGAGGCTGAGACGGAGCGAGCGCTTCTTGTTCCCAAGCATGGCGGTCCAATCAGAGTAGGGGTCTCATTAGAGGCCATGTAGACCTTGCGAAAGCATAAACCCCGTGTAGGGGTTTAGAGGCTTTGAGATCAGTCGATCACAGACGGCATCTGCTCGTCCTGGATTTCAGCGTCAAGCGCGGTGTCCCGGATCTCGGCGATCGTGATGAAAGCGAGGATCAGGGGACCGATTGTGTTGATGATTACCAGGTGGAGAGGCATAGCACGATCCTTTCGTAGGGGTCTCATCATAACCCCTGTAAATCGTGCGAATCTCTCAGAAACTACTACCATTTTGAAGGGATCAGACAAAAGCATAAGCCCCATGTAGGGGCCCAGAGGCTATTGGATTAGTGAGTGTCTTCCGCGCAATCGGGATCGTAGGCGAGGTCGATGATGTGGCCGTTGTAATTCCAGATCGTGGGTTCCCCCTTCTCGAGTTCCTTGAGGCAGCAGGCTCCCAGTGCCAGGTACATCGGCTTGGAACAAGCCTCACACTTTTTGTTGAGGGATTGCTTCAAAACGATCGCGTACACGATAGAGGTGACTGCGATTGCCGCAAGGGCGATCTCGGGGGCGTGGTCTTTGATCTTGGTCTTGACTTCGGCGAACTTCTTCTTCAGGTCCATGACGATCCTTTCGGTTAGGGGTCTCATCATAGAGCCTGTAAACCTTGCGAGAAAAAGCATAAACCCATGTAGGGTTCAGAGGCTCTTGAGATCAGTCTTCGGGTTCTTCGTTCTTGTTGATCGCCTTGACGATTACGACAGCGGCTGCAGCGATGACTCCGATCCTGACGAGGCTGCGGACGATGATCCTTCGGTTACGACGTGCTTCTTCTTCGGCTTGAGCTTGCGCTCGCTGCTTCCGAATGTCTCGCATCGTCTCCTCGAAGATCTCGCCACCAGCCCGCAGGTTGGAGTCGGCCAGAAGTCGGTCGAACGGGTCGCGGGGGTCATACATGGGAAGGTCCTTTCGTAGGGGTCTCATTATAAGGCGTGTAGATCCTGCGAAAGGAAAAGCATGAACCCATGTAGGGTTCAGAGGCTTTTGAGATCAGTCTTTGAAACGAGCTGCCATCTTAAAGAACTCGTAGTCGTCTTTCAGGGCCTTCTCTCGTGCGGCGGTGTCGGGCAGATCGTCGTAGTAACCGAGGTCGATCAGATCCTTTACCACAGCATCTGCAGCCCTGGCAGCTCGAACGTTGGCGTACCTTTCGTCGAACTCAGAACACATCAGCTTACGGTAAATGATCATGTCGGCCACGACAGGGACGATCACGGCGACAGCCATCAGAGAGAAACCGATCTTGATTCCACGATTCATCGATTCAGTCCTTTCGTAGGGGTCTCATAATATGCCCTGTATTCCCTGCGAAAGGCAAAAAACAAGTGGCGTGCAAACCTTGCTAGGGTCTGCACGCCGCCTGTTGTGATCCTTCAGGTTGACGATTGTCAGCCGATGAACTTCCGTCCGACCATGCCGAGCGCCTTCGAGGTGAGGGCGTGCGCGTGTTCGAAGTTCAGAACCAGGGCAATACCGGCGAGATTCGCCACGGCGCCGAGAACAGCGTCAGGGCTCACACGCCTCTTGGAGTCGATCTCCTTGAGGGGGTAGAGCTTCTTCAGCTGGTCGGCGACCGCGTTGTACTCGTTGGTGTTGGGCTCGTGGTTCTTGAGCTCCGCGAACAGGCGCGAAACCTCGATCTCGAGTTCGCTCGGTTCAGCAGTCTTCTTGATGTTCTTCAGGTTGATCATTTCGATCCTTCCGTAGGGGTCTCACTATAGGGCCTGTAAAATATGCGACCCCTGGGGAAGAATGTTACAGATAGCGAACAGCGGCGACGTTGATCACCAAGTGAATCGTGTTGTCTGCGATGATCAACAACCATGTGGCGAGCCAAGCAGGCCTGCTGTGGTGATACCCAGTGCCCGAACATTCGCGCCATGAATACCACCACTTGCGAGGTGCTATGAAGTTCTTCGCCCAGACCACGTACTTCGCAAGGCGATAACGGTCGATGACCACATGCGTCACCACAATAACCGCCAACGCCCACGGAGAATTCGTGACGAAGAGAAACGGCAGCCCGTAAGTAACGCCATGCGCCCAGGCGGGAAACCACCGCTTGGTCTTCTCGTTCGCCATCCAGTCGGATTGGAGGATATAGTCCCCCACCAAATGAGCGAGCAGGACGCCGACCATCAGCGGTCGACTACCGGATTCTCACCAGTGTCGGCGATGCGGAACGTCGCTTCGCTCTGCTGGATGACCTTCTCCGGATGCTCGTCGAAGACAATGCGAGCCATGCCCTCGCCGTTGACTTCGATCTCGCCCGAGTACTGGGCACCACTGGCGTAGTAAGACTTCTTCGAGATCTGAACGACCACGCCGAGGAACGTGTTGATCGCCACGATCGTCCCCATGACCTCTTCAGCCTTGGGGAGGCCCCAGATCTGGGAGAGGGCGAAATATAGGGTGCCGAGCGCCGGCAGCACGATGGTTGCGGACTTCTTGATCACGTTGTAAGAGCTATCGCCCAGGAGAGGACTCGGCTTCTTCACGTGTGACGACTCGGACATTGTTGACCCATCCCTCGTTGTCCCGACCCTGGAATATCTCCGGGTGCCTGTTGTGAGACCTGAACGGAAGTCGCTTGACCTCGTCCATGATGCGCTCGGCGACCCCGTTCCCGCCGAGAGCCTTGTACGGGACGTAGAAGTACTTGTTCAGTTCTTCGAATTCGTCCTTGGTGACGGACCCCCGCTCGATGTAGGCGATGCCGTGCTTAGTGATGGTCTCGTAGGCCATCCCCATCAGAAGCCGATTGGTCGCCTTACGGTGTGTGTCGCGACTTCTGATGAATGCCCAGAGCCCCGTGGAACCCATTGCGGAGCCCAGGACGGTCATTAGCACCCGTATCCAAACCTCGTCCATGCGCACCCTCCCCTAACACAATCTAAGTGGTTCTCTTCCAGACCCCTACGCTTCGGACCCATGGCTCGGCAATCTTCCATACCCCGCCTACCTTCACGTAAGGGACTGCTAGTTTCTTTTCCGCGCCTACATACACGTAGGCTCCAGCAACAGTTCTGACGCTGGCTGCCCCAGACCACGAACTCCACCCCACCGCGCTCTTTGCCCGGGTTCGGAAGTAATATACGGTCCCAGGGTTGAGACCAGTCACCACCTGAGGAGACTTGGCGGCGACAGAGTTCGTCGGATTGCCCGTTGAACTCGTACTCCACCCGATCTCGTAGCCGGTGATTGTTGAGCCGCCACTAGCGTTGGGGCTAAAGGCGACGTCTACACTCGTCATCCTGGCGCTCGATAGAAGCGGAATGCTTGGGGCGTCTGGAGCTGTGAGTGTTTTAGCGGTTGCTCGGCCCGACCACGAGCTCCAGCCTTCGGAGTTGTGAGTGCGGGCCCAGAAGTAGTAAGTCGTTCCAGGAGACAACCCGAATATGGTCGTCGACCGGTCAGAGCTTACTGTGTCCTGCGGTGATGTCGAGCTCGTGCCGTAACCGATCTGCCGGGCGTCAATCGCATCACCACCGTTGGATCCGTCCGAGAATGTAGCATGGACGGAATTGGCTGTGATGCTGGATATGACTGGTGTAGTCGGCTTGGCAGGTACCGTGTCCCGCTTGATTGCCTGACTGAACGACGTAGGACCACCGATACCGGTCGCACTTGATCGGTCGGTGATCCTGAACGTGACCGTCTGGGAATCTGTAATACGAACTTCACCGATCTTGTGCCAGTCGGCACCTGTCGGATAGTCGTACTTCCTGGACGTTGTTGTTCCGTTCGCCGTCCAGTTGAACGGCATGTCGTTCCACCAGTCAGACGAATATCCGGCCTTGAACCAGAACTCGACATCGAGTCCGGTGTCCCGGATCATCATCTTTCCGTTGACGCCGGTGGTCTTGATATAATCGGTCACGGCAACACCTAACTGATGATCTTGAAGTAGATGTCTCCGTCAGAACCACCAGTCGGGTCGGTCGTGCCCGAAGTGATGCCGGCTGCGGTGCGGTACCCCGATTTGCCTGTAGGGATGAGAGCCTTCAAGGCGGCGATGTAGTCCCGGGTACGGTTGATTTCCCGTGCTCCCCAGCGAACCCGGCCTTCTTCGCCTGTTTCGGGTACTGTCGCATAGCCGGCGGCATTTGCCGCATCTCCGACGGCCATGTCATACCTCCCTTACGAATATCACGGCTGAGTAGCCCACTCCTCCGTAGTCAGGTCAGCCCAGATCTTGTTGTTCAGCCACGAGAGCCAAGAACCAGTGTTGATGAAGGTGTTCAGAGTAAGCGTCGGATATGATCGCTCGCCCTCCTGGTCAGACACGAAAATCTGCTCAGTCACCCGCATGTTGTTCGTTACACCGCTCAGGTTACGTGTCTCGACGAGGTCGCCGAGGTTGTAGTCCCTCCCGTACTTGTACTGACTGACCTGGCTGACTTCTCCGTCGAACGCCTGGTACGTGCGGTACTTGGCGAGCTCTTCGTTCCCACGCTGCATGAGCGCGGTAGGAACGTCCGGGTTTTCGGACGTGATGTCCGTTGCGTTGACGACCAGAACACGACGTTCGAATCCTTCGACTTCAGGATCCACTCCGAGGCCATAGACCATCTGGAATCCCGCCGGAGAATATACGTACGCTACGTTCTTGGCCTTGTCGATGGACGTGAGCTCTTTGGTGTTCTGCAGATTGTCCAGCTCCGGTGTGAAAATGACCGGAGGAAGGACAGTCTGACCGGAAGTCCGGTTACTGCCCGCGTAGACGTCCCAGTAGATCTGAGACGCATCATGGTTCCGCAGCATCCGGAACCCGAGGGTCCAGACGTTGCAAATATCCGTGATCGCGTCGTAGACCGGTTGTGGGTCCAACTCCACCGTGATCGGGTCGATGGGCTCGACGATCGTGTCGGTAGGCATGAACGAATCTTCCACGATGAAGGGGATCACGTCGTTGGGGTCAAGAACCCCGGTGACGCAAATATCGTGGAAGATCTTACGAACAACGTCGGCCGGAGGAAGCGTGATGGTCCACTTCGGTGAGGTCGTCAGATCGGAGAGTGACTCCTTGGCGACCCGGTCGAGGAGAATCGATTCCATCGATCGTCCTTTGACCGTCAGCATCCTCCGGCCTTCGCTGTCTTCTGCGTCCTCGACTGATTCCACGGTCATGATGTAGTTGGACTCATTCATGGCCAGACGCGTGCCGGTCTTCAGAAGATTGCGGCTCGCTTGGGTCGAGATCATGTCGACTTGGAAGTCGCCGAACTCCATGAATCGCTCAGTCCAGATAAGCGATTCAAATTGATCGATGACCGCCTCTCGACGAAGCAGGGGGTCAAGTGTGTAAAGCTCCACTACAGACCCCCATACTTGGTGATGTACTCCACTTCAAGCGGGATGGGATCTCCCTCCGCGTAAACACGGATGCTGTTTTCCCCTGGCAGCAGCTCGATGAACCTGGATTGCGGGGATATACCGTAGAGCACTGAACTACTGGTACCCGCGCGAATCAGGGTGGCCCCCTTGGAGCCGAAAACTGTGCTGATGGTCAGCGTGTCTCCGGCTTCCAAGGGGTAGTTGTCGAACTCCAGCGTCTGAGTCTCGTCGTTTGGAAGGACGTGATAGACGGTGAACTCCGGAAGGGTACGGTCCACGTTGAGCACAAGCTGGATACCTGTGTTAACGGTTCCGTCGTACTCGATAACCATCGAGTTCGTTTCGTCGTCCACGGTGAACCCCGGCACGACTACGGGGACGGGATCGATGAAATCCGTATCCCCGTAGCACATGATGGATATGTCCGCCTTGGGCTCCTGAGTGAAGTGTTCGACGTCGCACTCTTCGACCACTCCAAAGATGTCGACGGTCAGCCCAACCTCAAGAATGAAGCTGAGCTTGACCTTCGACTCCGGCATGAACACCCGGTACAGCTTGTTACGAAGTCCCTGGACCGTTTCCACAGTGGGATCCGGATCGAGTTCCAGGGAGATCTTGATGTTCCGGGCTGGTCGACGACTGGATTGGAATATCTCGCCATCAGCGTTGGCAAACCCCGAGGAAACGAGATTCGCTTTGACGGGACCCAATCCTTCTATCTTCGTGACTCGATACCCCGAAGAGTCGTCCTCCAGGGGAAAAGTGAGAAGATCACCTTTCGGAGACCTGGCCTCAACGGTTGCCAGCATTGGTACTCAGAGCCTCCTTCGCCTTGGAGAGTTGGTTGTTCGTCTGCCGGTAAAGCTCCGCCGAAGACAGAGCCTTCGGGGAGTAGTTGTTCTGAGTGAACGACACCGGAGCTGCAGTGACCGGTTCACTCGACTGTGTAGACACAGCCTGGTTCCTCGCGTAACCGGAAGCGACGTATGCCGCCTTGGCGTAAGAGGAGTCGATCGCGATCGGCTTGGCGGAGAAGAGCCCTCCGATCGAACCCGCATCTTTCTTGACGCTGGACAAGTCCAGGACAGGAGTAATTACGGGGGACAGACCGACATCGCTGGTGATCAAATCGGAGAACCCGGTGAGGGACTTCCGAAGTGATTCCACAGCAATCTTTCCGGTGTCCGAAGAAGCCTTCTCTACGGAACCGGACATATCGCCCAGAGCCTTGACAAGACCCAGCGCGGAAAATCGACCGATCTCCATGAACTCGCGAGACGGCGACTTGATACCCAGCTTCTTCTTCATGGTCGAAACCATGCGAGCAGCCAGGCCGTCCATGATGCGCTCAAGCCGCTTCTGCTGCGACTCGAGGCCCTTGACGATGCCGAGTGCCGAGTTGACACCGGCCTGGTACAGCGAGTCCGAGGCGTCCTTGCCGAGCTTGCCCGCGACAGTGTCGAGGTCCTTGCCCAGCTTGTTGATCTCGTCTACGCCAGCCTTACCCTCGGTGAGAAGTTCGTTCACGAAGGGCAGAGCACTAGTACCGGTGGAAAGGAGGTCCTTGTACATCTCGTCATTGAGACCGAGGGCACGAAGCCTCTGAAGCTGGTTCATGAAGACCTTGGTGTCTTCGATTTGCTTCTTGAGGTTCTCCTTGTAAGCCGCAACCGTAGTGTCGCCGGTGGCCGAAGCCATGTCGCCGTACTGATCGGTTATGGACTTCCGGTAATCGTCTCTCGTTTTGACGGCTGCGTCGTAAGCATCCTTGGCCGTCTTGATCTTCTCGGTGAGCTTGTCGTACTGATCGGACAACTTGCCAATCGCGGACTTCTCGTCGTTGAGTTGCTTGGTAAGTGTGGTGTAAGCCGACGCGGCCTTGCGACGTTCCGCAGACGATGCCTTGGAATTCTTCGAGAGATCCTTGAGCATCTTCTTCAGGTCGTCGAATGCCTTGTAGACCTGTGCCTTGTTGCCATCGAGGCCCTTTCGGAAACCATCGTTGACAAAGTTACCGATCTTCTCGAATTCCTTGGAGGGAGAGTGAATCCCCAGGAAGTCCTTCGCAGCGTTGAGCGCCGACTTGGCGACGTTCATAGCAGCGTTCTTGATCTCACCGAGACCAGCGCCAATGCCCTTGACCATACCCCGAATGATCGCAACGGCAAGCTTGCCGCCTTCACGACCAAGAGTTTCAGCGTTGGCGTCAACCGCCTTCCTCACGCCCTTGATGGTGTCGATGACCATCTTGAAACCGGCGTCGACAACCTTCGGAAGGTTCTTTCCGATGGCCCTGAGGAATTCGGTCACAACACGAGTTGCCTCGGTAGCGACCTTTCCGATGTTGTCTGCGATACCCCGGAGAATACCGGTCAACAGCTTGAGACCGGCATCGACCATCTTGGGCACGTACTGCGCCATCTTCTGGAGCAGCATCGTAAGCAGCCGGAGAAGAGCGTCCACAATCTTCGGAGTTACCCTTACGATCGCGGATATGAGCGACTCCAGGACCACAACCATGGCCTTGGTGATCGCTGGACCACCCGTCGCGATGACTTTCGCGAACTCGATGATTCCCAGACCGATCTGCTTCATCAGTTCTGGGATGAGTCCAATCAAGCCAGACACGATTCCTACGACTGCTGCTGTAGCACCTGCACCTGCCGCGGCCAAGGCCGTAAGACCTGTGGCGAACAGGAACACACCGGCTCCCGCGGCCAAGAGACCGATTCCAAGGAGTCCTACGGCGACCGCAAGACCCATCATCATCGGAATGACCGGAGTAAGGAGTAGTGCTGCGGCTCCAAATATGACGAAGACGCCAGCCAGCATCAAAAGTGCCGTGCCAATTTCCCCCAGGGACATTTGGCTGAATTGTTGGAGCACCGGAGCCAATATGGCTAGTGCTCCAGCGATAATGATCGTCGCCAGCGCACCAGGAATGGCACCAGTCATCAACAACATCGCACCAGCGATGAGGCCCAGAGTACCGGCAAGCAAGGTCATAGCCTTGCCGATCTCTTCCCAGGAGTATTCGGCGAACCCCGAGAGTACCCCTGCGATCTGCTGCAGAGAAAGAGCCACGAGGAAAACGCCGGCAGCAGCGAGAGGAGCTGTAGGCGGAATAACGTAGAGAGCCGCAGCCATGAGACCGAGAGCCCCGGCCATCACAGTAAGGCTCTTTCCGATCTCGCTCCAGTTCATCTCTGCCATGTCGCCCAGGGCTTCCGCCACCAGCTTCAGTGACAGAGCGACACCCACCACACCAAGAGCCGAAAGGCCGGCCTTTGGTGGAATAAGCATCAATGCCCCGGTAATGATGCCGAGAGAGCCCGCCAGAGTCACCAGACCCTTAGCGATCTCGTTCCAGGACATGCCCGAAAGGTCCTTCACAGCACTGGCAAGGATCTTGATCCCTGTAGCCAGCAATATGATTCCAGCACCTTGCGCGAGCCCGCCCTTGTTTGCCTTGGCGAACATCGTGAAGAGCGTCAGAGCACCCAGAAGTGCGCCAACGCCGATCAAACCCTTGGCCAGTTCGTTCCAGCCGAGAGCAGCCAAGTCCTCCACCGCACTGGCAAGGATCTTGATACCCGCAGCAAGAGCGATCAAGCCGATCCCTGTGGATATCAGTCCCTTGGGATTAGGCATGAGCTTCAGGGAACCTACGATCAGTCCCAGCATTACACCGAGACCGGTAAGACCCTTGGCCAGCTCGTTCCAGTCCAGTCCAGCGAGCTGCTTGACTGCTTGCGTGAGGATCAGAATCGCGCCTGCAAGAAGCAGCAGTGATCCCATGATGAACGGCAGCTTGGCGAAGCCGGTGAATCCGATGAACTTCTGGAATATGGCCATAGCCCCCAGAAGCTGCCCGAACATGACCGTGATACCAGCACTCGCCTTGGCGAGGTCTTCCGGGTCGATCTTGGACAACGTCTTCATCGACAGGGCCAGGACACCAATCGCCAAAGCGATCTGAAGGAGTGTTGCGGCCTTCAGTGTGTTCTGCATGGCGCCGAATGTACCGGTCAGGTCTTCGATGCCGTCCTGAACAGTCTGGAGGATCCCTCCAAGACCGCCACCACCGAAACCTCCGAGGAAGTTCTTGATGGTGAGGAACAGACCTACAAGAGCTCCTGTGTTGAGCCCGGCGAGGAGGTGTTCGAAGTTGAGCCCCTCGAACATTCCACCGAAACCACCGAAGAAATCGGAGATCTCGCCGCCGAGTTCGCGGAAGAAGTTACCCACGTTCCGCATAACGTCGAGGGTCTTCTCCCAAGCCGCGGAAACAACCTCACCAAGTCGGCCCAGAGGCTCAAGCTTGGAGGATGCTCCCTCGACGGACTTCTCGAAGCCGGAAGCGTCGGAGTCCTTGAACAGCGAGCCCAGGAAGCCGGCAAGCTTCTGAACCAGCTTGATGGGAACGGCGAGGACAGTCCCAAGCCCCTTGAAGAAGTTCTTCAGACCCTCGCCTTCGCGAATCCCATTCCGAAGCGCGACGAGGAAATCGCCGATCTTCGCGGTGAAGCTGAGGAATCCGCCGGAGCCCTGAGTAGCGACCCCGATCAAGTCAAAGATTACGCCAACAACGCCCTTGATGACGTCGACCGCGATACCAAAAATCGCGAAGACGCCCGCAAAGGTTCGTTTCAGTTTGTCTGCTGTTTCGCCACCAATCTTAAGGCGCTCGGTGAAATCACGGAAGTTCTTGGTCATCTCGGCAAGTTGTTTGCCGGTTGTTGCTGGGAATATCTCCCGGAAAGCGTCCTTGATGGGCTTGAGTACCAGACCCAAAGCCTTGAACGCATTGGTGAGACCGTCGATCAGCGCATCGCGACCGCCGAACTTGTCCCACTCCTTGAGCATCTTGTTTCGGGCGTCGGAGGACTGCTGAAGCATCCCGCCGATACCTTCGCTGATCCCAGTGAAAAGACCCTTGGCTTCAGTGAAGTCACCAAATATGGTCTTCCAAGTCTCGGACCATCCTGAAGTCAGTTGCTCCTTGAAGGTGCTGAACAGCTGAGTTGCTGTCTTGACTTCAGTCGCAGCCGCCTTGGCCGTTTTGGCCTGGTCCTGGATCGCCTTGATCTGTGCCTTGCTGAATCCCTGCGCAGCGAGTTCAGCATCTGACAGGTCTCCGGTGAACTGGGCCAGAGTCTGGGTCAGAACCTTCGACGTCAGCCAGGATTCCTGGCCAGGCTTTGCCGTGATGGACTCACGGAAGGACTTGCCCTCGATGGAGACGTTCTTCATGCTGCCGGTGAGCTTGACGGCACCCTTGTCGAGGGTCCCCATCGCTACCGCGTTCTGAGCAAGTGCCCGCTGGAAGACGGTACCGCCCATACCGGCGTTAACGACAGAGTTCCAGTCCTCAAGTGAAACCCGACCCGCGGATATGGCTTGAGAGAGCTGGTACATCGCCGCGGAAGCTTGCTCGGAGTTCGAGCCGGAAACCGCTGCGAGGTTGGCGATACCCTTGATCGCCGCAGTCGATTCCTTCAGACCAACACCAGCAGCCGTGAAGGTGCCGATGTTCTTCGCCATCTCGGAGAAGTTGTAGATGGTCTGGTCGGAATAATGGTTCAGCTCGTCGAGAGCGTGCGTGACGTCGTTGAGATCTGTTCCAGCAGCCCGTGTGTTCGCCAGGATGGTCTGGATCGAGTTGAGATTGGTCTCGTACTCTCTGAAACCCTCGATGATGGGTCCGAAAGTGAACGAGTTCAGCAGACGAGTTCCGGCTTCCTGAGCCCTGGCACCGATACTCAGAAGAGCACCGGATGCGATGGTCCCAAGAGCCGAGAACCTACTCGCCAAGCCGTTAACATTGCTCTCGATGTTCTTGAGGGAACCCGATTGCTTGTCAGCGGCAGCAGTGGTTTGACTGAGCTTGGATATGAATCCATTGACAGACTCAGCACCACTGGCGATCTTCTGACCGAAGTTCTGGGCGTGACCAACCGCCGTGGAGAACCCAGCAGAAAATCGCCCGAGGGCTTCCTTACCCGTTTCGATCTTCTGACCGAAGGTCGTAGCAACCGTAGACGACTGCTGAAAGCTCGTAGTGAAGCGACCAAGCGCATCCCGGTTTCGAGTCATGTGCTGCTCGAACTGTCCGGATATGGACATCACGTTCTGGAGGCCCTTGGTACCGCCCTGCATCTGCAGAGACTTATTGAGCCGTTCCAGTGCAGATATGGTCTGCTGAACGTTCTGTTGGAACGCGGCGTTCTCGAACTTCATCTGAACTACGCGCTCGTCGATCGTGCTCATGCGTTGGTCACCTCCTTCCAGACTTTGTCTGCGATGCTATCGAATACCGGTTTCATGGCCGGGTTGATGTAGTCCCTGCCCTGCACGTAGCCGCCGGTACCAGTTCCGTAGCCGAGCTGCAGCATGATTGCTACCGGGAACCCGTTCTCGACGTCGGTGTTGAGCCACTTGATGGTTGCCGAACCCCTGGAGTGTTCGATCTCATACGTCCAGGAATCCGCCGCCAGTCCAGAGTCCTTCGGAACTGCTGAGGCGAGGGCGGCCACTCCCTTTTGGGCTTCAGCGGCAAGCGACTTGTAAATATCGCCACGCTGAAGCTTCGCAAGGAAGTTTTCCGTTCGTTTACCCGAACGGGTGGTTGCGAACGAAATCATCCCTACCTCTTCCGGGTTACTCCAGACCTGTCATCTTCCGGCCGACGGCCATCAGAGTTCCGTTCTGGGTTCGGATCTGATCAACGCTGCTGAAATACATCCTCAAAGCGTACGATTCGTCCGCCGTGTAGTTGAACGGGTCCGACCACAGAGGATCGACCTCGTTCACGACCGGGTTGTTGGCCAGCCAGGTAGCGATGGCTTCCACCTTGTCGAGGGCAGACCGGAGCTGAAGAACAGCCTCGCCGGCCTTCCCATCGAGTATGGGCTTGTTGACTTCGTAACCCAGACCCATAGGGCCCTCCTTAGAACTGAGTGGCGATCCAGTTGAGGATGGTCGCAGTGGTGTTGGTTCGGGTGACGTAGGCGTCGAAGCCGGTCGAAGAGGCTCCGCTTGCGCCCCATCCCGTCACCTGCGTTCCCGGCACGGTTGTGATCGGAGAGATCACAATATGCGGAGTTGCCGAGAAACGTCCCGCGGGGAAAGAAACCGACTGGGAAGTAGGCGTGTTGGCCACCGGAGTAATGGTGAGCGTTCCAGACGCCATGGCCTTGGGAATACCGGAGTCTTCGCGGAATATGGCCTTGCGCCAGGCCGTCCAGCCGTTCGCAGCGTTCGCAGTACGAACCCACATGTTGGGGGTACCGGAACCAGACGAATGCGTGGTGAACGTCTGCTTCGCGTAGTCCGTTCCATCGACGAACGTGAGAACCTCGCCGGAGTTCCCGGTGAAATCCCACGCTGACGAGTTCGCCGAGGTGTAGTACAGCCTCGACCAACCCAGAGGGTAACCCGTGATCGCGGTCGTCTGACCGAAGTTCGCAGGGTTCAGGGTATAAAGGCCCTGGGTCTGGGACCATGCAGTCCAGTTAGATCCGTCAGCGATTCCGTGCCGCGTCCACGTTCGGGGCGTAACGGTGGTAGAGCTCGCATTGACGTGGAACGTCTGGGTAACGCGGCTGGTTTCGGACTTGTTGGTGATCACGAGACCGAAGCCGGCGTTCAGAGACCATCCCGACGAAGTCGTCGCAGTCATCACCGTAGTGCCCACAGAATATGTACTGGGGGCGTCACCTTCGGCCTTTGCGTTGGAGGCCAGAAGGATGTTCTTGTACACCTCGAGTGTGTCGAGACGGGTGTCAAACCCATTGACAATATCCGCTAGGCCTGCCGGGGATACTGCTCGAGAAGGATCCGTGATCGCGTTTGTCTCGGCGACGGTTGCGATCTCGATGAGACCCTTCTGAGTGGTGCTTGAAACGGGTCCGGCTACGTCGTTGGTGTCGAACCAGATCGATCCATCAGGGACCGCTCCAGGATCAGCGGCGCCTACGTAGGAGAAGACATCCTCCTTGGTGTAGGCCGCGCCGTCATACGTCTTGACGCCGGAAACGGCACCCATGTCAATGGGCGTCCCGTCGTGACGCTCCAGAATGAGGTGTCCATCCTCATTGATCGAACCATCGACGATGTTGGCGGCCTCGATTTCGAGTGTCCGCTCGGCGTTTACTACAGTTACCGTAGCCACGAGGCCACCTTCCTAGTCAGATCATCGGGTCCCAAGCACCTCCGACTCGGGGTTTGGGAGCGGCTGCTACCCAGGCTCCACCTACCCGAACCTTCGGTGTCGCAGGCTTCCAGACGCCTCCGACTTGAACCTTTCTTGTGACGAACGTTTCGCTTTCGCTGGCCCAATATGACGCGTCGTCGAAGTTCGCGGAAAGAGACGGAGTTGACCCGTCCCAGACTCCGGCCATAAAAACCAGAGCCGCAGCGGTTTTGTTGAAGGTGCCGCCAAGCGTGCAATACCCCATCTCGTTCCACGTTTGACCGTCGGAAGAGTTGTACATATGCACAATGTTGTCGGATCCGATGTTGCCGATGCCCCACCAGGTTCCGGGAACCCAGTCCCAACCGACACCAACAGTGGTGTCCAGGATTACTTCGGTGTTGAAGGTTGTAGCTCCATCGCCCTGGAACGTGAGGTACGTACCATTCGGGCCACCGAGTGCCAATATGCCGTTACCAGAAACGTCGTGGGCTCCAATGTAGAACTCAGTGTTCGGAGCCCGAGTTCCAGTTACGGACAACTTGGCTGCAAGGATCCCTTGCGAAAGGTCGAAGAGGATATCCCCGTCAACCCTTGGGTAATCCGCCACAACAGCAAGGTTCAGCGTTCCACCGGATTCGGAAGATCCGGGGCCTTGCGTTACCGTCCACTTGGCGAGATCCAGCGACGCGTCATTGAAATTGTCAATGAGCGTTTGGACGTATGGCACAAGGCCTCCTTTCTATCCGTCGCTGATGGTGTAGGTGACTGGATCGACCTCAACGACAGTCGGCCAGTCGAACTGGAGGAGGATATCGTCGAGTTCAGTGATCGCGTCGTCCGGTCCGGAGATCGTGTAGATTCCGTCTCCATTGTCGGTCACCACGTAAACGAAGAAGGCTTCGTACATGGCGATCAACTCGGTGAAACTGGGGAGGCGAGGAAGTTCCTCATCAGTCCCGTACAAAGCCTCTTCAACCAGGCCCAGAACATCCTTGCTCGTAGTCCTGGAGTCGATCTCCACGTGAGACGTCCGCTTGAAGCCGGCGATCACAGGAGGACGAGTGGCGATGGCCCAGCTGAACTCCATTGGTTCGACGTCTTCGCCGATTGACTGGAAGTTCCTGTCCGATGGTTCGGCAAGAGCGTTGTAGACGATGTGGATCTTGTACCCGAGGTTGTTGGTCTGGTCGCTCCCCACCTGCGTTCGGTACGAGAAACCGAAGGACTTCCGCCTCTGCTGGGTCACGAATAGTCCTGGGCGGACCTGACTTGATCCGTCGCACACCCCGAATTCCGGAGGGTAGGTGAAGGCGTTGATCGTCGCACCGAATTCCTCGGCGGCCGAAGCGAGCAAGTACTTGTTGCCGTCGAGGTAGTACGACTTCGCTCCGCCACCATTAGCGGCGACGTCCACAGAGGTGAGACCCGACCAGGCAACTCCAGGCTGACCGTCAACATAGAGAACGCCACGGTCAACTCCGGTTTCGAACTGGCGAGAGCCACTGGCTCCCCATTCGAGTCGTCCCACTCAATTTCCTCCCTTCATCCCCTAGTTCCGGCTTGCTTCTTCTGTCGTTCGTTGACCGCTCGTTGGTACGCAATCTGTTCACTTCGGCTCATCTTCTTAGCCGGAGCGTTCTTGGCGTTGAACACCTTGATCAGGGTCAGCAATCTACCGAGGTGCCAATGCTGACATTCCGGCCAGATGTTCAGAGAGATCATCCAGTAGTAGATGAGTTCCGCGGTTACTACCTCGGTACTCTTCTTCTGGTTGGTTGCCTCTCTGAACGTCGTGGCGGACATCTTGGCGTTGATGTACTCGTCGATCTTCGCAACGTCCTCTTTGTTGAGGCTGGCAAAAACCTCCGGAGGAACGTTGGGGGTGAGAGTCATTGCCTGGACGTACCAGAACAGTTCTTCAGCCGTCTTCTCTTTGTCGTTGAGAAACGGCTTCTCGAAATGCGACTCCCATTTTGACACGGAGGCCAGAGAGTGCTCCATCTCAAGACGGAACGTCTGGTCGACAAACTCCTTCTTGCTCTGGTCGTAAGCTTCAGTTATCACGACATCAAGTATGAGCAATCTCTGGCCTCCTTTCTGTCAGCCGGCGGTTAGATGTCGCCCTTGGCCCAGTCGGTGTCGACGTTCGACGGGAACTTGTAGCCGAGGTTCGGACGCGCCTCGACAATGACGTTCTCCGTGAGCACCACCGGACCGGCGACCTGAGCCGTGCCGTTGATGTAGTACGTCACGCCGGTGACGGTCGGGATCGTCAGGGTGTTCGTGGCGTTGTCGTAAGCCGGCTCCGTCGGAGTGGCCGTGAGAACCGTTCCGGAGAACATGGCGACGACCGCCGCCGGGCTCGGCAGAGACGGGTCGGTACCTGCGGTGCCGTAGAGGAACTCCTCCAGGGTCTCCAGCGCCTCGGCGTCGACCTTCGTCGAGTCGATCGTCAGAGAAGCCGTCGGCTTGTAGGTCACGCCGGAGATGACACCGACCTCGACCGGAGTCGTGGTGAACTCCCAGCTGAGGGTGATCGCCTCGGGCGAGTCGTTGACGGTGGCGTAGGCCTTCTCGGACGGAGCCGCGAGAGCTCCGTAGACGAGGTGCAGCTTGTAGCCGGCGTCCTGACCCGCCAGGTCGTTGCCGACCTTGGTGCGGTACGACAGGCCGAAGGTCTTGCGGGTCTGCTGGCCGATCGAGACACCCGGCGTCGGAGAAGCCGAACCGTCGCACTGCCCGAACTCGTCCGGGTAGGTGAAGGCCTCGATGGTGCCGCCGAACTCCTCGGCCGAGACCAGGTTGAGGTACTTGATGTTGTCGGCGTACTGCGGGTTGGACTCGGCGCCCGACGGCGACTCGGTGACGGCGGTGAGGCCGTTCCAAGCGTAGCCCTCGACATAGGCGCCGACGTTGTCCGGAATGTAGAGGACTCCGTGGTCGACGCCGGTCTCGAAGAGGCGTTCGCCAGCCTGGTCCCAAGTGAGCGCTGTCATGCTTGTAGCTCCCTCAGAAGTAGAGGTTGTAGACGTAGTGGTGGAGATTGTCCGCCGTGAATGCTCGATTGAAGTTGGCGAACCTCAGATGGGCGACCTTGTTCGGAATATCGGTGTCTGGGTTCCGATCGATCACCGTCAACTGATACCGCTTGGCGACACTGTAAGGCAGATTGCCAGCGAACTCGGTCTTTGCGTTGTCCTGAGCGTAGACAATGCAGGGGTACTGAATTGTCTTGTTCGAGGGCGGCTGGAAATATGCGTTCGGACTTCCCAGCAGCGTCTCTAGGAGTGCCTGCAGCTCAAGGCGTTTCGGGTCTGGGGCCGTTGTAGACACCCCCTAGACTCAGGAGAAGACGGGGGCTCTGGACCTGGACCTCAGTCACAGACCACACAGCCCCCGCCCACTCAACATAACGAATATGCGAGAAGTGCACATTCGCGTAAGCATCAGCGACAATGCTGATTGAATTACTCACCGAGAGGTCATTATTGACACTCTGACCTTCCCTGAACTTCAACGAGTTCCTCACCACATCCCCGAAATGGGGGCGTTCCGTGATGACGTCCTCGTGCACGCCAGGGGCGGTTTCTACAGTTTCGCCGTATCCCACCTTTCCTGAAAATCGTGTCATGACTCTGCTCGCCTAGGTCAGGCGGCCTTGCGCTTGAAAGGCCACGAGTCGCTCTGGTTGTCGGCGAAGTAGTAGCCGGTCGCCGGGACGGAGTAGATCGTGGTGGACGCGCCGGCAGCCAGAGGTGCCTGGTCGCCCGCGGTCAGGGTGGTGCCGCTGCCGTTCTTGTAGACCACGCCGGTGACGGTCGGGATCGTGACGACGCCCGTGTCAGCGTTGAACGCCGGCTTCTGCGGGGTCGCGAGAACGTCGTCTGCCTCGGTCTCGCGGATCACGATGGCCGACTTCGGACGCACCAGGGCGCCGGACGCGCGGGTCTCCAGCAGGTACTTCTGCTGGTTGTAGTCGATGTCGAAGTCCTCGAACATCGTGAGCTCGCCACCCTTGTCGGTGCCGACGTTGTAGTCGTCGAGGTTGACGATGATGCCGATCAGCCCCGGGACCTCCTTCATCGGCTCGACGGTGACGATCCGGTCGACGCCGAGGGCGTCAGCAACCTGCTGCTTGGTCTCGTAGTACCGCCGGCCGTTGAGGTCGCGGGCCTTCAGGAACTTGTTGAGGTGCGGGATCGTGGTGAAGAACGTCGGAGTGCCGGTGCCCTTGTAGTACTCGAAGCCGTCCATGACGGCGTCCACGACCTCCTCGTAGGAGGAGTCGGCGTCGGCGACGTTGACGTTGAGCGTGGTGACGAACAGCTCGTGGTCGTTCAGGATGGAACGGAGGCCGTTGCCGTCCGCGACACCCATCGGGTCCTTGACCTTGTCCTCGTCCGAGACGTCCCGGCCGTCACCGATGAGGACCGCACGAGCGAACTCCTCCTCGGTCATCAGCCGCATCTCGGCCTTGAGGAAGGTAACGATGTCGAAGTCCGTGATGTCGAGCATGTCGTCACGGTCGAGCTTCTGCTTCTTGTAGATCGTGGTCGGGCCGGTGGTCCGCTTGGTGACGCCGAACCACTCTTCCAGCTTGTAGTTGCCCTTGATGTAGCCCTTGGCGCGAGCCTCGTCCTGGGTCAGGTCGGCGACGAAGGTCTTGATCCGGGAGAACGGCGTGTGGCGGGTCCCGTTGATGACGGCGGAGACCCATTCGGTCCGGCGCTTCTCGAGCTCGATGGTCCCGGTGGCCATCTTGGCGTCCGGGAACAGCGTGTCGATGTCGGTGATGCCGTGCTCGAGGTTGTTCGCCGCGTAGTTCTCGACGGCCGTCTTGAGGGAGCCGTTCTTCTTGGCGTCCTCGAAGATGCCCTTCAGCGCGTCGTGGGACAGCTCGTGCTTCTTGGTGACGCCGTCCTTGGCGTCGGTCTGGTCGAAAACGTTGCGCGACATTTCGTCGGCTCCTTCCTTGTGAATGAGGTCGCCCTCACCGGGCTTGTTGTCGGAGTGGGAAGCCGCCTCTTCGGCAACAGCTTCCTCGACGGCAGCAGCGATCATGTAGTGGAGGACGTTCTTCTCGTCCTCGTCCATGGCGTCGTAGACGTCCTTGATCGTGGCGTCCTTGGCCGTGACGCCCTTGGCCGCGTGGGCGAGGTCCTCGTCCTCGTCCTCATCGCTGTCGTCGTTGTTGTCTTCGTCGCTCTCGTCCGGCTCCTCCTCGGAGGTGGCGTGTTCGAGCTTGAGACCGGTGTGGATGATCGCGTCCTCATCCGACTCGACGAGTGTTCCATCGCCGTGCTGGAGGTTGATGAAGTCGATCTTGGCGCCGGGATTGGCGCCGGCCAGAACCAGGCTGACCTCACGGATGACGCCGTGCGTGACCTGCTTAGCGTGCTCGACGAGCTGGTTGGCGAAGATGGAAAGCGAGTCGTAGTCGCCGTGCTCGACGGACTCCTTCGCTGCCACGGCCTTCTTCGTCTTGTTGAAGAAAGCGTAGGTGTACATGCCGTCGTCGCGGGCTTCCAGAACCGCGTGTCCGAGCACGTTCTCCGGGTCGTGGTGACCGTGCATCCAGACGAGCGGGATCCGCTTGCCGTCCATGTGCTTGAAGGCGTCGGGCGTAATGGTCCGGCCATCGGAGCACCTGAGCCCAGCCTTGGTGGCGTAACCGCTGAAGTCGTGCTTACGGTCGTCTGCCATTTTGACTGTCTCCTTCCTACTTCGAGTTCTTCCGGGCTCCGATGGAGCCTTCCTTGCGCATCTTGGCGATCCGCTCTTGGATGGTCTTGATCTTGCCGTTCAACGACTTGACCTGGTCTTCGAGAAGTAGGTCCTGGTTCTTCTTCCGGTATTCCTCCGCCGCCTTCGCTGCTTTGGCTTTCTGAGCCGCCGTCAACTTCGGAGTTTTGGATGATGACTTACTGGGAGAAGCTTTCTTGGCTGGGGTCTTGGAGTCCTTCACCCCGCTACGGGCTTGGGCCTTCTTGACTTCGGCGGCAAGAACTTCCCGGAGCTTTTCGAGACGAGCCTTGAGCGCGTCTACCTGAGCTTCGAGTTTCCTCCGTCGTTCAGCCTGTCGCTGTGCCCTCGTCTTCTTCGGAGCAACCTTCTTGGCCCCCGGCTTGCGACCCTTCAGATTCCGAGTTCGAAGGTAGTAGTCGCGCCTTTTGGCTGCGTCGTACGCGTGAGCGACTTCGCTATCCATCTGGCGCCCCTAGCTCGGCCAGTATGGAATCGGCCAAGGCGTTGAGGTCTTCTAGACCACTCTGAAGGAGATCTCCCCCTTCGTCGGTCTCGTCAAAGTCCTCGTCTTCGGGATCGCCACTCGTAGGCGGAGCGGCTCCATACCCCATGTCGCTTCCGGGCTGGGGCATGTTGCTGTTGACAAGCTGATCGGCCTTCGGATCCGTGGACGGCTTGAAACCGATACCCTGACGGATCTCGTTTGCCGAAAGAATCTCGTTCCGGGTGAACTTGTCGGAGATCTCGGCGATCTGCTCCATCGGAACAAGGGCGAACGGGTCGCGGAAGAACATGATGGAGTGCCCTTGAGAGCGAGCAGTCTTCGTCAGGAACTTCCTCTTGAACTCGTCCACTATCGCCTTGACGATCGGCTTGACCGTTCGGTTGTGATAGTTGATCATGGCCTTTTCGTCGGCCGTGCCGTCCATCACTTCCTTGGTCAGACCAAGCTCCGAATAAAGCTGAGCGATGAGGTACTCGATCTGCTTCAGGAGGTTGTTCTCGACCGGCCGGTTAAGCTGGTGGATCTTCTCCGTGCCGTCGGTGTAGGCGATCCCGTACTTCGTACCCTTGAGTTGATCCTCAATGTCCTTACGGCGTTGCTCCGCCTGCTGACGTCGAGCTTCAGTCTTGATCACGTAGGGAAGCTGGATGATCATGTCCAGCTTGCCGGAGCTGGTCTGGTCGTCGATCGTATCCAGCATTGCCAGCTTGCGAATAAGACGCTGAAGGGTGGAGTTCGGCTCGTTCATCACCGAGTAAAGAGGGTTCTCAATAATAGCAACCATCTTTTTCGGAACGGTGATCTCTTTCCGCTGCCCGTCTCGTTCATCGTAAAGACTGACACGGACGTGCGATGGTTCCCAGCTGACGACATTACCGACACGCATCGACTTGATGTCGAAGCCCCCGGTATCGAGCGGAGAAACGTCGGTCTCTACGGGAACTACAGCCGCGACGCCGTTCTCGAACAACGACATAGCAATATCCCGCTTGAACTGATCAGGGCCCTGGTCGAGATTGGGATTTACCTGAATGCAGTCCTGAAAACCGCTGGCTATGTCTTCGGTGTACCGCCCGACCTTGTCGGTGCGAACGTGCCGAATGTCGATTCCAGAAACATCGATCGCAAGTCGGGTGTAAATCGACGAGATAATCGAACGTTCTGTCGTGTATGACGGACGGCTGCGAGAAGGTGAGGCGTAGTGCCCCCAACCAGATCCTCCGCTATGAGCGCGAAGACCGTCGAGATAGTTCTCGTCTCGGAACGCATTCCAACCGTGCCTGAGGGTACTCCTCACGCGGGTAAACAAGCTTGCCACGAGTCACCTCCTTTCTGCAGAGTGACGGGCTTGTTTACTATCGGTTGTAGGCGCCGCTTCGTTGCTTGTAGTCGATGACCCTAGTGGTCACTGAAGTGGCCGCAACGGCGGTCAGGCCGACGGGTCCGGCGATAAGAACTGCAGCGATCTTCTCGCCCTTGGTCGTGCGAGCCGCGGTCACTCGATCGGGATTGTTGAGGAAATCCCTAGTGGCCTTCTCGAGTTGCTTCTCTCCGCGGGCACGTTCAGCAGTGCCTCGCTTCATGTTGTCGACCTTGTCGACCTGCACTTCGAGCTTGGCGTGTTCCGAAGCCACCCGACGACGAGCCGCTCGGATCTGCTTTCCTGATTGTCCCTTGCGGATGCCCCACTTCATGCCCTTGACGCCGTAGTGGGCAAGCTCGCCCGGCGAAGGACTTCTATCTGTCATTCGAATTCCTCCTTATGGAGCTTGTACGCCACCCAGGCGTCCATCAAAGCGGCGACGTTGTCGATCTTTCCTTCAGCCCGCTTCTTCAGAAGCTTCCGGTTGCCGTTCGTGTCTTCCATGGTGATCGCGTTACCCATGGCGAAAGTCATGAGCGCTTGATCAAAGAGCAAGTGTCGTTCACCACTCAGAGCCTTCATTTCCCCAAGCGGGACAGACTCTGTTCGCGCCCCCTGAATAACCTTTTCGATGCCGTGAGGCCCATTCTCCGCTTCGTAGCGGGCTACGAACTCCTTCGCGTTGTAGGGGTCGAAACCAAATGCGCGCACGTCATACATGTTTTCCTGGATGTACGTGTCCAGGTCATCGTAGACCTCCATCATGTCGAGGACCGTACCCTCAAGAACATGGAGGCTACCTTCTTCGAGGAACTCCTCATACTTCTGGCGCAAAGAGCTCTGAAGTTTGTGGAGCGTCAAAGAAGTAATGTAACTCCGGGTCTTCACCCCAAATTTGCCATTTGACAGTGGGAAGAGGAATGTGAACGCACAGAAGTCGTCACCCTGCGAGAGGTCCGCTCCAAGAGCACATGGCATCTCCCAAAACTCACGGTGAGGATGAGGGAGTGTCTCCTCATAGGTGAAGAAGTACGTGTAACCCTCCATCGGAATCCCGAAACGCTTCGCCAGAATATCGTTCCTGGCGGCAGGAGCCTTTTCGGCTCGTTCAACGTCGAGTTGGTAGACGTCATAAGTGACCGTCTTCCCTAGGTTCGGGTTCGCCTTCGCCCACATCGCTGGATTTGCGACCTCTTCCAGCTCATCCAGCTTGTAGTGCCAGATGGAGACGTGAGGCGCTTGGTACTCACCCTTGAGGATGTCCTGGAGCTCCAGCTTGATGGTGTCGCCACTACCATTGCGAACGGTACCTTCAGAACTGACAGCAACGATGAGGTAGTCGTCGAGCTTCGAAGCGCCTTGCTCAATGGCACCGATGACATCCTCTCGTAGATCGCCGGACAGCCACTCGTCTACAGTCGCTACCTTCGTTCGAAGACCTTGAAGCTTGTTGATGGTCATTGGACGAACTTCGAGCATCGAACCCGTAAGGAAGTTCTCGACGCCCTTCTTGGTAGCGGCCAGCTTCACCCGGTTCACCTTGGAACCCGTGGTGTTCTGGAGAGACCCCTCGGTGAGAAATGCGAAGAGGGGACCTCGGGCCCGAACAATGGAAGTTCGAACAGGGGACATGACTTCGTCCGCCTGCTTCATTGTGGGGGCCGTGGTGATCTGATGCGTGGTACTCGAATCGATGTTCAGAAAATAGCTCTGAAGACACGACTCGTACAGCGACTTCGCAGCACCTCGCGCAACTATGAGATACTGCTTGGTTGTCAGGCGTTTCTTGATTGTCTTGTCGACGTAACGCCCGCCCTTCTCCCCTGGCTCGTACACGCTTCGGTTCACGAAGTAGTACCAGCAGAAAATCTGCTCAGCCCACAACTTGAACGTGTCGAGTAGGTGGAGATCGCTGCCATCGGTAAGCGTGAGCTCAGCTTCGCAGTACTTGACGAAGCCCTCGACAGCATCAGGGTCGTAGTAGATGTTCGGGTTTGCGATGAGCGCGTCGATACGGTTCATCTCCATCGAGACTTCCCGGTTGACCGGAATATCTCCACGCAACACCGCTTCACGGAACTCGCCGTAGTAGTACGGGGTCGCCGTGTTCGACAATCTCACCACTGCCCTCCCCTCTACCGATTGGTGACGTTACGAATAACGACGCTGGCCCCAGCACCTGCTGCCGCTGTAGCTCCGCCGGTTGCGTATGCGGCTGCGGCAGCCAAAGCACCCTTGACGCCGGTTGCGACTGCCTTGCCAGTGTCCGTCTTCATGAACTTGCGGACGTCCTCGACAGTCTTGCCGACCTTGAGTACTTTCTGAACGGTCTGGAGGCCACGGTCCAGATCGTTAGGGTGCTGGGCAGTCATGGTGCTGTACTGTCGCTCCAGGTTCATCCGGGTAATAAGACCCTGGAGTTCCTGGTTGCTGAGCGACTGAGTACCGCTCTTGTTGATCTTGGCCTGGGCCGCGCTGGCTGCCTTGGAGTCGGCCGAAGTAGGAGCCTTCGGTTCTGAGGAAGCCTTGGCGAGTTCAGCGTCGCTTCGCCGAACACCCCACTTCATGCCCTTGACGCCGTAGTGCTCCAGAACACCTGCCAGGACATCGGGGCGGGGAGTCCCAAGATCGGACATCGCTACCTCCATGTCATAGTCGTAGTCCTTGAGCTTGAACTCAGGGCCTGAGGAGTCGTCGAGCCACACAGCGATCCGGTTGAAGCGGACGTTGTAGAACTCGCCGTACTCCATGTCGGTTGTCTTCGCCGGGGTTTCGGGATACCCCAGAGTCAGGTGTGGGGTCCATCCCTCGAACTGTTCCGTGGAATGGAAAGCCTGAAAGATCAGAGGGTCCTGAAGAAGTTGTTGACGAAACTCGGCGAGGTGCTTCGACCACTTCTTGTTGAAGAACAAGACGTCCGCGTTCTTGTCCCCAAGCGTCCCTCGACTTTCGACGTCGAGAGAGAACCGAGTGAGGTTGGACGCCGCATGCTCTACGAACTCCATGATGTGAACGAACTGGAACGGAGTGAACTCCGGCTCGCCCAGATACAGAAGCGTAAGATGCGGTACCTTCTCGCTGGAAACCTTGTGGACTTGGTCGTTCTCGTCAGGGAGAGCGACAACCACGAGTTGTGTCCTGCGGTCGCTGTCGGCGTGGTTCAAGGTGCGACTGGCAGAGTCGGGTCGACCCATTGCTCTCCCTCCCGGATCACATTCATGCGCCACTCGAACTCCTTGATCTGTTCCTTGAAGGATTCGAGCCCGTAAGACGTAGTCGGAGGGTCGAAGATCAGACGGAGACGGAGGTACATGTAGGTCTTGACGGCGTTGTACAGAGGACCGGCCCCGAGGAAGGCGTCCCACGTGGTCGTCTTGTCCTCGATCATGAAGCCCTCGGCTGGACCTATGCCGAGTTCGTTGAGCGTCGCGAACACAGTGTTGATGTGTATGACGATGTCGATGTCGTAAGACGTGTCATCCTCAACCAGACCCAGAAGTTTCTTGGTCTGAGTGAGTATGCTCTGTGGCACGTGAGACACCTCCTCTCATTTTGAAGGGTTGATTACCGGCGGGCCCTGACCTGCCTGTTGACCTCCTTCTGGACGGCAACAGGGTCATAGCCGGCCTCCTTGAGATCCCTGGAACGGCTCGGGTCGTCACCCCACTTGCCGGCGAGAACCTCCGCGGCAAGAGTCTTGATGGACTTGGGACCCCTCTTCGGGTTCATCAGCTCGTCGACGCGAGCCTGGACCTTCTCGGGGTCGTAGCCCGCCGCAAGAAGCTTGCGGACTCGGGCCGGACCGTTGTTCCACTTGCCGGCGATGACTTCCTTGGCGAGCTGGTCGACCGTCTTCCTGGCGGGGGTGGAGGGGCTCGGGG